>Ga0181521_10001880_pt1 | contig 25626 bp, 20 predicted proteins | sample PEATcosm2014_Bin_32_FD_119764 | JGI IMG/M metagenome (GOLD analysis project Ga0181521, IMG submission 119764) | Peatland microbial communities from MTU Mesocosm Facility, Houghton, MI, USA - PEATcosm2014_Bin02_60_metaG | ecosystem: Environmental > Terrestrial > Soil > Wetlands > Peat | place...
ACGGTGATCGGCTCGCCGAGGGGACTCGTCTGGCGGGCGGGTCCTTCGTCGGCGAGTGGCGGGTAGCTCGCGTCGGGGTAGATCAGTCCGATCGTGCCGTCGTTGCGTTGGTATACGACCGCGTCTGTGTCTGTCTTCGCGTCGCGGAACAGGTAGAAGTCGTAGTCGAGGTCCAGGAGGGCGCGCACGGCCTGCAGTGGGTCGACTGCGGCGAGCGCGAACGTCTTGCGGCGGACGATCGAGCGCTCCGTGACCGGCTTTGTGTCGAAGCTCGGCCGCGGCGGCGAGACCTGGCCGTGATGCCACTCTCCCGTTCGCGGCTCGCCGGCTCGCCGCTTGAGCCGCGCGCGGCGGTTGACGAAGTCCTGCAGCTGGCGCTCGAGGTGGCTGCCGAGCGTATCGATGGCCTGCGACATGGTCGCGCTTGCGACGCGGCCGCGGAGCATGTGACCGTTGACGTTCAGCTCTGCCTCGGCTCGCGCTGGGCGCTCGAGCCTTGGGTTGCGCTCGAGCCTGAGCGTCACGTGCGCTCCCAGCACCGGGTCGCTCACGCACTCGTCCAACGCGGCGACCGTCGCTCGTGCGCGGTCCTTCTCCGCATCGGCGACATCCCCGCGCGCTGTCACCGCGACGTCCATCACGCGCGCTCGCCGTCCTCGAGCGCAGCGACATCGCTGCGGACCGGTCGCAGTCGCAGCTCGTACAGCTCGCTCGGAGCGTACGCGCGCACATCTAGCGTCAGGCAGTCCTCGAGCGATGCGAGAACGCGATCTCCGGCGAATGCGAACTGCGAGACGACGCGGAACAGCCTGTGGCCGTCCGTCAGATAGCCGCCGGAGCGTGGCAGCGCGAAGCTGCGTTCGCGACGTCTGAGACGATGACGGAGGGCGAGCGTCATGGCCCGTCCAATCGACTGCTTGCGTCGTGCCCCGAAGCGCCAATGGCGAAAGCCGGAAGTGCGTCTCGCTCGGATCTGATCGGCGTTTGCATCGTGCCAGTTACCCTTACGCCCCGCGATTCGCACGCCATCGGGGGTAACCACGGTGCAGGTGGTGGTTTTCCCACTCCGCAGCGCTTGGCCCACACGAGGCGCCAGCGCGATCGTGATCGCTGGCGCGGCAGACGGAGTGGAGAGCTCGGAGCACAACGTCTGAGATCTCTTCCTCCGGTCAGGCGTCGATCAGCACCCTGAAGCTGTCGGGCAGGACCGCCAGCACCTCGTCGATCTCGCCCGGGGAGACATGCGCCCTCAGCACGCGGGCGACCGCTGTCACCGCGAGCGAGGCCTCGGTCTCTCCGGCCATGTGCCCCTCTTCGGCGACATGGTCCAGGAATGTCGAGACGGCATGCGTTGGCACGGGCGTGCGGCTGGGGTCCCAGTCTTCGTAGTAGACCCCGCGGATCAACGTCGGCAGCTGGGCTGCGAGCTTCGCCGCGACGTCGACCGTCAGCCGGTCTCGCAGCGTGTGCAGCACCGCGCGCAGGGCGCGATAGGCATACTGGCGATCGTCGTCGCCCAGCTGCTCGGCGATCTCCTTCAGCCAGATGTGGGTCTTTTCGACGCTGTGTTGAATGATGCTCGGCTCGGTGTCATTCATGTGGACTCCTGCATCTTGCGAGTATGTGTACTGAGCGTTGCGGTTCCGTCGAGGACTCGCATCCGTAGGACGCCGCAAGGACGGCCCGCGATCCGCTGCATGTCGAGGGGATGCTTTCGATGGTCCGCTGCCCCCGAGGACGGCGGGTCCGGCATTTCCCGCAGTGCGCCGTGGGGGTTTATCGGATGCGCGCACCGGCATCGCGATCTAGCGTCCCCGTCGCACGCCAGAACCGAGACCTGAACGGCACACCGAACGGGAGGCCGATGTCGAAGGACCGCATCATCGAGACGCTCGGTGAGAACGAGCTGCTGCTGCCGGATCTGGTGAGCGATGCCCTTGCGGCAAACGATCGGGTCAAGTACCTGCTGACGCTCCTGCAGAGCGCCCAGGCCGCTGCCGATGGCGATGCCGGGGCGTCGGATCTGCGCGAGGAGCGCCTCGCCAGCGGTGTCGCCGACGCCGGACTCGATCGTGTCGTACGCGACAGCACGCGCAGCGAGGACGGCTCCTATTGCATCCCCGGCTCTGCCGAGCTGGTGCGCGCGGCGCTCGGCGACGTGCAGACCATGCTCGTGCCGCTGGATGTGGCCGGTGTGGACGTCGCCCGCGGGCTTGGCGAACGCCTGCAGCAGCTAGAGCGCGCTGTGCAGCCAGCCGAGGACTCGATCACAGCTCAGGACATCTCGCGGTTGACGAGCGCTCGCCGGCGGGAGCAGGACAGCCTTCACCTGCTGGTGATGGACGCCCATCGCGAGCTCAACCAGCTGGCGGGGCGCCTGGCCAGCGAGTCGATCTCCGGGGCGCTCGCCTACGGGATCGAGGCGGCCGATCGTCCGCTGGTGGGTGCGTTCGCTCGCGGCGTGGAGCGCACCCAGCGCTTGCGCTTCGAGCATCCGGGCCTTGCGACCGTGGCCACGCGCAGCGGCGATGCGCTGGTCCTCCAGAACGACATCGGCGAGACCGAAGCGCACGTGGTGGTGATCAAGGTCGTCGAGCGAGAGGTCACGATGATCTACACCGACGTGCACCTCTCTCGCCTGTTGTTCTTTCAGCGCATGCTCTCCGGCCGCGAGATTCACTGGGAGGACACGCGCTCGCGTCGTGAGGGCGCCGTCGGCGAGGATCTCTATCACCTCGCCGTGGGCCGCTTTGTGGCTGGCAGCGAGGCCGAGCTCATCGCGTTCCTGGAGCTGCTCGGGTCGCGCATGGTCTTCCTGATCGACTGGAACCGCGCGCGCAAGCGGCTTCGCCGGCTCGTGGGGAATCCCGCCGCCGTCGAGCTGCTCGCCTGGGCTGCCGAGCGCGAGCTTGGGCATATGGCGTTCCTGCTCGCCGGCGGCGATCAGCTGGTGTACGAGGCGCTGACCTTCGCCGGGGGACGGGGCACGCGGGCGGGCGATTCGCTGCTCGATGTGCTCGGCCGTCCGGCGGCGATCTCCTACCTCCGTGCCGTCCTGCGCATCTGCTCGGAGGGACTGCTCGCAGGACAGTCGCTCTCCCTGGTGGCCGACGAGGCGCGCGCCGAGCTGATCGGCTACGTGCGCACCGCCCGGCAGGAGCTGCTGGAGCTGGTCGCCGCGCACGCCGACCTGGTGGTATCGATCGGCGAGGCGGCGCGCGACGCGCTGGAGCAGGCGGCGCTCGAGCATCCCGGCCAGGATCGACAGGAGATAGCGCGGCTCGCACGCGAGTGGGAGCGGCGCGCCGACGAGCTCGTCAACGACGTCCGCGGAGCGTGCGTGCGCACTGAGGAACCGGCGTTCTTCCTCGACCTCATACAGGAGGCAGATGACGTGGCGGACGCGTTCGAGGAGGCCGCGTTCTCGTGGTCGCTGCTGCCTCAAGGCCAGGTCCGGGGCGAGGTGTTGGGCCACTCGCGGGAGATGATGGCTCTGGTGCTCGATGCCGCTCGCTGCCATCTGCGCGCGGTGCATCTTGCGCGCGAGATCCACCGCGGCGGTCCGAGCGAGGATATGGGTGTCTTCCTCGAGACCACGCACCGGATCGTGGCCTTGGAGCGCGAGGCCGACGACGGGCTGCGTGAGTTTCAGACGGCGCTCGTCAGGGACGTCGAGGTGCCCGGTGAGCTGTTCGTGCTCGCACAGGCGACGCAGGCCTGCGAGGACGCGGCCGACGCTCTGATGCGCGCCGCACAGCTCCTGCGCCGCCAGGTGCTTGGAAGCGTCGTGCGCTCCGAGCCGCTCGCGGCGCAGCCAGAGCCCTCCTCGCTGCGGGCGCTGCCGGCGCGCGATGAGAGCAGGGCGATCGAGGAGCTGTACGTCGTCGGGCGCGGGGACGACGAGGTTCCCGATGCGGCGCTTCTCGGCGCCAAGGGCCATGGCCTGGCGCGGATGGCGCACGCCAAGCTGCCGGTGCCCGACGCGGCGATCCTCACCACCGCCGCCTACCGAAGGTTCGCAGAAGGCCGCGACGAGGCGCGGGTGCGAACCCTGGTCTCCGCCGCCGTGAGCGCGCTGCAGCAGCGCAGCGGGCTGAGGCTCGGAAGCGCGCGCCGTCCGCTGATCCTCTCGGTGCGATCGGGCGCCCCGACCTCGATGCCCGGCATGCTGGAGACCGTGTTGGACGTCGGCCTGTGCGACGAGAGCGTCGAGGGACTCATCGCGCTGACCGGCAACCCGCGCCTGGCCTGGGACTCCTATCGACGCCTGGTGGAGTCCTATGCTCGCGTCGTCGCCCGCTGTCCGATGGAGCCGTTCGAGCGGGCCACCGCCGAGCGCATGAAGGCAGCGGGGGTGCAGCGTCCACGCGATCTCGACGCCGGCACGCTCGCCGAGCTCACCTCAGAGCACCTCGAGCGCTATCTCACCGCGACCGGCAGGCCACTGCCGCAGAACCCGCTCGAGCAGGTGCAGGACGCCGTCCGCGCCGTGCTGGAGTCCTGGGACGCGCCGAAGGCGCGCGATTATCGCCGGCTGCACGACATTCCCGACACGCTCGGCACCGCCGTCATCCTGCAGCGCATGGTCTTCGGCAACGCCGGCGGCCTGTCCGGCTCCGGTGTGGGGTTCACCCGCGATCCGATCACAGGCGAGTGCGATCCCTACATCGAGTTCTTGCGCGACGCGCAGGGCGAAGAGATCGTCAGCGGGCGCTACGCGCCCGAAGAGGGCGGACAGCTGGCGCTGCTCGCGCCCGAGGTCTACCGGCGACTGCAGGCGATCTGCCGCGCGCTGGAGCGGGAGTTCCACGAGGCACAGGAGTTCGAGTTCACGCTGCAGGAGGGGAAGCTGTTCATGCTGCAGACGCGAGCCGCCAAGTGCACGCCGTGGGCGAGCCTGCACATAGCCGTCGATCAGGTCCGCGAATCGATCGTCTCCGCGAGCGAGGCGCGTGAGCGACTCGCGGGTCTCGACCTGCAGGGAATTCGTCGCACGCATGTGAACGAGAGCGACGGAGCTCGGGAGATCTGCCGTGGGCAGCCGGTCAGCACGGGAGTCGCGAGCGGTCCGATCGCGCTCGATGTCGAGGCTGCCGAGCGCCTCGCCCGCGAGGGCTCCAGTCCCGTTCTGGTACGGCGCGATGCCAGCACCGAGGATCTCCCGGGGCTGATCGTCGCCGCGGGTCTGCTCACGGCCAGCGGCGGGCGCACCTCGCACGCCGCCGTCGTCGCGCGCGAGCTCGGCAAGCCCTGCGTCGTGGGCGCGAGCGACGTGGAGGTCGACTTGAACAGACGGCGAGTCACGATCGGCGAGCTCGAGCTCGCCGAAGGCGAGGTGATCAGCATCGACGGCGCAAGTGGCCGGGTATTCGCCGGAGCGGTGCACTTCGAAGAGGAGCGCCCGACGGCCGACCTCGCTGCGGTCGCAGCCTGGCAAGCGGCCTGACGCGCGTGTGCTTCTCCCCTGAAGCTGACTTCACGGCCGCCGCCGTGGTCGGCGTCGTGGGCGTCGAGACGCTGCGTCGCGTGCGCACGCGACGCGAGCTGATCGTCGGGGCGCTGCCGCTGCTGTTCGCGCTGCACCAGCTCACCGAGGGGTTTGTCTGGCTCGGGCTCCGCGGAGATGTCTCCAGCGCCGTGGGCAACGCAGCCAAGGGCATATACGTGATCTACGCATACGCGCTGCTGCCGATCATCGTCCCGATCGGGCTGTATCTGATCGAGCCCAGCGGCAGGCATCGTCGGTGGGTGCTGCCGTTCGTGGCGCTCGGGATCGCGGTTGGCGGATACCTGTTCTGGCAGGTCACCCAGTATCCGATCTACGCCCAGGAACACGCGTCGTGTATCGCCTACGGCACCCACACCCCGCTCGGAACACAGGCGGCCGTCGCGTACGTGATCGCGACCTGCGCACCGGCGCTGCTGTCCAGCCGCCGCTACCTGCGGTGGTTCGGCGTGGCGAACATCGTCGGCGTGGCGATCGCGCTCAGCATTCGCGAAGCGGACTTCACGTCGGTGTGGTGCGTATATGCGGCGCTCGTCAGCTTCCTGATTCTCGAGCACTTCCGGCGCCAGAGGCGGGTGCAGCCCGCACGCAGGACCGGGCCGGGCGCTGAGGCCCTGGCGCGCTCGGCGTAACGCTCGCGACGGCTCGCGACGCTGGGCGGGCCAACGCTCCACGCCCCACCGTAGTTTCCCCCCATATTGCGCGGCTGCATGCGGATATCGGCGCCACGGGCCGTCATTAGCTTTTGCAGGGCAGCTGAAGAAACCACCGGCCGGCGGATGCTCAGCCGGTATCGGCGCCACAGCTAGCCCCTCAACCATGAACGCGCTCTGCCTCCACCACACCACGACAGGCCTCCGTGTGGGGAGGAGAGTGCTGAGGGTCGCCACGCATTCGCCCCCGACGTTCCGGCCGGCAGGCTGAGCGACGATGGCAGCCGCGTCCGGCACGCACGACACCGGCGCCGCTCACTACGACGGTGCGCAGGCGCGACATGCGGCAGCCTGCGCGATCCAGCTTGTGGCGCGCTCGCTCGGGGTCGAGCCCGCGGCGCTCAGCGCCGCCGCCTACCGTGGCTTCTGCGCACGCCAGGGAGAGATGGGCCTGCCGTCCTCGCTGGCGATCAGCGTCCTGTTCGTCGGCTGGCAGCGCGCCCGCGAGCAGGCGGCGGCTCTGACCTACGACGAGGGTGATGTCGAGGCGAACGTCATCCGCGTGCTCTATGGCGATCCGTCGCGCCGCCATCGAGCCTACGCCACGACCGGTCACGATCGAACGGCGCCGCGGCTCTGCAGCGCAGCGAACGGGGGGCGCGTCTGATGGCGCCGCCGGCGGTCGGCATCGGCACGCTGCGTCGGCTGAGCGAGCTCGACGCCGGCGGGCATCCTGTCCTCAGCGTCTACCTCGGCCTCGAGCCTGCGAGCGATACCGGCGCACCGCCAGCAGCGTATGCGCGGGAGCTCGATGCCGTGATCGCCCGCATGGGGCAGCGCATCGTGGCAGGCGAGATGGGCTCTCTCCATGAGCTGCTGCGGCGCGTGCCGCGCGCATACGGGATGCGGAGCCTCGCGCTGTTCTCCTATGCGCAAGGAGCTGCCGTCGAGGCCGTGCCGCTGCCGGGCCCGGTCGAGCCGATGGCTGTCGTCGACACGCTGCCGTGGCTGGAGCCCCTGGCCGGCATCTTCGCCCCGGGCGATGATGCCGTTGCCGTCATCGATCGCCATGTGGCACGGCTGTTTCGAGGCGCGCCCCGACTGCTCGTCGAGTTCGCAACCGTGCACGACGAACGCCACTGCAGGCCCGCGCTCGGGGACTGCTCGCCGCAGAGTTGCAGCCGTCCGAGTGAAGAGCGCCTCGTCGAGCACGTCGACCGACTCGCGACCCTGCTGCTGCGCGCACATCGACGCCGAGCGTTCGACCAGCTCGCGGTGATCGCCCCGCGTGAGCTGTGGCCCACGCTCGAAGGCGCCCTGCACAGCGATCTGCGCGCCCGCCTGACCGGGCTCGTGGAGCTCGACGTCATCGATGCGCCTCCGCGGGAGATCGCGTGTGCGGTCGCTCAGCACGCCCACAGCCGCCGCGCTCGGCGCCGTGAACGCTCCAGCAGGACGGCGCTGCCGGTGCCGGTCACGATCGAAGCCGTCCCCGACGCCACCGCTCTCACGCTCGTCTGACGCCGCGAGCAGCGAGCGGCCGGATCCGAGCCTGCGGGAAAGTACGGTCAGCTCGTCGGCGGTGACCACGGATGCGCCCTGCGCCCTCGCGAATGTAGCGTCGGCTCAGATGAGGGGGTGCCCGTAGATGCCAAACCGCGGCCGGCAGCTCGTCGGTGTGCTCGTCACGCTGATCGTGCTGCTCCTGGTCTTCGCCGGGCTCGTCGAGGGGACGCGCTCCATCAAAGGCCTCGGCTATGAGCCGGCCGCCGTGGCGGCGACCACCGGCCCCGACATCTATCTCTCGACCTTCCCCGACAGCTATGCCTGCCACGGCAGCAACGGCGGCGCCGGGGGAGGCCCCCACCCCGAATGGGTCACCTACTGCCCGAGCACGAGCATCAAGGTCCCCGCGTACAGCACGATCACGGTGACGATCAGGCAGTACGACACGGGGAGCACCGTCCACAACCCGTTCTTCGCCCAGGTCAAAGGCACCGTCGGCAACGTCATGTATGTCAACGGCAAGCCCGTCCGGCAGGTCGACCCCGAAGAAGTCGCGCACACCTTCACGATCCAGACCCCGCCCGACACGCATGAGACGCAGCTGTTCGTGAACGTGCCGCTGCCGGGCGTCTCCGAAAAGACTCCCGAAACCGAACACATCGCGGGGCACGCGTATCCCGCGCCGCTCATCATCGTCTTCAAGTTCAAGACGGGCGCTCCCGGACAGTACGTGTGGCACTGCTACGTGCCGTGCGGCGAAGGGCTCGCCGGCGAAGGGGTGGGCGGCGAGGACGGCTTCGGAGGACCGATGGCGAGCACCGGCTACATGGCCGGGACGGTCACGGTGACCTGATCGCATGGGCACCCCTCGGACAGCCCTCCAGGCCGTGGCGATCGCGCGCGAGCTCGCGCGGAGTGGGTCGCGGTGGCGGTAGAAGCCCCCATCGCCCCGCCGGCGGCTCCAGACGGGCGCTCGCACGTCCGGCGCGTGCTGACGATCTGGGCGGTGCTCTCGGTCGTGTTCGTCGCGCTGACGATCCTCGTCGTCCCGCTCGTCGAGCGCAGGCCGGCGAGCTCGGTGGCGGGCTTTGCGAGCCTCACCGACCTCGTCTTCACGGCCGTCGCCGTGCCCGTGTCGCTGTTCGTGTGGGTGTTCGTGTTCTACAGCGTGTTCGCCTTTCGCGAGAAGCGCCCTGAGGACGGCAGGGTCGAGGAGCTCGAGGACGGGCCGCCCCTGCAGGCCAAGCCCGGGCAGCAGATCGCGTGGCTCGCGGTCACCAGCGTGCTCGCGTTCTTCACAGTCGGCTGGGGGATGTTCGGCTTCTACAAGGAGACGACCACCTCCGCGGCGAGCGCCCTCGTGGTGAACGTCACCGGCCAGGAGTGGACCTGGACATACGCCTATCCCAAGCTCGGCGTGCAGAGCCACGTGCTGGAGCTCCCGCTCGGCAGGCCCGTGCAGTTCCGCGTCACCTCCGACGACGTCTTGCACGGGTTCGGGCTCGCTGCGCTCGGCATCGCGATGGACGCCAACCCCGGCGAGTGGGTGGCCACGCCGGTCGTCACCCCCGACAAGGCGGGCACCTTCGAAGTGCGCTGCATCGAGCTCTGCGGCCTTTATCACACGTTCATGTCCTCCGTGGTCAGGGTCGTCCCCCCGGCGTCCTTCGCGGCCTGGGTCAAGGCGAACGGCGGTAGCTCGAATGTCCTGGCCAGCCCCGGGGGCGCGACGCAGAAGCCGGCGCCGGCGGGCAACGAAGTCGAAGAAATCACCTGATGAGCTCGGTCGCGGCCACGCACGACGAGGTCAGCCCGCCTGCGCGCAGGCGCCGCGTGCTGGTGCCGAGCATCGTCTCGGCGCTGGTGCTCGGCCTGGTTGCCGCGATCGTCGTCGGCGTGATCGTGCACGGTGTCATCAGCGGCGCACGGCAGGCCGACGACACGATGGTCAGCGCCTACCTGGCGTGGTTCATCTTCTTCCTGGTCGGCATCGGCGCGTTCAACTTCCCGATCCGGTGGGGCCTCGGGCGACCCGACACGACCCACGAGCAGGAGCTGGAGCTCGCCGGCAAGGACGAGGGGGCGTGGCGCTACTTCCGCTTCTGCACCGACCACAAGGTGGTGGGCATCCAGTACCTCGTGACGGTGCTGGTCCTGTTCCTCGTCGGCGGAGCGGCCTCGTGGATGATCCGGCTGGAGCAGGCGCGGACGGGGGCCAAGGTGTTCACGCCCTCGACCTACAACACGATCGTCGGCATGCACGGCCTGATCATGATCGTCACGACGATCATCATGCTCAGCGCGGTGATCGGCAACTACATGGTGCCGATCATGATCGGCGCCAACGACATGGCCTTCCCGCGGCTGAACGCGCTCAGCTACTGGATCCTGTTCACCGCCGTCCCCGTGCTGCTCAGCGCGGTCGTCCTCGGCGGCTTCCCGACCGGCTGGACGGGCTACGCGCCGCTCGCCGACCAGGCGGCCGTGGGCATGGACGCCTACTGCGTGACGATCCTGATCTTCGCGATCTCGATCGCGCTCGGGGCGATCAACATGGTGACCACGGTGGTGACGATGCGCGCGCCCGGCATGACGTGGGGCAGGCTCCCGACGTCGGTGTGGGGCATCACCCTGTCGACGCTGCTCGGGCTGATCGTGTTCCCGGCGTTCATGACCGCGGTGGTGCTGACGCTGCTCGACCGCACCGTCGGCACGTCCTTCTACGAGGCCTCGCTCGGCGGCAGCAACTGGCTGTACGAGCAGCTGTTCTGGTTCATGGGTCATCCGGAGGTGTACGTGATCCTGCTGCCCGCGCTCGGCGCCGTCTGCGACGTGGTCCCGGTGTTCGCCCGCAAGCCCCTGTTCGCGTACAAGCTGGTCGTCGGCGGCGAGATCGGCATCGTCGTGCTGAGCATGGCGGTGTGGATGCACCACCTGTACTGGTCCGGGGCCAACCTGCCGCTCGATCTGCCCACGATGCTGAGCACCGAGGCGATCTCGATCCCGACCGGCCTGATCTTCTTCGCGCTGATCGGCACGCTGTGGCGCGGGCGCATCAGGCTCGAGCCGCCGATGCTGTTCGCGCTGGCGTTCATCTTCAACTTCCTGATCGGAGGCGTCACCGGCCTGTACCTGGCGGACGTGCCGACCGACGCGATCTTCCACAGCAACATGTTCACGCTCGCGCACTTCCACTTCACTCTCGTGGGGGGCACGGTGTTCGGCTTCCTCGCGGCGTTCTACTACTGGTTCCCGAAGATGACCGGTCGCCAGCTCGATCCGTGGCTGTCGCGGCTGCACTTCTGGCTGTTCGAGATCGGCTTCCTCGGCGTGTTCATCCCGCTGTTCCTCGCGGGCATCCGCGGCGAGCCGCGCTGGCAGGCGGACATCTCCCCGAGCGTCGCCACCGCGAACCTCATCTCCAGCCTGTTCGCGATCCTGATCGTCGCCTCGGTCGCGGTGCTCGCCTACAACATCCTCAGCTCGTGGATCGCCGGCAGGCGCGCGGAGGTCAACCAGTGGGGAGGCAGGACGCTCGAGTGGACGATCCCGAGCCCGGTGCCGCTGATCAACTTCCCGCAGCCCGTGCTGGTGACCGAGGGCCCCTACGACTACGGCAGCGGCGGCCCGCGGGTGATGGGCCGCCCGACGCTCGCGGGCGCGGCGGTCGACGCCGTCGCGTTCCCCGCACCCGTGCCCGACGCCGGCTCCCGCCCCCGCCAGGTCCGCTACGCGACGTTCCTGCTGATCGTCTCCGACGCCGTGTTCGTGCTCGCGCTCTACCTCGCGTTCGTGTACCTGCACGGGCTGAACACGCAGGGGCAGTTCAAGCCCTCCTCGGAGTCCACGCCGTCGATGCTGGGAATCGTGCTCGTCACTGCCGGCTCCGTGCTCGCCGCGGCGGCCTACAGCTGGGGGCAGCGCGGTCTGCGCTCGCACGACTCCGGCCGCGTGCGCACGGGGCTGACGCTCGCGTGGGCGATCTCGATCGCCGCGTTGGTGGGCGACGTGCTCACGTTCGGGGGTCTCGGCTATTCCGTCCCGCTGCACGCATACGGCAGCTTCATGGCGCTGTTCATCGTCTATCACGCGATCCGCCACCTGCTCGTCGGCGTGCTCGTCGGCGCGCTCGTGCTGGGGCGCCTCTACAGCGGCCGGCTGGCGGGGCGCGACTACGTGGTCCAGGCGATGGGCTACTGGTTCTGGTGGGTGGCGATCACGGCGGTGGTGATGATGGTCCTGATCGCCACGATCAAATGAGCGACCGACCTGTGCACAGCCGCGCGTGGGCGGGCCATCGCAGTCAGGGGGCGCGTGCTCGCGGCGCCCGCCGAAGGAGCTGACGCCGGTGGCGGACTCGCTGCCCCTTGGATTGACGTGGGCCGCGTTCTGGCTGCATCTGCTGGGCGAGCGCGTGGGGGCAAGGCGCACCGGACGCCCGCGCGACGGGCTCGCGCGCAGACGCGCGCTCTGCTTCTACGCGGGCCTGCTGACGATCGTGGTCGCGATCGCCACGCCGATCGAGACGCTCTCCAAGCAGCTGCTGTGGACGCACATGATCCAGCACGTGCTGCTGCTGTCGGTCGCCGCGCCGCTGATCGTGCTCGGCGCGCCGTGGATGTCGCTGTGGCGCCCGCTGCCGCTGGGGATGCGGCGCGCCCTCGCCCGCGCGCTCGTGCTCTCGCCGCGTTCGGCGCCCGTGCGGGCGGCCTGCCACGCGCTGTCGCGGCCGCTGGTCGTGCTCGTCGTGTACAGCGCCAACCTCCTGGCCTGGCATCTGCCGGCGCTGTATGACATGGCGCTCCGCAACACCGACGTGCACGCGCTCGAGCACCTCACGTTCGTCGGCTTCGGGATCCTCCTGTGGGCGCAGGTGATCGCCTCGCCTCCGTTCAGGCTGACGCTCTCGTACCCGCGCCGGCTGGGGTATCTGGTGGCCGCGATGGTCCCGAACGTCGCGCTGTCGATGCTGCTCGCCTTCTCGCGCTCGCCGCTGTACCCGTTCTACGCCGACCTGGCGCACCGCCCTGGAGGCATCTCGGCGATCACCGATCAGCAGATCGCCGCGGGGGTCATGTGGAGCTTCGGCGATCTGCCGTTCGCGATCGCGATCGTGGTGCTCGCGATCCACTGGCTGAACGGGCTCGACGAGGATGCGGCGGCGCTCACGGCGCGTGTGCCGGCGGGGGATGGAGGCTGATATGAGCAGGCCGATCGGTCGCGCCGGGCGCGTCGCGATGGCGCTGGGAGCGATTCTCGCCCTCGCCGCGGTGGTGCTGGCGGTGCGGCGCATGCAGGCGGCCTCGGGCCAGGGCGTCTCAGCGGCGTCTGCCCCCGCTGCCGTGCAGGCCGGTGGCGGTTTCCCGATTCGCGACAAGCGCGCGCCCGGCTTCACGCTCACCGACCAGTTCGGGGCAAGCGTGTCGCTGTCCTCGCTGCGGGGACACGAGGTCGTGCTGGCCTTCATCGACTCGCGCTGTGAGACCGTCTGCCCGCTGACCGCCGCGATCCTCCGCAACGCGCTGGCGCGGATCGGACCCGATGCCCGCCGTGTAGACCTCGTGGCGGTGAACGCCGACCCGGCCGCGACCCGCGTGAGCGACGTCTACCGCTTCTCCCGGGAGACGGGGATGCTTCACGAGTGGAGGTACCTCACCGGCTCGCCGGCGCAGCTGAAAGCCATCTACAGCGCCTACCAGGTGTATGTCTGCGTCGAGCCCGACGGCGATGTGGTGCACACGGCGGCGATCTACCTGATCGACCCGCGCGGGCACGAGCGCCTGTACTTCCAGACGCTGGACTCGGGCGCCCGGGTCACGGTTGGCAGCGAGACCCAGGCGATCGCGGCCGGGATGCGGCAGTGGCTGCCCGGCGTGGACGCGTGAACGCCCGCCGGAGGGGGGAAGCGAAGGGGGGGATGATCCGCGCGGCTTTGCTGGCGCGAAGCGCGCGCCCGCTACGCCGGCACCTCTCGCCCGAGCCAGCCGCGGTAGAAGCCCTCGACGTCGGGCAGGAACTCATGGACGACGGGATAGCCGGGCTGCAGCGCCTCGACCTCCAGCTGGCGCGCGCACGCGGGGCAGTAGTACTCGCGGATCTGCTGGAGCTTGGGGTCCGGACCGGCCATCTTCGGGTAGACCTCCAGCAGCGAGGACTCGCTGTCGCGCACGTGGATGACGGCATCCATCTTCCAGTTGCGGTTGTGCGCGCAGAAGTCGTGCCCGCAGTCACACCGGTGCACGAGCTGCCCGTCGGCGCGGCGACGGACGATGTTCAGTCCCTCGCCCGCGGGGAGCACGATCGGGTCCGCGTAGGGGACGCGGGCCTGCAGCACCGACAGCCACTTCTCGAAGCGGTCCGAGTCCTTGTAGCCGGACTGGATGTCCTTGACCTCGCGCCGCGAGAGCTTCTCGTCGAGCAGCGCGGCGAGCGTCTCCACGTCCAGCCTGCCCCCGCCGGCGCCCGCGACGGCGTCCGCGTCGGGCCGCGGGTCCGATGCGGCCAGGAAGGCGTCGGCCGCGTCGTCGGGGTGCAGCTTGCCGGGCTGCGAGCGCTGCGCGACGACGGTGGGCGTGGCGACCTCGTACTCGAAGTCCTCCGGCAGGTCCCAGAAGCCGCGGTACTCGGCCGCCCAGCGCGGCGACAGGCGCATCGACTCCGCGTACATGGCCTTGACCGGCTCGACGAACTCTTGGGCGATGATCCGCTCGCGCTCGGCCGCGACCCACTCGCGCACCGGGACCGCCCGCTGCAGTCGCCGGCGCCGGAACTCCTCGCGACCGGACAGGCCGTAGATCGACTCGGCAAAGCGCGGCAGCAGGTGGCCTTCCTCGACGTCGCGCCGCACCGCCTCCGCCGGGCGCAGCAGCGGGTCGCCGAGGCCGGCGCCGCCCTTCATCACGCTCAGGTACAGATCGCCGTTGGCGAACGGCTCCAGCAGCGTCAGCCCGTCGTTCTTGTAGTCGCGGGAGCTGCCCTGGATCTCCATCAGCGCGGGGCTCTCGAAGCCGTCGTCGGCGACCGGGTAGGCCTCGCCGCGGCGGGCGCGCTCGATCAGGTCGGCGCCGTGGATGTTGTGGATGTAGGCGGTCGCGCCGGGGTAGCCGCCGAACAGCCCCGAGGAGGACAGCACGCGCCCGGTGCCGATGTTCTGCAGCTCCCAGAACGGCGTCTTGTTGAGCATGAACAGCGATTCGAAGCTCGAGCCGCCGCGGTGGCGCCCGGCTCCGCCCGAGGATGCCTTCACGCGCCGGGAGAGGTAGACGAACGGGGAGATCAGCTCCCACATCTCGATGTCGCCCATGTCGCCCTCGGGATTGAACATCGCGGCGCAGTAGTCGGTCCCGTCGAGCACGTACTTGGCGCCCATGCCCTGTGCGGAGACCTCGAAGTTCATGATCGCCGAGGAGCTTCCGTACTGGTCGACGCCGCCGCCCTGCTGCACGTTGCCCGACACCGAGTAGGCGGCCAGCACCTCCTCGATGAAGCCGCGGGCCTGAAGCGCCCGGGAGATCGTGCGCGGGAAGCCGGTGAACGACGGTTGCAGGAACGCCCACGCGATCGCCGTCGAGCCCTCCGCGTCGCCGAGGTTGGCGATCGTGCCCTCGGGGAAGTTGGTCTCGATCGCGAAGTACGCGCCGTCGTTGACCTTGTCGTTGCAGATCAGCGTCTGCGTGAACATCACCCAGATCGCGCCCTGCATCCCCGAGGGCGTGCAGTTCATCGAGTGCCAGCCCCACGCCGAGCAGCCGTCGTAGTCGAGCTCGTAGGTGCCGTCGCCGCCGATCCGCACCTCGAAGGGGGAGTGCATGACGATGTCTCGCCGCGCGCGCGCTGGCAGCTGCGGCTTGTCGGCGAGCTCGGCGTCGAAGCCCGCCGGCGAGCGATAGCGGCCCGGGACGGTCATCTCGCGGATGCGCGACTTGAACGAGCGCCGGCCCTCCTCGATCACCTCGCGGCTGAAGCGCTTGAAGCGATCGACGCCCTCTTCCAGGAGGATGCGCTCGACCGACTGGCGCACCATGTGGCAGCCGGCCAGGCGGGTGCGCTCGTCGAGCAGGTAGTAGACCGAGGCGCGGGTGCGCTTCTTGCAGCGCTCGAGGTGCCATCTGGCGAGCTCGTCGTGCTCGCCGATCTTCATGCACGGCAGGTCGATGCCGTCCTCGTAGCGCATCGTCGGGCCGACGGGGACGCCGCCGGGCGTGCTCGCGCCGATGTCGAGCACGTGCGTGACGCCGCCCGCCCACGCCACCAGCTCGCCCTCCCAGAAGATCGGCACGAACGTCTGCACGTCGGCGTTGTGGACGTCGCCGATGGTCGGGTCGTTGTTGGCGAATATGTCTCCCGGCCTGATCCCGGGGTTGTCCTCGTAGCCGTTGCGGACCATCCACTTGATCGCGTCGGACATCGTGTGGACGTGGACGATGATCCCGGTCGACAGCGCGACCGAGTCGCCCTCGGGCGTGTACAGGGCGAAGCACAGCTCGCCCAGCTCGCGCACGATCGGCGAGGCGGAGATGTTCAGCGCCGTCTCGCGCGCCGACACCAGCCCGCCGCGGATCCGGGAGAAGAGCTTCTCGTAGCCGATCGGGTCGCTGGACATCAGGTCGAGCTGATCCAGGCCGCCGTAGTGGCCGGTGTCCGCGAACAGGCGCTCTGACTCGGCGAGCATCTCGTCCAGGCGCCTGCCGTCCCAGCCGATCGCCGGGGAGCGCGGCTCGAGCTCGGGTTTGACTTCAACGGTGGCCATTGCTCGAGCCCTCCATGTCGGTGAGGTGGAAGATGTGATGCCCGTCGAGCACGGCTCGGCGTCCCGGCGGTATCGCGAAGGTGGTCGCCGAGTGCTCGACGATCGCCGGCCCGTGGATCGAGTTGCCGGCCTTCACCGACTCCAGCTGGAAGATCTCGGTCTCGACGAGCTCATCGCGACTGGCGCGACCCCAGTGGACCTGCCTGAGCGCCTTGACCGGCGGCTTGCCCGGCTCCTCGGGCAGCTGCGGCAGCGCCGGCTTCTCCACGTCGACGGTGCCGTGCACGATCACGTGGGTGACCAGGTAGCCGAACTCGGGAGACCTGGCCGAGGAGGCGAACATCTTCGCGTAGGCGTCCTCGAACGTCGCGATCAGATCCTCGACCTGCGCGGCGTCTGTGAGCGCGGCGTGCGGGGAGACGAGCTCGATGTCGTTGAGCTGGCCGTAGTACTGCATCCGCACGGCGTGGGTGAAGCGGATGCTCTCGCGCGCGATCCCCGACTTGTGGAACTCGCGCGCGACGCGATCCTGCAGGCCGAGCCAGGCGCCGGTGATCATCGCGCCGATCCCAGCCCGTTCGGCCTCGCCGAAGCTCGGCAGCAGCGGCATGTCGACCGTCTGGTCGTAGCGGTAGTCGAAGTCGGCGCAGGCGCAGCCGAACGCCGAGAACCCGGCGGCCCACGCGGGCACGAGCACCTCGCGGTAGAGGACGCCGTCGGTGTAGCCGGCGACGTGCAGCGGGCCGCCGCCGCCGTAGCACAGCAGCGTGTAGTCGGCGGGGGCGTAGCCCTTGCCGAGGATCCTGCCGACCGCCTCGTTCTTGAGCGTCTGCTCGAACAGCTCGATCACGCCCGCGGCGGCGGCGTCGACGGACAGGCCGAGGGGCCGGGCGATCTGGCGCTCGATCGCCGACCGCGCGCGCTCGACGTCCAGCTCGACTTCGCCGCCGAGGAAGTAGTCGGCGTTCAGGCGGCCGAGCACGAGATTGAGGTCGGTCACCGACACGGTCTCAAGGCCGCCCTGCTCCCAGCACACCCCGATGCGCGCGCCCGCCGAGTCGGGTCCCAGCTCGGGCCTGTTCGAGTTGGGGTTGACGCGCACGAACGACCCGGTGCCGGCGCCGATCGAGTCGATCCGCACGAGCGGGATGTTCAACACGAATTTCGCGATGTCCGGCGTCTGGGTGATCTCGAAGCGCCCGTCGGTGATCAGCGCGATGTCGAAGGACGTGCCGCCGATGTCGGTGCAGAGCACGTTGCGCAGCGCCATCCGCTGCGCGAGCGCCTGCCCGCCGACGACGCCGCCGACCGGGCCGGAGACGAGCGTGCGACCGAGCTCCTTGGCCTCGATCGAGATCGTGCCGCCGTGCGCGGCCATCACGCGCAGCTCGAACGGCGCGCCGTGCGTCCTGGTCACCTCGCGCACCGCCTGCAGGGTGCTGCGCGACGGCTCCGCGGCGTACGCCTCGATCACGGTCGAGTTCAGGCGCGGCAGGTCGCGGCGCATCGGGTACAGCTCCGAGGAGAGGAAGACGGGCACCGCGCCGTCGACGGCGCGGTTGGCCTTCTCCTGCTCGAGGATCTCCGCGACGCGCTGCTCGTGCGCGGGGTTGCGGTAGGAGAACAGCAGCGAGACGACGATCCCTTCCACGCCTTCCTCGAGCAGCTCGACCGCCGCCTCGCGCACGTCCTGCTCGCGCAGCGGCAGGACCTCGTCCCCGAACACGTCGATGCGACCGCGCACGCCCTTCATCTGCGCGCGCGCGACCAGCGGCTCGTTGTGGAAGTGCGTCGCCAGGTGCAGGCGGTCTGAGTAGGAGTAGCCGAGGTGCGTCTGGATGCCCCGCTCCAGGCGCAGGTAGTCCTCGTGGCCGGCGTTGACGATGCAGCCGATCTTCAGGCCCTGGCGCTGGAGCAGCCGGTTGAGCATCGCGGTTCCCGAGTAGATGCCCGAGACGATCCCCGGAAAGCCCTCCTCGGGCGTGGAGTCCCACTGCGCCAGCGCATCGCGCGCCGAGGCCATGAAGCCGATCGACTCGTCGGCGGGCGTCGTCTGCGCCTTGCCGACGACGAAAGCGCCGTGTTCGTCGACGATGAACGTGTCGGTCATCGTGCCACCGGCGTCGATCGCCAGGACACGGGGAATGCGTGCACCGTCGTCGGACATCCGGCCTCCTCCCTCGCGCATCGCTGGCGGCGGCTGCTGCCAGCGCCCGGATGTTCGCGCGCGCCGGCGGCGCTGAAATCCGCGCTTGCTACCGGTTGACAGTCCGTTGTAAGCCGCAGCGCGTGGACTATCGTGCCGTTCGCGATGACGACCCAGCTGATGCTTGCGACGCTGACCGACCGTCGCGACTTCGGCGAGGACTGGCAGCTGGAGCGAAAGCTCGACGGCGAGCGCTGCGTCGCGCGCAAGGACGGCGCCGGGGTGCGGCTGCGGTCGCGCACGGGCAAAGCCCTCACGGACGCCTACCCGGAGGTTCGCGCGGCGCTGGCGGCGCAGCGGGCGGGGGAGATGCTGATCGACGGCGAGGTCGTCGCCTACGACGGCGAGCGGACGTCCTTCAGCCGCCTGCAGCAGCGCCTCGGTGTCGCGAGGCCCTCGCCAGAGCAGCTGGCCGCATACCCGGTCGTGTACTGCGTGTTCGACATCCTCGAGCTGGACGGCGAGGATCTGACCGGCCGGCCGCTGCGCGAGCGCCGCGCGCTGCTGGAGGGCGCGGTCCGCCCGAGCGCAGCGCTGCAGCTGACCGAGGTCTGGCGCGGGGACTCGCGGCGGCGCTTCGCCGCGGCCTGCCGCGCGGGTTGGGAGGGGCTGATGGCCAAGCGCGTCGAGGCGCCGTACACGCGCGCGCGCTCGCGGGACTGGCTGAAGCTGAAGTGCGCGTGGGAGCAGGAGCTCGTGATCGGCGGCTACACCGATCCGGCCGGCAGTCGCAGCGACTTCGGCGCCCTGCTGGTCGGCTACCACGAGGACGGCCGGCTCCGCTACGCCGGCAGGGTCGGCACCGGCTACAGCGTCGCGACGCTGCGCGGTCTCGGCGCGAGGCTGCGCGAGCTGCAGACGCCGACCTCGCCGTTCGTGGACGCGCGCCCGGTGCCGAAGGGCACGCATTGGACGCGCCCGGAGCTCGTCGCGCAGATCGGCTTTGCCGAGTGGACGAGCGACGGTCGCCTGCGCCAGCCGCGCTTCCTGGGGCTGCGCGACGACAAGCCAGCGGCGGAGGTCGTGCGCGAGCGAGCGCGCTGAGCGCGGGCGGACGGCGCGCACGCGCGCCGGTCGCGGGCGCCGGCGGGGGCTCCAACAGGGGGCCAGGCCGGCTGGGCGCGATTTTGGACATCCGCCGATACGGCCAGCCGGCGCTCGCCGGATATCCTGCCGGCCTTCAGACCAGTCCCGCGACCACGGAGATCGAAATTGTCCGGCCCCGAGAACAGCCGCAATCTGCCCAGCAACTCCCCGGAGATCGTCCCGTTGGCGGTCGGCCTGGTCGGAATCTCGATCCCAGTCGGGCTGCTCGCCCTGGCGGCCGTGAGCGGGAGCGTCGTGGTGCTGGTGTTCGCCGTCCTGGCGATGCTGGCGGTCGCCGGTGGGACCCTGACGTTCATGTTCGCGCTCACCGACGACGGCTCGGAGGAGCTGCGCGCCGGCGCCGACGCATAGCGCCCAGCAGCGCCTCACCCGAATGTCAGGCTGGCCTGCTGCTTGAGCGTGTTGCCGGCGAGGTCCTTGGCGCTCAACAGCACGGTCACCGGCAGTCGCCGTCCGGCTTTGAGCAGTCGCCGCCCGGCCTGCGTGAGCGGGATCGGCCAGGTCGCGCGGGCGCTGGTGAAGAGGGCGACGGTCGTCTGCGCGATGACCTTGCCGTGCGCCTTGAGGTGGACGACCGCGAGACCGGGTGCTGAGGAGCTGAGCGCGAGCAGGATGCAGTGGGCGATGGGGGAGCACGCGTGCGATGAGGGCCCGGTGGCGCGCTGGCGTGGCAGCGAGACCTTGACGTGCAGGGCGCTGGCGGCGCCGAACATCGGGTCGAGCGCTCCGGCGGGCGTGAGCGCGGCGAGCGCCCATTGCGTGACGAACCCGCTGTCGAGCGCGCCGGCGCCGGGCACATCGACGACGTGGACGGCGCTGGCGAGCAGCAGCGAGCCGTCGCTGCGCACGATCGCTGCGAACGGCGGCGGTTCTGAGAAGGGGTCCTGGTTGAGGCTGACGTCCCTGCCTTCGAGGAACGTTCCGCCGCCGAAGGGCAGCGCGACGGTTTGCGTTTCGGGGCCGGCGCTCGGTTCGTAGCGGCCGTCGGCGGTGAACCGCGCGATGACGGCCGCGGGCGTGGTGGCGCGGTTGAGCCCGACGACGAGCGTGCCTCCGCCGGGGGCTGGGAGCAGCGTGGCGGAGCTGGGGGCGTCGGGTGCGTCGTAGCTCTGGATGAACGTGGGGATGGTGACTTTGCCGCCGCTGCCGTAGGTTGTTTCGAGGGCGCCGCTGGGGGAGTAGCTGCTGACTCCCTGGCCGGGGACGAGCACGAGCACGCCGCCGCCGGGCTGCGCCAGGATCTGCCGCGCGGTTCCTGTGAGCGCGAGCGTGCCGCCGGCGGCGAAGCTCGGGTTGGGGACGCCGGCGGCGGTGAGCTCGGTGAGCGTTCCGGCGAACGCGTCGAGCACCGAGCCATCGGCGAGCGTGGCGAGGGAGGAGTCGACGATCGAGGAGTCGGGTCCGCTGAGGATCGCGGTGCCGCTGCTGCCGAAGCTCGGGTCGAGCGCGCCTTCGCTGGTCAAACGCGCGACGCCGAGCTCGCCCGACCCTTCGACCTGTCCGGCCACGACGATTCCCCCCGCGAGCGAGAGCGCCGCGGACACCCCGCCCTCGGTCCATTTGGGGATCGTCGCGACGCCGTGCGCGCCGAAGCTCGTGTCGAGCGCGCCGGCGGCGGTCATGCGGATGACGCTCAGTCCGGAGGCGCTGACACCGACGATTACAAGGAGGCCCGAGGCTTCGGGTAGGACGGCGGCCGGGGTGATCAGCAGCCCGCCGGGGAGGCTGGGGATCGCGACGCCGCCGTCGCCGAAGCCCGGATCGAGGCTGCCGTCCGGGAGCAGCTCGGCGATGGCCAGGTGCTTGCCTTCCTGGTCGAGGCCGGCGGCGACGGAGTTGCCGCCGGGCAGCGCGGCGAGCGCGTAGACGCCGCCGAGCCCGGGCGCTTCGCCGAACGCGGCGCCGGCGTGCGCGGGCACGGGGAAGGTCACGAGGCCGGGCGCGGTGGCAGCCCATGTGTTCGCGCAGGCGCCGAGCGCGATCAGCAGGGCGATCAGACCGACACACGCCAGCGACGAGCGTACGCGCGTGAGCCGTGAGCGAGGCTGCTCGCGGGCGCGGCCGGCGGGGGTCCGTTCGGGAGGGCCCATAGGGGAGACGAATCTACTCCCCGGCTCGGTGCGAATCCGAGCATGGGCGAACCTCGACGCCGGTGGGCGCGCGCGTGCGCCCGTCAGAATGTCCGGATGGGGGAGATCGCGAACGTCAGCGTGCGCCTGTCGAGTGCCCCGGAGAGCGTCGCGGTCGTGCAGCAGGCGCTGGGCGGCGTCGCCGCGGAGCTCGGGCTCGACGCGCTCGAGGCCAACGACGTGAATACGGCCGTGACGGAGGTCTGCAACAACGTCGTGCTCCATGCCTATGAGGGAACGCGGGGGCCGCTGGAAGTTGCGGTGCACGTGCTGGCGGGGGCGCTGGAGGTGGTGGTGCGCGATCGCGGCATCGGGATCCGCCCGCACCTGGGCGAGCGCACGCAGCCCCACACCGGTCTGGGCATGCCGATCGTGCACGCGCTCACGCAGCGACTCGTGTTCAGCAAACTCGACGGCGGCGGCACGGAGGTCCGCCTGCTGTTCACGACCCCGGACGTCGTCGCGCCCGACGCGCTCGCGGGGGATCAGCTGGAGTCCCGGACGGCGGGCGAGGGCGAGGACGAGCACACGATCGCGATCGCCCTCGGCCCGAGCACGATCGCGCGGGCGGTCCTGCCGCGCATTCTGGGCGCGCTGGCGAAGCGGGCGCAGTTCTCGAGTGAGGGAATCGCCGAGGTGCAGCTGCTTGCCGACGCGCTGGCGAGGAACGCGGGCGAATGGCTCGCTGCCGGTCAGCTTGGCCTGACGGTCGAGCTCGCGCCGCACGAGCTGGAGCTGTATGTCGGGCCGCTGCGCGCGGGCGGAGCAGCGACGGTGCTCGACTCGACCGCTGGCGCCGGTGGCGTCGGCCTGCTGATCGAGCGCCTGTCCGGCGACCCGCATGACGCCTCCCTCGACCCGCATGACGCCCCCGGCGACGCGGGGGAGCTGCTCGCGCTGCGCCTGCTCGAGCGCGGCTAGGAGCTGCAGCCGGCGCTCATCTCGGGCGCTCGCCTCTCCGTATGCGACGTCAGTCCTGAGCGCCCGCCGCTACAGCCCGCTTGGAGTTTTCCATTCGCGTGCTTCCTCTTCGGGGAACGAGTTGGGTGGCACGGTCACCGGGTCGGTCGATTCGCAGGCGCCAGCTTTCGCTTCGTTGCGGGTCAGCTTGACGACGGGGAGTTGCGGGTTGCTTTTGTTCGGCTTTGCGAAGTTGAACGCGCTGGTGAGGTCGCCGACGGTTTCGCGTCGCCACTGGCTCAGGTTGGGGACCTCGACTCCGAAGCGCGTCTCCAGGAAGCGCAGGATGGAGGTGTGGTCGAACGTGTCCGAGCAGAGGAAGCCGCCGCGGCTGAACGGCGACATGACGATCATCGGCACCCTGAAGCCGAGCCCGATCGGGCCGGCGACTTCGCCGTCATCGCCGGTCACGTCGGCGACGCTCAGATACTCGCCGGGTGTCCCCGGCGGCGGAACGGGCGGTGCGACGTGGTCGAAGAAGCCGCCGTTCTCGTCCCACGTGAGGAACAGCGCGGTCGAATCCCACACGTGATGGTCTTTGAGCCTGCGCAGCAGGCTTTCCACCACGAACTCGCCGACCTTGGCCGAGGAGTAGCCGGGGTGCTCGGTCTGATTCAGCGACACGTTGATCCACGAGACCTGGGGGAGCTCCCCGTTCTTGAGGTCGCTGACGAAGTCGTTGGGATAGACGGGGTCGAACGCCAGCGCGGCGAGTGCCGGGTCCGTCTGGTAGGAGTGAAAGAAGTTGAGGACGTTGTCGTAGATGCCCTCGTTGGTTCCGGTGTAGACCTTCCAGCTCACCCCGGCCGCGGAGAGCTGCTCGGGCATCGTCGGCCACGTGAAGCGTCCCGCGAGTTCCTGGAACTTCGGCGGACCGAGCGTTTCCACCAGCGGGCCGCCGCCGAGGCCTTCCGGATCGATCGTCCCGGACATGCTGTACAGCCGGTTGGGGTGTGTGGGTCCGAGCACCGAGCAGTGGTAGTTGTCGCAGATGGTGAAAGCTTCGGCGAGCGCGAAGTAGAAGGGGATGTCCGCGCGCTCGTAGTAGGCCATCGTCGCCGGGCCCGCTTCGGGTCCGTCGGCGGCGAGGTGGGCGCGCACGAACCCGTCCATCGCGCCGCCGTCCCAGCTCTGGTGCTGTGGCACCCACTGATGCGTGATGTCCGGGAAGCAGCGCTCGCCGGCCACGATGTCGGATTCGAGGTGGAAAGGCAGCAGGACCCCGTCGAATCCGGGAGCGGGATAGCCCGGCTGGGAGAAGACCTCGCGCGCGCCCGGATCGGAGAAGCCGCGCACTCCCGGCAGGGTGCCGAAGTAGTGGTCGAAGGAGCGGTTCTCCTGAATCAGGATGACGACGTGCTCGATGTCCGTCAGCTGGCCCGGTTTGGCGGCGAGCGCCTGCTGAATCAGCGGGTTCGCGCCGAGCGCGAGCGCTCCGGCTCCAGCTCCAGCCTGCAGCACCTCCCTACGGGTCATCCCTGCCATCTCACCCTCCCCCTTTGGACCTTCGCTCACCCTCCCTCGGATTGACGATCCTACCACTCGAACGGCGCGAGATGTCATGGGTGGATGCGACCCGCGCGAGCGCTCCGTCGCGGGCGCCCGGCCTGCCGCTGTAGGGTGTTTTTCGTGCCCGCTCGAGAGCTCCGCCGGGGTCTGGCTGCGATGGCCGTCCTGGCGGGCGTCGCGCTCGCGGGGTGCGCGTCGGGCAGCCCGCAGACGGGCGCGGCGAGGTTTCGACGCGAACACGCAGCCGCGGCGGCGCGCGCGATCGCGAGCGCGAAGGCGGTCGAGAACGAGCTGGCGGGGTTGGCGCCCACGCCGACGCGGGCGCAGCTGGCGCGCCTGGCACAGGCCGCGGGGGAGGCGCACGCAGAGCTGCTCGAGGCGAGCGAATGGAACGTCGCGGGACGCGGCGAAGAAGGCGCGGAAGAAGAAGACATCCCGCGTGCCGAGACGCAGGTGACCGAAGGCGCCGGCGAAATGGCCGGCGCGATGTCCGCCCTGCAAACGTACGCGCGCGCGCCGAGCGCCGCCGCACTGGCCGGCTACAGGAGCAGGCTCGCGGGCGGCCAGACGCAGTGGGACGAAGGCATCTCCGAGCTCTGGCACCTGGCGCACGCGTCCGAGCCGCCGACGCTCTGAACGCGGGAGCCGGGGGAGGGTCGACGCTCGAGCCAGACCGGCCGAGAGAACTCCGCAGTTGTCCAAAATCGACGCGGAGATGCTGGCCAGCGGGCCCTTCTTTCTATGGGCGGAAGCGTACAGTCTACGTGCATGGCTGGCGATCCTGAGATCATCGGGGGGCCCACTCCGATCCCGGTTCCTCGCGAGGGGGGCCTGTACCGCTGGAAGGTCCAGAACGGCCGCGCCGAACAGCACGTGTACGTGCAGATCGCCGGCTCGCTGCGCGCTGAGGCGTTCGAGGAGCCGCTGCGGTCGGGGATCGAGTCCAAGGGCGAGTCGGTGCTGCGCAAGCTGCTCGAGCGCGGCAACGTCCCGACGCGGATCAAGATCACATCGGCGGGGATCACCGAAGTGGGCATCGATCGCCGCTCGCGTCCCTACTCGGTCTGAGCGGGGCTGGGAGGCTGGCCGGCGCGCACGAATCCGTCGGCGACCGTGAACGCCCGCTCGATCGTGCTCCAGTCGAGGTTCTCGGGCGTGTCGCTCGGCCAGTGGTAGTTGGAGGGGAACTTGCTCGCGTCGATCGACGCGAGAGTGACGGCGCTGTAGCCGCGGCGCAGCGCGACGAGCGCGTCGGTGGCGGCGACCGTGCGCAGTCCGCGCACGAGCTCCACGCCGGCCGC
>Ga0181521_10001884_pt1 | contig 25580 bp, 28 predicted proteins | sample PEATcosm2014_Bin_32_FD_119764 | JGI IMG/M metagenome (GOLD analysis project Ga0181521, IMG submission 119764) | Peatland microbial communities from MTU Mesocosm Facility, Houghton, MI, USA - PEATcosm2014_Bin02_60_metaG | ecosystem: Environmental > Terrestrial > Soil > Wetlands > Peat | place...
AGCCGACTGAGACGCCTTCAAAAGTCGCCCGAGTTGGTTCGCCAATTCTTTCTTATGCCAGATACCCAGTATGCAGCGATCTAGCTCGTTTATGTCTACATACTTCTGGCCTACTTAGTAAGTCCGTCAACATAACCGACCAGCGTCGAGGTTTTGACCGCGTACGCTTCGGTTGTTTTCACTTCAACGACGATATGGAAGGGCAAAGGCGAGCGCCAGTAGCCATCAAAACCAAGCTGTCCCTGGACTCCGCGATACCGCCCATAGGTCACCTCGAACCCCAGGAACCTCCCAACGTAATTCACCAAATCCTGAAGCGCGCGGTTGTACTCATCGCCGGTCTTTCGGAGGCATTCTTCTACATAGTCGCGGACTTGCCCCACCTCTTTTACATTACCTTTCAGGAATCGGCGAAAACGCTCACGCGCAGTGTCCTCGCCTGGGGAATCATCCAGTGGTCCCACAAGGGAAAGCAGTTGCTCTAAGTCAAGACTCATGCGGTAACTCCAATGAACGGGGGTCCAGCGATCTTACTGTGCGCGATTGTACGTCCCATCGTCCGCATGTGCAACAGTAAACCAGAGGGTAAACCAGAGGGTGCCTTTGTCGGGTTGAGAGCGCTCCAAAACGAGGCAGCGTGTGCTATATTAGGCCCTCACAAGCGCCGAATCTCGGAGAATAGGAGAATAGTGATCATGGGCGCCGCCCAGATTCCCAGGGATGACAACTCAAGGGCCGCTTACAACATTACCGGCGTTGCTGGCGAATACTTTGTTGCGGCGGAATTATCAAGGCGGGGTTGGATTGCAACGTTGACGCTGAAGAACACGCCCAATATTGATGTTATCGCCACCACGCCTGACGGGCTCCGAACGCTGAATATCCAGGTGAAGACCCGGTCCATCAAGAACCGAGCAGGATGGATATTGACCAAAAAGATTGAAACCTCGGTGCCAGGCGAGAACTTTTACATTGCGTTCGTTGATTTGAAAGGTCACGACGAAAACCCCGACTATTATCTGATCCCGAGGAACCTGTTTTCCAAATGGATAGCTGAGAAGCATAGTCAATGGCTAGCCGCGCCAGGACGATCCGGCCGCGTTCATGTTGATAACCCCATCCGCGCCTTCGACAAGCCTGACTTCGAGCGTTTTGAGAAGTACCACAACAACTGGAATATCTAGCAAGTCCGCACCTGGGCAAAAGAGCGGGAATTCTGCCGGTTTGATGTGCAGCAAGGCGAATGAGCACGTTCAAGCGATTTGTCCATTCTTGGCAATTCCCTTGACTCCATTCGGATCTCTTCAACGCTGGCCTGCAATCGACAGCAGCGCTATCGCTGTCACCGCCGTGGTTGGCGAGGATGAAGCATTCCCTCAGGCGGCAAACGCGCTGAGGTGGATAACGCGCCCACGCGCTGCCAAGGCAGCACCCGTCAGATCGGCACTGGAAAGTCGGATGTCTTCTCCTTCTCCGACCGCGGGGTAGGGTCTCGATTCAGCTCCCGATAATCTCTGGAGGAAAGCTTCCACCTCATTCGATCCAGCACCAGGAGGTGGTTTCTCAGTCCTTTCACCAGCTGCGACTTCCCTGTCGAGCGCATCGAGTCCGTAACTGCGTATGAGTTTCGGCCAGAGCTTCCTCAGGGTGTCCGGGCTGTCGAACAGCTCGAAGCCGCTCACCTTCCCGCCGATCGCAAAAACCGCCCCAACCTGACCTTCTTCCGGCTTGATGGAATCAACGTATTCCTGCAAGCCTGCCGCATGCTGCTCGAAGATTGCGGCCATGGCCGAGGTGCGTGAGGGGGCATTCAACCTCCTCGACTTCTCGTCGATATCCTGCCAGACCGCTCCCTGATTCGAATATCTTGTCCCCGTCGACTGGAGCGATGCGGAAACTTGTGCCATTTTCCTGGCACGTCCCTCAGCATATTGAGCCCGGGGTGCTGAGGAGAATTCCACGGAATGGCGTGCCCAGCGGCCGCGCTCTACACAGGAAACTGGGATTGTGACTGCTTTCTTAGCTGAAATGAGAATACTCAGATTCAGCGTACGGTTTTGCTTTGCGCCGATCAGCTCTTCGCCCTCCATTAAGAAGACCGCACTGTTGCCGTCGTTGACGAATTTCAGCTCCGGCACGCTGCCGCCTTCGGACACCTCGGTGACCTTGGCGAAATTGCTCGCCAGGGCTTCGTCCAGGGTGACGTAATCAGGCGCCATCGCCTTGCCAAAGACAGGAAATACCGTCAGGTTGCGAAACGATTTGGGAGTTCCAAGCCTGGCATTGGAAATTGTTTCTCTAATCAGTTGCATAAAGCCTCCAAAGCTGGGCGGCATTGGGACCGTCGCACAAACGGTGGAGCCGCCTTGAATTAAGTATTGCTTGCCCTCTCTTTCATAAGCGCGCCTCAGGCTGCCCTCAGGACTTCCAGCAGCCGAACCATTGCGAGCGTGTCTTGCTTGCAATACTCCAGCAGATCGCTTCTGAGCTTCTTTCTCTCCTCGCATCCCGCTTTGGCACGAAGCATCTTCTCCCAAGCGAACCCCGCTTCTGAGCCATCGGATACGCCCATGCCTTCATAAGTCATGTCGGGGACAAGCGCCGGCAGCACAGCCTTGAGCGAATACGAGCCGCGGAATTCCAGGTGATAGACATGCGCGCGGATGCGCGGCAACGGGTCCCACAACCTAGCCTGGATCCTTCCTATCTCATTCTTATATTGAGGCAGCCATTGCGCCAAGTCTGCGAGGCGTGCTGATTCAAATCCGCTGCTGTAAGCGAGAACGCTGCCCTTCTTCCCGATGATTTGGCAAAGGGCTTGTACGAAGTCCGGCCGGGGGTCATTGGAGTCGTCTGCGAGGTATTCGTAATGATCCAGATCTGCTCCCGGTTTGCGCTGCACGTGTACCGACCACTGGAAAGGGATCTGGTCGTAAGGAGACATGCCGGCGTAGCGGGGCAGCGCCACTCCCAGGGTCTCGAAGTCCATGAAGTAGAGAGGGTAACGCAGGTCCGCAAAGGCTTTCTTCAGCTCTTTTCCGAACCACGGCTTGCCGGTCCGGGCGCACTCCCACGCCCGCTTCTGCCGCTCATTCAGCGGGAAGGTCTTCGGGATGTCCCCGATCGACTCAATCCCCTGGCGCGCCAGGTCTTCCAGTCTCTTGGGCGTTATGCCTGGGAGGTTGGCAACGTGGTCGATCGGCAGGGGTTTGTTACAGACATCGTAGAATTCGCAGGTGAACGGGCTCGTGCAGTGGCCTCCCGGCTCGATGTCCGGCGGCTTGGCCCGGTCGAGCGCTTTGCGCTCTTCGCGGATAAGATCCTTTACATCTTTACCAAGGGCTCTGGTCTCTTCTGCGACATCCCGGGTCACGAAAAGCTTATCCAATTCATATTGGTTTCCGTCGTAGACATATTCCCGGTTCAGATACATCAGGCAGGGAACAACCTTCATTCCAAGGTTTTCGAGGATGAGCTGTTGGATGGCGACATCGGACAAGTAGTAATCCTTTACCTTGGTGGACGACTTCACCTCGATCAGGCGCCACTTGTTCCTGGGCAGCCTTTCCAGAATATCAACCCTGGCCAGGATGTCGTCGTCCGCGAATGTCGCCTCAAAGATGGCGCCATGTTGCCTGGCTGCTACAGCCGTCTCAGTTTGCTGAAGGGCTTTGCCCATCTCCGCAGGCCCAGCCTCGATGAGCACACCGCCTGGAAACATCTTCTGTGCCCATCGGCCCACCTCGTGACCCTGCTCGAAGACCGCCATGGATTGTTCGCCAGGCTCCGCTGCCAGTTCGGGCTGATGAACTTCCAGGTACAAACGCTTGAGGCACTGCCACCCGGCGATGAATCTTGATTTTGAAAGCCACATGGATCCTCCGGTCTACCAGGAGCACAACTGCTGGAGATCCCTACCCGAAAGCGGAGATCGCATGCCAAGAGCATACACCCAAGGTGTGTCAGGGAAGGTCACCTCAGTAGCAGGGACAAAATGCACGTCGTCTTGTTGATCGTGAGGCTGCGTACTCTGGTCGGGCACGGGAATAATTCCGGCCAAATGTGATGACCGCCCCTGTCATACCTGCCTGTCATTGTTGATCCGTAAGGAACTGTCCCGCAGCTGAGGAGGTGATTGATGGCGCAAAGAGAGGCCACACCCAATGGAACGGTGGAGTTCCCGATCGGAACGATCCAAGCCGCGAGAGTTGCGGACGACCGCCCGGGTCTGGCAAGCGCCAACGCAGATACATTCTGCGCGGCATTGGAGGAGGCACGCCTGGCACGGTACGGAGCTGAGATCAAACGGGCACACTACTATTACCAGCAAGCGCTCGAAGCTGCGCCGGACGATATCGACTCGGAGACTCTGGCCGACATCTTGGAGAGCCTGCGCGACGCCGAGCGAATTCTGGCCCAGGATGAGAAGTCACTGCCGGCCCTCCGTGCCGCGGTCGAGCAAGACCCGAACAACTCGGAAAGGCGGTTTAGCTACGCGAATCTGCTTTGGAAGCTTGGGCGCGAGGAAGAAGCGGCGGCACAATGCGAAGCGTCGCTTGAGCACCCTGAGACCCTTTGCCAGCACTGTCTGCGCGACTGCTGGAACAACATCGGATGGTCGCTCTACCGGAAGGGAGCATATGCCAAAGCTCTCCCCTGGTTTGAGCGGGCGGCTAAGGTCAAAATCGCTGGACCTATGGGAGACCTGTGTGAATCCGCCCTCCCCTTTGAGAACATGATTCTGGTTTGCGTGGCGCTCAACCTGGCGAGCGAGGCAGCACAAGCCACCGTTGATTACATCTCGCGGTTCGGCCGGCTGCCTTGGCCGGAGCGCCACGCGCTGAGGAAGCTGAATATCGACGCGGATGCGCTTTATGTCCAGTCTCGCGGCCACACAGCCTGATGGCGCCGTAGTTCCCTCAGAAAATGCGACCAGCCCTGTCACACCCCGCTGGTATACTCGGTCGCGGATCAGTGATTTGGAACAACCGGAGGTGAAGGTAATGGAGAGGCGCGAAGTTCTACTGAATACCCTGGCCGGGGCTTCCATGGTCTTGTTGCCCTGGCCTCGCTCACCAGCTCCGGCGGACCTGGGAGTGAAAAGGCTACCGCAGGTTGACCGCATCATGGCGGAAGTGAGGGTCGCTTGCTGCCTCGGCTGGTCGAGGACCGATTTCGGATACCCCATCCCTCATCTTGACCGTGCCTGGGCTCAGCTTCCCCGCGAGGCTGACAACAGCGACCGGGTTGAAATTGTGGAACAGAGGACGAGGCTGCTGGAGCTGGTGCGTGATGCCGAGCGCAGCTTGCCCTTGCACCGGGATGCGGTCGAGCGCAAACCATTTGACTGGAACCCTCGCTACTGGCTGGCCTTTGCTCTCAAGCGCGCCGGGCGGAATGAAGAGGCCCTGGAGGAATACCGTGCCGTCGCACAGATCCCAGATTGCCCCCTTGATTGCCTCAATGAGATCGGCTGGGGTCGCTACCGCAAGGGAAACTACGAGGAGGCACGGCGATGCTTCGAAAGGGCGAGAGCCGAAGACGACCTTCCTGTACGGCAATTGTCAGACCTGATGCTGGCACTCGAGAACAGAATGCTTGTTTACGGTCAGCTTGGGCTCCGCAGGAAAGCCGAGGAGGTAGCCAGGGAGTACGTTTGCCGCTACGGCCGGGGTCAATACCCGAAGTGCCGCGCGCTCGCCAAGATCGGCATCGACGCAGACAAGATCTATCTTGAACAGTGTCCCTTCAAAGCCTAGGGAACCCGGCATGCTTTCAATGGGGAGGGGCGGGTGGTAGAATGCGGCTCGCTAGTTTCCCGATTTCGAAGGGTCGGTACCAGCATGCCCCGGGGAGACCAACTCACACGCCAATGGAAGCTCATGCAGCTTCTTGCCGGACACATTGGTCGAACTCTGGCTCAACTCACTCAAGAATTGGGCGTCACCAAACGAACTGTCCAGCGTGATATTGAAGTCCTCTCAGAAGCCGGCTTCCCGATCACCTCGGACATGCGCAATGGCACCGTATTTTGGCACCTGATCGAAGGGTTCCATGCCGAGGCGCCAATTTCGCTCACGCTTACCGAGCAGATGGCACTGTATTTCAGCAAGGGACTCTTCAAACCCCTGCACGGATCGCCGATCTACGAGTCGCTGGAATCCGCCATGCGGAAGATCGGCTCGCAGCTCCCGGCGCAAAGTTTCAAGTTCTTGCGTGGTCTCGGCCAGGGGATTGCGATCTCGAGCTTCGGCTGGAAGGACTATAGCCACTCCAAAGAAGTCATCGACACCCTCACCCGCGCGGTCTTCAACAAATTCACTGCACGAATCATTCACCATGCCCCGTACCGCGAGAAGGCTACGGAGCGCGAGGTCGATCCTTACCGCCTTTGGTACGTCAACAATGGATTGTACCTGGTGGGCCACGACCATAGGGAAAATGCCCTGCGAACCTTCGCAGTCGAGCGCATTCAATCTGCGAAGCTAACGAACCGGCGCTTTGAGATACCGCCAGACTTCAATTTTGACGAGTTCCAGAAAACAGCGTTTAATGTGATCTGGGGCGAGCCGCAGGAAGTGAAGATCCGCTTCTCGGCATCCCAAGCCCCATATATCCGCGAGCGCACCTGGCACTCCAGCCAGCAGATTGGGACCGCGACTGATGGCAGCATCATCCTCACGCTCCGAGTGGCTGATTTGGATGAGGTCAAGCGCTGGCTCATTGGTTTTGGGGCGGAGGCCGCGGTCCTGACACCAGCGGAGTTGGAGATGGAGATTGCGGACGAGTGCCGCAGAATGGCGAAAGGGTGTAACAGCTTGTGACCACCGAACGTGCTGGCTGCCCGATCACAAGGATGCCTGCGTACTTCAATCCCTATCGACATTGGATACGAGACGGACTGGTGTAGGTTATCGGCCGGTCGGGAATGCAATAAGGAAATCTCGGATGAACCCAAGGCAAGGTAGCAAGGTGAAAAGGAGAATCGATGAAACCTCTCGGCAAGCTTGAGAAAGTTCTTCTCCGTGAATACTGGGTAAACGAAGCGCAGGATTTCACCCCATGGCTGGGCCAGAAAGCAAATCTTGATCTACTAGCCGAGACAGTCGGAGTTGGCGAGCTCGATTTGGTGGAGGAGGAGCAAGAAGTTGGAGATTTTAGAGCAGATATATTGGCCAGGAATTCCGAAGGGAAATACGTGGTTATTGAGAACCAACTCGAAGAATCCGACCATAAGCACCTCGGCCAGATCATCACCTACTCTTCGGGGTTGAGGGCGTCCTACGTGGTTTGGGTCGCTCCAAAGATTCGAGACGAACATCGTAAGGCGATTGAGTGGCTAAACAGCGTAGCGAAGGGGGAAGCAAACTTCTTTGCGCTTGAAATCGAACTATGGCGAATCGGGGATTCACAAGCAGCGCCAAAGTTCAACGTTGTCTGCAAGCCGAACATTTGGGAAAACAAGGTGAAAACCTCCGTGGAGGGACCTCGGCCTATTTACGGGGAATTCTGGGGGCGTTTTCTGGAGTATTGCCAGCAGGCGAACGCGAATCCCAAACTATTCCGGTTACCTGCACCGTCGAACCCTTGGTACAAGATCAATCTCGGTGTGTCCGGAGTCTGGCTGGGTCTCAGGGCCTCGACTGATTTCGTAACCCTAACTTGCCAAGTAACCATTGAGGGTGCGGAATCGGGGTCCATTTTTGAACAGCTTCAGCGTGACAAGGAGCAGATTGAGGCCGAACTGGGCACAAAGCTTCAGTGGAACACTCCGCCGGAACCGGGCAAGCGCGGTAGGATCTTCCATACTCAGGATGGCGATCTCGAGTCCCGGGACCACTGGGAAGATTACTTTGCTTGGCTCAAGAACCAAGCTGAGGCGTTTTACAAAGCGTTCCACCCAAGAGTTGAAGCGCTGCATTTGGACGATGAAAACGCCGTATAGAAGCTGATGCTCTATATAGTTGGGTCGGTCGCCACGCCCGCACCCCGCACCATAGTCGTTGGCCTCAACCTTCGCACCTCCTGCCCTCAACTTCCGCAGGCCGAGCACATCTCGAGCAGCAGGAACATTCTGGTGCTTGAGCAGGGCGTGGTAGTGCAAGGCGATCTCAGGGCTGGCATAGCCCGACCACTGTCGTTTAAGCGAGAAAGGCTTGACTCATGCCCGCTCCTTGCATACAGTGTCGGTCGAAGACATTGCCGTAATCAAAGGCGGCGCAAACTCAGGCGAGGAGCAGGAGACATGATGACAAAATCCCAAGTCGTAGCGCATCTGGCGGAGAAGGCAGGAATCCAGAAGAAGGCTGCATCCGCAGTCTTGGAAGAACTGGCCAGCCTGGCTACGAAGGAAACCAAGAGTGGCGGGCAGTTCGTGGTTCCGGGTCTTGGCAAGGCCGTCAAGGCGAACCGCAAGGCGCGCGTGGGACGTAATCCGCAAACCGGTGAACCCATAAAGATCCCCGCCAAGACGGTGGTGAAATTCCGCTTGGCGAAAGCATTCAAGGATGCCGTCGTGCCTCCCAAGAAGAAGTAGCCTTAGCAACAATCGAATCCGCCTGTGGCGCACTCCCTCTCACGCCCTGTGCGGGACAGGTGCGGAGGTGTAATCCTGCTGCCCAGTAGAGGTTGCAATGGCCAGTTTTGATCTGAGGAGCTATCTGGGCCGGTTTCCAGAAGTATGCGAGCGGAAATTCTTGCGCAGGTTCGACTTTGCCAAGTTGGAGAAGGAGTTCGAACCACTGCGTACTGGCGGACGCGGACTGACTGGGCGCGACGTAGCGAAGATCTTCGAGAAGGACCGCACTCCGTTTGCCCGCTACTGGCAGCCACCGGAGACGAAGGTGCTCGAAATTGAGCTCGCAAAGCAGCCGATTGTCATGTACACGCTTGCCGGAGACGGAAGAGAGCTGGTGGAGCGGCTGCTACATGTGTTTCGCAGTCTGGGAACGGCGTCTTTGGTTCTTCGTATGGTCCATCCTGCTCGCTTTGGAGTATTCAGCACCCCGATTGTTCATCTCCTCCAAATCCATCGTGAAAACACAGTCGACCTTTACATGGCATACTGCGAGGAACTGCACGTCTGGGAGGAGCACTTCGGCCTGCCCTCCGTGGCTCAGACTGAGATGGCGCTATGGGTTTACCACGAGTTGACGGCTCCGCCGCTCCACGGCACCGACGTAGAGACCGCGCTCCGGGATTTTGAGAGTGATGTATGGATTCAGCGCCGGCGCATCGCGCAGGATGTGGCGCCGTTTCTGAAGACTTATGGTCAAGTGGAGCTCGCAGAAATACTCTGTGAGTGTGACCCCCGACTGGCAGCGATCATTGCTGGTGTAGAGTTCGAACGCCGCTTGCGAGCGAAATGGCGAGCCGCCTGCGGCAAGGACAAGTTCAGGCAGAAAAAGTCCGTGGACGAAATGATCAATGACCTTACCGAGCATGCGGTGCTGGATCGGAAAGAGCAGTCACGACTAGTTTTCGCGTGGAAAACGCGCAATAAGGCTGTGCATCCGGATCCCAAACTGAGCTACGAAGAAGCAGAGGAAATGATAAACTGCATCAAGGCAATCTGCTTCGAATGGGAAGCGTGACCGGAAACATCTCATCTGCTGCTCGGGTAAAGTACATCGCCGGGAGCACCGACGACCGCATGTCCTTCTGGAAAGTTATCGCGCTGGTCAACGGCGAGATCGAAGCCGTTTCAGGCCCGGCTGCTCAAGACCGGCCGGCAGCCCACGAATGGATTGTCTGGCAAGGCCCCGCCGCTGACAAGGCTGAAGCCCTCCAATGTGCAGAGAAAGCCGATCCCAGGGTCGACCTGGAGTGGATGCGCATTCGGTACGAGAGAAATCTTAACAAACGGTAGGGGCTGCGCTACTCCGGACAAGGGCCTGGGATTGTTGGCCCAGAAACGAGAACGGGGAACCGCTTCCGGCTCCCCGTCTCAGGTGTTCGTCGTGAATGCCGTGGCAGCGTCCGCGGGGCGTTGCCAACGGTGCGCACCGCAAAAGCGGTGTGATTTATCGACTAACCTCTGCGTGCCCGGCGGAGTCTTAGCTCCTTCGGTCAGCATGCTTCATTCATACTCCTGTGCGCGACAAATTGCAACCACCTAAAGTACTGGTCGCCCGGGAGGCGATTGCGTGAACGCCGTTCCCAATGACAGTCGTTCTCCGGACCGGAGGATGAACACGCAGACATCGGCGTTACGTCGACTCCGCTCCAGACAGTCAATGGACCCACGGGTTCGAAGAACTACTGCAGTTTGTTCTTCGCTTGGCTCTGCACCTGAAGCTGCTTCACCCGTTCCAGGATTTCTTGCTTGCTCAGCAAGCCCTTTTCCGTGAGCAGCTCCACCAGCGCATCGAGGGTCAGCATGTTCGAATATGCCAACTCTTCGAAGCTGACTGTTTGCCTGTTGCCTTCGGATGCCACCTTTTCCCCTCCGATCTGCGGTCTCACGTGGTCCCGTCCTACGTCGCAACAAGTGGCGAGCTAATACGCATTGACCGCCTGCGCGATCCCGATCCCCCTTTGGAGTATAATGTGCCAGGTGATGCTGGTCGAGTGGCTATCCGCGTGCATCAGCGGGAACCACTTGGGCCAGAGGCGGCACTCGATGAGAACTCTCATAGCATTGACCATTGCAGGCATGCTGGTCTTGGGTCTGTTGGGTCTGGCCTTCAAGCTTATTCTCGGTCGATACGTACTCGCAATTGTCCTGGCATTCTTCGGCATCCAGTTTGTCGTTACGTTCTTGGCGTTTGTGTTTGTTATTTTGACGTCACCAGGGCACACAAGAGCGACAGATTTCGACTTGGCGCATAAAAACATGGAATCTGGGCGAGGGAGGATGTCTCAATGGATAAACTGAGGAAAATCACTCTACTGATCGCAGTCATTTCCGTCTTCGCGGTGTTTCTTGTGCCCAGCCTGGGAGCGCAGGCAAGCACCCCCCAGACGGCCACCAAAGCCGCTTCAGCCGGCAAATCGGCGCCGACGACTGGCAAAGCCAAACTCCTCGATCTCAATTCGGCCAGCAAGGAAGACTTGAAGGCGCTACCTGGAATTGGGGACGCTTATTCGCAGAAGATCATTGATGGAAGGCCCTACAGGGCCAAGACCGACCTTGTAAGTAAGAAGATCATTCCCGAGGCGACATACAAGAAGATCGCGCCACTGGTTATTGCGAAGCAGCCTCCCAAGAAGTAGCTCGATGATTTACTTGATTGATCGACGGTAGACTAGGACCTTGGTGTCAACACCCTAAGATGCCTGCTCTAAAGGTCAGAGGTGTGCATGGAGACTATCAGGCGCCTACGCGAGCTGCGACTCGCCAACCCGTTGAAGCTTGGTATCCTTCAAACTGGTGAAGAAGCTCTCCCCTTCGATTGGCGCTTACACTTCAAGCTCTACCCCTTGTCTCCTTGTCGAACAATGTGTGCGAGAAGGACGCACTCCCGCACTTCGCGCTCGCTTGCCAAAACGCGGGGAGAACGCCAGGAGCGTCCGATGCCGACTACCGCCGCAGGGCGATAGCCGGCATCAGCAGAGTCGTAGTCGCCGTCACTGGCTCTGGCAATGGCATCGGCTCACAGGCATTGGCATCGTCATGGGCAATGGCAGAGGCATTGACGTTGGCGCTGACGCTGACTACGTCTCAAACTTGGTGATGACGAACCGACCGAACCCCTGGGACCGGGCCGCCCCGATGCCCAGGTACTTGGCCCCCCACTCGATCATCTGGCGCAGGTCCTTCGGCGACAGCATCGTCTCGTCGAGGTCGAGCGTGCCGGTCGCCGTGGCGTCCTCGATGTAAGAGTTTTCCTGCCACGACCGCTCGTTGCTCGCCTCCAGCTTCACGTACCTCCCAAAGACCTTGGCGTCGGCGACCGTCCTGTCCGTCACCAGGCCCGGCTCCCGGACCTGGACCGCCGTGCGGATGATCTGGTAGTCCGCCGCCGCGACCGCCTTCGGTGCCACGTGCGCCACGTGGGCCAGGAAGGACTGGAAGTTGCGGCTCGGGATGTAGACGGTGCCGTCCAGGGTGAAGAACTGGGCGTTGGCCTTCTCCGTCAGGGCGGCGTAGTCCGCCTCGCTCATGCCCCGCTTCTCCAGCTCCGCCGCCAGCGTCTGCTTGCGCTTTGCCTGGCTGCGGGCCCGGTTCAAGCCACTCGCCTTCTGGATGGAGATGATCTCGGACCGCTCCCTGGTCATCGGGTGGGCGATGTAGGACTTGAGCCTGATCTCAAGGTTGATCGTCATCTTCGCCGCCTCCGCTGGGGCGCACGGGCAGGCCAGCATAGCACATGCGGCCTCCAGGGTTGACAGAAAAACCACTATCTCCTCGTTGCAGTTGATTCCTGCGTCTGCCGAACCGGCGAGCGTTGGGGAGTCGAAGGCCCAGCGCGAGTAACCTGGCTCGGCAAGGATTGCTAAATCGACGCTTGTGCCGGACTCGCGGCAGAAAGCTGCGGCAGGTATAAAGGGCGCGAGGGCGGAAACAAAAAGGGGCAGCCACCATGCCTGATGGCCACCCCATTCAAGGAATTCTAACGCCAAAGAAGATAGCACGGCTGATCTTGGTTGCAAGAGTACTTTGGTGCCGTATTCCCCGAGGTAACGGTTGACAAAGGGAAGTTTGGGCCGTCACGATATCATTACCGTTAGAGATTCGAGAGTGAGAGGAGGGTGCGCGGACTATGCGCCAAGTGAGCAGAGTGCGAGTGCTGGTTGTCTTGCTGACTGCTGTTTCCTGGCCCCGGCCTTGCTTGGCGTGGGGCCATGAGGGCCACCAGATTATCGCCCTTATTGCCGAGCACTACATGACGGACTCCGCGAAGGCAAAGGCTACCGCCCTATTGGATGGCAGCGGGATTGATGCGGTTGCATCCTGGGCAGATGATTACCGCCGTGATCATCGGGAAACGGCCCCTTGGCATTACATCGACTGCCCCCTGGACGAACCCACGATCGACATGGCTAAGGACTGCCCGCAAGGCGATTGCGTCGTTGCCAAGACCGAGCAATTCCTGGGCACGCTGCGAGACCCCGCCGCAACCCAGGCAGGGAAGGCAGAAGCGCTGAAATTCGTTGTGCATTTCGTGGGAGACCTTCACCAACCGCTACACGATGAGGACAACGGCGACAAGGGCGGCAATACTCGTTACGTGGTCTTTGAACGCCATCCCGACAACCTGCATTGGGTTTGGGACACCGGCTTGCTCGAACACATCAACCGCAACCCGGCAGAGCTAGCCGAGGAATTGGAAAGGCGTATCACTGATCAGAATGTAGCCGACTGGGATAAGGGGAGCATTCTTGACTGGGCGAACGAAGGGCACCAGATCGCCCAGGCGGCTGCATATGGCGCTCTCGGCAACGAGAACCCCGCACCAATCACGGCAGCGTATGAGAAGCAAGCGGATGCAGCCATAGAGCTTCAGTTGGAGAGGGCCGCTGTAAGGCTGGCGCGGTTGCTGAACCTCGTACTGAAGTGAGAAGCACCTGACGGGCATGGCTGCTGGGCCTAGCCTCCACCTTTACAGGGCACTGGCGTGACCGTTCTCCACCAAGTCAATGGCTCCAATTTAGCTACTCGTTTGCACGCCCTTCCGCAGGTGGTGCGTGCCGTGGAAGGTCCTTCTCATGCATCAGAAACCGAATTGCAAATGCGCATACTGTGGAGTGGCCATTTATCGTAGGCCGGACCGCCTGGGTATACGCAATTTCTGTAGCACCGCCCATGCTGGACTCGCCCGGATCGAGAGAACAATACGATACCGTGCAGGAAGGTTCGCTAAGCTCTTTCATGATTATGCGAACGGATTTGCCAAAGCCCATTACAAAGCTCGTTCAGGAGCAACGGTTCGCTGGCGAGTGTTGACCTTTTTGGAGTTCTTGAACACCCGAGGTTTCTTGACGATTCGCGCCGTCACGGCGAACACGATCACCGGGTTCCTGGAATGGTGTCAGTCAAGGGGCATCGACAGGTCGCAGCTTCGTGACACTTTGGGCTCAATCTCTGTTTTCCTGGACTGGGCTGCGATGGCTGGACGATATAAAGGAATGAACCCGATCCAACCACGAATGCACCGAATGGTCAAGCCGGAGCGAGTCCCCCGCCCGTTGAGGGACCAAGCACTGGCACGGATTTGGAGGACGTTGGACCAGCGAGGGACCCTGCAACAAAAGCTGGCGGTCGCGCTGGGCGAGGAGGCAGGTCTAAGAATCTCCGAGGTTTGCAATCTGCGCATGTCGGACATTGACATGCCGGGGCACCGTATCTTTGTGAGAGTTCCTAATAAGACCGATTCAGAAAGGTGGGCCTGCTTTCACAGGAAAACGAGGAGATTGCTTCGTGAGTGGCTGAGCAAACGCGACCCCGGATGTGGTCATGATTTCCTATTCCTCAACGCTCTAAAGCGTCCGCTGAACGCTGATCGGCTAGCCAACCAGCTGAGGCGCGTTTTGGCCGGTGGAAAGCCTGCGTCGTGTGACAGGAGACAGGTCGGCGCATCTGATTATTTCACGTTTCATCGGCTTCGCCACACCCTGGCGTCGCGGTTGGCGGAGAAGGGGCTGAGTCCCACGGTAATAATGAGCCTATTGGGCTGGAAATCGTACAGCATGTTTTTGCATTATTCCCACCTTCACCCTCGGAAAGTCCGAAGACTATATGAGGAAGCAATGGAATAAGGTATCGAGTTTGCGGGTGCGAACTTGCCCGGCACCCTCAGCTGCCGAAGACGGACGCTGGGCAGGGCGGCGAAGCCCAGAGCGCGGCACCGAAAGCTGAGATGCCTGACGCACGTTAGGAAGCTTTAGTACGCGGGCGGTGATCCGGAGAACCCAGTGTGTTAACGTCCGTTCAAAAGCCGTGCCGGCCGATTGCGTATCGTTCCAATCCTCTGGGAGGAAGAGACTGTAGGAGATTCTGATATTCGCCGTGGAGAAGGCTAGCTCCTCCAACGTCGCAGTCTGCCGATCTCTCCGCGGCGCGATCACTGTTCGTGTGCACTTCCGGCAGCTCTCGGTATGCAGCTATACCACGCCTCAGGATGCTTCGGCGGCTCTGCTTGGGGATCGGCCTTGGCCTCGAAAGGTCCCGGTGTGGGGAAAGCAACAGCCAACACAGGATGCAGCTCGATGCAGTTCTGAGCAAGCCCTGTCTGCCCATGCGCGAAATCGAAGAAGCCAACGCCCGTAACCTCCACCACGACATTGCCCTGGACAACCTTGAACTCCGGGTCGGGCGGTGCATTCGGAAACTGCGCGGCAAAGTCCTGGCGAGCTTTCTTGATGTCGCTCAGCTTGGGTGACGCACAGACCCCGCCACAATCTGGATCGGGTATCTCGACGACCATCATTTGGCTGGGGTTCACTAGGTCTGCGATGACGATGTGGAAGTCGCGGTCAGTCTCATGCTTGTACCCTACCAGTCGCGCTCGGACCTGAAAGGTTGTTTCCTCGGTGGCATTGAGTCGTGAGGTCTCGGAGTTGCCGTTGGGAGCCTTAACAGCTACCAAGTCTCCTACGGTTTTCACGATGGGGCTGAAGTTTACCTTTGCCGCATCGTTGTCCGTCAGCGTCTTTACTGCCCATCGTTCCTCGCCACAGTTCGGGCCGCAGCCAGGCTCTTGCCCCAAGGCGGCCTGTCCCGTGCCCACGAACGGGATTGCCAGTAGAGAAACCGCCAATATCCGCAAGTAATGAACGCGCTTCATGGATCACCCCGGCATGCAAGAATTAGAGTATCTTATCACGAACGCTAAAACGATATTTGTGCTGCGACGGCGCTTGCAGATCTTGGATCGACTTTCCTCCACGGCGGAAAACTCAGTTCCGGCCCGTCGGCCGCCAAGCTAAGCAGGTTCGGCGACAAGGGTATTGACAAGGGCACAGTAATTTACACCTCTCTTTACAGAAGGTGAAACCGGACGGCGCTGCCATAAAGTTTTCGTGCGATCAACGCCCCGTCCTTGTAAACGGCAAACTCGCCCGGCGTCATTTCCACGTCGTAGGTGTGGCCGCGGAAGTGATAGCCCGCCATTCGGGCCTCACCCAGTTCGCGATGATAAGCGGGGGAGATTTCGAGTGTTCCGTCCATGTTCGGGTGCATGCCGAAAACTCCGAACAGGATCGCCTGAGCGCCGCTGCCGCCAGCGATTTCAAGCGGCATGTCTTCCTCATCCAGATCGGCCACTGAGTCAGTAAAGGCGTCCTGGGGTAAATAGGGATAGTGCTCCGTCCAGCGGGCGCAGCGCGCGAGGATGTCCCACGCGAGTTCCGGGTAGCCCAATCCGTAAAGCGATTCGGCAATGCGCAGAGGCATCCCGGTATATTGGCCGCCACCACCCCAATCCTCATCCATCCAGTCCCAGTGGGTCTCATCCGACTTGGAAACCGAATACATTCCGTAGGGTCCAAGAAATTCACCTTCGGCGAGGTGCGAAATCAGCCGTTGCTGTTGCGGAGCGGAGGCCATGCTGGTTCCCAGAATATCGAAGAGGTGATAACTCATCACATGTTGGCGGCTGCCATCAGGAAACAGGTTATCGAACCAGCCGGCCTGCTCGTTCCACATCTGGTCGTTCAATGCCTGCTTGATTTGCGCGGCCCACTGGGCAAACTCTTCGGCGTCAGGATCATTCCTGGCCCGGCCCCACTCCGCAAGCTGGCGGAAATAGTCGCCCGCCAGGGCGTTCGTTGCGGCGACGACGTGCTCATAACCGTCAGTTCGCATTTCGAGAAGGTTATTGGAATTCGAGCCGAAATCCAGGAGCCCGTCCGGGCGTCCCCGCTTCTGGCGGATTTCAACCGCGGTGCGTTTCATCCATTCGTAAACGGCGGCCCCATTTTCGACGCGGTCCAGAAACTCCATGTCCCCCGTCTGCCGCAGGTAATCCTGAAGGATCCTCATCTTTGCGAACGGGTCCTGCGCATAGGCAAACTCCCCGGCCTTGCCGTTCCAAGGAATGTACGTACACGTCAGAAGTCCGGAGCGGACGAAGTTCAAAAAGGCATCACGCAGGCCCGCGGGATCGAGCATGGAAATAAGTTCTGAGGCATAAGACGTGTCCCAGGCGATGGTAAAGAGCCACGTGCCTACAGCATAAAACGGGCGCACGGCGAAATTCTCGCGTTCCCAGCGCGAATCGACAACGCTGAGTACGCTGCGGTAATAGAGGTCGTCCAATTGCTTATCCGCGGAGGAGACGCGCGGAAGATTTTCCATTACCCAACGGAAGCGTGCGCGCAGGGCTTGGTCAGCCTGCGCGATCCTCTGGTCGAGATCGGGAGCGTAAAGGTCCGGCGCGGGCGAACCAGCGAGTTGGGGAACAATGGCGAATCGGGCCGTCTTCACGCCCTGGGCCGGGATCTCCCAATTCCACCCTTCCTTCGCGGGCTTTCCCAAATCGCTGATCACCGTCACTCGCACTTGGTCGCTTGCCAGGGTGAAGGCATCGAGTTGTTTTGTGGCCGACGGCGGCGGAGTCTTCTCGCCAGGGTTGTTTAAGCCCAGAACGGGCGCGCTCTGCTGGGGAATCACCGTCAACACCATGGGCTCGGAAAGGCGATTGCGGATTTCCACTTCAACATAGACCTCATCTTTTTCGGCGGAGACGCTGGCTTTGGTGTGAATGCTGAATGAAATCCATTTGCCGTTGATGAGTTTGTGGAAGGTGCCCGTGCGGGTGTAAAGGTTGGGTTGCCAGCGCGCGTGCTGGAGGAGCATGACGTAAGGCGAATCGGCGGAAAAGTTGAAGCCCAGCGGCGTCGTGCCCTGCCCGGTTGTCGCTAGTTTCTCGTGGGCATCAGCGGTAAGGTCCTGCACGAGAACCTGTGATTTCTCGTCGCGAAAAGCCAACTGGAAGTGATAATCGTGAACTGCAATGGGCGGAAATTCCAACACTTGAAGTCCCGTCACATTCCAATCGCGAATCGAGACCGTGCCCCGACCGTTGAACAAGCGCAGGCGGCGGCCGCTAAAGACAATTTGCGAGCGATCCATGCCCAGGCGCTCTGGCGCGAGGCCCGCGTCCACTTGGGAGACTGGTTTTTGCGGAGTTTGCCCGCCTGGAGTCAGGCCTGCCCCGTGGGCTGCACCGCAAGCTAGAATGAGTAGGGCTGGAAGTGAAGCGAGTCTTCTTCGGATCATAAGTTCCTCAGCATGATGGGACCAGAATTTCCATTTTCAGTTTTCGCCCGGCGAATAATCTACATCCGAGCACCTCTGAATTCAAGCTCCAGCCGAGTTTTCAGTGCTAGGTGCTTCCACGGACCACGGAACGGGTCAGATTTGCCTCCTCGGAGAATCCCAAAGCCACTCTATAACTCGACCGGGCACGATTCTTCGGTCCACCTCGACACAACCTTGTTTCCAGAAAGCCCAGGGCTCTTACTTCGGGCTCGGGGTTATGCCAAGCGGTGTTGAGCATTAAATAGCGTCTAATAGGCAGGCCAGCCTGACTCGGGCCTTTTCCAACTCAAGCTCGATCACCGGTTCTGCCTGCCGCTCATAGTCGGGTGTGTTCGGGGCAGGATTCTCGTTGGCCAGGTTTGTGTATGCAACCGTTCGAGCGAGCCGGTGCCCCTCCATCACCCAATCCTCGATGCTCCCCTTCTGCCATTCAGCTCGGTCCTGAGGTGTTATCCGGCTCTCCAGTTCCGCCGCGAGCGCCGCTGGATTGCGGGTGATGTGTCGGAGTAGACCCGTGTCCCACACCCAATGAAGATTATCGGGATGACCGTCAAAGATTACGGCGGCAGCAATATGACCACGACCTCGCGCCTACCAGGCCGCCACGCTGCAGTTGCCGATGAGTTTTTGAAACACGGCGGTCGTCTACAATTAGGAGGCTGCCCTCCGTGGTCCGCGATGCAGGTTTACAGCTTGGTCGCCAGACCAAACCAACGGATCAGCAACGGCAAAGAGGCTGACAGTACGTGAGTTCAAATCCCACCCCCTCCTCCAGACTATCTTTTGCAATTTCAGTGAGTTGGGAATACTCTGTTTTTCGTGTACCTCTGGTGCACCGTTCGTGTTCGCGAGGGACAAGGTATGAGTCAGAATCCAGATGTTCTAAAGTACGTACTCTACGAAGCCCTGCAACAGCTACCCGTGACTCAGTCAGGTGCGGCAGAGCCGCGACCAAAATCAGGACATACATGCTGATCCAGCCAAGAATCTGCAGACGCCAGAAGGACGGAAGCCGTGCTCTCTCCGATTCGGATATGAAACATTATAGCCCGCTTGGTTGAATGTGTATGTTCGCTTCATGCAGCGACGACTCGGTTGGCCGCAATGCTCTCTCGGTTCGTCTCAAGCCATGAAAAAAGAGACGGTTTATCGAATAGTGTTGATCAGGGCCGGCAATGCAGCGCAGCGTGAAGCCGGTCGCCCGAACAAGTCAGGAGTTCAGGTGAATCCATGACATTGCAGAGTTTTCTCGTTCGCTCCGACCCGCGTCAGGATCAATTCACGGCCGCCCATCAGGCCAGAACGGCGTCCCGCCAGGTGCTGTATCTGGCCCTTCATCTTTTACCCGGCGCTCTTGCTTACTTTTTCATCAATGTTTCGGCCATACACGGATTTATGGTGAGAGTCACCCATATTCCCGACCCTCTGCTCCAGGGACTGTACATGGTTGGCGTGACGCTTGTGTGGCACCTGTTCTTCCCATTGATCGTTCTGAACTGGGCCGAGAAGCTTTCGTTCCGACAAATCGTCTCCTTCCTCGGACTAGACCATTTCGACTTCAAGGGCTTCTTTCTGGTTGTTCCCCTGTTCTTTCTGGTCTACACGCTTTTGTCCCTTCCCTTCATGCGCTTCGCTTATCCGGTTTTGGTGGACTGGATCAACTCAGTGCCATGGTTGCGCGTCCCTTCGTACAGCATTTTTCAGGGGACACGTATCTACCTTCTGCCCGGATGGATGCTGCTTCTTTTTGCCGTCGGCAATTTTGTGGGCGAGGAGGTCTACTTCCGGGGATATCTTCTGAAGAAGATCGGATTTCTCGGATCCTGGGCATGGGTTGTGAACTCCATGCTCTTCGCCCTCTATCACATGTGGCAACCAGCCATGACTTGGCCGCTCATCATCTTGTCTCTCGCTTTTGGGCTTCTCATGCGCTGGCGAAAGAATCTCTACCCGCTCATTTTCTTCCATTTTTTGGCGAATATCGCCTGGGGCGCAATCATCGGTGCTGTCCTTGCACGCTGGCACTGAGTTGATCGTCGCAGCAAGAACACGCAACCGCCTTTGCCGCATCTGCTGTGCCAGTCGATCAACAGCCGGCTAGCCGGTTATCAAGACCTCAACGACACGGAGCGTTTTTCCAATGATCCGACCTTACGCGTGATTGGTTCGGAGAAGATTCGCGACGGCGGCGCGTGTCAGCAACACGATGAGATAGCGCCACTGCACGATGAACCACATTTTCATTGATCCAGTATGCGGCAATATCTCTTCGGGTAATTGAAATCACATTTCCAGCAACGCAACTTTATCCTGGAAAGTCATTGCTCTGGTCAGCGGCGAGATCGAAGCCGTTTCAGGCCCGGTTGCTCAAGACCGGCCGGCAGCCCACGAATGGATGGTCTGGGAAGGAGTAGCCGCTGACAAGGCTGAAGCCCTCCAGCATGCATAGAAAGCCGATCAGCGGGTCGATCTCGCCTGGACGCGTATTCGCCACGACAGGGGTTTTGGGGCCACGCTAGGATCTCGCTCGGCGGCTTCCAGTCCTCACTTCCATATTTCGACTCCGCTTCAGCGATTCACTGGACAGAGATACCCGGAGTTCGACAACATCTACCCTGCGTTCCCCGCTCTCACATTTTGACTGCGGACGGCGCATCCTGGGGCAAACGCCGGCTACAGGTGGGGCATTCTACCGAAGTGCCTATCGCTGGGCCGGGCAAAAGCCGACAGGCCATCGCTGTATAGGGACATAGTCCGCGCTTTATGCTAGGATGGCGACTGTCTACGACTCCTCGCACGGGAGAACTCTCATGGCAAACGCAGCAGGAGCACGAAATTCGAGAGTACGCTTAAGCGTGACAACTACCGCGTTGGCGATTTTGGCGCTGCTGGGGCTTGAGGTAGTGGCGAATCCGTCGGCGAAGGCGCAGACATTAACCACGCTGCACTCCTTCGACGGCGCGGACGGTGCCATTCCCAACTCGGCGCTCCTCCAGGGCAGCGATGGGAGCTTCTACGGGACAACAAACCACGGCGGAGCGAACTCATGCTTTTCCAACACCGCCGAGAGTGGGTGTGGCACGATCTTCAGAATCACCGCCCAAGGCACGCTGACGACGCTCTACAACTTTTCCGCTGGCGAGGACGGCGCCGCTCCGTACGCAGGACTCGTCGAGGGCGGCGACGGGAACTTCTACGGGACAGCGTCCTGGACCGGGGCATCCCTTGGCGGGACGGTCTTCAAGATTACGCCAGCCGGAGCGCTGACGACGCTTTACAGATTTTGCGCACAAGGCCGTACGCCTTGCCTCGATGGCAACAGCCCGCTCGCGGCGCTCGTCCAGGGGACGGATGGGAACTTCTACGGGACGACGTCCAGCGGGGGGGCCAACAACCAAGGGACAGTCTTCAAAATCACGCCGAGCGGCGAGCTAACGACGCTTTACAGCTTTTGCTCCCAGGGGGGAACCGCTTGCACGGACGGCAGCGTTCCGCACGCGGCGCTGATCCAGGGCAGCGACGGGAATTTCTACGGGACGACCTATAATGGGGGGGACAGCGGCGGCGGGGGCACGATCTTCAAAATCACCCCGAGCGGCGCACTGACGACGGTGTACAGCTTCTGCTACCTAGGCCGTGGCGCTTGCCCGGATGGGAATCTCCCCGAGACAGGCCTGCTGCAGACCACGGACGGGAACTTCTACGGGACGGCGTCTAATGGGGGGTACGGCTATGGGACCGTTTTCGAGGTTACACCCAGCGGAACGCTGACGACGCTCTACAGTTTCTGCTCGCAAGGCATCAACACTTGTCCGGACGGCGGCAGCCCCTACGCAGGGCTCGTCCTCGGTAGCGACGGGAACTTCTATGGGGCAGTGGAGACAGGTGGTGCGGGCAGGAATAACGGCTATGGCGGGACCATCTTCAGAATCACGCCCACCGGCCTGTTGACGACGCTTTATAGCTTCTGTTCCGAAGCTAACTGCACTGACGGTTCCACTCCAGTTGCGGCGCTCGTCCAGGGGAAGGACGGGAACTTCTACGGGACGACGTCCAGTGGGGGGGCCAACGACGATGGTACGGTCTTCAGCCTTTCGCAACCCCTGCCGGGGGTGTCGCTATCATCGGCCAGCTTAGCCTTCGGAAATCAGCTCGTTGGGACAACGAGCGTGCCGCAGGCGTTGACTATCACTAATTCGGGCTCTGCGACTTTGAATATCTCCAGCCTCGCCATAACCGGAACGAACGCGGTCGACTTCGGTCTCACGTCGAACCCGCTGCCGATCTCTGTGGCGCCAGGAAGCGCCACCACCGTCAAGGTTTCGTTCACGCCCACCACCACCGGCACGCTGACCGCCACTCTGACGATTGCCGACAACGGTGGGTATGGCGGGCAGCAAGCCGTCTCGCTAACTGGCAGCGGGGAAGGCTTCACGCTTTCGACGAATTCGAATTCGGCCAGCGTAACAGCCGGTGGAACGGCGACATTTACGCTCACCGTTGAGTCCGAAGGTGGGTTCAACCAGATGGTTAATTTAAGTTGTTCGGGAGCGCCGGATCTTTCGACCTGTACGATTTCGCCTTCTTCTATCACTCCGACCGGAACGGGGCTATCGACGGCCACCGTGAGTATCACCACGACCGCTCCGAGCCGGGTCAATCCTCGGATGCCAGAGCCTCCAACTGGGTTCCTCCCATGGACGGCCAGCAGATGGCTATGGCTGTTTCTAGTTGGAATCCTCGCACTCCTGAGGCTGGCACGGATAAGGCTGTCCATGCCTTCGGTGTGGCGCCGTTACAGCGAGGGCAATGTGCGTCGTCTGGCTGGGATATTCCCGCTGGTCTTGGCGCTCTCTATGATAGTTGCTTGGGCAGCTTGTGGAGGTGGCAGCGGTGGTGGCAGTTCAAGCACGCAGCAGTCTTCCGGCACGCCGGCGGGCGCATATACCATTACGCTCACCGCAACGGACACCCAAGCCAACCTAAGCCGCACGACTACGGTCACGCTGAGCGTCAGTCAGTAGCTGTACGACACGAAGCATATGCCGCAAGTCGAGGCCATCGCTACTGGACCAATCGACGATCAGGGTCCTTGGACCGTCCAAAGTGCTCCAGCCCACCCATGTCGTATCTGGCATCCCCGTACGGAAACATCTTTGCAATGTAATACGCTGCACCGCAGCCGGCATCGTAAAGTTCTACCCGTGCATCTCCCGCTCTTGCCTTCCACAGCCCAGCCACATCTTCAGAAGCAGGCACGTGCTGGTACTTGAGCAGTGCGTGGTAATGCAACGGGATCTCTGGACTGGCATAACCTGACCATCGTCTCTCATCTGCCCGGATCCAGGCCACACGACCATGAGTAACTCGACCGAGGGAATCAACAAACTCATCCCAGTGCCGGAGGCAAGTCGAATCAGACAGCTTCCTGCCGAAGGTGAACGTAGCGTAATGGTCCCAGGGCCAGGCACCGAAGAAGTCGCCATAAGCCGAGACCACGGAAGATTGATCAGCTGAATACATATAACTCCTTGTCTGGAAGATCAGGATATGGAGTAGGGAAGATTACCTTGATGGGCGGGTATATCAGGGGTACAGTCAACGAAGTTACTTCAGGTTACTTTCTTCATTTGTACGTACACTAATATCCTACCTGGCCTATTCTCTACTCCAGATCACCTGACGGGAATCTGCCGGGTTCCCCCGACTTCTGGCTCCCTTCTCCGTACTGCCCCGGGAGATGAGAACCTTTCCCGCCCCTTTAAGTTATCCCCCGAGCATCCTGCCGAGGGGTCCTGGACAGCCTCCCGACCGGGTACCGGGAAGACTGGCCTTCTACCGCAAGGGATTGCACCTCATGAGCACAATCGCCTCTGCTGGTATTACGTACATTATAACATGCGGGACTGGGTCAACTCGGTCCACGCGGGGGTCGGTTCGGTGAGCGGGAAGGCGATTTTAGTGGGTGTGGCAATTGAGGTCCGGGGTCTACTGGGAAGGAAGGCTTTGCCGGTTCCCAGACGTCAGTCCATGAAACTGCCGCCAGCCTTCTTTGGCAGGTCACCTCGCCGTCCAGCCGCCGTCGATGACGATTGTGTGGCCGGTAATGAGCGAAGCTGCCGGCGAAGCGAGGAAGACGACCGCCCCGGCGACCTCTGAGGGCTCGCCAATTCGGTGCAGCGCCGCAATCCGCTCGATGGTGTCGGCGCGAAAGGCGGGTTCGGCCAGCGCCTCCTCTGTGCCGGGAGTACGAATAAACGTGGGCGCAACGGCGTTGACGCGGATGTTGTGCTTACCCCATTCGATGGCGAGGCATTTGGTCAGGTGTGCGATGGCAGCCTTGGACAAGCAATACACGGATTCGGTCGGCAACGCCACGAAACCCGCCTGCGAACTCATGTTGACGATGCACCCGCCCTTCTGTTTCATCATGACGCGCCCGGCAGCCTGGCAGGCGAAGAACGTCCCCTTCAGATTCAACGCGAGGGTCTGATCGAATTCCTCCTCGGGCACATCCTCTGCGAGATTGTTAAACCCTCCCCCGGCGTTATTGACCAGGATATCGAGCCGTCCAAAGTGCGCGACCGCGTCATCCACGGCTCGAAAGACCTGTTCCAGGCGGGTGACGTCCATTTGGAGCGGCAAGGTGCGGCGGCCTGTGGCTTCAATGTCACGGGCAAGGCCGTTTCCCGAGCTGACGTCGCGCAGTCCGAGTGCTACGTCGGCGCCAGCGTGAGCTAGGGCCAGCGCGATGGCGCGCCCCAGGCCGCGTGCCGCCCCTGTCACCAGGGCCACCTTTCCTGACAGATCAAACTGCGGTTGTTCTCCCATCTTGTCTCCTCCAACGGCGGCCAGCACGTCGGGAGCATCCCACGGGGTTGCGCCATCAATAATTGATCCAGTGTGGACGCGGTTCATGATAATCCTACCACGCGTGTCCAGCACGGGCGGTACTCCTGTACCATTGCGCAAATAGTTGATTCGTCCGATAACTGTAGTGAAGATATTAGTGGAGGGCAATCAAGGAATGATTCTTTCATGGCTAATTCTGGCACTCTCGATGGCCATGGTCTTCTTCTACTTCCAAGCGACCTGCCAGAGGATTCTGCGCCGGCAGTTTGATCGTGAGTATTTCCAATCCATCGTCAATGTGATTCGTTTGGAGTTTCCGTCGCTGCGACAGGCTTTGGAACAGTCCGGCGCCTCGCTCGATTATTCCCGCCTGCCCAAGGCCCTGAAATGCGACTTCCTTGCCCTGACCCACCTGCTCAGGAACACCGCGGATGCGAAACCAGGCTATTCCAAGGAGCAACGACTCCTGATCCTCTATTTCCGCGTGCAGTTCCTTTCCCTGGCAGTGCGACGTTCCCTGAGG
>Ga0181521_10001885_pt1 | contig 25571 bp, 20 predicted proteins | sample PEATcosm2014_Bin_32_FD_119764 | JGI IMG/M metagenome (GOLD analysis project Ga0181521, IMG submission 119764) | Peatland microbial communities from MTU Mesocosm Facility, Houghton, MI, USA - PEATcosm2014_Bin02_60_metaG | ecosystem: Environmental > Terrestrial > Soil > Wetlands > Peat | place...
AACTGCCGGCGCATTTCCGGCAGCCGCGCCAGGTTGGCGAGTTGCTCCAGGTGCTCCTTCAACGGCCGCGCCGGCGTTCCCCAAACGGTCTGCCCGGAGCGCACGATCTTGGAACTCAGGATGCCGCAGCCGGACCCCAGCACCGCCCGCGATTCGATGCGCGCCTTGTCGCCAATCCCCACCTGCCCGCCGATCACGGCGTAGTCCTCCACCACCACCGAACCGGAAAACCCGGTTTGCGCCGCCACCACCACATGGCGGCCGATGCGGCAGTTGTGCGCCACGTGCACCATGTTGTCGAGCTTGGTGCCCTCGCCGATCACGGTCACCCCGAGCGCCGCGCGGTCCACGCAGGAGTTGGCGCCGATCTCGACAAAATCGCCGATCTCGACGCGCCCTACCTGCGGAAACTTGTGCCAGCGGTCGTGCTCCCTCACGTAGCCGAACCCATCCGCGCCGATCACCGCGCCGGAGTGAATGATGACGCCGCGCCCTATATCCACGTTGTCGTATATGGTGACGTTGGGATGCAGCACGGTGCCTTCGCCGAGCACCACGCGCTTGCCGACCACACTCCCCGCGCCGATGCTCACCGCCACGCCTGCGCGCGTTCCGTCGCCCACCACCGCGTGCGGCCCTATGTAGACCAGCGCGCCCAGTTCGACGCCGTCGCCCATCACCGCCGTGGGATGGATGCCGGGCTTGAGTTCCGCCGTCGGATAGAAGCGGCTCATCGCACGCGCGAACGCCGTGCGCGGCTCCGGCACCCGGATCACGGTGCGGTAACACGGCTCCGGCCAGTCGAGCGGCACCAGCAGGCATCCCGCCGCCGAGCTTTCGGCCTGCGCCGCGGCTTTCCGCCCGCCCACAAATGCCAGCTCCGACGCGCCGGCCGATTCAATCGCCGCCGCGCCCGTCACTTCCTTTTCGCCATCGCCTTCAAACGTGGCGCTCAGCCATTCGGCCAGTTCACGAACTCGCATGGCCCTATCATGACAAATCCATCGCGCGTGGGGGCCGCATGCTAGACTGAAGGTTCGCGGCCCTCCACCAGCGGCGCCCGAGAATCTTCCAACCGAAATCAATTAATGAAAACCAGCAATACCGCCATCCGCAATGTCGCCATCATCGCCCACGTCGATCACGGGAAAACCACGCTGGTCGATGCCATGCTCCACCAGAGCGGAATTTTCCGCGACAACGAGCAGACCGTCGAGCGCATCATGGATTCCAACGATCTCGAGCGCGAGCGCGGCATCACCATCCTCAGCAAAATCACCGGCGTGCGCTACCACGGCGTGAAGATCAATATCGTCGATACGCCCGGCCACAGCGATTTCGGCGGCGAGGTGGAGCGCGCGCTCAAGATCGTCGATGGCGTGATGCTGTTGGTCGATGCAAGCGAAGGACCGCTGCCGCAGACGCGCTACGTGCTTTCGAAGGCGCTCGAAGCCCATCTGCCGCCGATTGTGGTGATCAACAAAATCGACCGCCCCGACGCGCGCTGCCAGGACGTGCTCAACGAGATCTACGACCTGTTCATCGACCTCGATGCCACCGTGGACCAGCTCGATTTCAAGGTTCTCTATGCCATCTCCAAAACCGGCGTGGCTAAAGAGTCGCTTGACGATCCTTCCACCGACCTGCGCCCCTTGTTCGATGCCATCCTGACTTACATCCCACCGCCCGTGGGCGAGCCCGATGAGGTGCTGCAGATGTTGGTGGCGAATTTGGATTACAGCGACTACCTGGGCCGGCTGGCGATCGGCCGCGTCTTTCACGGCACACTGAATTACGGCGACACGGTGGCTGTCGCCAAGCGCGATGGATCGCTCCAGACCACCAGGATTACCAAGCTCTATTCATTCGAGGGGCTGAAGCGGGTGGACGAAACGGTGGGCCGGCCGGGCGACATCCTCGCCATCGCGGGCGTGGAAGCCATTACCATCGGCGAGACCGTCACCAGCGTCGAGACCCCCATGCCGCTGCCGCATGTCGCGATCGACGAGCCGACCATCGCCATGGCGTTCACCATCAATACGTCGCCCTTCGCCGGCCGCGATGGACAATGGGTGACGTCACGCAACCTGCGCGAGCGGCTCGACAAAGAGCTGCTCACCAACGTTTCCATCCGGGTCGAGGAACTGGGACACGATACGTTCAAAGTGATGGGTCGCGGCGAGCTACAACTGGCCATTCTGGTCGAGATGATGCGCCGCGAGGGTCATGAGCTGGCCGTGGGCAAGCCTGAAATCATCACCCGCACGGTCCACGGCAAGATCGAAGAGCCGGTCGAACTTCTGGTTATCGACTGTCCGGAGAGGTTCCTGGGAGTGGTGATTGAGAAATTGGGCGCGCGCAAGGGCAAGATGGTCAAGATGGTGAACCATGGCTCGGGCCGCGTGCGCCTGGAGTTCCACATCCCTTCGCGCGGTCTCATCGGCCTGCGCAGCGAGATCCTCACCGACACGCGCGGCACCGCCATCATGAATTCGCTCTTCCACGGTTACATCGAATGGCAGGGCGATATTCCGACGCGGCCCACCGGGTCGCTGGTGGCGGACCGGCCCGGCAGAGCTACCGGTCACGCCATCTTCAATTTGCAGGAGCGGGGCGAGATTTTCATTGCCCCCGGCGCCGAGGTCTACGAGGGCATGGTGATCGGTGAGAATGCGCGTGAGAAGGATTTGGATGTCAATATCGTCAAGGAGAAGAAGCTCACGAACATGCGCGCCTCTACCGCCGATGAGGCCATTCGCCTGGTGCCGCCGCGCATCCTGAACCTGGAACAAGCCATCGAGTTTATCCGCGACGATGAGTTAGTCGAGGTGACTCCGGCGTCCATTCGTCTGCGCAAAAAGATTCTGAAATCCAACCAGCGGTAGCCGCTCGCCAGCCGGCACAATAACTAACGGCTCAGAAATCTCGCTCGGGTAAGTCTCGTACTGACCGGCAGGGAGTAACCGATCAGGCACAACTGATCGAGCGCAAACAGCACTACGGATTCCATGCCTGCCGCCCGTGCCAGATTCCATTCCCTGATCCACGGTGTGGTGTAATTGCTGACACCCACCAGGTGGCTGCTCTGCGACGGCGGGAAGCCAAGAACCTCCGGCAACTGGATCGACTGGCGCGCCAGGTCCAGATTGCGGTCGCCGGTATAAGTGAAATTCTCGGTCTTAAGACAAGCCAGGTTAGCCGGCGTCCAGTAGGTTGTGGGGTAGTTGATCAGTCTGTTAAGCGGTGTGTTATTGACATCCGGCGGGTACAGCACTTCAAACTTCGCGTTTGGCGCCGACTGGCGGACAAAGGTCATGATCGTCTGCGTGAACTGGCCAATCAGCGCCGGCAGAAAGACACACTCGTTTGGATAACTCGCCGGGTCGGCATTTTGGCTCGGAATTGCCGCCATCGGCTGCCCATAGGCTGCCTGAAAGGCCGACGTGGTGTGGGCGTCATAAAACGGCATGCCGCCGTGCGCCGCCATGTACCACCACTGAACCTCGCCGAATTGCAGATACGGAGTAATACCGGCGCTTACCATGACCTGCGCCATGTCGAGATACGCCTGCTGCCAGAATGATGTGCTTTCTGGCCCGAAGTTGGTCTGGAGGGCCGGTGTGTTCACCGTGCACGCAGTGCCGTCCGGATAGCGTTGGGCAATTGCCGCGCCAGAGCTCGGGTCACCGTTGCCAAGTTCCATGCTGAACGATGCGGTGACGCCGATGCCGTAACTGTTCAGAGCCTTGAAATAACTGGAACTCCAGTCCCGTGCCGCCCGGTTCATCCGCGGCACAACGGTTAGATCCGTCAGCCACGTTCCATCTTGGCCGCCGGAAAGCGCGCTCGCCGTCACGCTGGCTGTAAACTGCGTGCTGTTGGTAGTGACGCTCAGAGCGATGCTGTTGCCCGCTGAGCCAGAAAGCCGCGAAGTGATCGTGAGGCTGGCTCCGGTGGCTTGGGCCCATACCTCGGTCGAACCTGCGTTGATCAACAGTTCGAAACAGGTGGCCATGCTCTCGGCCGTGTCGCCAATCAGGTTCCAGTGCTGCAGCGGCGTACCGTCCAGCTCGATTTCGGTCTGCCCACCGAACTCCGGCTGCCCGGCGAAGGTAATCGTCGCGGATGCGTACTGATTGCCCTGGCAAACCAGCTCATAAAACAATAGCGCTCCGGCATAGTGATTCAATCGGCCGCGCAACCCTAGAGTGTCGACCAACCATGCCGTCCGTTCGGGAGCAAGCGCCAGAGAGTGGTTAGTATCCCAGTCCGTCGCCGCCGCTGTCGTCGGCATCGCGCTGAACGTCGGCAGATTGCTTGTTGGAACGGCGATTTCAAGAAAGTCGAAGTAAACGGAGGTGCCCGCCGCTCCGGAATGGGTAATCGTGACGTTATGTTCGACGGACGACGTTTGCTGTCCCAGCGACACTCGCATCAGCACATCTTCGCCGTTAAGCGCCAAACTGATCGCGGTCGGCGTGCCGCTGTCTACTTGCACGGTCACTTGTCCACCGCCCGCCAGTGCCCGCGTACCCAGGTACAAGGTGTGGACAAACGCCGAGACATAGGAGCATTCGACAGCAGAGCCGGGCGCTGTCGTCGACTGTATGGACCCGCCCGAATAGTTTCCTATCTCGGAAACCCAAGTGCCGGTGTAGGTAAGCGTCTTGGAATCATTTTCGATCCGACGGCTGCCGGGCCCCGCCACTTGGTACTGCTGGCCGGTCCCTGTGACGGTCCAGTTCGACAGGACCACGGAAAACTCGCTTCGCTGGAAATCCGCCGCCTGCATGTCCGCCGCCCAGGTCCATCGCAACTTCCGGACGTTCGTTACATTTGCGGCGGGGATTGAGACGCCGTTCAAATCCGTTAGACTTGCAAAGTTCAGATCCACTTGCCAGGCGGTGGGCGATACGCCACCCTGGAACAGGGCCGACGCCGCTGCCCAGGATTCCGTGCCGGCACCGTGCACGGTTCCATAGACGCCGATCCAGTTTCCGTTTGATCCCGGCACGCCTAGATAGGTGAGCGTAATTGTCGAGTCGCCTGCCGTAGCGCTCACTAATCCGGTCTGCTGATTCGCGGTGATAATGCCGGCCAAGGCTCCTGCCGCGCTGCTCAGCGAATCCCCGGAAAGAAACTGGTAATTATAGTGCTGGTCCAGCCAAGCCAGCTCGATGTAGTCTCCGGTTGTTGGCGCGCCCTGCAATTGGAACTGGGTAGTGGCGGGAACGGCGCTCGATAGAGGCGTCGCGTATTGCAATAGAGGGATCTCGTAGATCTGTTCCCCTCCGTCGGTATCTGCCCAGATCCTGAGATAGGGCCAGGGTTCCGTCGGGTACCACGCAGAATCGAAACCGATGCAGTTAGTGCGAACTTCCTGGTAAGATAGCTGCAATCCGCTCAGGTCCCCGTCGGGAAGATTGCGTAAAGCAGGGTATTCGAAGACATTGTCCCGGTTCCATTCGAGTACCGCCCAATCGAACTGGCTCCGCCAGCAACCGGAGACCGTGAACCCAGCCGCGCTGGTCTCACTCAACGCCGCAATCGCCGATGGCTCAAAAAAGTAGCACTGAAGATCGCGGTCGGGTTGCAGTTTGGACAGTGTGTCTCCCATCAAAGTCGAATGATTACGGTGAGGTCCGCGCCTGGATAGGTCTGCCCGACGGTTTGAACGGCCAGGGTGATCTGATCGCCCGCCGCCAATGGCGGCAGACCTTGCCCGCTGACGTCGTTGGAAATAGTCTCGTTTGCCTGAAACACCAACTGGCAGTAAGCCGACCCGTTGATGTTGAGTTGAAGCTGCACTGTCGCGTCCGCCGCTGCGCCGAGCACCGCGTAAATGTCCCCGACCGAGTGCGCCGCCTCCACCACCAGGGCCGGAGACGCTGATTGGTCTACTGACAGGTACCCCTCCACTTGAATCGAGTACTGGCCGCCGGAGAGCGTCCGCAGGCCGCTATCGACCGTGTGCGTCAGACATGCGCTCGCCGTCGGGCTGTTTCCTTTTTGGTTGGTAACGAACAGTTGCGCGCTCGCCACCCGGACGTCCGGAAGCGGTATGGGGAAGCCCCAGGTGCCGCTGTAAGGGCTGCCGAAGAATCCTTGCGGAAACCCGGCGGTTGCCGTCAGACCTGCTAGGTGATAAACCGCTGTCTGCGCGGCGTGCACGCCGGCCGGACTGCTCTGCACGCCCCTCTGGATTGTGTATTGCACTCCGCCCTCGCTGACAGCCGTGACTCCGAGCACCTCGCTGTCGATCTGCAAAATGCTGCCAGCCTGCGCCGGTCCCGGAGCATTCAGCGTCAAGGTCGTGTCGCCAGTCCCTATGGCGTTGGCAAGCGCGAAGCTGGTGGCGCCTTGTAGTTCGTCCCAGTAGTAAACCGTTAGCGTCGCGGCTGAAATCGTCTCTGTGTCGGTTAGGCTACTGAAGGACACCCCGCTCAAGTCCAACGTCCCGCCGCTCTTTCCGGCGCCCAAGCCAAAAAACGGAGTTGGCGGCGCGGCGCTGTCGCTGAATCCGCTTCCCCCAATCTGCCACCGCGTCACCGTCGATAGCAGCGGCGGGCACTCCACATTGACCGCGTTCGCCGACCGCCCCGTCACATGAACCGTTTCGCCGCCTTGATTGGGGACAACCAAGCTCACCGGGCTGCTCTTAGTCATTGCCCCAAAGTGCCAGCCCGATTCAGCCACGACGAAGTAGCTTGTGGCGTCCGGAGTCACCACCCACGCGTTCGAAAGCGTGAGTGTCGTCGCATCGTTGCTTGCAATCGATGCCTCCTGCCCAGTGCCGGTCCCTCGCGTCACCCGCGCCGTCATGCCCTGATAGCCGTTTAGGCTCATCTGCAGGTTCCCATTTCCCACCGTCCTCGGCGAGAAGATGCTGGCCGCCATCTCTGGCTGGAACTCCATACGCCAGTAGAAATTGGCATGGTCGAAGTTCGCATCCGGCGGGGCGATCAGTTGCGGTTGCGCGCCGGAATCGGTGAAGCTCGTTCCAATCGCCTGGCTCGAAGCGATCCGCAGCAACTCGGCCGGCGTCGTCCCGCGGTAAACATTAAACGTGCTGGTGCCCGGAGTGAAGCTGAGCCCCGTTAGCGTCATTGAAGACCCGTCGCTCGCAATCACCGCCGTCACGATAAACGAAAGTGCGCCTTCGTTTCCGGCCGCGTCCACGCCGGAAACCGCATAGTACAGAACCTGGTTTGCCGCCAGCGTACCGCCCGTTCCAATCGTCGCAACCAGGCTGACCAGTGGCACGCCAGGCCCGCCCGCCGTGGTCGCCCCTGGTGCGACAAAGCTCGCCGTCAGGCTTGCCTGGATCGTCCCGTCGCTGTTTGTCGTGTCCGTCTCTGCAATGCCAAACTCGACTAGTCCGTTCGCGTCCACCACACTTCCCAGTAGCGGCCGCGGGAGTCCGCTGCTCGCGGTTGCCTGTTGGTTTGTCCCCGCCGCCGAGCTGTCTTGCCCGTTTGAGTCCAGGTACCACGCATCGTCGTGAATCTGTGCCGTGACCACTGCCGTCCGGTAGTTAGTCGCCGGAGATATCTTCAACACGCGAAATGCCTGGCGGGTGAAACCTTCTTTTTGATAGGTGACCGTGATCAGGTCCCCGGGCCGGATCCCGAACGCCATGATGCTGGTCTCGATCTGAATATAGGTATTACCCCACAGCGACTTATCCAGACTGAATTTGAGGATCCTGGCTGCCTGATCGTAATTAGGTAATCCAATTGCCATCAGCGTAGCCGTCACTTGTTGGCCTGTCAGGGTTACATCGTCCGGCTCTACAACTGTGTAACTGTCCTGCTGGTAGCTGTTCAGTTCGTCTTGATAGTCTATGCTCAGCGAGTTCGGTGTGTCCGCAATGCTGCGCGACAAAACCACCACACTCGGCTCTCCCGTCGATTTCCGCAGGATTCCCGACACGCCCGTGCTTCCGTCGCCGAACTCATAGGCCGGCCATCCTCCGTTTAGTGATTCGGTGCTGTTCGACCAGGAGTTCTGTGTCGGCTGCTGCAGCGCCATCGAATTCTCGACATTGATCTGCAGGACGCCCCCGGAACCGTAAGTCAGGTAGAGCCGTGACGCATTGCGAATTCCCCGAATCACATCGCCGGCGCTGCGCCTGTTCTGCAGTACCAGGTTGCATCGGAATCGGGGGATGCTGATCGGGTTACCGTTAAGATCCGTTGAGTTAATTGGCTCGTCGCAGTACGCCGCCGCTGGTGCCAGGGTCGAATAATCGATCTCGGAAGCTTGCCACCCGCTGCGCCGCAGTATGTCGTGTAAGATCCAAACGGGGTTACTGCTGAATTCCTGGCTTAGCTGGTTTCCTTGGGCGTCATAGGTCGGGACAATCAGTCCTTGAATCAGCACCTGCACCGAAGGCAATGAGTTCCCGTCGCTGACTTGATTCGGCACTACCACCGACAGGTAAGCCATGCCACCATAGGGATCTCCAGCGGGCTGCCCGCTGGAGTTCGGAAAATTCAGATCGAATGTGCCATTTCGAGTCCCCAGTGTTGGGATGTTGTACCATCCGGTGCCGGTCATGTTTTGACCGTTTACGCCAAGCGGTATCTGATAACCGTTCACCAGGACGGTCAGCACGCCTTGAATCTGGCCGATGCCTAGCAGCACCTCCATCCGCGTCAGGTTCCCGTCGTTGCGTGCGAATACGACCGGCGGATAGTACCAGGCTGTGCCGTACGCCATCGGAACATAGTCGTTGTAACGCGCTTGGTTCACCGCCACGGCGGAACTTGTCCATGCCTTACCGTAGCCTCGCACCGAGATCACCGGCGGAATGTATTCGATTCCCGCAAACCGCGTGAACATTCCGCGGGCCTGGCAGTCTGTCGCAGTGTATCCGCACGACGTGAACGGCACGCCGTTATTCAGGTTCCCGCAACCTCCCGAAAGGCCGGCGGAGTAACCGCACGGGTAGTATAGGGAATACCTGCCCTCGGTGCCTCCGTCGATGGCTTCCCGCTGTTGAGCGGGCGTTGACGGGAATGTCCAGGGGCACCAGCGCTGAATCCGTATTTCGGGCAGAAACACTCGCTGCAGGCTCATCTGGTTGGTTGCCGTAACACGAAACGTCGCTTCTTTGATTTGGTCCGGAGGGTTACAGATCCCCTGAAACACAACTACTGCGTCAGTCAGAGGAGCGTGGTTGCGCAAATCGTAAAACACGAAGCTGACCGTGATCTGTGCGCCCCGGAAACCCGTGCTGCGTTCGATCTCTGAGAAGTATGAGTCCGCGTTGGCCAGCAGCAGTGTGATCGTCGGACTCCCGTCGACACCCTGGTCCGAGGCAGTTTGAATATCGAACGCGCTGTGCTGCAAAAGGCGGGCGGCGTAAGACGTGCCTCCGACTGTGATTCCGTGCGTGCACCAGTGTTCGACGTCTCCGTTCGGCAGGACACAGTCGAATATCACCAGCGGCGTATCGGTGATCGCACCCGCCTTCAACTCAGAGACTGTTTGCATAGAATATGTTCACCGTTGCGGAGTGGTGGTTTACGTCGGTGGACGTCAATTTGAACGAGTCGTCGCGGAAACGCGCAGTTTCATAAACGCCGCCCGTCGTTCCGGTTTTGTACGCAGACTCGACCGACTGCGCTTCCACTTGCGGTCCGAACACGCTCACCGTGGCGCCCGCTGGCAGTTCGATTCCGAATTCGACCGAGCTTGCCATTGCGTCGCCCGTACCGGCGATGTGAATTCGGCTCCACCGGGAGTTCAGCGCGGCCTGCGCCGAGTTGCTTCCGAGCTTCAACTGGATCGCCGCTGGCTGGCTGCTGAACGCATATACGCTGAAGCAGTACGTATAGCTGGCCGGCGTGTTCAGCGTCTGCGTCAGCGCCTGCGCTCCCTCTCCGGAGTTGGCCAGTTGCCATGCGCTGCTGCCGCCCAGCGGGTCCGCCACGTTGCCCGATAGAGTAAGAAACGGCGCCGACGCCCAGACCGCGTTCGTCAGATCCTCGCTCCAGGCGAGCAGATTCGCCGCCGGGTCGAGGAACGTGAAGCTGTTCAGTGATCCTTCCATTGCCGTGAAGAATTGCTGCAGCGCAGCCAGTTCCGTGTCGCTGAGATTGGCGTACTGCAGTTGCCATTCAACCGTTGCGCCGGCCGGGTCCGCCATCTTGATCGAGCTCCCGTCTGCCGCCACGTTCACAACAGTCCTCGGTCTCCGTTGCTTCACAATCGGAAACTGGCTCGTTGCCCCGGTTAATAACTGTGGATAGATATTCGTAGTTACCCCCGGTTTTCCCTCACCGTAACCGAGGTCTGACCGTGCATTTCTTCTACCGAAGTCAGACCTATGACATCATCGGCGAAACTGCAATTGGTATAAGTCTGGTTACTCCATGGGTCCGTGAAGAAAAAGCTGCCGAAGCTGCCCTGGTTTGATGCCAGAAATTGCTCCAGCGCCGCCATTTCCGTCTCGTCGAGCTCGTTCAGGCGGATCACCCACTGGTGTAGCGGTCCGGCGCAATCCCGGTATCGCTGCTCGCTGCCATCCACAAACCGCACCACCTGGTTCTGGAACGTGACTAGTTTGGAGGCCGGATACTGGGCGACGGCGCTGGTTTTGAGGGTTGGAAATGAAGCCATATCACAGATCGCTGATCACGTCGTTGATCGCACTCATGTTCAACATCGCGCTGCGTACTGCCTGCGCGATGTCACCGCTGCGGTCCAGAATGGATTGCGCATCCATCGCCTGTATGTTCACCGTCACCTGCGGCGCCGCCGTTCCGCCTTGCCCGGCGCCGCTCCCATAAGCCGCCGCCGAAGAGCCCCTGGCTCCGGAGGAACTCGCTGCTGGCGAGGTCTGCAGCGCCGTATCGGCCAGTTGTGGCATCCCCAACTGGTCGTAGTCCGCAGCCGAAGAGCCGCTGCCCCTCGAGAAACTCGCGGCGGTCGAGCTTGGCAGTGCCGTGTCGGCCAGTTGTGGCATCCCCAACTGGCCGTAGTTCGCCGCCGAAGATCCGCCGGCGCCCAACGGACCCGCTGGTGCCGAAATCGGCAGCGCCGTATCGTTCAGCCGTGGCATCCCCAACTGGTCGTAATTCGCCGCCGAGGATCCGCTGGCTCCCGAGGAACCCGCTGCGGTGGAGGTCGGCAGCACCGCGTCCGCCAGCCGAGGCATCCCCAACTGGTCGTAATTCGCCGCCGAGGATCCGCTGGCTCCCGAGGAACCCGCTGCGGTCGAAGTCGGCAGCGCCGTGTCCGCCAGCCGAGGCATCCCCAACTGGTCGGATTCCGCCGCCGAAGAGGCGCTGACTCCGGAGGAACCTGGCGCGGTCGAGGTCGGCTGCGCCGTGTCCGCCAGCCGAGGCATCCCCAGTTGGTCGTAGTTCGCCGCCACCAGTCCGTTCGGCGTATCCGCGCTCATAAAGTCGATGGAAGAGGGCTTTTGGTACTTCTCGAGATCGGGGGGAGCCGAGCTGCCTCCGCCGAACAGGTCTATCAGGCCGGTAACCAGCGGGACGATCCCGAGCCCACCTTCCAGAAACGTCGTCAGCGCCGATTCGATCGTGCTCCCAGTCCCGCCCGTGCTTGGGGCCGCGCTCTCCGCACCGGTGCTTGTGCCCACCGTAGTCGCTGCATAACTCTGGCCGGATGCGGCGTCGCTCGTGCCCGACGCGGCGTCCGCCGACGCGCCCCCGATCGGTTCGGCGATCTGACTTGCGGCCGGCGTCCCCGAATCCGTTCCGGCGGCCTCCGCGAAGAATCTAAGAAGCTGCTCTTGCGTCGTGTTGCTCATATTTGATTTCCGCCGCGAGTACCTTTTCCAGAATGGCGAACGCTTCTACCTGTCGCGCCGTGAGATGCTCTTCGTCCATCAGGCCCAGCCGCCTTCGAATGAAGAACTCCTCCACCGTCGTTTGGCTCTCCGCGGTAATCGCCGACCTGGGACATGTCCCCAGGATCGCCTCTCTTCGCGCCCACACCGGTGGCCCTCCCTGGTCGCGCGCCGCCGGCAGCCAGCCGCACCTGCGTTTCGCCTCCAGGCCGGACTTCCGGCAAACGTCGCACCTCCACCCAGCCTGGTTGGAAAATTGAAAATGGAAGGCGACAATCAGTTTTTTCGTTCTGCCCCGCTCAGTCCTGTCTCGGCCTTGACCGCCGCCAGCGCTTCCCGGAACAGGTCTTCCGGTCCGCTTTCCGCCAACCCTGCCGGAGTTGCCGCGGCCCCATCCAATTCCAGGCCCGAAACCCCTACCAGGCCCCATATCAGGTACAGCCGGTCGACCTCGGCCTTAACCAGCGCCGAGTCCATTTTTTCCCCCGGCGCCTGGCCAGCCTCCAGAAACTCCATGCGCCGCGCCAGTTCCCGAACCTGCCGCATCAGTTCCACCCGCCGCGCAAAAGACATTCGCGCGATGCGGTACCTGACCCCCGGCGCTATCTTCGACTCCCAGTCCTTCACGCTCTCGTATGTCATGCCTATCCAAACGCAACCGCGATTTCGTTGTCCACCGTCCCCTGCGCACGCGACGGCTTGAACACCCATTGCAGCCTGTTCGCGCTGTCGTCAAACTGCGGAACCTCTGGAATCACGCTCTGCAGGTACACGCCCATCACCTGGCCCTGGGTCTGGCCCAGTTGGAACATCACGCTGATCGGCGTCTGCTCCCGCGCCGCCTGGTACAACGCCGGTGTCGCGTTGTCGGTCTGGCTGTAGAGTCCGATTGACGCCTGCACGGTTCTTTGTCCCGGTGCGATCGCTTGCGGAAGGCTGAAACCAAATTCCCGTGACCGCGTGTCCAGCCCGTTCTTCAGCACCACCGACGCTTCCGTCACCGTGAAGAATTGCGCTGGTTCGGTTCCCAGCCACGCCTGCCCCAGGTTGCCGGGCACGATCGAATAGTCGAATGCGCCGATCGCCGGCTCCACCGGGTAGTTTGTCAAGTTGCCTTGCCCCGCCGTGAAGCTTGCGCTGTCCAGCACATCCTGCGCCACGCCGCTGAAATGAAACTCGTGAAAATCGCCGTCGATTTGGATCTCCATCTGATCCACCGCCGCGCCGCTCAGGATTCTCTGTACCGCGCTCGCCGGATCCCAGTAATCGAACACGCTGGCGCTCGGCAGCTCCGTCGCCGGTTGGTAGGTCACGGCCGCTCCGATCGTGGCTCCGCTCCCTGGCGCCGTGGTGAGCGGCGCGTTGAGCTGCACTGTGTTGGCGTCCACCACCGCCGTCACAAACCGTATCTCGCCCCCGCTGGAGACCGCCTGGCTTACGTTCAGTCCGTGAGGCGCCGCAAAAACCAGTGTCGTTCCCGAGTACGATCCCACCACACCGCCGCTGAAGATCATTGGCGCCGCGCCCAACGCCGCCTGGAACAACGGCCCGTACGCCGGACCGCCCGCAGCGGCCTGCCAGCTCGTCATGTACGTCTGTAAGTCGAAGGAAGTGCGGCGCCGCCCGCCCGCTGGCAGGCCGGGAAACGTCCGGCTTCCCGTCTTGTCTTTCCGGTTCGTGACCTCGAGCTGCTGCTGCACGGTCAGTTTGAGCGCCGGTATCCGGTTGCCTGCTGCGATTGCCGCCACGCTGCCATACGCGCTTTCCAGCGCCGTGTAGAAGCGATTTGCGTTTGAGGAAATGTAAGAAGCCATCTTAGTTAATGCTCACTCCAATCTCGAATGTCACTTTGGCCGTCTGCACGAAGTTTATTCCCCCGCTCTTGACGGCTCCGAACGTTACCTGATACCCGCCTGCATAGTACATCCCGTCACCCCAGTCTCCGCGCGTCGCATCCAGCGTCTGCGTCACCGCGCTGGCGTATAGCTCCACTGTGTCTTGCAACCCTTCCAAGCGGTCCTGCGAGTGCCGCACTTCGATCGCCATCTGGGAGATCCCCGAAAACGTTCGAAACTTCTCCACCAGTTGGTTCACGATTTTCTCGCAGTACACGTTTACCGCCGGATAGCGAACGGCGGTCGCCCGCTCTACCAGTTCAATCGCCACGTTCTCGGCGAGAATCTGCGCCGTCCCCAGCGGCGTTACCGCTGTCGCGCCGCTCACCGCCAGGGCCTCCAGGTGGAGATTCAAGCCGCTGGGCCCCGTCAGCAACTGTACGGTCTTGGCCGTTACCGTGTTTCCTATCGTTGTCGGCATCAGCCCCTCTGTAAAATCCGCCCCAGCGCCTGCACATAGCTCGGAGCTTGTCCACGACCCGGCTCGCGTCCCGTCGCGTTGATCCATACCGGCTGCACCCAGGCCGCCCCAACCTCGAGAGGCGCGCTGTTCTGCAGCGCCATGCTGTCCGGATCCATGCCGACGTATACGTTCCACCCGGTGGCATTCTTTGGCGCCGGCCCGATTTGCGCTGTGAACGAGGTGAACGATGTCGTAATCGCCGCTGGCATCGCACTCGCTCCTTCTTCGTTCACCCGGTTTACCCAGGCTGCGGTGACGTAGTAAATGTTGTCCGGCAAACTTCCGGGCGCCGCCGCCAGCACCGGTGTTGCGGGCCGCGGCAACGGCATCGACGCCATCCCCGCCCCAGCCTCAAGCAACCGCTCGCGATACGCGACAGCCATCTGCTGGAACTGGTCGCGCTTGCCCATGTACCGGTCGTTCAGTTGGCTGTTGTACGCATCGCTGTATACCAGCTCCAGCGTTCGGTAGGCAAACCACAGCTTGAGTGCCGCTGTTACTACCACGTTTTCCAGCCTCGGCTTCTCGACCGCCCACATCGAACCATCCGCCGGCCTTATTCTCTTCAGCAAAGCATCCAGGTCCAGACCTATTTCTTCGTGGGCCAGTTCCAGCTTGCGCCTCAGATCGATCCCCTCCGTGCTGGCCACACTCGGCAACTGCGAGTCCAGCCCCGCAAGCTGTTCGATGCTGGAAGGAGGTCCGTCCGTGAATAGTGCCATACCCTTATGCCTGGTTCTTGGCGCGCTTCCCCGCGTCCTGGATTCTGTTCCATTCCGCCATTGGCAGGAACGTCATCGGCACCCTGGCCGCCGCCAGCGCTTCGTCCGCCGCCTGCTTGGCCTTCGCCCGCGCCTCGCGAAATGCCGCCGCGTCCGCGTCACTCGCCAGCCGCGCCGACCCTTCCACAATCAACCTCGCCGCTATAGCTGGCGTCACTTCGGTTAGCCTGCCGGTGGCGCCCCCGTCCGGTGTTTCGCAGCTCTCCATCACCGGAAATGGGTCGGCGATCTTCGCTTGCGTGTCTCGTATCTTCTGGTAGTACAGTCTCAGATCCATCCCGCTCCCTTCGCATTCGGTGCGGGCCGGCTGCCCGGTTACCCCGGCCGCCGGCCCGCCTCGCGGCTCCGCCTTTGTTAGGTGTTTACCTGCACGCCGCATCCACTGCGCAGCACCCCGCATCCGTACAGCACGTCCACCGTGAACTGCTGTGCCAGCGTATTCGGCTGATAGCTCATCACCACCCGCATGCCGAAGTTGCCCAGCTCGGCGTACTCCGCAATCGCTCCCGTTCCCGGAAGAGGTTGCGGCAGACGGCGAACCACCAGGCCCATCGCATCCCGCGTGAACGCCAGGTTGTGCGTGTTGGCCGGGCTGCTGGTCTTCTGCACGAATTGCGAACGGAAAATGTAGAAGTCTTTGTACTTTCCGATCGTCCCGTCAATCAATGCCGCCAGCCCGGCCGCGCCCGCCGTCTGGAATTCCTCGAACAGCGGAATCTGCCGCCATGCCGAGTAGGCCGCCGAGTCCACCACAATGTACTTCTGCTCGCTGGGCGGTACCTTGGCCATGAACAAAGCCGTTTCCGCCGCGTCCACCGTGGCTTCCGTCAGCGGCGATCCCGCGGTTCCTACCGTCGTCGGGAATCCCGGGTACAGGCTCAGCAGGCTCGTTTCGATACTCTGCGCGATCGCCGCCACTGCCGGCTGCATGTAGATCTTCAGCAGGTCCGGCACTGCCAGCACCTTTGTCACGTCCGGTATCTGGAAAGTCGCTTCCATGTGCGTGTTCAGCACAATCGGCGCACTGGTTAGAGGCGGATTCTGCAGCGTCACCGTGCTGCCGTCCGCGATGTTGTTGGCTACCAGCGTCGGCGGCAACAGCACGTTCACCGTGTCGCCGGCATTGGCCAGCACTGGTTCGTAATCGCGATTCACCAGGTTGCCCATCACCAGGTTTCCCACCAGCACCGGCAAAGCGTCCGCCGCCACCAGCTTCACAATCGCGCTTGCGACGTTAAGATTTGTAATTGCTCCCATTCCTTCTCCTTAGTTTGTCTTGCCGGCCCTGCTGGCCGGACTTGTCACTACAGACCCTTTAAGGTCTGCGACGCCACGCGCACGATTTCTTCTCGTACCCGCCGCATGTCTTCCGCGCTCATGCCCGGCCGGATTCGGTCGATCGTGATCGCCTCGCCTCCGCCCGCCGGACTTTTCAGCATCCCTGCCATTCCGCTTCCCCCGGGAATGCGCGCCGGCAGAAACTCCGGATTCTCTCTCACGAACGCCGCCAGGTACTCGCGCACCGGCATCTCGCCGCTTTCGCCCCGCGCCACCAGACGCCCGTCCTCGCTCCGCACGATCTCGTCCTGCACCGCTTTGAAGGCTAGCTCCACCTTCGCCACTCCCAGACGCTGCAGTTCCGCCCGCACCGCCGACGCGCGCTCCGCCTCCTCCGCCACCAGCCGGCTGCGTTTGTTCTCCTCCACCAGCTCGTTCACCCGGCGCTCCAGTTGCTCCCGCCGCCGTCGCTCTTCCTGCAGTTCCGCCTTGTGCGCCGGCTCGGCCTTGGCCTGTTCGTTGTTTGCAAATTCCTGGATCGCCTGCCGCACCACCGCTTGAATGTCGATTCCTTCCATACACCCCTCTCGCCGAACTCCTTCGCAGATTGCTCTTGCGTCGCTATCCTCGCGCGACCCATCGAGACCGCCCGCGCCTTCCGCCACCTATTCCCCCGCCTCTTCGATTTCTTCCGCCACCCGGCTCTTCACTTCCTGCCGTGCGTTGGCCAGGTATTGGTTCGCCAGCCGCTTGTAGATCTGCTTGGTCAGCGTGGGCGAATGGATGCCCAGGTTCAGCAGCTTCTGCGCGTCGTCCAACTCCGTGCTGAAATCGTCGATGTCGAATTCGTCCATCCCCGCCACGTCGATCGTGACTTCGTCCTGCCGCGCCCTCGCCACCGCCCACAGCACCTGCTTCATGCTCTCCCGCACCGTTGTCCCATAGGCGCCCAGCACCTCGGCGGTGGTCGCGAAGTCCAGTTGCTTGCCCAGCGCCGATTGATTGGTCGAGCTCGATGCCCCACCCATCGCCTGGTTGTTCAGGTAACACACCCGGTAGATTTCATCCTTCATCTGCACCAGGTTGTCCGCCGCGATCTGGTAAACTTTCCCCTCCGGCTCCGTCCACCCAAAACGGTCCTCTGGTCCCAGTTGGATGTAATAGGATTCGCCGACTATCTGGTTCCACTCCCGTTCCGAGTAGACTACCGGCATCGCGAACAGCCCCATCGTCAGCGCCCATCCCAGTGCATTCGACTTGTTGAAGTGTTCCAGTTGCAGCAGCGCGGCCCGGTTCATCAGCCACAGCCCCTCCGTCACCCGCATCTGGAATAGCGGCACCCGGCCCAGCGAAGCCAGCGCGTGCCGCCCCTCGTCGATTTTCTCGATCGGCTTCCCCTCGCCCGCTTTCCGGTAAACCTGAAAATTCTCCCGGTCGTAGTAGATCCAGCGCGTCTCCTGCTCCCAGTTCGCGTCAGTCACCTTGGATTGCTGCAGACACGACGTTCGGATTACCGCCCAGTCCATCCCGCCGTTTGGATCGTAGTTCCAGTTGATGACCTCGTCCGCCCCGTAGTCCGACAGGTACGCCCGCGACGTCCCCGCCGCGTCTTCTTCCGCCCGCGTCAGCGCCGGCCCCGTCGTGCGTGGAAAGTCCACCACCAGGTAGCTCGAGCCGCATACCAGCGCTTCCACGAATCCTTTACGGAAGAACTCGCTCAGGCTGGTCCCCTTCAGGTCGCAGTCGTCCGCCAGCAGGCTGTAAAAACTCTTCGCCCCCGCGTCGGTTCCGTCCAGCATCAGCGCCGGCTCGCGATGCATCAGGGTCGCCGCGTACCAGTCCACGATCGAGCCGATGTAGTTCTGGTAAAACACCCGGTTCAGCCGCTCCTGGTAAACCTCGCCTGGCTCTTTGTGCCGCCGAAGCAGGTACTCCGCGGCGCGCGCCCGCAACAGGTCGCCGCCCAAGTACAGGTCCTTGTAGCGCCTCCACGTCGCCTTTCGCGCGATGTATTCCGGATGCTCCCGGTTGATCGTCTGCATGGTTAGAACAATCGCTCCTGGCGCTCCCCGATTCGGGGAAGCATTCTGCATTCCTGCCACAACAGGTATCCCAGCGCGTCCGATAGATGCGTCCTCATTCGGTCCCGCTCTTTGTCGATCGAATTCGAATCGGCCTTGTAAGTCACCTGTTCCAGATCCTTGATCAGCTCCTTGCACCTCGGGTCCACCAGCAACCCGACTTCTCCCGTCGCCGATCGTAACCTCGCATTTGTCAAGTTGACCCGTTCCCGCACGCTCGGGTTCGACCTCGGTACGTGGTAGTGAAGCTCCATTCCCGAGTGAGCCTGAAAGTACTCGCGGATCATTTCGTAGTCCGTCGCTCCCGTCGTCTGCCGCTGGTTTCCAGACGCGTCTCCATAAATGTGAACGCCTCCCCAATGCTCCGGATACCGCTTCAGGAATTCCTCGGAGGCTTCCATCGTCGTCCCGTTTCGTACTACGATTTCATCCAGCACCAGCACCTTGCCGGCTACCACCTGCACCACCAGCGAACTCATCGGGTCCACGTTGAAATCCAAAGCCCACTGCAGCGGCAGCCTTTGATCCCGGCCCAGGTCCCGCATGTTCTCAACCCGCGTAAACGAGCTGTACACGGTGCCCCCGCTCAGGCTCAGGTACGCGCCCAATGCTTCCTGCCGGAAGAACCGCTCGTCGTAGCTCTCTTTCAGCCGGTCATAAAAGTCCGGCACTTTCGCCAGCAGAAACCGGTTCTCGTATGGCTGCGCCACCACCACCTGGTATCCCTTGCTGGGTGCCTCCACAAACTTCCGGTACACCCAGTCGTAACCCTTCGGCGACCACACTGCGAAACCGCACAGCCGCTGCGCCTTCGGGTCCCGCAACCGGCCCTCCAGCCGCAGCCATGCCTCCTCCGGCGTGTAGGTCAGCTCATCCAGCCCGAACCAAGCAAGGTTGGTTCCGCGCAGCCGTTCGAACTCGTCGACCGGCCGGAACACGATCCGCGACCCCGTGTCCTTCATCCGCACCGTGTTCTCCGCCTTGTTGTGCTCGTACGGAATTCGGTTGCTGTCTAATATCTCGAACAGCGTCGATTGCGTCGCGTCTCGTAACATCTGGTAGGTCGGCGCCCCCAGCAATCCCATCCGCCGCGGATTCAAGTAACTTAGCTTGATCGCTTCCTGGCAAAGCGCCTGGCTCTTGCCGCTTCCGATCGGCCCCGAGAATCCCTTAAAACGCGCTCTCAGGTCGTGAAAAGATTTCTGGGAGGGCAGTGGGTCATAGGCAATGTCTAGGTGTCGGACGTCAGTGGCTCGACCCATGTCACTCTGATCTCCTTCGCCTCGTCGGTTGCCTGTTCTAGCTCTTTCCTCATCTGTACGAGCTTGATGTAGTCCCCTACCGAGGGGCTGAAATCGGCCTCTCGGATTCTCTCCTCGAACTTGGCGATGGCCCTCGCGAGCACTCCCGAAACCTTGAGCTTCTCTGTGAGCTTTTGATAATAGATACAATCCTTGCAAGGCCTGGAGATTCTTTTAGCGCTGATCTTCAGTTTGTTAGCGCCGGGCTTCACCTTGCTGGTCATTTGTCTCTGCCCAAAAAAAATCGGCTCCGCGATTAACCCGCGAAGCCGCACAACCTTCTTCCCGTTTTGAATGTATCATCGGGGCTCTCACGCACCCGCCCCGAATTAGTTCTCAACTTATTGAAAACTCACGAAAGAAATTTTTCCCTGGATTGGTGATGACGATTTGGATCGTCCGTGACGCAGGCGCTCGTGCGTGCCGTGTCGGAGACTCTTCTCGACACCTGCCCTTGCATGGGATGCCGGGTGCCGGCGCGAGCTGCCTTACTCGCCCGCCAGCGCTGCCTCTGCCGCCGTTCCCCGATGAAGCTCCACTTTCCATCGCTTCATCCACAGGAATAGCGTCAGCAGGCCCCACAGATGGTATCCCACATTGATGCGCCGCTCCATGTGGTCGCGAATCAGCGCCTCAATCGCCCGCTCGTGAAAAATGCCGCTCGCCTTCACCGCTTCCGGCGTCAGCGTGTCCATCAGCAGCCGCCGCAGCGGCCGCCGGAACCAGTCGTGCGTCGGTATGTCGAACCCGGCTTTCTTCCGGTCGAGCACCCGATCCGGCAGCTTCCCACGCATCAGTTCCTTCAACACGTACTTTTGCCGCCAGCCGCGAATCTTCAACCGCGCCGGTAGACGCGCCGCGAATTCAACGATCCGATGGTCCAGCATCGGCGGCCGCACCTCCAGCGAATGCGCCATGCTCATGCGGTCCGTCTTGTACAGGATGTCGTCCGGCAGGTAGTAGTTCTGGTCCACCCGCAGATACCGGTCCACCACCCCGCCGTTGCCTGTCGCCACCCGCCGCGCCAGTTCCGCCAGTCCATTATCGCCGCCGCTGCGGCGGATCGTTTTGAGTTGTTCGCGCGAAAACGTTCCATTCCAGAAGAAGTGCGCCTCGTCCGGGTCCAGCAAGCTTCCCTCTATCCCGCGCTTCAGCTTGTATTCCAACCCGATCTTCTCGTCCGACACCGGCACGTATCGCTCCAGTGCCCCGTGCACCCAGCGGCGCAGCCACCTCGGCGTCAACCGCAGCGGCCTCGCCAGCCGGTCCGCTTGGTAAGTTTCATACCCGCCGAACAACTCATCCGCGCCTTCTCCCGATAGCGCAACCGTCACGTGCTGCCGGGTCATCCGCGAGAGAAACCAGACCGGTAGTGCGCCCGCATCCGCGCTCGGTTCGTCCGAGTAATACGCGAAATCTTCAATCGTGCTCTCCAGCTCGGTCTCCGGATTCAGGTCGAATTCGTGGTGCTCCGTTCCGTAGACTTCCGCTACTTCGCGGAAGTACGGGCTCTCGTCGAAACTCCGCCCGCGAAACGAAATCGAAAATGTCTTCAGCCGGCTTGCGCTCTGTTCCGCCGCGTAATGCAGAATCGTCGACGAATCCACTCCGCCCGAGGCCCACACTCCCAGCGGCACGTCGGAAACCAGGTGCTCCCGCACCGATTCGCGCAGCAGCCCGTCCAGCTCTTCCTTCGCTGTCTCCAGCGAATAGTGGCGCGTTCCCTCCCGCGGCAGCTCCCACCACCGCTCCAACCTGCACTTGCCGCGGCTCCATTCCAGCAGGTGCCCCGGCGGCACCTTTCGAATTCCTTCGATCAGCGTCCGGTCGCCCGGCACGTAGTTCACCGAAAGAAACCGGTCCAGCGCCCGCTCATCCAGCCGCCGCGGAATGTGCGCGTGTTCCAGAATCGCCTTGAGCTCGCTCCCGAAGTACAAATCGTCGCCGCCCCGGTAGTAGTAAAGCGGCTTGATCCCCATCCGGTCGCGCGCCAGCACCAGCCGCTTGCTTGCCTCCGACCACAGCGCCACCCCGAACATCCCGCGCATCCGCGCAAAGCATGCCGTGCCCCATTCCATGAACGCCCGCAGCACCGTCTCCGTATCGCACTGCGATCGAAACCGGTGCCCCAGCCCCTCCAACTCGCGCCGGATCTCCCGGTGGTTGTAGATTTCACCGTTAAAAACAATCGTCGTGCCGCCGTCATCGCTCACGATCGGCTGATCGCCGCCCGCCAGGTCGATGATCTTCAGCCGCACCGCGCACAGCGTGACTTCGCTGCCTTCGTATACCCCCTGCTGGTCCGGCCCCCGGTGATGTATGGCCTCAATGATGCGCCCGGCCACCTCCCGGTCCCACACCCCGCTCACACGCGTGAATCCCGCAATCCCGCACATTCTTCTTTTTTCGGCGAACCTTCAGTGTATCCAGGTGGGGCATGCTTTAGCTTGCCAACACCAGCCTGCGGGCGGGTTCTTTTTGTTTCCCGATCCGTTGCCAATCTCGCACCCACGCCCGCCGCCCTGGACGATAATAGGAGCGATGGCCACGGAAACTGTTTGCGCCAAGTGCGGCGGCACCGGCTGGATCATCGTCGAGCGCGCCAACGTCTCCGGCGCCGAGCCGTGCCCCTGTCGCAATGAGGGCCGCGCCAGCCGCATGGAAGAGCGGGCGCAGATCCCGCCGCTCTACCGCCATGCCTCCTTCGAGAATTTCAATGTGCCCGGTCCCGACAATCCCATCGCGCGCCGCGAACTGACCAACGTCTTGCTGGCGGTGAAAAACTTTGTTCGCGACTTTCCCAATGAAAACCGGCCGGGCCTGCTGCTGGTCGGCGAGCCGGGCACCGGCAAAACCCACCTCGCCGTGGCCGCTATGCGCAAGATCGTCGAAAAGGGTTTCGAGTGCCTGTTCTGGGATTATCAGACCCTGCTCAACAGCATCCGTGCTGGCTATGATGCCAGTTCTAATTCGTCCAACCGCGAGGCCTACCGCGCCGCCCTCGATACCGAAGTGTTGCTGCTCGACGATCTCGGCGCCCAGCGCGTCACCGATTGGGTTGAAGACACCGTCACTTCCATCGTCACCCACCGCTCCAACCACCGCAAAGCGCTGATCTCGACCACCAACCTGCCCGACCCGGACGCGGGCAGTTCTTTCATTCAGCGATCCGCTCTGGGCACGCCCGAGTACCGCAGAACACTGTCGGACCACATCGGAGCCCGCGCGCGCTCCCGCCTCTTCGAAATGTGTACCGTGATCCGCATGCCCGGCGACGATTACCGCCTGCGCAAGGCGCGGACGTTCTGATGCTCGCTCGTGTGCGCGTGGCCTCTATCGCGCCCGGCGCTTCCGCCTTGCTGGCGCTCCTGCTACTCTGCGTGGACTTCACAGCCTCCGCAACGCCTACCGCCAATCCCCGCCCGGCCGAGTATCTCCAAGCGGTCGAATTCCCTTACTATCTGTACCCGCGCACGCTCTGGGAGCGCGAGCTGGTGTGGTTGAAAAACATCGGCATTCGCAGCGTGGAATTCTCCATCCCCTGGAACTGGCACCAGTTCGCCGCCGGCGATTTCGATTTCACCGGCCGCACCAGCCCGCGGCGCGACTTGCACGGCTTGATCCGAATCTTGCGCCGGCTGGGCCTCAACGCCTGGGTGCGCATTGACCCGCCCGTCGACGGTTGGCGGAATCTGGGCTCCCCGGAGGGTGCCGATGCCAGTGCTCGCCGCGCCTGGCTGAAGCAGCTCTCCGGCATCCTGGCGACTCAGACCGCCAGCCACGGCGGTCCGGTGGCCTGGGTCGAAGGCGCTGGGCTTGAGATCGATGCCGACACACCGCCCGCCGCCATCCGCATCTCCGCTGTCGATCCGGCCGCCCTCGCGCTCAGCCGCCAGGCCCTCGCAGCCGGCCAGAGCGTGCTGTGGACCGATGTGGAAGATCGGCTCTACCCGGCCGGTTGGAAAGGCGACGGCGGTGCCCCGCTGGTGTCCGGCGCTGTCAGCCTGAGTGGCAACGATCGTCCCGCTGCCGTTGCGCTGCTCCGCCAAGCCGGTCTCTTGCGTCACTGGGGCGCCACCATCCCCGCCCTGCAGCCCGTTGCCGCGCCCCAACCGCCCTCCGAAAAGCTGCCCGCCGGCGTCACCGCCATCGAGTTGGTTTCGCCGGGGGCTTCCGCCGTCAGCATCGTCAACCGCTCCAGCCGGCCCTTCCGCGATGAGCTGCGGGTTTTCGAACCGGCTTCCAAACGCACCATCTCGATTCCCGCCGCGGTGCCCGCCGGTGAATCCGCGTGGCTGCCGCTGAGCGTCTCCCTCGCGCCCGACGGCCTTTGCCGCGAATGCGCCAACTTCTCCGCCGCCGAGCGTTTGGTCTACGCCTCCGCCGAATTGCTCTCCATCGAGTATGAGAACGGCATCCTCGCCATGGAATTCTTCGCGCCCGAAGCCGGACAAGCCGTCTTGCAACTCGAGCGCAAGCCGGTCGGCCCGCTCTTGGCCGCGGGCGCACCGGTGGATTACGACTGGGACGACCACGCCCTCCGCGCGCGCCTGCCGATTCCCCGTTCCGACGCGCCCGGCCACCGGGTCCGCATCGGCATCGCCATCGAGGTCGCGGAGACCGCGGCTTTTTTCGCCGACGCCCGCCGGCTCATCATTGGCCAGAAGAACGCGATTGCCACCAATTATTCCTCGGCTAAAGTTGCCGCCCGCTCCCGCCTGCGGCTGCCGGATGGCTTCACCGCGACGGCCGCGGTCAAATCGTCCGACGAAATCGAATATCAGGTCGACGTTCCCGCCGATGCCCTGCATGGCGACTTCGCTACCCTCGCCCTCGAAGCCGACGGCACCTTGATGGGCCGCGCCCGCCTGCAATTGTTCCGCCCGTTCTCGATCCGCTTGATCGAGGCGATCCAGATCCACTTCGGCCAACTCGCCGAGTTGACGCCGGATCCACCTATCGCGCCCATCGACCCCAAGGCCGGCACCGACCTCGAGATCGCCATCCGCAACAACTGGCCCGGCATTGAGACCTACCGTGTGGATGCCGCTGGCGACGGTCTGGAATTCCTCCCCGCCAAAACCGAGATCAGCATCGGTGCGTTCGCCGAGCGCCGTGTCACCTTGCGCCTGTCCGCCACCGAGGCGGCAGCCGGGCTTCGCAACTGGCACTTGCACGTGACCGGAGCCGGCCAGGCCGACCTGCCGATGCGCGCTCTGGTACTGCCGCGCGGACGCACCGCCGTATGGAGCGCCGATCTCGATGGCGACGGCGCTGCCGAATGGATTCTCGAAACCGATCTTGCGCGCGCCGTGTTTTCCACCGAGGACGGTGGCCGCTGGATGGAGTTCACGGCCAAACGTAGCAACGCGAATTTTCTCCCCGATGCCGGTGTCTTCGCCGCGCCCGGTCCCGTCGCCGTGCGCGCGCTCGAGGACGGCTTGGAGTTCACCGGCCCAGGCTGGCGCCGCACCGCGCGTCTGGCCGGCGCCACTCTGACCGTCGAGCAGGACACCCCGCTCCCCGCCGCTGCCGCCGGCCCCATCAAAATCGGCAACACCACGCTCATCGTCGAGCGTTCCTCTCCCACCCGCGCCACCTATACCTTGCAATAATTTGCACAAGCTCGGGCCGAGTGACATCGCGCGGGCTCTGGCGGGCCTGGGCCGGCAGGAGTATTCCAACCTCTGCGTGACCACTCCCTGACGGGCGACCAACGCTGCTGTCGTAGGGGGTTGTTGGGGCAGAGCGTAGCGGCCAGCTCCCAGAGGTGCTCGCGGGCATGAAAGAGGACGATTTGGATCGCCCCAGGGAAATGGCCGGGACGCCCTGTCGCGGCAAAATGATAATGTCCTATTTGGGCAAAGTAGAAATGTCCTATTGACAGGGTCGAGCCTGGAGGGTGGACAAAGGACAACTACTGATGACCCAGGCCGAGCGAGACCGGCTG
>Ga0181521_10001886_pt1 | contig 25571 bp, 26 predicted proteins | sample PEATcosm2014_Bin_32_FD_119764 | JGI IMG/M metagenome (GOLD analysis project Ga0181521, IMG submission 119764) | Peatland microbial communities from MTU Mesocosm Facility, Houghton, MI, USA - PEATcosm2014_Bin02_60_metaG | ecosystem: Environmental > Terrestrial > Soil > Wetlands > Peat | place...
CCTCGCACTGGTGTTCTGCGGCTTTTCCATAGCCCGCATTGCCGCCGGCACCCTGTGGTCGGGCATTGTGGCCGAAGCTACCGGCATGCCAACGGCCGCCACGATCCAGGCCAGTCTGGCCGCCGCTTGGAGGTACGACTCGACGGTCGCGCTCGCTGCACTCGCAGTGTCGTGGGTATCCTATCGCTGGGCGACCTCACTGCTTGTCGCCTGGGGCGATTTGGTGAAAAGCGCGTTCGATTGCTATCTGCCGGCGCTGGCGCGGCAACTCGGCTACGCCGTTCCACCAGAATCCGCTGCCCGCCGACGCTTTTGGCGCGAGTTCAATGGCCAGGTGGCGTATTGGCAACCGATGCCGACGGCATGGCCGCAGGATCGCGCACCGGCGCAGCCGAGCGAGGACGATGGTGATGGCGACGCCGAAGGGGTTGCGCCACCGTAGCGCCGACCGGCGTGATGCGGGCGCAACACGAACACACCGTAGCCCTAATTCGCGCGCCCAGATACCACGGCACTTATGACCAAGTAGCACGGCCCTTATTCAGCAGGAATGTCGCATGTCGCCGCCCGTCGATTCCGTAGCCTCCGACACGGCATTTCCCCCCCACGCCGGCGTGGTGATCGTCGGCGGCGGCATCATCGGCGTGTCCACCGCGCTGTTCCTCGCCGAGCGCGGCCACAGCGTCGTGCTGTGCGAAAAGGGCGCGATCGGCGGTGAGCAATCCAGCCGCAACTGGGGCTGGTGCCGCACCATGGGGCGCGACGAGCGCGAAATTCCGCTGGCGCTGGAAAGCCTGCGGCTGTGGCGGGGCATGAACGAACGCACCGGCCGCGAAACGGGATACCGGCAGCCCGGCATCGTCTATCTGTGCGAGACCGAACAGGAAGTCATTGCGCAGGAGGCTTGGCTCGCGCAGGCGCGGCAATACCAGGTGGACGCGCGGTTGCTGCGCGGCGCCGCGGCCGCGGAACTGGCTCCGGGTGCCGCCACACCGTTCCTCGCCGCGGTGCACACCCCCACCGACGGCCGCGCGGAGCCGTCGCACGCGGCGCCGGCGATCGCCGAGGCGGCGCGCGCGCATGGCGCCACCATCCTGACCAATTGCGCGGTGCGCGGCATCGACCTCCAGGCCGGCCGTGTCGCCGGCGCGGTGACGGAGCGAGGGCGCATCGGCTGCGAGGCCGTGGTGCTGGCCGGTGGCGCGTGGTCGCGGCTGTTCTGCGGCAATGCCGGCATCGACCTGCCGCAACTGAAAGTGCTCGGCTCGGTGTTTCGCACCGCGCCGCTGGCCGGCGGGCCGGAGATCACCGGCGCCGCCAACGTGTTCGCCTGGCGCAAGCGGCTCGACGGCGGCTACTCGATCGCCCGGCGCAATGCCAACATCGCCGACATCACGCCGGATTCATTCCGGTTGTTGCTGGATTACCTGCCGACGCTGCGCAAGAACTACGGCGAGGTGCGGTTGCGCCTCGGCCGCCGCTTCCTGGAGGAGTGGGGCATCCGGCATCGCTGGTCGCTCGATGAGGCGACGCCGTTCGAGGCGGTGCGGGTACTCGATCCGGCACCGAAGCAATCCGTCCTGGCCGAGGCGCGCACCGCCCTGGCGCGGCTGTTCCCGGCGTTCGCCGGCATGCAGGTGGCGGGAAGCTGGGCCGGCTTGATCGACGTGACGCCCGATGCGGTGCCGGTCATCGACCAGGTGGCCCGCATCCCCGGCTGCTTCATCGCCACCGGCTTTTCCGGGCACGGCTTCGGCATCGGCCCGGGCGCCGGGCGCCTGATGGCCGACCTGGTGGCCGGCGATTCGCCGGTGGTCGATCCGTCGCCGTTCCGGCTGGACCGGTTCGCCCGGGCACGCTGACACCACGCAATGACTCTCTCGCCTGCCGCGCGGCAACGCGCGATGTTCGCCATTCTCTGCTTCGTCTGGGGCACCACGTGGCTCGCCATGAAGGTGGGCATCGCCACGGTGCCGCCCGGGGTGTTCGCCGGCTCGCGCTGGACCGTTGCGGGTTTGATCCTGCTGTTCATCCGCAAGCTGCGCGGCGAACCGATCCGCGCCACGCCGCGCATCACCGGGCGGCTGCTGACCGTCGCCGTGCTGATGGTGACGCTGAACCAGGTGATCCAGCTCTATGGGTTGAAATACATCACCGCCGGCCTCGCCGCCGTCATCAATTCCGCACTGACGCCGATGTCCTTGCTCGGATTTGCCGTCGTCATGCGCCAGGAGCGTTTCAGCCGCCAGCAACTCGTTGCGATGGCCGTGGGAGTCATCGGTATCCTCGTGCTGTTCGGTCCGGCCGCCGTGGCCGGCACGCTGGATGTCTGGACCGTTCTGGGCGCCGCTTGCGTGATCGTTGCCTGTCTCAGCTACTCGGCCGGATCGGTGATGGCGCGCAGGCTGATGCGAAGGCTGGAGCCAGGGCAGATGGCCGCACTCACCAACCTGATCGGCGGCGTCATCCTGCTCAGCGGGTCGATCCCGCTGGAGCCGGGCGCGATGGCCGCGCTGCACTTTCATTGGGGATGGCCGGCGTTCGTCGCCTGGCTCTATTTGTTGCTGCCCGGCTCGGTGATGGCCACGACGATCTATTTCCAGCTGGTACGCGACTGGGGCGCCAGCCGCACCGGCACCTACGCGTTCGTTTCGCCGGTGATAGCGGTGGTGCTCGGCATGACATTGTTCGGCGAACACGCGGACTGGTCCGACCTGGTCGGCATGGTGCTGATGCTGGCGGCCGCCGGGTTGGCGCTGCGGTCGCGGCGGTCTCGGGTGCCAGCCGGTGTGGACGCGGTTACGTCCCTGCGAGGTGGGTCCGCGCGTACAAGTCAGCAAGCGGAACGGTGAAACCGATAGACTCCAGCATCAATTGATCCGCGGGACCGGGCAGACGGGGATCCTCGGGCCAGGAAGCGTCAGCGCGGCGGCGCAGACGCTGGCAGCGGTTTCCAGCGAAGTCGGGTTGTGCTCCAGGTCGATATAGATCGCATCGAAGCCGCAGGCGGCGGCGATCATCGCGATGTTCGGCGTGCGAAGCTGGTTCACGCCGAGGCACAGCACAAGCTCGTTGGCGGCGAGTTTCTGCTTGGCGATATTGGGTCCGATGGTGGTTGCCACGATTTTCCTCCCGCGCGACGATGGCGCGCACGTTGCGCCGGCGCGCCGCCGGTCAGCAAGCGAGCGCCGCAATGCCAGGGGCTTTGCCCGGGCCTTCCTCGGTGCACGCAGATCGCGCGGCCAACCGCACGAAGTCCTGTCTTCCATCGCCCGGAAGGCACTGATAAGGTTTCTCGGGATATCGGCGCGGCTTCTAACGAAAGCAGTTTTTTCAATATGTTGCCGCCCGACGCCGCTTCCCTGTCAGATCCGTGACGAGGGAGGGAGTGCGCAACATGGTGCTCAGGGCTGCCGTTCCGGATGCCCGCTGGAGGTGAGATGCGCGTTAGCCAGAAGGTCAAGAAGATCCTCGATTGGTACGAGGGCGATCCGCCCGGCGTGAAAGCCAACCTCGCGCGCATCCTGTCCACCGGCAAACTCGGCGGCACCGGCAAGGTGCTCATCCTCCCGGTTGACCAGGGCTTCGAGCATGGCCCTGCGCGCAGCTTCGCGCCCAATCCGCCGGCCTACGATCCGCACTACCATTACCAGCTCGCGATCGAGGCGGGGCTGAATGCCTATGCCGCGCCGCTGGGCATGATCGCCGCCGGTGCCGAGACCTTCGCCGGGCAGATCCCGACGATCCTGAAGTGCAACAGCGCCAACTCGCTGGCGCCGAACAAGGACCAGGCGGTGACCGCCGGCGTGAAGGACGCGCTGCGCCTGGGTTGCGCCGCGATCGGCTTCACCATCTATCCCGGCAGCGAATATGCGTACCCCCAGATGGAGGAACTGCGCGAACTCACCGCCGAGGCGAAGGCCAGCGGCCTGGCCGTGGTGGTGTGGAGCTACCCACGCGGCCCGAACCTCGACAAGGCGGGCGAGACGGCGCTCGACATCTGCGGCTATGCCGCGCAGATCGCCGCGCTGATGGGCGCCAACATCATCAAGGTGAAGCCGCCGACCGCGGTGGTCAGCCTGGAAGCGGCGAAAAAGAGCTACGCGAAGATCGACGGCTCGACCATGGCCAAGCGTGTCGAACACATCATGCAGTGCGCGTTTGCCGGCAAGCGCGTCGTGGTGTTCTCCGGCGGCGAGGCGAAGGACCTCGACGGCGTGTATGACGAAATCCGCGGCATTCGCGACGGCGGCGGCAGCGGCAGCATCATCGGCCGCAACACCTTCCAACGGCCGAAGGAGCAGGCGTTGGAGATGCTGAACAAGGTGGTGGATATCTATCTCGGGAAAGCCTGAACGGGATGGCAGAGAACGGCGGCGGCCAGGACGGCTGCCGCGTCTATCTGATCACCCCGCCGAAGCTGGAGCCCGTGGCGTTCGCCGATCGCCTCGCGGCGGCGCTCGACGCCGGCGATGTCGCGGCGGTGCAGTTGCGGCTGAAGGATGTGGGTGACGACGACTGGCGGCGCGCGATCGACGCGCTGCGACCGGTCACGCAGTCGCGCGGCGTGGCCTTCCTGCTGAACGACCGGGCCGACCTGGTGCGCGCGACCGGCTGCGATGGCGCGCATGTCGGGCAGGAGGATATGCCCGCACGCCAGGCCCGCGCGCTGATGGGGCCGGAGGCGACGCTCGGCGTGACCTGCAAGGGCAGCCGCGACCTGGCGATGCAGGCGGGCGAGGACGGCGCCGACTACGTGGCGTTCGGCGCGTTCTTTCCCTCCGGCACCAAGGATGTGACGCGCTTCGTCGATCCGGAGATTTTGCAGTGGTGGTCGGAGCTGATGGAGCTGCCGTGCTGCGCGATCGGCGGCATCACCGCGGAGAATTGCGCGCCGCTGGTGCGGGCCGGCGCTGATTTCCTCGCCGTGGTGGGCTGCGTGTGGCAGCACCCGGACGGTCCCGCCGCGGGCGTGCGGGCGTTGAACGCGGCGATCGCGGCGGCCCAAGCCGGGGCGTAACCGCCGCGGCCGCGTTGCGCGGAGGGGAGGGCGGTTCTCCCTCGCCCTTTGTTGGCTTGAACCCCTGCGCGGCCCAAGCCGACAAGGGGCGGGGGAGAAGTATTTTCTTCCGCCGCCCACCATCCATACCGGATCCATCGCGTTCCTTGTCGGCCGGGAATTGGCGCCTCGTCCCGGCTTCGTCATAATTGCCCCCCGCCCCCACCCGCACCGGCGCCCGCATGTCCCTCCTCGCCTGGCTCGCAGACCAGAAGCTGTCCGACTGGGTGCAGGGCCTCGGCTCGCTGGCTGCCGCCGGCGCCGCGGTTGGCATCGCGCTCCGCCAGGAACGCCTCGAGCGCCACCGCGCCGCCGCCGCCGCCGACTTGCGCGCGCAGGTGCTGGCCGCCGCCATCGTCCCGATCCTGCGCGACATGCAAAGCTCGCTGCGCGTGCGCAGCGGCCTGCTGCAATCCACCCGACGCCTGGCGGCCGACGAACACCCGCCGAACACCGACGAACTGGCGGTCATGCTGCCCGATATATTCATGAACACGATCGAGCGGGCCGACGTGTTCGGCGCCCCGGTCGCCGCACAGCTCTACACGCTGATCCACCGGGTGGAGGACTACAATCGCTACGTCCGCGCCTGCCGCGAGTGGGGTGTCCCACCGCGCCAATGGGACGCGAGCCTGCGCCCGAAGCTGGACGCGATCGGCACGGCCGTTGCCTTCCTGGAACCGCGCCTCAGCCATCACATCGATGCGCTGGAAGCCAGCCAGCCCACTCTGCCGCCCGCCGCCGCGCCACAAAAGCGATGATAAACTCGTGACAGACGCGCCGTTGCGAGGCAGGATCGGCGGGTGAATATCCTTGCGCCCCCGAAGGCCAGGCTCGGCATCGAGATCGTCTACGATCTCGTCTGCCCCTGGTGCTTCCTGGGCGCCCGCCGCCTGATGCGCACCCTGCGCCGCCGCCCCGACCTGCTGTTCGAACTCACCTGGCGCCCATTTCTGCTCAATCCCGACATGCCTCGCCTCGGCATGGCACGACCGGATTACGTGGTGCGCAAGTTCGGCGGCGAGGACCGGGCGCGCCGGCTCTACGCCTCGATCGCCGAGATCGGCCGGGCAGAGGGCGTGCAATTCCGCTTCGAACGGATCCGCCGCACCCCGTCCTCGATCGATGCCCACCGCCTGGTGCGCTACGCCAGCCGCTTCGGTCGCGCGGATGAGATGGTGGAGGCGCTGTTCTCCGCCCATTTCACCGACGGCCGGGACATCGGCGACCACGCGGTCCTGCTCAGCATCGCCCAGGCCTGCGGGCTGGACCCGGTCGCCGTGCGCCGCTTCCTGTCGGCCGACGCCGAGGCGGATGCGGTACACGCCGACAACCTGCGGGCGCATCGGCTTGGCATCAACGGCGTGCCCTGCTTCGTCATCGCCGGCCGCCACGCCATCGCGGGCGCGCAGGAGCCGGAGGTGATCGAGCGCTTGCTCGACGTCGCGGCGATCGAGGCGACCGAACTTTAGCGGCGGCACGGACGCCGCCGCGGGTTCCCCGCCCCGCCGACGCTGCTCGGACCACTGGCGGCAAGACCTGCGTGCCGCGCCGTGACTCTGGCTTTTGTAGAAATTCCATCTATGATCGTCCCCAGCGGACCCGGTCCGCTGGCCATAACCAGCAAGAGGGAGAATAGAATGGCAATCCAGCTCGGCCAGATAGCACCCGATTTCACCCAGGACAGCACCGAGGGCAAGATCAGCTTCCATGAATGGCTGGGCAATTCGTGGGGCGTGCTGTTCAGCCACCCGAAGGACTACACCCCGGTCTGCACCACGGAACTGGCGGAAGTGGCCCGGTTGAAGCCGGAATGGGAGAAGCGTCACGTCAAGCCAATTGGTCTGTCGGTCGATTCCGGCGCCAATCATGCCGGCTGGGCCAAGGACATCGAGGAAACCCAGGGCCAGGCGCTGAACTTCCCGGTGATCGCCGACACCGACCGCAAGGTATCGGACCTGTACGGCATGGTGCACCCCGATGCGGACCCATCGATCACCGTCCGCACCGTCTTCATCGTCGATCCAAACAAGAAAGTCCGCCTGATGCTGACCTACCCGCCGAGCACGGGGCGGAACTTCGACGAGGTGTTGCGGGTGATCGACAGCCTGCAACTCACCGACGCGCACAAGGTGGCCACACCGGTGAATTGGACCGACGGCAAGCCGGTGATCATCGTTCCCGCCCTGTCCAATGAGGACGCCAAGCAGCGCTTCCCTGGCGGCTGGAAGGAACTGAAGCCCTACCTGCGCGTGGTCGAGCAACCGCCGCTACCGCGGTAACGCACCCCCCGGTCGCGCGATGCCTGTCACCGGGCAGGCTGCCGCCTGTCAGGGAGCCCGCGGCTTGTTCCGGGAGCGCACGCCCTCCGCATTGCGCGCTGACGACCGGCCGGCCGCGGCCGACCAAATCGGAATGAAAAAATATCGCGAGGCCCGACTATCGTAGCAGATCTTTCCCTTTTTTCTGACCAGCAAGGGCGAAACAATCTTCTGTCTGGGAAGCTGCGGCTTGTCAGGCCGGAGATTGCTTCGCTTCGCTCGCAATGACGCTCGGGCCCGCCGCCTCCGGTTTCTGTCATCGAACCTTCATCGAACTGCAATAGGCCGGTCGCACACCCCGCCTAGGGTCCGCCGCGTTACCGTCCCATCGGACTCGGAGGAGGATACCCATTATGCGACCCGCCATCACGGCCGCGGCCATCAGTCTGGCCGTCGGCCTTGTTGCCGTGCAACAGGCCCAGGCCGAAACCCAGATCACCGGCGCCGGCTCCAGCTTCGCCGCGCCAATCTACGGCAAGTGGGGCGACGCCTCCAGCAGTGCGACCGGCATCAAGCTCAACTACCAGGCCGTGGGCTCCGGCGCGGGCATCAACCAGATCAACAACCGGACGGTCGATTTCGGCGCCTCCGACATGCCGGTTGCCGCCGACCAGCTCGCCGCACACAAGCTGATGCAGTTCCCCACGGTGATCGGCGGCGTCGACATTATCGTTAACATTCCAGGCATCAAGCCGGACGAGCTGAAGCTGACCGGGCCGATCCTGGCCGACATCTATCTCGGCAACATCACCAAGTGGAACGACAAGGCGATCGTCGCGCTCAACCCGGAGCTGAAGCTGCCCAGCACCGCCATCGCGCCGGTGCACCGGGCTGACGGGTCAGGCACCACCTTCGTGTTCACTGACTACCTCGGCATGCAGAGCACCGATTGGAAGAGCAAGGTCGGCTCCTCCACCAGCGTGAGCTGGCCGGTCGGCGCCGGCGCCAAGGGCAGTGACGGCGTCGCCGCCACGGTGAAGCAGATTCCCGGCGGCATCGGCTACGACGAGAGCGCGTATGCCACCAACAACCACCTCACCACGGCCCAGCTCAAGAACAAGGCCGGCATGTTCGTCGCCCCGACCATGGCCGCCTTCCAGGCCTCGGCCGCAAGCGCCGACTGGTCGAAAGTGCAGAACTTCGCGGTCGACCTGAACGACCAGCCGGGCGCCGCAAGCTGGCCGATCGAATCGGCCACCTTCGTGCTGCTGCCGACCGATCCGAAGGACCCCAACCAGAGCGCCGCGGTGAAGAAGTTCTTCGACTGGGGCTTCGCGCATGGCAGCGACATCGCCACGCAGTTGCTCTACATCCCGCTGCCGACCAGCGTGCACGACGCCATCCGCGCGGCGTGGCAAAAGGAAGTGCCGGGAACCATGTGACGGCCCCGCGATAGTACGGCAGGGCGCGCCGGGTCCGTCCGGCGCGCCCTGTTTGATCAACTGAGGGATTTCAACGCCGTGCAGCAAGCGGTCGCGCTTTCCGCCTCCCGCGCCAGCAGACGCGGCGCCAGCATCGGCGACCCGATCTTTGCCGGTCTGGCGCGTGCGTCGGGCGTCCTGGTATTGCTGCTGCTGGGCAGCCTGATCCTGTCGCTGTTCGTCGGCGGCCTGCCCGCGTTCCGCCAGTTCGGCGCCGGCTTCCTGTTCTCCGTCACCTGGGACCCGGTGCGCCAGGTCTTCGGCGCCGGCGTTTCGGTCTACGGCACCCTGCTGACCTCGGTGCTGGCGTTGATCTTCGCCGTGCCGCTGGCGTTCGGCATCGCCTTCTACCTCACCGAGCTGGCACCCTCATGGCTGCGCCGCCCGGTCGGTACCGCAATCGAATTGCTCGCCGCCGTGCCATCGATCATCTACGGCATGTGGGGCTTCTTCGTGATCGTGCCGATCATGTCGCAATACGTCGAGCCGACCCTGATCGACACGTTCGACGGTATCCCTGTGCTGCAGGACCTGTTCGCCGGCCCGCCCTTCGGGACCGGCCTGTTCACCGCCGCAATGATCCTGGCGGTGATGGTCGTCCCCTTCATCGCCGCCACCATGCGCGACGTGTTCGAAACGGTGCCGCCGGTGTTCAAGGAATCCGCCTACGGCGTCGGCTGCACCACGTGGGAGGTGATGCGATCCATCGTCATCCCCTACACGCGGGTCTCGGTGGTGGGCGGCATCATGCTGGGTCTCGGGCGGGCGCTCGGCGAAACCATGGCGGTGACCTTCGTGATCGGCAACGCCGACCGCATCTCCCCCAGCCTGTTCTCGTCGGGCAACACCATCGCCTCGATCGTCGCCCTGGAGTTCCCGGAAAGCCCCGCCGGCAGCCTCAAGCTCGCCTCCCTGCTGGCGCTGGGGTTCATCCTGTTCGTCATCTCGTTCATCGTGCTGGCGATCTCGCGCACCCTGCTGCGGCCAAGGCTGAAGGTGTGAGATGAGCGCGACCATCACCGCCGGCACGGTTCCCGGCCCGGCCAAGGACCTCCAGGCCGCGCGTGCCCTCGGCCGCCGGCGCCATCGCGTCAATGTGGTGATCAAGGTCCTGTGCGTCCTCGCCACCATTATCGGCCTGCTGCTGCTGGCCTCGATCCTGTTCACCCTGGTCTGGCGCGGCGCCACCGGCCTGTCGCTCGTGGTTTTCACCCAGACCACCAAGCCGCCCGGATCGAACGGCGGCTTGCTCAACGCCATCGTCGGCACCTTGATCCAGACCGGCCTCGGCACGCTGATCGGCGCCCCGATCGGCCTCATGGTCGGCACCTACCTCGCCGAGTATGGCCGCGGTTCGCCGCTGGCCAACGCGGTGCGCTTCGTCTCCGACGTGCTGCTGTCGGCGCCGTCCATCCTGATCGGCCTGTTCGTTTACGAACTGGTGGTGGAGCCGTTCGGCGGCTTCTCCGGTATCGCCGGCTGCCTGGCCCTGGCGGTGCTGGTCATCCCCATCGTCGTGCGCACCACCGAGGACATGCTGCAACTGATCTCGCCGTCGCTGCGCGAGGCGGCCGTGGCGCTTGGCGCCCCCAAATGGACCGTCATCGTCCTCATCTGCTACCGCGCCGCGAAGGACGGTATCGTCACCGGCATTCTGCTCGCAATCGCCCGCATCGCCGGCGAGACCGCGCCGCTGCTGTTCACCAGTCTGGGCAACCTCAACTGGTCGATCAGCCTCACACAGCCGATGGCCAGCCTGCCGGTGACCATCTATCAATATGCCGGCTCCGCGTTCGATGACTGGGTGCAGCTCGCCTGGGTCGGCGCGCTGCTGATTACCGTGGGCGTGCTGGCCCTCAATATCGTCGCGCGGTTCGCACTGCGCGCCAGGAGCTGAATGGGATGAGCACGACGATGAGCGCGCAGCAGGGATCGGCGAGTTTCGGGGGCGTGCAGGCGCGGTCGGAGGAAGCGATCAACGAGCCGCGCATCGCCATCCGCAACCTGGATTTCTATTACGGCAGCAACCGGGCGCTGAAGGGCGTCAACCTCGATCTTCCGGACAAACAGGTGACCGGCATGATCGGTCCCTCGGGCTGCGGCAAATCGACTTTGCTGCGCGTGCTGAACCGCATGTACGACCTGTATCCCGGACAGCGCGCCACCGGCGAGGTGATGATGGACGGCGAGAACATCATCGCCCCCGACGCCGATTTGAATGCGTTGCGCGCCCGCGTGGGGATGGTGTTCCAGAAGCCGACGCCGTTTCCGATGACGATCTACGACAACATCGCGTTCGGCGTGAAGCTGCACGAGAGGTTGTCGAAATCCGCCATGGACGAACGCGTGGAATGGTCGCTGACCCGCGGCGCATTGTGGGAAGAGGTGAAGGACCGACTGAACACCTCCGCCATGGGATTGTCCGGCGGCCAGCAGCAGCGTCTGTGCATCGCCCGCACCATCGCCGTGCGGCCGGAGGTGATCCTGCTGGACGAGCCGACCAGCGCGCTGGATCCGATCAGCACGTTGAAGATCGAGGAGCTGATCGACGAACTGAAGCACGACTTCACCATCGCCATCGTCACCCACAACATGCAGCAGGCGGCACGCTGCGCCGACCAGGTGGCGTTCTTCTATCTCGGCGAAATGGTGGAGGTGTCGCCCGCGGTGCAGATGTTCACCGCGCCGCGGGAACGTCGCACGCAGGAATACATCACCGGCCGGTTCGGCTGATCCGGGAGAGGCAGGCACACATGACCGACGCGCCGGAACATCTGGTGAAGAGCTACGACCAGGAACTCAAGCGCCTGCGCAACCTGCTGACCGAGATGGGCGGCATCGTGGAAAGCCAGGTGGCGGCTGCTGCCGAGGCGATCATGACCCTGGACCCTGCCGCGGCGATGCGCGTGGTGGAGGAAGATCCCAAGGTCGATGCGCTGGAACGCGAGGCCGAGCAATTCGTCATCCGGCTGCTGGCGCTGCGGCAACCGATGGCAGGCGATTTGCGGCAGATCGTCGCCGCATTGAAGATCACCGGCGAGTTGGAGCGCATCGGCGACTACGCGGCCAACGTGGCCAAACGCACCATCGTGCTGGCGCAGTTCTCGTTGCCCTATTCGCTGAGTGGCCTCGGGCATATGGCGCGGCTGGTGCAGGAACACCTGAAGACGATCATCGATGCGATCGGTGAAAGCGATGCCGACAAGGCGATCGAGGTCTGGCGCTCCGACCAGATCGTCGACGACATGTACAATGCGATCTTTCGCGAGCTGATCACCTACATGATGGAAGATCCGCGCAACATCACGCCGTGCACGCATCTGCTGTTCATCGCGAAGAACCTGGAACGCATCGGCGACCACGCGACCAACATCGCCGAAATGGTCCACTACGCGGTGAAGGGCGAGGTGCTGCCGGATGCGCGGCCGAAGGGCAACAGCGCGGCCTACGCCGTGGTGCGGCCAAAAGATTGAGAGCGAACGCGGGACTTAGGGGAACAGTCATGCTCGATACGGTGTCCGGCCTGTCCAAACCACTGGTATTGCTGGTGGAGGACGAAGCCGCGCTGGTGACGATGCTGCGCTACAATCTGGAAAAGCAGGGGTTTCGCGTTGACGAAGCGGCCGACGGGCAGGAGGCGCTGACCCGCATCGCCGAAACGCAGCCGGACCTGGTGTTGCTCGACTGGATGCTGCCGGTGGTCTCCGGCATCGAGGTGTGCCGCCAGATCCGCCGCCGTCCGGCCACCCGCGACCTGCCGGTGATCATGGTCACCGCGCGCACCGAGGACCAGGATGCGGTGCGTGCCCTGAACACCGGCGCCGACGACTACATCACCAAGCCGTTCAGCGTCGAAGCGCTGCTCGCGCGGATGCGCGCGCTGCTGCGCCGTTCGGGGGCGGTGCCGGCAAAGGGGCAGCTCGCGTTCCACGACATCGCGATGGACCTGGGATCGCACCGCGTCATGCGCGGCGAACGGCGCGTGCATCTGGGACCGACCGAGTTCCGCTTGCTGGAGTTCCTCATGCAGCATCCGCGCCGGGTGTTCTCGCGCGAGGAGTTGCTGGACGCGGTATGGGGCCCCGACATCCACGTCGAGCCGCGCACGGTGGACGTGCATATCCGCCGGCTGCGCAAGTCGATCAACGGCGAGGGCGAGCTGGATGTGGTTCGCACGGTGCGAACGGCCGGCTACGCGCTGGATACCGAACCAGTCTGACCTCTCCCGCGGGAGCGGGAGAGGTCGAGACGCGCAGCGTCGAGGGTGAGGGTGACCGGGTCGGCACACGGCATCCTCACGCACGTGCCAACTCATTGCTATCGTGTGCTCTGATCGCGCGGCACCTGGCAACCGGAAATCGGCAGCACGCTTAACGCTCGGTTCCGTTGGGCGGCACGTTGGTGTTGCGTGCCGACCCGATCACCCTCACCCTCGATGCTGCGCATCTCGACCTCTCCCGCCGCAGGCGGGAGAGGTTACATGAAGGGGGAAACATGAGCGCCACCACCGTGAATGCCGGTCCACGCATGGACCGCCTGCCACTCGCCGGCTTCCATCGCCGCGTGCTGTGGCTGATCGGCGCCGGCATGTTCTTCGACAGTTTCGACATCTATCTCGCCGGCGGCGTGCTGGGAGCGCTGCTGCACAGCGGCTATTCCGACATGGCGATGAACGCGACGTTCATCTCGATGACCTTCGTCGGCATGATCATCGGCTCGTTCGCTGCCGGCTTCCTCGGCGACCGCTTCGGCCGCCGCTTCAACTTCCGCTTCAACCTGGCGCTGTTCGGCCTTGCCTCGCTCGCCGCCGCCTTCTCGCCCAGCATGCAGTGGCTGGTCGCCATCCGGCTGGTCATGGGGATCGGCCTCGCCGCCGAGATCGTCGTCGGCTACGCCACGCTCACCGAGTTCGTGCCGCCCGACCACCGCGGCCGCTGGGGCGCCCTGCTCTCCCTCATCACCAATTCAGCGCTGTTTGCCTCGACCCTGCTCGGCTACATCATCGTGCCGACGCTAGGCTGGCGCTGGATGTTCGGCCTGGTGTTCGTCGGCGCGATGATTGCCTGGTGGTTCCAGCGCATGCTGCCGGAATCGCCACGCTGGCTGGAAGCTGCCGGCCGCATGGACGAGGCAGAACGCAGCCTGCAAGCCATCGAGAGCGAAGTCGAGGCACAGACAGGCCCGCTGCCGCCGGTCGCCGCCGCTCCCCCGGCAGCGAAAAGCGAAACGGTCAGTGTCTGGGCGCTGTTCAGCAGATCCGTCATCCGGCGCACGCTGGTCGCCATGCTGATGAACATCGTGGTGAATTGCGTAATCTACGGTTTCGTCGCCTGGGTGCCGAGCTTCCTGGTCAAGCAGGGCCTCAGCGTGGCCGCCTCGCTCGGCTACACCACGTTCATGTCGCTGGGCGGACCGGTGGGCGCATTCCTCGGGTTCCTGCTGTCCGACCGGTTGGGCCGCAAGCGAGGCATCGTCATCGTGTCCCTGGTCGCCGCCGCGCTTGGCGTCGCCTACGCCTACGCCCCCGCGCTATGGGTTGCCACGATCGTCGGGTTCGCGCTGTTCACCTGCATCTACATCCTGGTGGCCTTCGTGATCGCGGTCTATGTGCCGGAGCTGTTCCCCACCGAATATCGCCTGCGCGGCACCGGCGTCTGCACCACGGTCGGCCGGCTGTCGTCCGTCATCGTGCCCTATGCCGTGGTGGCGCTGTTCGCGGCGGGCGGCATGGGGTTCGTTTTGGCGCTGCTGGTCGGCATGCTGCTGTTGCAGGCGCTGGTGGTCGCCGTCGCCGGGATCGAAACGAACCTGCGCTCGCTGGAAACCTTGGCTCCGGAGACTACCGCCGCAGAGTGAATATTGCTGCCCTGACCAGGGTCGGTGCGTGCCCTGTCATTGCGAGGAGTGTGGCCCCCCTGTCATTGCCGGGAGCGCAGCGAGGAAGCAATCTCCCGCCTGACGAGCCGAAGGCCGCTCGTCAGGCAGGGGATTGCTTCGTCGCTACGCTCCCCGCAATGACAGGGGGGCTAAACTGCGCGCAACGCGCAGCGTGCCCGATACTGAAAGAAGGATCGTGCCATGACCACACTGCACCAGAAGTTGCAACAACGCCCCGCCGGCACTGTCCTGATCGCGCCCGGCATCTACGACATGGTATCGGTGAAGATCGCCGACCGGTTTGGCTTCGACCTGCTTTACATGACCGGGTTCGGCACGGTGGCCTCGCATCTCGGTCTGCCGGACGCCGGGATCGCCAGTTACCGCGACATGGTCGATCGCGTCGCCGTCATGGCCGGCGGTGCCAACACGCCGATCGTGGCGGACGGCGATACCGGTTATGGCGGGCTGCTGAACGTGCAGTACACGGTGCGCGGCTATGAAAAGGCCGGCGCCGCGGCGATCCAGTTGGAGGATCAGGAATTTCCCAAGAAATGCGGCCACACGCCGGGCCGCCGCGTGATCCCCGCCGAGGACATGGTGGAAAAGATCAAGGTCGCGGTGGAAAGCCGCGCCAGCGCGGACTTTCTGGTTGTCGCCCGCACCGATGCGCGCACCTCTCTGGGGCTGGCGGAGGCGATCCGCCGGGGCAAGATGTTCGCCGCGGCCGGCGCCGACATCCTGTTCGTCGAATCGCCGGAGAGCGAGCAGGAGATGGCAGCGATCTGCAAGGAGCTTGCGGGGAAGCCGCTGCTGGCGAACATGGTGGAAGGCGGCCGCACGCCGGTGTTGCCGCCGGCGCGGCTTGGCGAACTGGGCTACGCGATGGCGATCTATCCGGTCGCCGGGCTGCTCGCCGCCGCCGCCGCGCTGGACGCGGCCTACCGCGAACTGCGCGAGACCGGCACGACCCTGGGGATGCGCGACAAGCTGTATCCGTTCGAACAGATGACCAAGGTGATGGGATTCGAAGCGGTGTGGGAGTTCGACCGCCAGCACGCGCGGTAAAGCACCAAATTTCCCCCCTCCCCTTGAGGGAGGGGGTTGGGGGGGAGGGGTGCGTACATCCACCGTATTCGGGATGTACGCACCCCTCCCCCCAACCCCCTCCCTCAAGGGGAGGGGGGGAAGCTGCACGGTCACTCTGCCCGTATCTCCACCCACGCATCGTCCAGCGCCTGCCCCAGCCGCTCCGCCATCTCGTCGATCTCGGCTTCGGTGATGATCAGCGGCGGCGAGAACGCGATGCGGTCGCCGATGAACCGCGTGATCAGCCCGTGTTCGCGGGCGTACCGATCCACCGTGGCGCCGACCTTGCGCGCCGGATCGAACGACCGGCGCGTCGCCTTGTCCTGCACCAGCTCCATCCCGCACAGCAATCCGACGCCGCGCACCTCGCCGACCAGAGGATGGTCGGCGAAGCGCCGCAGCACGTCCTGCATGTGCGGGCCGACGCGCCGCACGTGACCGATCATGTCGGTTTCTTCGTAGATGCGCAGCGTCTCCATCGCCACCGCGGTGGTCACCGGATGCCCGGCATAGGTGAAGCCGTGCGCGAAGTTCCCCAGCTTGCGGCTTTCGTCCAGCATCGCCTCGAACACGCGCTGGTTGATCAGCAGCGCCGAGATCGGCTGCATGCCCGCCGACAGCGCCTTGGCGCACGAGATCATGTCCGGCCGCAGGTCGTAGGTCTGCGAGCCCCACATGTTGCCGGTGCGCCCGAAGCCGCAGATCACCTCGTCGGCAATGAACAGCATGTCGTATTTGCGAACCACCGCCTGCATCTTCTCCCAATAGCCGCGCGGCGGCGTCAGCCCGCCGCCGGCACCCATCACCGGCTCGGCAATGAACGCGCCGCAGGTATCGGGACCTTCCGCTACGATCAATCGCTCCAGCGCCTCCGCCATCCGCGCGGCAAACTGTTCCTCGCTCTCGCCGTCGTGGTGGTGGCGGTAGTAGTGCGGGTATTCGGTATGCAGGAACCCGAGGAACGGCAGGCCGAAATCGGCGTGCATGTCGGCCTTGCCCGACGCGCTGATCGAGGCCGAGGTGCTGCCGTGATACCCCATGCGGCGCCCGATGATCTTGCGCTTCTCGGGCTTGCCGATCGCCGCGTGATAGTACCACACCAGCTTGATCGCGGTGTCGTTCGCCTCGGAGCCGGAACATTGCAGCAGCACCTTGCTCATCGGCAGCGGCGCGATCTGCAACAATTTCTCGGCGAGATCGACGCCCGCCTCGTTCGTCGTGCCGCGGTACAGATGGTAGTAGCCGAGCTTGCGCATCTGGTCATACGCCACCCGCGCCAGGCGCTCCGACGCATAGCCGAGCGACGCGCACCACAGCCCCGCCGCCGCATCGAGAAACCGTGTGCCGCTGTCGTCATACACGTAGCAGCCCTGGCCGCGCTCGATCACCATCGGCCCCTGCGCCAGATGCGCCACGAGGTTGGTCTGCGGATGCACGATGCTGGCGATATCGCGGGCCTGCACCGAGTTGGGGGAGAGATGGGTCATGGCGGCATCCTTCTCTGGATAGGCGAGGCTAACGCGAATCGTGTCGTCGCGAGGAGGGGCAATGGCGGCTGCGAGTGGATTCTCCCCCTCCCCTTGAGGGCTTGGGCCGCTTCGCGGCCCAAGCCCTCAAGGGGAGGGGGAGAATCCTCCGAACTACGTTGGACTTTCCCCACTGCGCCCACCACAATCCGCCGCATGACGCAAGCCTTCGACCCGATCACCCTCGAACTCCTGTGGCGCCGGCTGATCTCGCTGGTGGACGAAGCCGCGGCGGCGCTGGTGCGCACCTCGTTCTCCACCCTGGTGCGCGAGAGCTACGACTTTTCCTGCATCGTCACCGACGATTCCGGCCAGTCGCTGGTGCAGGCGACCGAGAGCATTCCCAGCTTCATCGGCACGCTGCCCGCAACGGTGAAGCATTTTCTGCGGTTCTTTCCGCCGGAAACGCTCGCGCCGGGCGACGTGTTGATCACCAACGACATCTGGCTCGGCACCGGCCATCTGCCCGACATCACCGTCGCCAAGCCGATCTTCCGCAATGGGCGGCTGGTCGCGTTCAGCGCCTCGACCGCGCACGCGCCGGATATCGGGGGGAAAATCCGCAGCCCGGAGCCGCGCGAGGTGTTCGAGGAAGGCTTCCAGATTCCGCCCTGGAAGCTGATGCGTGCCGGCACGACCGACGAGACCCTCATCGCCCTGCTGCGCCAGAATGTGCGCACGCCGGAGCAGACGCTGGGCGACCTGTGGGCGCAGGTCGTCGCGCTCGATTTGATGGAGGAACGCGTCACCGCGCTGATGGACGCCTACGCGCTGCCCGACCTACGCGCCCTGGCGGCAGAGATCCACGGCCGTTGCGAAACCGCGATGCGTGCGGCGATCCGTGCCCTGCCCGACGGCACCTATCGCAGCGAGCTGCAAACCGACGGCGTGCTGGACAAGCCGGTCACCATCCGCATGGCGCTGACGGTGGACGGAGAAACAATCGACATCGACTACGCCGGCACCGATGCGCAGGTGGACCGCGCGATCAACTGTGCCATGTGCTACACCTATGCGATGTCGGTGTACGGGGTGAAGGTCTGCACCAGCCCCAACCTGCCGAACAACGAAGGCGCCTTCCGGCCGATCCGCATCCGCGCACCGGAAGGCTGCATCGTGCATCCGCAATTTCCCGCGTCCGGCGGATCGCGCATGCTGATCGGCCACTACCTGCCGATGCTGGTGTTCGGCTGTCTCGGGCAGATCGTGCCGGAACGGGTCATGGCGGCGTGCGGCTCGCCGATGTGGGGGATGAACCAGTCGGGCGTGCGCGACGGGGGAAAACCGTACGCCAATATGTTCTTCTTCAATGGCGGCATGGGCGCGACCTTGCGCGGCGACGGGCAGACCTGCCTGTCATGGCCGTCCAACGTGTCGTCCACCTCGATCGAGATCAGCGAACACATCGCGCCGCTGCGCTTCCATCACAAGCGGCTGCGCCCCGGCAGCGGCGGCGGGGGAAAACATCGCGGCGGGCTGGGACAGGAGATTCTGCTCGAAAGCCGCTCCGACACGCCGATCGCCGTGTCCTTCCTGGCCGAGCGCACGATCTTCCCGGCGTTCGGCATCCATGGCGGCGCGGCCGGCGCGCCCGGCATGCTGCGCATCAACGGCACCGCGGTGGACCCGAAGCGGCAGTATGTCCTCCGGCGCGGCGACACGGTCTTGCTCGCCACCCCCGGCGGCGGCGGCCATGGCGACCCGGCGGCGCGCGATCCCGCGTCGTTGCACGCCGATCTGCGCGCGGGCACTGTGTCGGACAACCAAACCGGGAGCCAAACATGATCCGCCGCCGCACGCTGCTGCTGGCCACGCCCGCCATCGTCACCGCCGCGCGCGTCCGCGCCGCCGAAACGGTGAAGATCGGCGTGCTGTACCCGTTGACCGGCAACTCGGCCGCCTCGGGTCAGGAGGCCAAGCAGTCGGTGGAAGTCGGCGCCGAAATCGTCAACACCGGGCATCCCGAGCTGAAGGCCATGCCGATCGGCACCAGCGCGGGCCTGCCTGGCCTTGGCGGCGCCAAGATCGAGCCGATCTATGTCGATCACCGCGGCGATCCCTCGGTGGCGCAAAGCCTCGCCCAGCGGCTGATCACCAACGACAAGGTCGTCGCCTTGCTCGGTTCCTATCATTCGTCCACGGCGCTGACCGCGACGGCGGTGGCCGAACGTTACGGCGTACCCTTCGTGGTGAGCGATTCGGTCGCCGGCAACATCACCACGCGCGGCTTCAAATACACCTTCCGCGTCACCCCGATCGCGCAGAACTTCGCCGAAAGCTACATGCGCTTCCTCACGACGATGAAGCAGTCGGGCAAGCCGATCGATACCATCGCCATCGTCAACGAGAACACCGATTACGGCTCCTCGGTCGGCGACGCGATCGAGGCAGAGGCGAAGCGGACCGGTCTGAAGCTGGCGATCCGCATTCCGTACAGCGCCAACGGTGCCGACGTGACGGCACAGGTGCTGCAACTGAAGGAGAAGAACCCGTCGGTGGCGCTGTTCGTCAGCTACGCCTCCGACGCCATTTTGTTCATGCGCACGATGAAGTCGCTCGACTACCTGCCGACGATGATCATCGGCGATTCGGCGGGGTTCTCCGATCCGTCCTTCCTGCCGGCGGTGGGCACGATTTCGCAAGGCTTGATGAACCGCAGCGTGTGGAGCACGGGGCCGGCCGGCTCGCTGTCCTACGCGGTGAACAAGATCTACCAGGCGAAAAGCGGCCGCGAGATCGACGACGTGAGCGGCCGCGACATGCAGGCGTTCTTCGTGCTGGCGGACGCCATCAACCGCGCCGGCGCGGCCGATCCGAAGAAGATCCAGGCGGCGTTGCAGGCGACCGACTGGCCGCAGAGCGCGGTGTTCATCGGCTATCGCGGGGTGAAGTTCGACGCGACCGGACAGAACGTGCTGGGCGCGACATATCTGACGCAGCTACAGGGCAAGGACTACGCGACGGTCTGGCCGGAGGCGCCGGGCAACGCCAAGCTGGCATGGCCGATGACGGGGTGGAAGGGCTGAGTCCTGGTCAGCGAAAGTTGCCGACGACGTGAGCCACCAGTTCAGGAATCGGCCCTGCGAAGTGGCCCGAGAGGCCATAGGCGCGGTGTTCGCCCGGCCCAACGTTGAAGGCTTGGGGATTGGCGTAGATCTCGGCGCGAGCCGACCCGCAGCGCATGGCAGCGCCAATCTCCAGCGGCTGTAACAGCCGCAGACGCACCGGCCGGTAGGTGTCGCCGTTGGGGTTGCGGTCCCGCTCGTCCGCCAGGTCGGCGAACATGGTGCCGGCTGGAACGTCGATCGGTTTGCCGTCGGTGATGGACGCAACCCCGGGCTTGCGACATGCCTCGATCGTGCCGGCCTCGCCCACCGCCCCGGCGGGTACGATCCCTGCAAGCAAGAGCGCCATCACCGTCCACGCCGTTCTGTTCATCGCGATCCCTCGCTGTGCCGGGCAAGCCGGGAGGTCGGCGATGTAGCAGCCATGCGTTAATGCATTGCGAACAGCACGGCCTGCCACGCAATCGCCGGGGGGCCGTCCGAGGGCGCCGCGCATGGTCCAGGCGTTGTCGGGCCGCTGGTGCTTGCGCGGCCCGCGGGACGCCAAATCCCTCACGCGCGCAGGAGCGGATCCAGATACCGGCTGACGACGGCATCGCTCAGCCCGCCCGCCCAGACCCAGCGCACCACGCCGGCCCGGTCCACCAGGAAGCTCTCGGGCACCCCCAACAGATCGAAATCGTTCCCTGCCGCGCCGGTCTCGTCGCAACCAACCCACCGGTACGGATCGCCGTTCCGCCGCAGAAACCCCGCCGCATCGTCGGGCTTGTCGCGGAAGGCGATGCCGCCGATCGCCAGGCCGCCACGTGCCAGGCGCTGCAGTACCGGCATCTCCTGCTGGCAGGGAAGGCACCAGGACGCAAAGAAGTTGACCAGCACCGGGCGGCCAGCCGCCGTAATATCCGCGCCACCAAAGCCGGGCTTCGCCGCCAGCCCCGGCAGCGAAACCGCCGGAACCGGCCTGTCCAGCAACGCAGCGGGTGGCGCCAACGGCTGATCGGAGTCCTGCCGCAGCCGCCCGCGCAACGCCAGCAGCGCGACACCACCCAACACGGCCACACCCGTCGGCGCCAGCAGCAGGGCACGCCGCGGCAGCAGCCGGATCATCCCCCGGTGCGTTTGACGGCCAGCGTGTCCCAGGTCGAGGCGGGGGGCGGCGGACCGGCCGCCGGGTCCCAATGCCCGGACTTCTTCAGCGCGTCCGCGACCTCTTTCGGCATGTAGTTCTCGTCGTGCTTGGCCAGCACCTCGGAGGCGTGGAACGTGCCGCCCGCCTGAAGGTTGCCGAGCACGACGACGCCCTGACCCTCGCGGAACAGGTCGGGCAGGATGCCGCTGTAGGCGACCTTCACCGTGTTGTTGCCGTCGGTGACGCCAAAGGTCGCGATCGGATGGCCGTCCACCGTCTCGCGGTGCACGCTGCCCTCCTTGACCAGTCCGCCCAGGCGGACGCTGCGGCCGTTATCCGGCTGCTTCGCCAGGTCGGACGGCGAGACGAAGAACACCAGGTTGCTGCTGAACGCCGACAGGGTCAGCGCGGTCGCGGAGCCGAAGCCGACCCCGCAGGCGACCAGGATCCACAGCCGGCGGCGCTTGCGGGTCATCATGGCGTGGCCTCCCGCTGGGCGTGCGAGCCAGCCCCCGCGCCGGCACGCGGGCTCGCGCCCGAGCGGACACGCGGGCCTGCCCCCGGACCCTTGATCCGGGGGTCGATGGCGGCCAGCCGACGGCGCGCCGTCCCGAGCCGCAGGAAGGCGGCCAGCGCGAAGCCGGCCGGGATGAGGATGCCCAGCGCGTAGGACCCGGCGATGAACGGCAGGTGGGTCATGGTGCCGGCTCCTGTGACGCGGCGCGGGCCATCAGCAGCCCGCGAATCCGCCGCTCCATCACCGCGGCCCGGGTGCGCGCCAGCACGATGGCGGCGAACGCCAGCGAATAGCCCAGGGTGGCGAACGCCAGCGGCCACAGCATGCCCAGGTACATGCTGGGCGCTCCGGTCAGCGTGATGGTGTCGGGCTGATGCAGCGTATTCCACCAGTCCACGCTGAACTTGATGATCGGCAGGTTGACCACGCCGATCAGCGCCAGGATGGCGCCGGCGCGATAGCCCCGCACCGGGTCGTCGAAGGCGCGCACCAGCGCGACATGGCCGAGATACAGGAAGAACAGCACCAGCACGGAGGTCAGCCGCGCGTCCCACACCCACCAGGCGCCCCACATCGGCTTGCCCCACAGGCTGCCGGTGGCGAGGCACAACGCGGTGAAACCGGCGCCGACGGGGCCGATCTCGGCCGCCGCCAGGTCCGCCAGCGGATGCCGCCAGACCAGCGACAGCACGGAACACACCGCGAGCCCCATGTAGCCGGCGGAGGCCAGCCAGGCGGCCGGCACATGGATATACATGATGCGCACCGCGTCGCCCTGCTGCCAGTCGGCGGGTGCGAAGAACAGGCCCCAGACCAAGCCAACCCCGGTCAGCACCAGGGCGCCGGCCGAGACCCACGGCAACACCGCCCCCGACAGGCGCAAAAACTGCCCCGGGTTGGCAAACCGATGCAACGATCGCCCTGCTCCCGCGGGAGGGGCTACGATAGAACGCGCGTCCACTCGATCAACCTATCGCATCTGCGCCGCGGTTTGAAGCGGGGCGGCATTGCCTTAGTGTTGGGACCCTTCCCGGCCCCCGGGAGTGCCCTGGAGGAAAAATCACGATGCGCAGGATCATGGCAACCGTCGGGCGGTGCGGCATTGAGCTAGGTCAATCGTTCAACGGAGATGGGACTCCCCCTCCCCTTGTGGGAGGAGGGAGGGGGGAGGGGTCGGGGGCGCACGCACCCCTCCCCCTAACCCCCTCCCTCAAGGGGAGGGGGAGACTCACTCCCCGGCCACGGATGGACGCACCCCTCCCCCCAACCTTGGTCCGCTTCGCGGCCCAAGCCCACAAGGGGAGGGGGAGACCCGCAGCATGACGCATTACTGGCTGGTGAAGTCCGAACCCGACGCGTTCTCCTGGGACCAGCAGGTGGCGAACGGCACCGAGCCGTGGACCGGCGTGCGCAACCACTCGGCCAAGCTCAACCTGAAGGCCATGAAAAAGGGCGACCTGGCGTTCTTCTACCACTCCAACGAAGGCAAGCAGATCGTCGGCGTGGTGGAGGTGGTGCGCGAGGCGTATCCCGACCCGACGGCGGAGGCGGGCGACTGGGTCAGCGTCGATATGCAGGCGGTGGGGCCGATGCCGCAGCCGGTCACCCTCGCGGCGATCAAGGCTGATCCGGCATTCGCCGACCTCGCGCTGGTGCGGCTTTCGCGGCTGTCCGTGGTGCCGGTATCGAAGCCACATTGGGACCGGATTTGCCGGATGGGCCAATGGAAGCGCTGATCCCGGAAACCGGCGTCCCGGATGCGCCCCGCGCGCTGTGCCGCCTGGAGGACATCCCGGACGGCGGCGCCAAGGGTTTTCCGCCCGCGCCAGGCGGGTTCACCGGCCTGATGGCGGTGCGCCAGGGCGATGCGGTGTTCGTCTATGTCAACTCCTGCCCGCATATCGGCACACCGCTGGATTGGACGCCCGACCGCTTCCTCTCGGCGGATGGCGGACGTATCGTCTGCGCCACGCATGGCGCCGAGTTCCAGATCGCCGACGGGGTCTGCATCAGGGGGCCGTGCCGCGGCGACCGGCTGGAACCCGTCGTGGTCCAGATCAAGGACGGCACCCTCTATGTGCCGAACGATGCGGGACTGTGACCGGCGGTCACGAATGAGGAGAGGAGCAGAATCCATGCCAGACACGGTGCAACACGGGGGAGAAATCTTTCCGGTGCGGCCGGAGATCGCCGCCAAGGCGCATGTCAGCGAGGCACGCTACCGCGACATGTATGAGCGCGCGGCGCGCGATCCCGACGGGTTCTGGGCGGAACAGGCGCGGCGCATCGCCTGGATGCAGCCGCCGACGAAGATCAAGAACGCCAGCTTCGGCGGCAATGTGTCGATCAAGTGGTTCGAGGACGGCACGCTGAACGCCTCGGCCTCGTGCCTCGACCGGCATCTTGCGACGCATGGCGACCGTGTAGCGATCATCTGGGAAGGTGACGATCCGGCAACGTCGAAGCAGGTGACCTATCGCGAGCTGCACGAACAGGTCTGCCGGCTGGCCAACGCGATGCTGGGGCTGGGGGTCAAGCCGGGCGACCGGGTCACGATCTACCTGCCGATGGTGCCGGAGGCCGCGGTGGCGATGCTGGCCTGCGCGCGGATCGGCGCGATCCATTCGGTGGTGTTCGGCGGCTTCTCACCCGACAGCCTGTCCAACCGGTTGCAGGATTGCGAATCGGAGCTGCTGATCACCGCCGACGAAGGCCGCCGCGGCGGGCGCACGGTGGCGCTGAAGGCGAACGCCGACGCGGCGCTGAAATCCTGCCCCGGCGTGAAGAACGTCATCGTGGTGCGGGTCACCGGCGGCAAGGTGGCGATGCAGGATGGCCGCGACCACGACTACGCGACGCTGTGCGCGCAGGCCTCGCCCGACTGCCCGCCACGCGAGATGAGCGCCGAGGACCCGCTGTTCATCCTCTATACGTCGGGCAGCACGGGAAAGCCGAAGGGTGTGCTGCACACCACCGGCGGCTACATGGTGTGGGCGAGCTTCACCCATGAATACGTGTTCGACTACCAACCGGGCGAAATCTACTGGTGCACCGCGGATGTCGGCTGGGTGACCGGGCACACCTACATCCTGTATGGGCCGCTGGCGAACGGCGCGACGACGCTGATGTTCGAGGGCATTCCCAACTATCCCGACAGTTCGCGCTTCTGGCAGGTGGTGGACAAGCACAAGGTCAATATCTTCTACACCGCGCCGACCGCGATCCGCGCGCTGATGCGCGATGGCGAGGGGCCGGTGCGCAAGACCTCGCGGCGGTCGTTGCGCATCCTCGGCAGCGTCGGCGAGCCGATCAATCCCGAGGCCTGGCTGTGGTATCACCGGGTCGTCGGCGAGCATCGCTGTCCGATCGTGGATACCTGGTGGCAGACCGAAACCGGCGGGATCCTGATTTCCCCGCTTCCGGGGGCCACCGCGCTGAAGCCCGGTTCGGCGACCTTCCCGCTGCCGGGGATCGGCGCAGAGATCGTCGACGAGAACGGCGATGCGGTCCCGCTCGGCGGTGGCGGCTACCTCGTCCTCACCCGGCCATGGCCGTCGATGCTGCGCG
>Ga0181521_10001889_pt1 | contig 25535 bp, 22 predicted proteins | sample PEATcosm2014_Bin_32_FD_119764 | JGI IMG/M metagenome (GOLD analysis project Ga0181521, IMG submission 119764) | Peatland microbial communities from MTU Mesocosm Facility, Houghton, MI, USA - PEATcosm2014_Bin02_60_metaG | ecosystem: Environmental > Terrestrial > Soil > Wetlands > Peat | place...
CGCACTAGAGCTCCTGGTGCAAAACCATGTGGGTCGGTTTTGGAGTTCCCGCTGCTGCGGTAAGTAGTTGGAAACGATTGGTCGGGGAGAGAGGATTTGAACCTCCGACCCCCTGGTCCCGAAGATTGGCTTCACGAAGTATCAACACTTTAGCGCAGTTTGGATGCGTTCAGATTCACGAGTGAAAATGCGGGTTTCAGCGTTTCGCCCTACCTCGCAACTAAACGCATCCAAGCGGCCACTGGGCACAATTTTGGGCACAGTTTTTCCGAAGGCGGATTTCCAACATCGACTCAGGTTTCTAGGTTTTTCGATGTGAAAACTTATCCGGGTCCAAGCCGGCCGACGGAGTCTGACGGAACCCGGGCCGCTGTTAGACCAGTGGACGACCCAGATGTCCGCTTCCACGCGTCACTTTCGAGCGAAAACGGTTTGCCTCGGCGCCGCTGTCCCGCTCTTTGAGTTATGCGTCACCGACTGTACCCTTCCAGCAGATCTGCACCCCTTGCAAAAAAACACGCGAGGACCAGGGTACTCCGACGCTTCTTAGAAGAAGTCCGTCGAGATATACTCTCGACCGAAGGCTGCGGCAATGAGACCCCCGCAAGGGATTACCCTGGCGTGAAAGTATGCGTAATCGAACGAGAGCCGTTCACGAAGCCGGCCACGCGGTGGTAGCACTCGAAATTGGGATTCCAGCTGGAAAGTGTGACCTTGGGGAAAACCACCGGCGATAGCGGACTGCCTGTCGACGGTCACTGCACCTACCAGTGGTTTAGACAGTATTGCAAGAATCCGAGCGCCTGCGCACGGGGACGTGCAATGACTGTGTTCGCGGGAGTGTTAGCGGAAAGCCACCTCTCCGGTAATCGGGATCCTTGGTCGGCCTTCGGGCAACAAGGGGATGATGTGTCCAAACTGCAGGAAATCATCGATTTAGAAGGCTTTCGCAACGAAGATGAAGGGGACCGTTGGCAAGAGCAGGCATGGAAGCAATGCGAACAATTAGTAACCAGAAGGCGAGCGCAGATTCTCAGGGTTGCCGAGGCCTTATTGGAGAGCGGTTCTCTCTCTGGACATGAGGTTCGAGCTCTTATGTTGCCTAACGGAGGGAGTTCGCGACGGACGATAGCAGTCATCTTGACTCTGATCGCGCTACTAGTCGCCGTTGATGTAATTCTAACCTGGGCAAAACGAGAGACCTGATAGGCACCCATGTCGAGATAAGTGAGTTTATCTGTACTAGTGGCCTGTCGCAGTGATTTCGTTACTGCCGACGCGGCGGGTGGGGTCGGAGTACTTCCACTGGATGGGCCGAGCATTGGCGGAGTAGGCGTTGATATAGCGGCGGAGCTTGCGAGCTAAATCGGAAACCGAGGTGAAGATGCCGCGCGCGATGATCGCGTTCGATCTTGGCAAACCAGATCTCGACCTGGTTGAGCCAGGACGAGTAAGTGGGCGTGAAGTGAAACCGGACTCGCGGATGTTGTTGGAGGAACTCGCGGACCGCCTGAGTTTTGTGTGCGGAGAGATTGTCGAGGATGATGTGAATCTGTTGCCGAGGCGGGCATAAGGACACGACCTCTTGCAAAAAGGCGACGAATTCACGGCTGGTATGGCGGGCGGCGGTTTTGCCGTGGACGCGACCGGTGGCGGTATTGAGCGCCGCATACAAGGAGAGCGTGCCGTGCCGGTAGTACTCGAAGCCGTGGCGTTCGGCGCGTCCCGGCGAGAGCGGCAGCACGGGATCGAGACGATCCAAGGCTTGAATGGCGGTCTTCTCATCGACGCAGAACACGGCGGCGTGCTGCGGCGGGCGCAGATAGAGGCCGAGGATATCGGCCGCTTTAGTTTCGAACTCGGGATCGTCGCTGGCCATGTAGCGTTCGAGGCGGTGCGGCTTGAGGCCCGCTTCTTGCCAAACCCGATGCACGGCGTCTTTGCTGATGCACAGCACCGAGGCTAGTTTGCGGCAACTCCAGTGCGTGGACCCGTCGCTGGGTTTTTTCCGCGTGGCGGACAGGATGCGAGCGCGCAGAGCTGGCGTCAGCACCCTGGTTTTTTGGCCGGGATGATAGGTGTCCAGTCCCTCGAGTCCGTGTTGCCGGAAGCGCTGCTTCCAGCGCACGATGGTGGGCGCCGTGGTCTGGAGCTGTCGCTTGATCGCGTTGAACGACGCGCCTTCGGCCAGCATCAAAATCAACTTGGCGCGAAACACATATCCGGCGGGCAGAGAACGGGACTGGGCGATGCTGCTTAGGTCAGAATGCTGTTGCTGGGTGAGCAAGATTTCGCTGCCACTGGCCATGACAGCTTTGATGCTAACGGTCTAGTAATGGTTACTCTGCGACAGGCCACTAGGATCAGCAACGCCAGCAGTAACGCCATGGGAGGACAGGAGGTCAGTCCGATGCTTGGGGCCGATCTGGCGGTCGTGGATGGTCACCGAAGAGTCCTGAGCTCCCAGGGCGGCTGGTGTTCCTATTCGTGCAACTCCTCTCCTTCACGGCCTGAGCCGCCGAAACCTGTCCGGATGAAGAGGTCGCGGACATCGCCATAGTGCGCGGAGTGAGTGCCTGGCTCTGGGCCAAATGCGGGTACCCGAGTAATCATTGACTTTGTGACGGTAGTCACTATTCGATTGGCTCCGATAGTCTAAAATTGAATTATTCGCAAATCCCTGAATTGGGCGGTTGACACCGCGCGAGGGCGGGGGTATGTTTGGCGGCAATTTTCAACGAGCCTCCCTTGGTAGTAGAATAAATGGCCAACAGCTTGGAGTTGATATGCTGACCCAAAAGCAAATCCGGAAGGTAGCCCGGCTGATGGAGCAAGTGGGTGAGTTGCGGCCGGGTTTCGTGCGTGACAGTGACGCAAACCTCGACGGGGCGGTTTCCGCCTGCCAGCCGAAGGCTGTCGTGCGCAGGCGTAAGCCGACTAGCAAGAGCACGAGTGGGAAAACCGTGAGCGTCCGAGTGGTCTATGAAACGGATGTCGAGACCGGTGAAGAGCGCCTTGTCCAAAAGTAGCGCTCCTAAAAGATGAAGGTCGACCGCCAGTGGTTTCTTGTCCTTGAGCGGCATGAACAGGCACCGATTCGCCGCGTAAGGATTGTCCCCACTCTTAAAGACGCCCTCGTTGAATGGGGACCCTCGACCCGCATTTCCCCAATATTCCCAGTCGGGTTCGTGCCCTCGGCCAGTTCTCCACATCCCAGTGGGAAGAAATGCTTGATCTTCGTCGGTCCGGTCCATCCTGAGCGCCTTGAGGACTGTCTGACCGATAAGACTGAGCTGTGGGTGAGTTTAGGTCTCCTGAACAATCTGTTGATCCTTCCGTCAGGCGCCGTCCCAAAGGTCATTGAGTGGGCACGCCAAAACAAAGCGCTCTTCGAGGTTTGGGAAACGAACGATGGTGTCGTTGAGCGAGTCGACTTCGGCCCCCGCGACAAGCCTCCCTCTGATTTGCTCAAAGAACTCGGAGACCTCGCAAGCGGTCACCTTCCACAAGAGGTACGAGATGCGGTTCATGAGTACTGCCCACTGATGGCTGCTACGGTAAGTCGATGTGGTTCCTTCCCCAATCGCATGCTGTCGGATCTGCGAAAGATCCATAGATATGTCTTGGGCAGCCTGAGTGAACTTGAAGCCGGGCGGAAGGACGTAACCCGGTACAGCGTTCTGGGACAGTTGCTTTCTGTCAACGCCGGTCTATCCCGCTTTTCGTCACAGACCTTCGCTGGCACCAGCCCGATCTCTGAAACAGAGTGTCATTTCTGGTCCCACTCCCTGTTAGGAATTGGCGTCGCGACGTTGGGGTTGTGGCAGCTAAATTCCTTTTTGGAAGACAGACTCGGTAAAGCGCGAATACCAGAAAGATTCCTGCGGCTTGACGGATTAAATGCCGCTGATTTGACGCGACTGGGGGCGAATGATCCCTTTTGGTCAGGAGACCATCTTGGTGGCGTCAATTGTTCGTCATCCAACTACGAGCCGATCATTCCATCGCTTACGTATTTCAGCGGTCGGGACGGATTCAAGAGCACACCGACCACCTTGAGCGCGCCCCTGGCCTGCGTGTCTTCGTGCAACTCTCCACGTTGGTCACTACTGACGCTGACGCATGAGATTAGCCACACGATCGTGAAGAGCGTGGTCTCAGAGCTATATCCGAACTTAGCTTCAAACCAGGAGCTTCTAAGCACCCTGGCTTTGTTGGAGAAGCGGCGCGGAGCGAATCTTCTTGAGGAAATCCGCCGGCTTTTACTCATCAGCATCATCAAGATGGACAATCTTCACAATACGGATCCCGTCGACCTCAACGAGGAAAGCCTAGTGGTGTTGATCGAGCGCTGGGAGCGCGAGGTTGAGGAGATCTTGGTGCACGTGTTCGATTTCCTATATTTCTACGGCAGAAACCCGGACGCCTATGTAGTTGGCATCTGGACATCGTGGGGTACGATCCCAAATATCAGCAACCGAATCCGCGACTACGTCATCAGAACGATCTCAACTGTCCTTGCGGTACATCTTCCTCGAAAGGGTGGCGAAGAGGCCTCGCGGAATCAGGTGCGGCGGGCACTGAAAGCGCTTCAGGCGGACAATCCAAGCGACGGCTACATCAAAGCCGCAATTAAATACATTGACAAGCATTGGGAGGACGAGATCCGTAGCCAGATTAGCGCTCGCCGCCATCTGGTCCGGATTGCAAGGAGCTTTCTATTCTCAGAAAAGATCGCCACCGCTTTAAGGACTGAGTCTGAAATCAGCGGCCGCGCTGGCGAGAAGGGTCGTGCCGGCGAAAAGGAAGGATACTCTCTAAAGCAGGGTCAGCTGGAGTTGCGACCGATCCGTAACCCGCTGCATTTTCTGGAGCAGTATACGTCCTCAAAATCCCCGTCACCCGCAGGCTCTCTTTGGATATTTTACGTGCTGGCGTTCTGCGTACAGGGAAAATGAACACCGACGTCACGAACGTTTATTACAGCGGCCTTCTTCTGGAGTGGCCACCCAGGGCGATCCAGAGGACCGATTTAGAGCAGCTACGCGACTTCTCCTTTTCCGGGGCGATCGCCGGAACGAACTGGGAATTGTTTTGGTTTAGGTCGGACAAAGCGTTGCGCCCGGAAGATCGGCCCGGCCCCTACCGCTACCCCATTCTCTGCCGACGGAGTGGCTCGAGGATCTTGATGTTGAGTGTCGCTCGCCAAGTGGTAGAGCATCTGATGGAGTCGGAGCTCGAGAGAGTTTTTTCACCAAGGCTGAGACGAGTTTCGATCGCCGTCGACGGTTTGGTCAAGGCCATGGCTGACAAGCCGACCGCATACTCGCTTAGCTTCGCCCATGCCAGGGTCCCAGCATTCGGGAGCTCTCTTCGCGCCCTCTCGTTTTACGGGGATGACTTAGCAGAGGCGTCGTTATTTAGGGAGCGAATAGGTCTGATGGTTTTTTTTACCTGCGGCCTACGAGAGGCCGCAGGGGGTTCGGAGATCGTCCGTCTTGGCGCTGACGGTACGATTTCCTTTTTCATGGCTGAATCGCATCGGGTTCTTGAGGTAGAAAAGGCACTCGGCTTCCTTAGGCATGAGGGTTATCTGACCTCCGATGTCTTAGCCACTTAGCACCTGGATTCAGCGGAGAGGTTCTGAATGCAGATACGAATGGCTTCTCTGGCCGATTACGAAGACGACGAGACACTGAATAAGTATCTTTCGGAGCAGTTGACGGCGGGAAGCCTGACGCTTGTCCTCGGGGCGGGGGTCTCAACACACTTCGGTCTGCCGAGTTGGAAAAAACTGATAGGGCGGCTTTTCAAGGCGAAAAGAGCAGCTACTCCGAAACGTGACCCCAAGCGTCAAGCCGAGGAATATCGGAACAGATACCACAAGAACGATGTCAAGGGATTCCTGAAAGCAGTAAGAACGGCACTCTATCGTGACATCAGCATCGACTTGGATGCAATGCGCAGCCACAACACCATGGCAGCGGTCGCCTCGGTGATAATGGTCTCCAACAGAAGGAGCGGGACATCACAGATCATAACCTTCAATTGGGATGATTTGCTTGAGACGTATCTTGAGTACCACGGCTTTGTGACGCAGTCGGTGGGCGAGGAGAAGTACTGGTCGAAAGGTGTGGACGTTACCATACTCCACCCTCACGGTTGTCTTCCTTATGCGGAGGGAAGGCGGCGAGCAAGCCGCGACATCATCTTTGATCAGTTCTCGTACACCAAAGCGATCGGCACTAAGGGCGACGCTTGGCGGCAGTTGCTTCTTTCCGTCATGCGCACGCATACATGTCTTTTCATCGGACTCTCAGGCGGTGACGACAATCTGGATTCGTTGCTGGAACGGTGCATGGCGCAGCACGCCAGCGGTCTCGACCACTCCCTATATTGGGGAATTGCGTTTTCAACTTCCGACAAGGACTCGACCTTTTGGGAAAGACGGCGCGTGTTCCTGAAAACTGTTCCCGACTATAAGAAATCACTGTCGCAATTCCTCTTCAGGATTTGCCAGGGTGCAGGGGTGCAGGGATGAATGTGAGCTAACGATCAATCATTCAATCCGGCGGAGTGGAACACGTGGAACCGCGTGCCAAGCCTAGAAATCTCCAGGTTTCCAGGCAACACTCTGCCCCATCTCTGACTCGCGGCACATCCGGCGATTAAGCTAAATGAAATCGGTCTGCATGGGTCAACGGGGTTTCTTTCGTCGCACGGTTGTTGTAGCGCTTCCATGCTGGCCGAACGGGCGAACAGATCCGTCAGTCATTGTGAGCCTTCCGCTCTTTGGCCGCCCGTGTTCGTGCCTTCGCTGCGGCCTTCGAGGCCTTAGTCGCACTTTCGATGCGTTGCTTGGCGGTTAGAGCCTTAGCGCGAGCAAGACCGCCGCGCCTACCCATCTCCGACATGACCTTCGAAATCTGATCATTCCCGCTCATGGTGCAAATCGTACACCGTAGCGCTAGGGATGTGCGAAGTATCTTCTCTGGTGCTTGACACCGTACCGCTACGGTGAGATTATCAGGATATTAAGACGGGCTGAGCAAGTGCTTGCAACACTCACCCAGCCCTAACCACAGTCGCCTACACAGGAGGCACCATGGCTAGACAGCAACGTAGCAACAATTCTGCTTTCTCTCAAGGACCCGACCACCCGATCGTCAGGGTGGCTCTTTACGCCCGAGTCAGCACCCTCAACAACCAAGATCCAGAAATGCAACTCGCCGAACTGCGGGAATATGCGGGCCGCCGTGGCTGGCAGATCGTTGAAGAGTTCACAGACCAGGGAGTGTCGGGCTGCAAGGAGTCGCGGCCGGCGCTTAACCGGCTGATGTCAGACGCTTGCCGCCGACGGTTCGACGCGGTCCTGGTCTGGAAGATCGACCGCTTTGGGAGGTCCCTGAAGCACTTGGTCAACGCGCTGGCCGAACTCGCAGCACTCGGAGTGGCCTTCGTCAGTCTGCGGGACAACCTCGACCTCAGCACTCCTTCGGGTCGCTTGATGTTTCAAATAATCGGCGCGATGGCGGAGTTCGAGCGGGCACTCATCCAGGAGCGGGTCTGCGCCGGCATAAGGAACGCACGCGCTAAAGGAAGAAGACTGGGAAGGCCGCGGGTCATTGTAGACGTTTCACGGATTGCCTCGCTTCGCGCTCACGGGAACTCGTGGTCGCAAATCCAGACCGAACTAGGGGTGAGCAAGGGCACTGCGCAGAGGGCCTATGCAGGCTTGCCCAAAATCGGATAGCGGAGGATTTTGGGCCTTCTCTGCGGAACAGGCATTCTTTCTTTCTACACCGTACCGACTGACTCCGCTGGGGATTGCTCTCGCGGCGCACTTAGAAGCGAAGCGCCGTGTGGCCTGCGTTATCCGAGACGCCAGTCGGGCCCCCAGGTGCGCGGAAGCCCTAACTGTTTCACGGCCTTGACAGCGGCCTGGCAGCGGACAACATCTTCTGGATTCATAACCGGTGTCGAGGGGGCGCCAAAGCCGACGAACGCTTTTAAGCTGTCCCAGTTTCCTTCGCCCACCGCTAAAGCGCATTTGTCGCAATTCAGAATGGCGAGTATCCCATTCACGGAATGCCGCTCGGGACGCTCCGCGCCGACCCAGACCACGCGATCACCCGATTTGAGACGCCAAAGGTTGGGGCCGTCGATGCGCTCGCCGGGCTTGTAGCCCTTCTTCATCTTCTCCATCATCTTGAGCGCCAGGTTGTCGCACACTTCGGTTGGATGGAGCTCGAACCACGCCGGGAGATCTTCGGGACGGTTCGTGATTGTCACATGGTCGCCGTCGCGCATTTCCCATAAATCCGGGATCTTAATCGATTCCGGTCCCGAGAAGATGTCGGAGTATCGCATCCATAGGATGAAATCGCCTCTGCGGCACGGCCACCGCAGGGTCATATCTCGCGCGAAACAAATGATTTCGGGTTGGCTGGCGGCAGGCATGGACGAATCACGATTGTATGTAGGGCAAGGCCAACGAGATAAAGATCGGCGCTGTTTCCGCGCGCCAAGTTTCAGCCGGCTTCGTTCTCGACCTCCACCTTGTACATCTCTGCGATCCAGAAGAAAAGCTTGAGAGCCACTTGATTCTGAACCCAGCCTGCGGACCCAACGGTCTCTTTGAGCATCGTCAGCACCGGCGCAAGCGGAAGAAACCGCTGCTCAAAGGCGATCGGCCGGGCTTGGTATGCCGAGTCCCCTCGCTTAGCATCGTCCGGAAGTCGATTCAGAATCCGCTCCAGCAAAAAGGGCGCGACCTCCTCAACAGATCCGACTCTAATAACGGCGCAGGCTTTGGTGTCGCAGCAGGACAGCCCGAAGTCGATGGCCCAATTGAACAGCTCTGCGGCCAGCTTGATCTGCTCAAGCGACCGCTGGTCCAGGCGGTGGCGAATGACTGCGCGGAGACCTGAAAAACAATCATAGTTCTCGATCGAGCGGAAATCGGCGTCGTCTGGGACCCCGGCCGCCTTGAGAAAAACTGCCAGTTCGGGCGGCTGCAATTGCTCCTCAACGTCGGGGAACTCCGCGAGATTGAACCACTCCGAAAACTCCGTGTAGAAAAGGTCCAACTGATCCCTGATGAACTGGCTTGCCGAAAAGTGGAGGTCCCCAAACGAATCGGCGCTGTACCAGTCGCAGCTTTCTAGGGTGTAGTCATCGGTGTCGCTGTACGACCAAACGAAAATCCGAGCCGCCAGTCCTGGAGCCATGAATTGCTAAATGTATGCCCTTTGTAGAGGATCGTCTGTAGAACGACCGTCTGCAGGATACTAGAAGTGTGGAGTGCCAAGAGCAAGCAGATTCTCGCGGCGTAGCTTCGGTTTCGCAGTTCGGCGGGAGCGCGAGAAACTGGGAGTGTCGCAGGAGGCTTTTGCCGAGCAAGCTGACGTGCACCGAACCTACATCAGCTCAATCGAGCGAGGCAAAGTGAACATCGGGATCGAAGTTGCCAATGGAATCGCGACCGCGCTAGGTATGAAACTCAGCGAGTTAATCCGACAGGCTGAGTAATCTAGCGCTCGCAATCTCTGCTCAAGAAGCCCTGCCCAGAAACCTGCTGAGCGGCGGGTGCGTAAATGCGTGAAACTGCACGGCTGCAAAATTCTCTACGCTGCTGCCCAGAAACAGGTGTATGTGGGCAGCGAAGACCAGTAGGAAATTCAGAAGCTCTCTGTATTGCTCGCTCCTCCGACTCAACACGCCGGCTTCACCCGGATGCCATTCCGGCGCGGGGGCCTCGGTTTGTAGGAGGCGGCCATGACGAAGAAGCACGAATTGCTGGCCGACGATTGCTTGAATGATGTTTGGGTTTTCGTAAGGGAGTGTGCGTATGGATAGAGTCGAGTTTGAGGCGATGCTGGTACGGGTGGTGTCTCTGGGGTGCGCGTGGATTGGCTTTTCGAACATCATGGCGATGATGGCATGTCAAAATCGGTTTTGGACAACGCGGTTGATATGGCGATATGCCAGGGGCATATACAGGTGGCGCGGACACTGCAAGCGCGCGGCCAAGCGCTCGTTCGGTAGAGCTTGATGATCACGGTCTTGCCGGGTACAGGCCACGTCGGAGCCGTAGATCCTTGTTTGGATTCTCGGCATAATGGGGTCATTGTACGATTTGTCCTTTAAAGTACGCTAAGCAGCTGCCAACGCGGGAAAGGCTCATGACAGTAGTGCCCCAGAGCACATGTGTCGGCTGGATCGATCTTGGCGAGGACGACCAACGTCGCGCGAGGGAGTACCTATCCCAGTTTAATGCCGACAACACGCTGGACGAGTTGGGCTTCGGCGTCCTGCGAGATGCCTTTGCAGACGTGTTCTTTCCGGCAACGAACACGATCATGACTCGAACGCGGTATCTGGTCTTCATTCCCGCGCTATGTCTCGTCATCGAACAAGAAAAACTCGTTGGTAAGGCTGCCACACGAAGGCTCACCGAACTTGAAAACGGACTCCGTGAGTCACTGCGAACCGAGGAATCGCTTGGCGTAATCGGGGAACGTGCCAAGGAATCCCTGAGCCGCTATCCCTCCAGCATCTATTGGAGCTCTCTACGCCGGCTGGGGATCTTCCTGCATTCGAATTGGGGGTTGGCATACTACCAAGTGCATCTCGCGGAGTTCCACGCATCCATGAACGCTGAGAGGGATGACGACGGGCTATCCCACCTCAATAACCCGGAGCGCCGCAATTGGGACAAGGACTTGTGCGATACGCTTGCCGATGGACACTCCATCATGATCGGCGAAGGAAAGGTGCCAGCGTCGTTGAACTTCGCGCTGACGCGCCATGAAGCACGCTATCTGGGGGCCAAATTCAAGGCCCTGGCGCTGCAAGAAGGTCGTCCTTCAATACTGAGTCACCTTATTGAGCAGCGGTACGCTAATTCATTTGGCTACCCATGGGATGTCCCGTACCCGTCGTCACTCACCCCCTACGTCAAGCACGCGCGTTGTTTTAGCATGCTCACACGCGGGGCGACACTCCAGTATTTTCATCTTCTACTGCGTGAACGAAAGATTCGTGGAATCGCTAAACCGGCCTGTGACTTGGCCGACCTCTTTGCCCGTTGGTGGAAAGCCACGCGACAGGAATTAGCCGGCTGGCAGGTGGACCAGTTCCTCATTGTCGCGGCTGGTATCGATGGGCTACGGAGAGCCAACGACGCTGTATTCATCAAGAACTGGCTCAAGCTGAACATCGAGGCGACCAATGCGCAGGGATTGCTGGAGAATGCCGAAGCTCACGCGTTGATCCGCCACCGCGAGCGAATCACTCGCCCAAGCAAGTCGCGGTTGCACCACTCTGAATACCTTCAGCGATGGAAACCGCCTGATCTCGCCGAGATTGAATGGATGGCGAGCAATCCCGACAGGCTCCGCTTCGGGCTCGATTACCGCGCGTGGATCGGCAGCACGTTCGTGTGGGACATTGTGAGCGGATTGGCAGGGGCTTCCTGATGTTCGAAGCCACCCAGCGTCAGAATTTCCTCGACCTCCTTCGGCCTCCGGCTGGCTACAGGCTCGAATCGGCTATCGGCACCACCTACAGCCTCGACTTTGTCGCATTGACTGCCGTTCTTCTTGCACTCGTCGACGCCGAGGCGGGGTCGGACGAGAGCTCAACCAAGCACATTGATTCACTTCACGCGATCACGCGGCTGGCCGACCGAGTACGCGTCTTTGTGAACCGCGGCCAGATACCCGGGCCACGCCAGGTCAGCCGGGCCACGGTGCTCTATGATCGCATCGTTCAAGAAGTGCGCCTGCCCGAGGGCTCCTTTCACCCGAAGGTATGGGTGACGCACTATCGGCCCCGCAAGAGCCCCGGTGCGCCCAAACGCCCCGGTGTGCTCCGGCTGATCTGCGCGAGTCGGAATCTGACTACCAGTCAGTGCTGGGAGGCCTTCGTGGCCTGTGAGGGGCAAGAGGGAAATGGCAAGGCCGCCGGCTCCTTCAACGGAGAAGTTCGCGAGTTTCTCAAGCGTTTGGTGGCGGACGAACCCCATCAATCCCCCATCGTTGTTCGCCTCCGCGAGGCCTTGAGCCGTACAACATTTGATCTTCCTAGGCCGTTACAGGATGACGCCGCATTTCTGTGGCAGTGGCATGGCGGTCAGGGTCTGCGCCGGCACATTCCCATGGAAGGTCGAAGGGCGCTAGTCATCTCCCCATTCGTCCGTAAGTCTTTCCTCGAGGACATTCTCAATCGTTTTGACCGAGCCATCGTCGTGTCGTCCCAGCGGGAGCTGGATGCAATTGCAGACGACGCATTCATGACTCGGCTGTGCGGTGCGAAGAACCAAGTGTACGTTGTTTCGCCGGTGGACACCGACGACGGTGGAACCGCAATGGACCTCCATGCCAAGATCATGGTCTTTGAGGACGCCAACGGCGCAAAGACATTACTGGGATCGGCAAATGCGTCGAACAGCGCCTGGAGGGGGCGTAACTGCGAGGCCCTCGTGAGGTTCGCGCCAGGCGTATCCATCGACCACTTTTGCGACCGCTTTATTTTCAGTGATGAACCGGCCAAAGCCGGTGGTCGTCGGCCTCTGCGGGGCTGGATTACTGAGTACCAGCGGCAGCCTTATGTCGAGGACGAGGAGGATCAAGTCGAGCGGCATCTGGACGAGATCCGCGCCGGCATCTCGCAGTTGGATCTGCACGCGGAATACGATCCGGACATGCGGCACCTGAAGGTGGCCCTTGAGACGGTCCCGCCGAACCTACCCGCTGCTTTCTGCGCTTGGACATCCACATGCGAGGTTCAGGTGGCGCTCCTGTCGCAGTTTCACTCCGACGCTGCACTCAAGCCATTCGGCTCTCTCCTGGAAGGTGAAATCGGCTTCGATGACGTCGGTCTCGCCGATCTGACAGAGTTTCTGATCGTGCAGGTGACACACCGCAAGCTCGGACTTCAACGCCGTTTCATTCTCAAGGCGAAAGCAAACTTCGCACAGTGGTGGGAGCAGCGGGATGCGCAGTTGCTCCAACAGTTACTTACGCGAGACAGCCTACAAGCCTTTTTGCAGGCCATTCTTTTTGACGCAGCGGTGCGCCCACCCATGCCGCCCCCAGAGATGCCGGGCACTGGCAGGGGTGGTGTAGCGATCACCAGTCTATTGTCAGACTTGTCGATCGAGGACGTTATCCGTTCTTGCACGGAGGACACAAGCCGAATCGAAGAAATCAACCGGGTGCTCAAGGCCTTTGAAAAGACCCAATGGATTGACGAAGAGTTCCATCAGTTCTGGGCCACCTTCGTCGCCGCGGAGGCAGAGGCGCGGGAGGTGTCTGCCCATGGCTGAGTTGCGGGAGTTCCAATTGGCGGCCGTGGAGCGAATCGTCAGTCGGCTCACCGATACAAGTGGATCGCGGCGATTCTTGCTGGCCGACGAGGTGGGTCTCGGCAAGACACTCGTCGCCAAGGGCGTGATCGAGAAACTCCGGCGACGCCTTGGGACCAATGGGGGCTTCACGACAGTCTACATCTGTTCGAATAGTGAAATCGCCGACCAGAACCGTGGCAAGCTTTGTGACGAGAAGGATAGCGCAGTGCCCGGACGGTTGACACTATTGGCGCTCCAATCGCAGCAGATCGGTCAACGTCGGAAGAATGGACAACTACAGGTCTTCGCGTTTACGCCAGGAACCTCTCTACAGGTTGAACACGGTACTGGAATCGCCAGGGAAAGGCGTCTCCTTCTTTACCTCCTCTTTCGCGTGTGGCGGAAACGCGTCAACCGACGCAAATGGCGAGAGTTCCTTCGTTGCTCCGCCGGCGAGGAGCTTTGGCTGGAGGAGACGCGTTTCCGGCGGCTGAGGGAGGAGTTTTTCCGAAGCATCGCCGGCGACCTACAATCTCGTCTCAAGGACCAGTGGGAGTCCCAGCAAGTTCGTCTCCTGAACCCAGAAACCGGCATGGAGGAACCGCAAAGCCGTCGGCTTCCGGACTGTATCGATGCGTGCGTAGAGAGCTTTGCGGGAGACGAACACAAACGCGAGTTCAGCCGCAAGAACCGTAACCGTATCATCGGTGAGCTGCGAAAGGGGCTGGCACGGGTGTCTCTGGAGTTCCTTGAGCCGCAGTTGACCATCCTGGATGAATTCCAGCGGTTCTCTGACATCCTGGAGGAGAGCCGGGACGAGAAGTCAATCGTCGGCAAGCTGTTCAATAAAGGATCAGGCGCCATACTGATCTTGTCCGCCACACCGTACAAAATGTACACCCTCGCCCACGAGAACGAGGATCATCACCAGAACTTCCTCAAGACGCTGGCCTTCCTCAGAAACGAACGCGTCGACGGTTCGGGTCTATCCGCAATCCAACAGGACCTGCGTGCTTTTCGCGATCGCCTTGCGCTCGGAGAATGGGCGAAGGCGGATGACACCGAGCTCTTCGCTCTACGGGGTCGAATCGAGGATCGGCTTAAGGAAGTGATGTGTCGGACGGAGCGCAACTGGTATCTCGAGGACGCGGCCAAGGGTGTTGCGGAGGTGACTGCGACAGGAGTGTTGCCACAGAAATCTGAATTGGTTGAGTATGTTCACCTTCGGCAGTTTCTCCTGGGTCACAAAGTCGGTGATTGGAACATCACGGATTTCTGGAAATCCAGCCCGTCGGTCCTCTCTTTTATGGACGGCCAATACGGGCTCACCAACCGTCTACGCCGGGATCACCTGTCACTGCCCCCCACGGTTCTGCGACCAAACGCTGAGTTGCCCCACCTGGCGATGGACAACGCCAAGTTCCGCCTGCTCTTTGAGAAAGTCTTCGGCAAGGCGAAGGTTAAGGATATTGCGAGCAGTTGGAAGTACTTGTGGGCGCGGCCGACGTACACCTACTACAAAGACACTTTCTACGAAGACTTTGAACCAACGAAGTACCTGGTCTTCTCGCACTGGCGGTTCGTCCCCAAAGCCGTCTCCGTTTTGACCAGTCAAGAGGCCCTCAAACGGATCGGTCGCGCTAGGCGAAGGCTGCAGTCGACCCCGCTGCAGTTCCGCGAGCAGGTCGCATTCTACCCCTTTGATCCCTGCTATCCGTCTCTTGCGCTTGCGAGTTGCATTGACCAACTCCGGCTCCGGCGCAATGGCGAGGATCTGCCAACAGAGAAGCAGCTGTTCGCTGCGGCGCGGCAGGAGATTGAGGCTCTCCTGGAGAGATCTGGTGTGCAGTCGGGAAAGGCCCGCACTGCTCCTCTCTGGAAGATCATGGCACGGGTGGAAGCGCATTCCGGCTTTGAAGCTCAGATCCGAAAGGGGCTGACGCTTGTCCAGCGAAGGAAATCCGCCGAGATGTCGGAGTATCTTCCTAAGCACGTCAAGCAGTATCTCGCGTGGATGGACGACGACTCGCCGCTGTCGATTGGCCGGATTTGGCTCGACCGTTTGACGCGCATCGCACTGTATTCGCCGGCGGTTGCGTTCCTGCGAACCTTTTTGTCGGTGTTCCCGCAGCAGCCGGACGAAGCATGGGGCAACGTGCTGGAGTTTTGCCTCGGCCCGCTACGGCACTATTTTAACAAGCGACTTGTGCAGGCAATCATGCGGCGACAAGGATCGGGGAGCTCCTACACTGAGAAAATCTTGTCTTACTGCCAGCAGGCACACTTTCAGGCCCTTCTGGATGAATACGCCTACCTCGTCCGTCACGTGCTGCAGCAAGATGGCGCGGAAGACTTCCTGGATCACATTGGGCGGGCTATGGGTATGTGGTCGGGCTCGCCCGGAGTAAACGAGCGGACCCGCTTGGGCCACATTTCCCGTCGGCCGCGACCTCAGTCGGCACACTTTGCGTTGGCCTTCGGCGATGATGTTTCCAACGAATCCATGGAGGCCGATGGAAAGGCACGCAAATCAGCTGTCCGCGAAGCCTTCAACAGCCCGTTCTGGCCGTTCGTGCTCGCCACGACCTCGGTGGGCCAGGAGGGATTGGATTTCCATCTCTATTGCCGCGACATCGTCCATTGGAACTTGCCGTCAAATCCTGTCGATCTGGAGCAGCGTGAGGGCAGAATCAATCGCTATGACGGCTTGTCGATACGACGAAACATCGGGAGTGACTTCCCACTGGGGACGGTGTGTCCGGAAACGGGTGAGAACCTCTGGAAGTCGGTCTTCCGGATTTTGGCCGAAAAGAGCCACGAGAACGGCAGGTTCAAACACGGCCTGTTCCCGCACTGGATTTACCAATCGCAAGGCGGACCTGGGGCCGACATAGCAGATCAGTCGATCATCCGGCGGCATTTACTTTTTTACGCGGGCAGTAGGGATCGCCAGCACTACGTGGAACTCAAGAGAGCTCTGGCACTTTACCGACTGGTCTTCGGCCAACCGCGACAACAGGACATCCTTGAGCAAGTCTTCGCGCAGCGTCTCACTCAAGAGCCGCATGACCTCAACAGGTCACTCGCAAAATACATGATCAATCTCTCGCCGTTTGCCACTCGGTTCGTGACCCCAGTCCCCGAAATGTAAACGGCATGCTATATGCTTGCATTGATCCATGCTCGCATTATTGACGGATTTCAGATTCATCATTCGCCGAGCCGCGAAACCGCTTCCTCCCGAATTCGCGGATTGAGCTCTTCACCGCGATGATGCCGCTAGCGTCGACCACAGGATCTCAGAAGGCCCGTGTTTCTTCCGCCACTCCTGCGGGTTTTCCCCATTTTGGTTCTTTCTCACTCGTCCAGTTTGTCTTTGATCTAGCTGAGTGTTTCCCAGCAAGAAGAACAGTCAAGGAGTCAAGGCAGCCGCGGGTGGCATTAACTGGGGGAGGCGTTCTGCGAGGAGCTGAAAGTTACTTTGCGGATTCTAACCACAAGACTTGATCTGCTCGTACAGCGTAGATACCAGAGCGACGCACAGGTTCTGCAATAACTTCCTGCCAGTGCGACTGATATGCGAGCACTTGACCAGAGTATCGTCGCACCAAGGCATCAGCAGAGGATTCCACGACTTGATCAGTCTTGTAGTCAAGGATCTCCCAGCCGTCCTCCGTGCGGTACACCAGATCAATTACGCCTTCCACCAGCGTGGGACGGCCGCCTGTTCCTCCCTGATAGACGGCGAACGGAACCTCGGCATATCGCTCCTCCGCCGAGAGAACCCTCTGCCATAATGCGGACTCAGTCACGCGAAACACTACTTTCACCGCCTCCGCAACGAACGGTCGAAGTTCTGGATCAGAAAATGCTAACCATTTCGCGAGCAGTTCGAGGTCCGAGGCGCTGGCGTCGGGCTTGCGCGCTGCGTATTCCAAGAGTGCGTGAATTAAAGTACCCCAGCCCATTCCGGCACCCTGTACACGGTTGGCTAGCGCCGTTGCAAGGGCCGTTGCGGGAACGTCGCCTTCCGTTTCTGGCCTTTCTTCAGGGCTCTCCGAACTTGCTTGGGCGACGAGCGACTGGAGGATTCCTGGCTGGGACTCTGCTTTGGATGACCGCTTCATCTCAGTGACCGATTCAATCTGCCAGCTCGGATCGAGGCACGTCTTAATTGCTTCGCGTGCGGTGGCATCCGCTGTTCTCTTCTCTGCAGTGAGGTCGACGATCTGTGGAGGCGGTGCGCTGACGCTCTCTGGGACACAGAGTTCCGGTAGTCCCGTCACGTAGGGGTCGAGGCCAATCCATGGAAAGTGAGCTTTTGCTGAATTGGCGACCCGACTCACCACCAGAAGATCGCAGGCACGGGTGCTGGCGACGTAGAGTAGCCGCTTTCCCTCCGCTTCGACAAAGGGCAGCTCTTCTGCCTCAAGTTCGTCCCAGTTACTTGGTTGCCCCAGCACTTCCCATCCCCAATCACCCTTTGGCTTTCGAATCGGAAAGAAGCCACAAGACTTGTCACCGTCGCGCCGGATCCGAATGTCAGCGCGCGCCTTCACTCCACCGCAAGGGTCGGCGAGAAAGACGACGGGTGCCTCGAGGCCTTTGGCTTTGTGAAGATTCATCAGGCGCACAACGCCGCGACGGCCGGGTTCAAGTGATGCTGACTCCACCTCGCTCGACTCAGCGTCGAAGCGTAGAGCACGTACCGCGTCCGCCAGGCTGCCGCCCCGCTCTGCAACACGACGGATGCGATCGACAGCGTGCAGCAGGTCCCCGGCGTCTGCGCCTCCCGGGCTCGCCGCAGCCGCGTATGCCAGGAAGCCTGACTCTTCTAGGATGAGCTCGACAGCGGCCGGTGTTGGAAGAGTACGGATCCACCGATACATCTTCTGCAGCGATCGGATCGCTTCGATCACCTTGGGTCCTGCTTCCGGGAGAGGAGCTGTGAGGATGAACGGTTGTCCCGACTGCTTGAACCGGAACAGGTCTGGATCGCTCACGCCAAACAGTGGGCCGCGAAGAACACTTACCAACGCCAGGCCGTCATCCGGGTCACAGAGAGCCGACAACAGGGCAAGCAGGACCTCTACCTCGGCAGAGTCGCCAAATGCGCCAGCGCCACTTACTTCGACCGGGATCTGCAGGTTGTCGAGCTCGCTGGCATACATTCCCAGGAATTGGCGAGTGCGCGTGAGGACGAGGAAATCCTGCCAGCGTCGGCGGCCGGACTGCACTTCATTCAAAACGTAGCGAGCAATTTTACATGCCTCTTCCGCGGCAACCACTTGGTGGGAAGCGTAGGCCGACGTTAACGTGAAGACGCAAGGTGACGTCTTCCCGCTGGTGGTGCCGCTTGCGGCCGTGCGCACCGGCTTTAGAGGTTGGAATGCAGGCTGCTCTGCCGTTGGTTTCTCGGGAAGCATCTCGCGAAACGCCCGGTTTGCCCATTCGCACAGGCTAGGAAGCGATCGAAATGATGCTGTCAGTGTTTCGACCGTACCGTCGCGTCGAACGATGTCTCGGACCCGATTGTAAATCTCGATGTCAGCCCGTCGAAAGCGGTAGATGGACTGCTTCGGGTCGCCGACGATGAACAGTGCTCCCGGCCGAAGCTTGGACCTAGTCCAATCCCCCTCCGGCCGCGACAGATTTTCGTCGCGCGCCAAAAGCAGAATAACTTCTGCCTGGATAGGATCGGTATCTTGGAACTCGTCCACGAAGAGCCAGCGGTACTTGGATTGAAGCGATCGTCGAACTTCCGAGTTTTCGCGCAGGAGGCGTGCGCTCATCTGGAGCAAGTCGGTGTAGTTGAGACTCTGTGCTCGCCGGCGCTGCTCGCGGGCGAAAGCGCGAGCCCCCGTCAACAACTTGGTCGACAAGCAGTAGACATATTGGAGCCATGCATCCAGCCAGGGGCGCACCGCGGTTTGCTGGAGATCGCGGATGAGACCGAGCACCTTGTCTTTCGTGTTCCTCTGCTGTGTCTTGTCACCCGGCCACCATTTCATGACAAAGCTCGGGTCCTTGTCCCACGTTCGGAGCAGGTCCGCCAAATCAGCCGGGACGTTGGAGTCCAGCACCCGCAGCAGGCCCTGGTGCTTGCGCACCATCCTTTGAACCTCACAGGTCGCATCCGGGTCAAGAGTCTCAGGCAAGAGCGGCTGCAATCTCTTCCAGAATGCCGAGAGTTGGCCCTCGAAGGGTTTCGTCGGGGGCAGATTCCCGCCACCCCCCGGAAAATCGACCTCGTCATAGAGTGAAACCCGCTCGAAACCGTTTCGCAGGTCATTCGTTGAAATCTTCGCATCGTCGAGGTCCCGCAACACCTTCGATTCCTGCGACCTTTCAAGCGCGACATAGTCGTTCCAGGCTCGGGCATGGAAATCGCTGTCTTCGACCTCATCCATCGCCGAGAATCCGGGAGCGACACCTGCCTCCACTGGACGCTCCTGGAGCAAACGGGCGCAGAAAGCATGGATCGTTCCAGAAAAAAGTCTTTCCAGACCACCGAGGGCTTGCTCGACTCGGCGGTGCTCAATTTCGCTGAGCTTTTCCTCGGGACGTTCAGAGCGGAGCTTCTCCTCCAATGCCTCCTGGAAGCGACCGCGCAGTTCGACGGCTGCCTTGCGGGTGAAGGTTACCGCCGCCATTTCTTCCACCCGGTATCGACCAGACACAACCCCGGACGCCATCCGGGCGGCCAGGCTGTGGGTTTTGCCGGAGCCTGCACCCGCCTCGACGAGCATATTCACGTCGAGGTTTTCGATGATCCGGCGGCGCGCATCTGCGTCAGGTGCTTCACCGATCCGTTGATTTCGTACCATCGTTTGCGGAGTTTTAGGCCTACTCATAGGCGTGCACTTTCTGCAAAGCAACCAGACCTTCGTAGTCGCTTCCCATCTTGTTGCCGCTCTGGTCCGCCCCGCTTAGACACGCCTTGCCGTGCTTGCAGAACTTGCAGTCACCATCGTCAGACGTACAGATAAACGCACCCAGTTGCACAACTTGGCACAGCAGGGTCAGTAGCTCCGAAAGATGGGCTGCACTCGGTCTCGAAATCTCGCGCCGACTCGCGCGTCCCTTGCGGGTGGGGAAGTAATAGACACCACGCAAGACACGCGGCTTCGGATTCAGTGGCTTGAGCAGATCGACAGCCGCAACGCTGTACAACGCATGTTGCAACAGGCGCCCCCCCCGGAAGGTCCCCGCATAGCCAGGCTCGTAGTAGCCTCCCGTCTTGTAGTCGACCACTTCGTAAGAACCATCGGCAAGTTGGTCGATCCTGTCAATGCGTCCACGCAGACGAATGACGACCCCTCTGCCGAGTGGAATCTCCACCGCCCGAGACTGCGCCAGCGGGTCGGCGTCGTCGCTGTCCGTTCCCAGGCCGTCACCGAACGCCACTTCAATGGCGACCGGCGTGCGTCCCTTGCTTTCCTCTTCGTTTTTCACAAACAGGTCCAGATCGTCCAGGAACGCCTGGCGCTCACGCCGATAGCTTTCGTCGAAGGGAGGCGGCGCATCCCGGCGCAGGTCGTTGAGCACTTGATCGGCAATGGCTTGCGCACGTGCTCCGAAGGATTTTCGTGTGATCTTGGTCTTGATGGCGCGAGCTTCCCTCACCACCTGTGCGTAAACTTCGTGCAACGCGGAGCCTCGATTCATCGGATCCAGCCAGACGGCGGGATCTCTCTGCTCGTCCTCAATCGCTTCCAGCCCGAGCCCGTAGCGCAAGAAGAACTGGAAGGGACACTCAGCGAGAGATTGAAGGCGTGTCGACGAAACGGGCTCTCCCGTGAGAATGGGATCCATCACCTTGCCTGCTTCGGGCACCAGCCCGTCATAGGGAGTGAATTGGGCGGACTCGCGGGCGGCGATCGCAGCCTGTCCTTGCTCAAGCCGCGCGAAAGTCTTAAGCACGGCGGGGAGACCCGTCGTCCCGGCTCGACGAAGAGTGGCCAGCCACCAGCCCGCGTCGCTCAAGGCTCGTTCTTGAGACCCTGGAACGAGAGAAACCGGTTCGCCAAGCCTCTTGTCGAGATCTTCATAGCTGAGCTCCGGCTTCGCACTCGTTGCCCTGGCCGCCTGAAGCAGTACCCAAGACGGTAATGTCTCGCGGGCTTCGCGAAGATCCCGACAGGAAAAGCTCAGGCACACGCGGCCGCCAAGCGCCGCCAGACGAGATACGGTCGTGTATACAGCTTCACTGCTACGATCGCTTGTAGTGGGAAGCGCAGAGCTGAGTCGGATGCGCTCTTGATCAAGCAGCACCGGGTCCTGAACCAGGTCCCGAAACACGCGGCCCTCTTCGAGTCCTACGACGAAGCTGTTGTTGCGTCCGGCGTACCCTGCGGCCGGCAGTGCAGAGACGTGCAGATGGCCTGGCCTCGCTCGCGACGCACCGACTGATAGCGGTTCCAGGCAGTTTCGGACGAACGAGATCGCCTGTCCCAGGCTCGTTGCCATCGGTCCCAGAACGCGGAGCTTGGCCAAGGCTTCATTGATCGCGCCCACGCCAGCTGCGTCCAAAGAACTGGACCGAGTTGCATTGCTCTCCACAAAATCGGTAACTGCGGACACCACATCTTGAACCGAGCATCGCTTCTGTTCGTCCGGTTCCGGCACCGTCGCCAATAACTTCTCGATCCATTCCTGAAGGCATTCCGCTCGCGTCGCGTTCATTCTCGCCCGCACCCGGTCGTCTGGATCGAGATCTACGTCCGCTTCCTTAATCCTGTATTTAAGCGTCAGTCCTGCTAGCGAGCTCCGGTAGGTCTGGCGGCCCCAGGTCGCTCCGGACTTAAGCAGCAACCGCGCCGCCTGTCCCGCCGACGAGCCGTCCACGAGTCTAAGGGTAATGTCACCCGACTCTAAGAGCTGCCGCAACCTGCTGGCGGGGAACCCATTCTCAATCCACTCGCAAAAGGCGAGCGCAGCGCGCCCGGGACGAGTAAAGACTGCAGGAATTCCGGCTTCCACCGTGACGGGCCATCCAAGACGTTGGCTTTTCTCCCAGACAAGCGGACCATAGTCCGAGGAGGCGCAAATAACCTCGACGTGGTCGAGCCGGAGGCGTGCGTCTGCAATCCGTCGAAACACTTCTTCCACTTCGGCTTCCATGCCTCCCGCGCGAAACATCTCGACGGGAACATCGTCGCCGGGCAATGGTCTGTCATCCGGAAGCAACAGCAAAGCCAGGCGCTCGCTCGCACTCTTCGGATGGGGTGGAGTTGAATGAAATCGGGGTCCGTACTCCTTCACTAGGCGTGGGGGTACCATGCCGGGCAAGTCGAGCACTGCGGTCTCAAGGCGGTTCCCGGGCAGCGAGTCGAGGAGTCGGCGCGCAACAAGAGGCTGCACTACGCCCGGGAACTCGAGCCACGTATCTTCCTTCGAAACAGGGCACCAGTCGCGGCATTCAGCCGCCGTCTCAAACACCGATGCGCCGTCCGCCAGGCAGTTAGTTGAGAGATAGTTTTCGTAGCTCTGGAGCAGCGCCTTCAATTCGGCGGCTTTTCCCGCATCCACGAAAGCGCCTGGCGACATGTCCGTAGATCGGATACCCGCTAGCCGAAGCTCCCTTAGAGAGGACCACAGCGCCTCGGACATCTTGGGCTGGTCGGCCAAGGGACGAAAATAAGGGGGGACCGCCGACGGGAGGTCAAGAAGCAGCCGCATTACCAGCGCAGGCCCGATTTCATCGGGACACGGTTTCTGCCCCCTCTCGACAAGAGTGGGCGCCGCCATCTGTAGCGCGAGGCTGATTGGTGTAAAGAACCGGAGGTTGGCCCAGTTGGTTCCCTCAAGCGCCAAGCGATCGCCCAGTGCGCGCCCCACTGAAAAGGAAGGCACCGAAACCCACTTGTTCTGCCTTGGGCATTCGCGGCAGAGTTTTGCCAGTTGCAAAGCGAAAGCATCCATACTGCCCCAAACAGCGCATCTACCTAACTCGTTAGCCTTGGATCAAACGGACCGCGGACCAGGACGAGCTCCGGCCTAGGTAATCATATCCCTGAAGGGCGGGGCTCCTCCACCGCGGGATGTTCGTGGATCGGGGCCATCGGAGATCGGTCGCATGCGGATTCTCAACACAGGATCAATCTGACATGTTATTTACACGTCTCGAAAAAGGCTTTTGTGTGAACGGCAGTTGCTGGCACCAGTCGCTAGCGATAGCTGCGCATGGGATGTGAAACATGAGTATCAGACCAACCCCTACGAGCAGGAGGTAAAGGTCGAGAGGGGAGTTCAGATTAGCGGGAGGGGTCGCCGAGCCGACTACGCATTCCGCGCACCTAATTGCAGAAAGCAAACGTGCGCAAGGTCGGGATTGCGCGGCAGGGACTGGTGATCTTTCTTCAAATCGGATGGCTTGAGTTTGCTCGGTAGACCGCCGGGGTTCGAGATTTCAAGGGAACGCCGCAGAACCGATATAATGGTCGAGCCGGCTAGCCAGTAGTCCCGGTGGACCAGCGCATTCATGGCCCCTTCTCGTACCGTTGAGGGAGGGGACCTACGCCATTGACCGCATCAGGGAGTTCTAGCTCCCCACACTTTCCGCCTCGCATCTCGGTCCTTGTGATAGTGATTCCAGAAGGTCTCGGTAAGGAGCTGATCGTTGGTCTGGAGCCGAACTACGGAATCCGTCAGCCTTTCCTTTAGGCGGAGGAAGCCAGGTTTGGATTGTTCCAAGTAGTACACCATCCGATTCTCAAAGATCCGGTAGATCAGTTCCGACACATCCTCGAGCTTGTCCGTCACCATCGCGCCCACCGCTACCCCCGTCTCGAATTCGATCAGGCGACTGAGCGGGTGAACGTCCCGATAGAATCTCCGTCGTTGTTCCTGGTCGCAGTAGAAGATGACCGGCTTGCCTAGGCTCAGAGCCATCGCAGCCTCAGCATCCTTGCCGTAGCTCTCCTTCTCGCCAGCGCAATACACGAGGAGCTTCGCGCACTTCACCATGAGACATTCAATGAGACCCTTGTCCTCGTGCCCACCAGCGGCACTTAGTGTTGGGTCGAAGTAACGGAGATTCATTTCCTTTAGCCGACCATCCATAAAAATGCGCTCACACGTGTCCGCCACCAGCGACTTTCGACGCGCGCTGGCGCTTTACAACGATGCACAGTCTAGTTGTGGGGTCAATTAGACAGGTTGGAGGGCAGAGCCTCAAGCTGTCGGGACTGGTGAGGTCCAAGCAGGCTTGAATTTTAGAGATGATGGGCAGGAGGACCGAATTTTTTCTGGAGGCGCTCTATCCCCAAGCAAAAACTCGCCCGCACTCCCTTGCCTCTCGAAATCACTCCCGTTTGGCTGCAGCAGCCGTAGCGTAACTGGCCGGCCCGCTCCCGCTCTCGCGGCGAAGGAGCCCACAACTCATCTTGGCCCTATAATGAGAATCCGTGACGACCAAGGAAGTCATCGACCGCATCTTCAAAGAACCCGGCACCAAGTTCGAGCTGACCGAATTCGAAAACCTCGGAAAGCCTATCCACGAAATCCTCTCCGTCTATCCGAAAACCGCCGCCACCGGCAGCCATCACGGTGCCACACTGTTCAATCACGTGCTCGCCTTTGTCGTTCTGACGAAGGCGCAAATCAAACGGCGCGAAATAGAGCATCACCACGTCGCCAGAATAGCAGGGTTGCTATTTGAAAACGGAAGGACTGGACGAACAAAAGGCGAACATTGTACGATGCCTTCATGGACGAGGGCCGCAAGCGCGTGCTGTTGATCGCGGCGAGTATCCTCGCTGCGCGAAAGCTGGCACAGTTCGACGGCGGGAAAAGAGTTCCGGCGACCATGAGCGCAGTCGCGGATGCCGTGCGGTGGGCCGAGGAAATCATGAAAGCTATCGACGACCGCTGGCCCGCTGGCAGCTAAGAATGCGGAAGGACAATACCGTGTCCCTGTCGCCCAAGCTTGCATCGCCAAGCACCGCAAACTACGATCTGTGCCATGGCTAGCAACATCGGAAAACTCACCAAGGTGGACCTGAGAGAGATCTGGAAGAACGAGGAGTACGATTTTTCGAGCTGGCTCGCGGAGGAAGGGAAGGTCCTTGGGCGCCGAGGTTTACGCTTCGGAGAACCAGGAACTCATCTGTTATCACCCCTGCAAATCGCGAGCCTGTCCGAGTTGCGGCCACCGCGCCAACGTGCAGTGGCTGCGCGAGCG
>Ga0181521_10001890_pt1 | contig 25524 bp, 20 predicted proteins | sample PEATcosm2014_Bin_32_FD_119764 | JGI IMG/M metagenome (GOLD analysis project Ga0181521, IMG submission 119764) | Peatland microbial communities from MTU Mesocosm Facility, Houghton, MI, USA - PEATcosm2014_Bin02_60_metaG | ecosystem: Environmental > Terrestrial > Soil > Wetlands > Peat | place...
GAGCATCATCACAACTGCCGCGCGCTCGGCATCGGTCATTCCGGCTGCCTTCGCATCCGACAGATAATCCGGTGTTTCGATAACCGCGTGCGTGACCGCCTCCGCATAGCTTACCCTATATACGGCAATGCCGCAGTTTATCAAGGCCTCGGTTTCGCCGGCGCCGAGCCGGACGCCGTATAAGCGCTCTCACTTCGGCCAGGCAAGAAGCCCGCGGTTAAGGACAGTCGGATGGCCGTACAGCCGGCGACCATAGCGTTCGCCAACGGTTCTATTGGTCACAACATGACGTCATCCGAGACGAGGTCGTCGTCGCAAGCGTCGACACCGTCGGTAAGTCGGCGCAACCGGGAAAGCTCCTTCTCCGTCAGCGCAGCGAGGCGTTCCGGGTGCGCAGCCATGTCCTGCGCGAGGAGCGCGAGATAGGCGGACACGGTCGGGTCCTGTTCGTCGTCAATGCGGCTCGGCATGGTCACCCTCCAACAGTCATCAGCGATATGATCAGGTTCCAATCGCAGACCAGCAATCGTCCAGCCTATTCCGCGACCCCCTTCGGCCCACCACGACTCGACACACCGCGCCACCGGTATAACATCGCTGCGCCGCAGCACGATCCGAGCGGCACCGGTCTGGGGGACTGAGCAATGAAAAGACGCACCTTCCTGGCGGGCGCCGCGACCGGCGTCGCGGGCCTGGCAACCGGCATCCGGCCGGCCCTGTCGTTCGAGCGTGTCGGCGACCGCCGCATGCTCGTGTTCTCCGGCGGCCAGCCGGTGCCGGTGCTCGACCCGCATGTCCGCTACGACTGGTCCACCCGGATGATGCAGCAGGCGATCTACGACGCCTTGGCGAAATACCAAGGCAACCCGCCGCAGATCGTGCCCTGGCTCGCCGAGAAATGGGACACCAGCGAGGACGGCCTGACCTGGACCTTCCACATCGTCGGCAATGCGAAATTCCACAACGGCGACCCGCTGGACGCCGAAGCCGTGCGCTTCTCCTTCGAGCGTGCGCTGAAGCTGAACAAGGGCGTCGCCTGGATGCTGAAGGACCACCTCCAGCCCGACGCCATCAAGGTGCTGGACCCGCGCACCATCCAGTTCACCCTGAGCGTGCCCTATCCCGCCTTCCTGACCTTCATGCCGCTCTGGTACATCGTCAATCCGAAACAAATCGCCGCCAACACCGTCAACGACGACTACGGCCAGAAGTTTCTTACCGATGGCGACGCCGGCTCCGGCCCGTTCAGGATCAAGCGCTGGGACGGCCAGGCGGTGATGGCCCTCGATGCGGTCGAGGGTTACTGGAAAGGCTGGCCGATGGACGCCGCCGACCGTCCGGCCGGCGTGATCTACCGCGTCGTGCGCGAACCCGCGCCGCGCAAGGCCGCGCTGCAACGTGGCGAGATCGACATCGCTACCGAAATGACCCCCGACGACTATGATGAAATGGCGAAGCTGCCGGGCATTGTCATCAACTCGAATACCGGCATGACGCCGTTCACCATCCAGATGAACACCCAGAAGGGCGCCACCGCCGACCTCAATTTCCGCAAGGCGCTGGCCTATGCCTTCGACTACAATGCGTTGTTGCAGATCGAGAACAACGCCGCGACGCTGATGGACAGCCCGTTCCCCAACGCCCTGACCGGCCATATCGCGGTGCCCGGCATCCCACGCCGCAATCTCGACCTGGCCAAACAATACCTGGCCAAGACCAAGACGCCGCAGGGCGGCATCGAGTTGGAATACCTCCACGTCGCCGGCCTGGAGGTGGAGCGGCGGATCGGCCTGGCGGTACTTGAATCGTTGCAACCGCTGAACATCAAGGTGAACGTGGTGGCGCAGCCCTGGCCCACCCTGGTGGCGCGCGGCGCCAAGGCGGAAACCGCCGCCGACATGGTGGCGGTCTATGTCACCCCGGTCAGCACCGACCCCGACGTCGCCGCGGCGCAATACGCCTCCAGCGCCGAGGGGCAGTTCTGGGGCATGCATCACCTGCACGATGCCGCGCTGGACAGCATGATCGAGAAGGCACGGCTGGAGATCGATCAGGCGAAACGCATGACGATGTACGCGGATATCCAGACCCGCATCGTCGCGCTACAGCCCGCCATCTTCGGCATGCTGGAGGACCGCCGATGGGCGATGCGAACCTACGTCAAAGGCTTCCAGTACTGCCCGGTGCGCCTGACCGGCGAGGCCGATCTGTACACGCTGTACGCCGCCAAGGCCTAGGCGGGGTCGCGTTGGCCGCGCCTCGCATGCATTGCCGGGGGCGCGGGAAGCGCCAGGGGCTCTGCCCCTGGACTCCGCCAGTGGGCTTTGCCCCCTGGACCCCCAGCAAAGGCAGAGCCTTTGCAATCCACCCGTTTGGTTGGGCGGCGGGGAGGGGGGACAGCGCGCTGCGTTGGCATCGCCACGGTGGCGATGCCAACGCAACGCGCTGTCCCCCCTCCCCACCGCCCAACCAAGTGAAGGGTTCCAAGGGCTCCGCCCTTGGCGGGGATCCAAGGGGCAGCGCCCCTTGGTGGGGGTTCGGGGGCAACGCCCCCGACACTTCAGCGCCCCCGGCAGCGCCTGCGAGGCGCCGCCAACGCGCCCTCGCCTGACCCATGCTGACCTACCTCCTGCGCCGCCTGGGGCTGCTCGGCATCATGCTGGGCGGGTTGGTCCTGATCACCTTCGTGGTGTCGAACGTCGCCCCCTCCGATCCCGCCGCCCTGGCCGCCGGCCCCGATGCGACGCGCGACATGATTGCGACGGTGCGCCACGAATACGGCCTGGACCAGCCGCTGCCGCTGCAATTCGTGCGCTACGTCGCCGACCTCGCCCGCCTTCGGCTGGGCCGGTCGATCCAGACCGGCGACCAGGTCGCCGACGACCTCGCCCGCTACTTCCCCGCCACGCTGGAGCTGGTGCTGCTGTCGATGGCTTTCTCCGTCGTGGTCGGCGTGCCGCTGGGCATGCTGGCGGCGGTGCGGCGCAACCACCCGTTCGACCATGCCATCCGCGTCGTGGCGGTCTCCGGCGTGGCCCTGCCGGCCTTCTGGGCGGCGCTGCTGCTGCAACTTCTCTTCAGTGTCCGGCTCGGCTGGCTGCCGACCAGCGGACAGCTCTCGGTCGCCACCGCGCCGCCGCCGGTCGTCACCGGCATGATCCTGGTCGATGCGCTGCTGGCCGGGCAGGGCGCGGTGTTCAACGAGGCGCTGCAATACGCCATCCTGCCCGCCTTCGTGCTGGCGCTGCCCTCGCTCGCCGCCATCCTCCGCGTCAACCGCGCCGAGATGATCGAGGTGCTCGGCTCCGACTACGTCACCGCCGCCCGCGCCCACGGCGTGCCGGCCTGGCGGGTGATCGGCTGGCTGGCGCTGAAGAACGCCATGCTGCCGACGCTCGCCATGATCGGCCTGCGCTTCGGCTGGACGCTGGGCAGCACCGTGCTGGTGGAGACGGTGTTCGACTGGCCCGGCCTCGGCCTCTATGCCGTGTCCTCGGCGATCGCGTCGGATTTCAAGCCGGTGATGGGGGTCACGCTGGTCATCGGCGTCACCTTCATGTTGACCAACCTGCTGATCGACCTCGCCTATGGCTGGCTCGACCCGAGGACCAAGACGGCATGAGCGACCTTGCCCTGCCGCGCACGCAAGAAGCCGGCCTGGCGCTGCGGCGGCTGCGCTTCCTGGTCTGGACGTTCCGCGGCAGCCCCTCGGCATTGCTCGGCCTGGCGCTGGTGGCGGGGTTCCTGCTGCTGGCCGCGTTCGGCCCCTGGCTGGTGCCCGATCCGGCCGACGCCACCGGCGCGATGCACCTGGCACAGCGCCTCCAGCCGCCGTCGGCGCTGCACTGGTTCGGCACCGACGAGATGGGCGACGACATTTTCACCCGCGTGATCATCGGCACGCGCACCAGCTTGTGGGTCGGGCTGACCATCACCGGCATCGCCGCGCTGATCGGCGTGCCGCTGGGCGTCGTCTCCGGCTATCGCGGCGGCGCCCTCCGCGCCGTCATCATGCGCGTGACGGATGTGTTCCTGGCCGTCCCCGGGCTGGTGCTGGCGCTGGCCATCGTCGCCGCACTCGGACCCAGCACGCTGCACGGCGTGGTGGCGCTGGCGATCGTGTGGTGGCCCGGCTACGTCCGGCTGATCGAGGCCAAGGCGCTGACCTTGCGCGGCGAGCCCTACGTGGAAGTCGCCCGCACCATGGGCGCCGGCCATGCCTGGATCCTGACCCGCCACATCCTGCCGAACTGCTTTTCCCCGTTCGTGGTGAAGGCCAGCATGGACATGGGACTGGCCGTCCTGGCGGCCGCCTCGCTGGGCTTCATCGGCCTGGGAGCGAAACCGCCGGCACCGGAATGGGGCGCGATGATTTCCGTGGCGCGCAGCTACATGCCGGACCAGTGGTGGTACAGCTTCTTCCCGGGCCTGTTCATCTTCCTCACCGTGCTCGGCTTCAGCCTGTTCGGCGACGGGTTGCGCGACATCCTCGATCCCCGCAGCGCCCGCGGATGAGCCTGCTGGAGGTGCGCGGCTACCGCCTGGCCTTCGACGGCTACGAGGGCACCGCACAAGTACTCAATGGCATCGACCTGTCCGTCGAGGAAGGCGAAGCAGTCGGCATCGTCGGCGAGACCGGCTGCGGCAAGTCGGTGCTGGCGCGCAGCCTGCTGCGCCTCAACCCGGAGCCGCCGGCGCGCATCGTCTCCGGCAGCATCCGCTTCGCCGGGGAAGACGTGCTGACCATGCGGGGCGCGGCGCTGCGCAAGCTGCGTGGCACCGGCATCGGCATGGTGTTCCAGGACCCGGCGACCTACCTCAATCCGGTTTTCACTATCGGCCGGCAACTGGAAGACGTGCTGCGCGCGCACGGCCACCGGCGCGGCATCGCGGACCGCAGCGTGGCGCTGCTGGAATCCGTGCAACTGCGTGACGCCGGCGCCCTGCTGCGCCGCTATCCGCATGAGCTTTCGGGTGGCATGCGCCAGCGCGTGCTGATCGCCCAGGCGCTGGCCGGCAATCCCCGGCTGCTGGTGGCGGACGAGCCGACCACCGCGCTGGATGTCACCGTGCAACGCCAGGTGCTGGCGCTGATCGCCGACCTGGTCACGCGGCTGCGGCTGACCTTGTTACTGATCAGTCACGATCTCGGCGTGATCGGCGCGCTGTGCCGGCGCGTGGTGGTGATGTACGCCGGCACCATCATCGAGGACGCCCCGACCGCCGCCTTGCTCTCGACCCCCCGGCATCCCTACACGCGCGGCTTGCTCGCCGCCGTGCCGGACCTGGACCGGCCCGACCGCTTGCCGCGGGGCATTCCCGGCAGCATCCCGTCCCTGCGCGACCCGCCGTCCGGCTGTCGCTTTCATCCCCGCTGTCCGTTGGCGATGCCGGTCTGCGCCAGCCAGGCGCCGCGCCTCGACGGCGATGGCGGCGGCGGTCCGGCGGGCGATCGGCGCGGCGACCAGGCGGGCTGCTCCGGCGGCGAGCCCCATCGCGTCGCGTGCTACGCCGCATGACCGCACTGCTTGCCGCGGAGCATGTGGTGGTGCGGTTCGGCACGCACCGCGCCGTCGATGGCGTCGATCTGGCGTTGCACGCAGGCGAGACGCTCGGCCTGGTGGGAGAGTCCGGGTCCGGCAAGACGACGATGCTGCGGTTGTTTCTGCGCCTGGTGGACGCGTCCGAGGGCAGGGTGCTGTTTGCCGGCACCGACATTACCCACGGCCGCGACGCCGCCCTGCGCGCGCTGCGGCGCCAGGTGCAGGTGGTGTTCCAGAACCCGCACGCCGCGCTGGATCCGCGCATGAGCGTGTTCGCCGCGGTGGCCGAGCCGCTGCGCCTGCTGGGTGGCCGCAGTCGCGCCGCCCTGCGCGACCATGTCGCCGCGCTGCTGGGCGATGTCGGGCTCGGCACGGAATTCATGGCGCGCTATCCGCACGAGCTGTCGGGCGGCCAGAAGCAGCGCGTCTGCATCGCCCGCGCGCTGGCGCCGCAGCCGCGCGCGCTGTTGCTGGACGAGCCGACCTCGGCGCTCGATGTTTCCGTGCAGGCGCAGATTATCGAGTTGCTCGCAGCGCTGCGGGTGCGACACGGGCTGGCCTATTTGTTCGTGTCGCACAATCTCGCGGTGGTCCGGCTGCTATGTGAGCGCGCCGCGGTAATGCAGAACGGCCGCATCGTCGAGCAAGGCGCCGCCGCCCAGGTGCTGGCCGAACCCCGCCACCCCTACACCAGGGCACTGCTCGACAGCGTGCTGCGGGTCGCCCAGGCATAACCGACGCATCGACCGACCGGGGCAGAGGCGTTCGGCGCGCACGGTCCGCTCCCCCCGTCATGGCCGGGCTTGACCCGGCCATCTATGCAGCCGTGGTGCCGCGAGAGATGGCCGGGTCAAGCCTTGCCCCCGGGCACTTGACCCGGGGGCCGGCCATGACGCGGGCGGCGCCGGCGCGAACCATCCCAGGGTCAGTCGTCAAGATGGCTGGTACTTTCCGACCCCGGGCTTCACCCCATCGCCTGCGCCGCCAGCGGCTCGATCTCGTACATAATCCGCACGTCGCCCGGCTGCGAGAAGGGATACTTGTCCTTGCCGAGATACTTCTTCGCCAGCGAATCGATATGCGCCGATGCGCCTTCCTCGGTCACGCGCACCACCTGTCCGCGAATTTGCAGGTAGCGATACGGGTTGTCCGGATCGAGGATCGACAGCGCGACCCGCGCGCCCTTGTGCAGGTTCCGCGCCTTCACCCGGCCCTTGGCGGTGTTCACCCGCACGTGTCCGTTCGTATAGTCGAACCAAACCGGCGTCACTTGCGGCGATCCGTCCTTCATGATCGTGGCCAGATGCGCGAAGGCGGTCTTCTGTTGCAGCAGGTCCATATAGGCGGCGGGAATTTCGATCATCGCATGCGTCTCCTTTGCCAACCATAAGTATATAGGGCGCGGACTGCGCAGTGCGAACCGCTGCCGGACGCCCGGCCCGGACTTGACCCGGCGGCGGCCGTTGGACCATCCATGCGCCAGCCGCCGGCTTCACCCGGTCTGCTCAAATCACCTGGAGGGAACCCATCATGCAACGGCGTAGTTTCCTGGCGGGCGCCGCCGCGGCGCTTGCCACGCCACTCGCGCGCCCGGCCATCGCGGCGAAAACGAAAACGTTGACCTTCGTACCGCAGGCCAACCTCACCAGCCTCGATCCGGTGTGGACCACCGCCACCGTCACCCGCAATTTCGCGCTGATGGTCTACGAGACGCTGTACGGCCGCGACGAGAAATTCAATCCGCAGCCGCTGATGGTCGAGGGCCACGTCATCGATGACGACGGCAAGCGCTGGACCATGAAGCTGCGCGATGGCCTGCTATTCCACGACGGCACCCCGGTGCTGGCGCGCGACTGTGTCGCCTCGCTGCAACGCTGGCTGAAACGTGACGCGGTCAGCGTAACGATCAACGCGCGGGTCGATGCGATCGAGGCCAAGGACGACCGCACCATCGTCTGGCGGTTGAACAAGCCGTTTCCCCTGCTGCCGCATTTCCTTTCCAAGGTGCAGCCGCAGCCGGTGATCGTGCCGGAGCGCCTGGCCGCCACCGATCCGTTCAAGCAGCTCACCGACATCGTCGGCTGCGGCCCGTTCCGCTTCCTGCCGGACGAATATGTCTCCGGCATCCACGCCTCGTTCGCGCGCTTCGACAAATACGTGCCGCGCCACGAACCGGCATCCTACAATGCCGGCGGCCACCAAGTAGTGCTCGACCGCGTGGAGTGGCGCGTCATCCCCGACCCCGCCACCGCGGCGAACGCATTGACCGCCGGTGAAGTGGATTGGGTCGAACTGCCGCAGCCCGACCTGATCCCCATGCTGGCGAAGCAGGCCGGCGTGACCACCGGATTGCTCGACATCTACGGCACCGTGGCGATCCTGCGGCCGAACAGTCTTATTGGTCCCACCAGCAACGTTGCCGTGCGCCGCGCGATGATGGCGGCGATCGATCCGCAGGAGGCGATGATCGCCGCGATGGGCGACGACCGCTCCACCTGGCACGCGCCGATGGGCTATTTCCTGCCCGGCTCCCCCTGCGCCAACGACGCCGGCATGGACTTCCGCCGCAAGCGCTGGACCACCGACGAGGTGAAGGCGATGCTGGACAAGGCGGGCTACGACGGCAGTCCCGTCGTGCTGCTGCACCCGACGGACCAGATCATCTACAACGCGGTCACCCTGGTCGCGGCGGAAGCGTTTCGCAAGGTCGGCATCAAGCTCGATGAACAGATGACCGACTGGGGCACCATCGTGCAGCGGCGCACGTCGAAGGCGCCGCTCGACAAGGGCGGCTGGTCGATGTTTCCCGCCGGCGCGCCAGGCCCCGAATACGTCGATCCCCTGCTTGCCAACACGCTGCGCAGCAACGGCGCGAAGGCGTGGTTCGGCTGGCCGGACGATCCGAAACTCGAAGCCGCCTACGAAGCGTGGATCGACGCGCCAACCGAAGCGGAGCGGCACCGGTTCGAAGCGGCCTTCCAGTTGGCGGCATTCACCTCGGTGCCGACCATCCCGCTGGGTCAATATCTGCCGAAGGCGGCGTGGCGATCGAATGTCACCGGATTGTTGAAGGGGTCGGCGCCGGTGTTCTGGGGCGCGGACAAGGCATAAGTTGCCGGTAACCGGCGGTGGCGGCCATAGTCCGCCACCTGCCGCCGAAGGAGCCATGCCACATGACGCCGTCCATTCCATCGCATCCGGCGCCGTGGCCGCGCGTCACGCCGGCCGACGCGGGATTCGATGCCGCCACGCTGGACGAAGCGGTGCGCTTCGCGGCGGCGCATGAAACGCCGTGGCCGCGCGATCTGCGGGCGCACATCGAATCCGGATATTTCGAACCGGCGCCGTGCAATGAAATCCTCGGGCCGATCCGCCCGCGCGGCGCACCGAACGGTTTGATCCTGCGCCATGGCAACAGGGTGGCGTCGTGGGGCGATACGCGTCAGGTGGATTTCACGTTCTCGGTCGCCAAGAGCTATCTGAGCTTGCTCGCCGGACTCGCCGTTGCCGACGGGCTGATCGGCGAACTGGACGACACCGTGGCATCCACGGTCGATGACGGCGGCTTCGACGGACCGCATAACGGCGCGATCACCTGGCGCCATCTGCTGCAACAGACCTCCGAATGGGAGGGCACGCTGTTCGGCAAGTCCGACGTGATCGACCGCAATCGCAACCTCGCGGTGGAAGGCAAGGGCCGCAAGGGCGACGCGCGACCGCTGCGCCCGCCGGGCACGTTCTGGGAATATAACGACGTGCGGGTGAACCGGCTTGCCCTGGCTTTGCTGCGCCGCTTCCGCCGCCCGCTGCCGGAGGTGTTCGCCGAGCGAATCATGCAGCCGATCGGCGCCTCGTCCGACTGGCGCTGGCACGGCTATCGCACGTCGCAGGTGGACATCGACGGCCGCGCGATCGAGTCGGTCTCGGGCGGCAGCCATTGGGGCGGCGGGGTGGAAATCCACGCCGAGGACCAGGCGCGCGTCGGCCAGTTGATGCTGCGCCGCGGCGCCTGGGACGCCGTGCGCGTGCTGCCGGAAGCATGGGTTGCGGAATCGCTGAAGCCCTGCGCGCTGAATGTGAACTACGGATTGTTGTGGTGGCTGAACACCGGCAGGGCGCGCTATCCCGGCGCGCCGCCGGGCAGCTATGCCGCGGTCGGCGCCGGGGGTAACCTGACCTGGATCGACCCGCAGCATGACATCGTCGTGGTGTTGCGCTGGACCGATCCGGCTTGCGTCGATCAATTCCTGCGACTGCTGATGGCGGCCATGACATGACAGAGCTCGCAACACTGAAGGTTGAGGAACCGCAGCCGCATACCAGGCTGGTGACGCTGCACCGGCCGGAAGCGGCGAACGCGATGAACACGCGGATGGGCATCGAGCTGCTGTCGGTGTTCGACGGGTTCAATGCCGCGCCGGGCGCGCAGCGCTGCATCGTCATCACCGGCGCGGGGCCGCGCATCTTCTGCGCCGGCGGCGACCTGAAAGAGCGCAACGGCATGACGGATCAGCAGTGGCAGGATCAGCACCTGATCTTCGAGCGCGCGATCCGCGCCATTATCCAGTGTCCGGTGCCGGTGATCGCCGCGGTGAATGGCGCCGCGTTTGCCGGCGGCATGGAGATCGCGTTGTGTGCCGACTTCATCTACGCCGCGGAACATGCGCGCTTCGCGTTGACCGAGGTGACGCTGGGCATCATGCCCGGTGCCGGCGGCACGCAGAACCTGCCGCGCGCCGTGGGGGCCCGGCGGGCGAAGGAAATTCTGCTGACCGGGCGGCCGTTTTCCGCGCAGCAGGCGTTCGAGTGGGGCATGCTGAACCGCATCTGCACCGCCGAAGCGTTGCTGCCCGAGGCGTTGGAAACCGCCGCGGCGATCGCCGGCAATGCGCCGATCTCGACGCGGCAGATCAAGCAGTCGGTGAATTACGGGCTGAACATGGACCTGCCCAGCGGCATGATGTTCGAGATCGAGGCGTATAACCGCATGGTGCCGACCGAGGATCGCCGCGAGGGCATCCGCGCCTTCAACGAAAAGCGCAAACCGAACTTCCAGGGACGTTAGCGCAGTACCCCTCTCCCGCTGCGCGGGAGAGGTCGAGGTGCGAAGCACCGAGGGTGAGGGGCGTAACGCACGAACGGCTCCTGCGTCACGCCCCTCGCCCGCGTCGCTTCGCTCCGCTCCCTCAGCCGCTTCGCTCCGCCCCCTCTCCCGCCGGCGGCGGGAGATGTATAGACTACACCCATGACCCACATCGCTCCCCAGAACCTGACTCGCACGCTCGCCACCCAGGCGTCAGCGCTGACCTATGCCGACATCCCCGACGACGTGCGCGCCTGGGCGCGGCAATGCGTGCTGGACTACCTCGCCTGCGCCGTCGCCGGAGCGCAGGACGAACTCACCGAAATCCTGCTGGCGGAGATGCTCGAACAAGCCGGCGCGCCAGCCGCAACGGTCGTGGGTCATGCGGCAAAGTTGCCCGCGCTATCGGCCGCTTTGGTCAATGGCGCGGCGGCGCATGCGCTGGATTTCGATGATGTGAACCTGGCGATGCCCGGCCATCCGTCGGTTGCCATCCTGCCCGGATTGCTCGCGTTGGCCGAGGCGCGCGGCAGCAGCGGTGCGGATGTGCTGACCGCCTTCGTCGCCGGCTACGAATTGCAGTGCCGCATCGGCCGCACGATCGCGCCGGGCCATTACGACGTGCTGGGCTTCCATGCCACGGCCACCGTCGGCAGTTTCGGCGCGGCCGCCGCCTGCGCGCACCTGCTTGGCCTGGACGGGGAACAATTCGCGCTGGCGCTGGGCATTGCCGGCACCCAGGCGGCCGGGCTGAAATCGATGTTCGGCACGATGTGCAAGCCGCTGCACGCCGGCAAGGCGGCGTATAACGGGCTGCTGGCGGCGAAGCTGGCGGCGCGCGGCTTCACCAGTCGCGCCGATGTGCTGGAATGCGCGCAGGGCTTTGCCCGGACGCACAGCCCGGACTTCAACCCGGAGCGCGCGATGGCAACCCCGCCCGGCGGTTGGTACATCCGCAACAACCTCTTCAAGTACCATGCGGCCTGCTACATGACGCACGCACCGATCGAGGCTGCTCGCAAGCTGCGCGAGCAATACGGCGTGACGCCGGAACGGGTGGAGCGCATCCGGCTGCGGCTGGATGCGGCCTGCGACCGGATCTGCAACATTCCCGCCCCGCGCACCGGGTTGGAGGCGAAGTTCTCGCTGCGTCTGACCACGGCGATGGGGCTCGCCGGCGTCGATACCGGGCGCTTGTCCACCTATTCCGAGGCGGTCGCCGCGGATCCGGCGCTGCTCGCGTTGCGTGACAAGGTCGAGTTCGATTTTCGCAACGACATGCCGGGCACGCTGGCCGAAATGGAATTGCTGTTGACGGATGGCACGCGGGTAACCGCACAGCACGATTCGGGGTTGCCGATGACCGACGTGACGGCGCAGCAGCAGCGGCTGGACGAAAAGGCCGCGGCGCTGGTCGAGCCGGTGCTGGGCGCGGAACGGTCGCGCGCGCTGATCGCGCGGGCCGCACATCTCGATGCGTTGCCCGACCTGCGCAACGTCATGGCCGGGTGCGCCGGGTGACATCGCCGCAGGCGGGATGCGCTGCGCTTTTCCACTCTGCGCTTGCCGTTCTGCCAGATACGTCCGATTGCAGGGCGGCGCAGCGCAGCGCATCCGGCATCTCAGGCAAACGTGGCGAAGATTTCCTCCAGCGCCTTGAGCTGATTGCCCGTCGCCGATGACGGCACGATCACCGGCGTGCGCACGCCGGCAGCCTGCCAGGCTTCGACACCTTCCCGCACACGGCTCGCCGAACCGAACAGCGTGTTGTCCGCCAGCCACTTGTCGCTGAAGTATTTCGTCACGTCATCCCGCCGGCCCTCGGCGATCGCTTGCTCGATCGCCGTCATCTCCTCGACGTAGCCGGCTTCCTTCCAATAGTTGCGATAGTTCGGCAGGAACGCGTAGTTGGTCAGCGAGCGGCGATTCACCGCCTTGGCCGCCTCGATGTCGTCGCTGATGCAGGTCGGCAGCATGTTGCCGATGAAGAATTCTGCCCCGTCGCGTTTGGCCGCCGGCAACGCCGACAGCGACTCCGCCATGTGCGACAGCGAGGCGTTGGCGAACACGACGCCCTCGCTGATCTCTCCTGCGAGCGCCACCATCTTCTTGCGCAACGCCGCGATGATGATCGGCGGCAGCGGGCCCAGCCCCTCCTGCGCGCGGAACCGTTCGACGAAGCTGCGCGTGTCGCCGAGCGGCTTGCCGGGCGTGACCCCCATGCGGACATGCGACGGCCCGTGCGCCACGCCGATGCCCAGCCGGAAGCGGCCGCCGGAAATCTCGTGCATGAACGCCGCGCTCTGCGCGAAGTCGCCGACGGTGCGGGCATAGATCGGCGCGATGGCGGTGCCGAACGCCATGCTTTGCGTGTTCCACGCCAGCGCCTCGCACAGCGACATGTTGCCGAACATCGACGGCGAGAAGATGCCGGCAAAGCCGCGGCGCTCGATCTCGCGCGCGAGGTCGATGGTCAGGCGGCGGCGGCCGGGAACGGCGACCAGGCTGATGGCGGGAAGGGGCATGGCGAATCCTCTGTTCTGCGGCGAGAGTCCGGCCGGTCAATACGACCGCGGCATCCCCAGCACGTGCTGACCGACATAGGCCAGAATCAGGTTCGTCGAAATCGGCGCGATCTGGTAAATCCGGGTCTCGCGCCACTTCCGCTCGATCTCGTATTCCCGCGCATAGGAAAACCCGCCGAACGTCTGCATTGCGGTCTCCGCCGCTTTCCAGCACGCCTCGCTGGCCAGCAGCTTGGCGATGTTCGCATCCGCGCCGCAGTCCTGCCCGGCATCGAACAGCGCCGCGGCACGCCGGCAGATCATGTCGGCCGCCTCCAATTCCGCCCAGGCGCGCGCGATAGGAAACTGCACCGCCTGGTTCTTGCCGATCGGCGCGCCGAACACCACGCGGTCCTTGGCATATTGCGTCGCCTTCCTGACGAACCAGCGGCCGTCGCCCACCGCCTCGCTCGCCACCAGGATGCGCTCGGCGTTCATCCCATCCAGGATATAGCGGAAGCCGCGGCCTTCCTCACCGATCAGGCGGTCAGCCGGAATGCGGAAATTGTCGAAGAACACCTCGGTCGTGTTGTGATTGATCATCGCCTTGATCGGGCGAATCTCCAGCCCCTTGCCCTGGTTCTTCTCGCTCAGGTCCACCAGGAATACCGACAGCCCGTCGCTGCGCCGCTTCACCTGATCGACCGGCGTGGTGCGCGCCAGCAGCAGCATCATGTCGGAATACAGTGCGCGCGAGGTCCACACCTTCTGCCCGGTCACCACGTAGGAATCGCCGTCGCGCACCGCGCGCGTCTTCAACTGTGTGGTGTCCGATCCGGTGGTCGGCTCGGTCACGCCGAATGCCTGCAAGCGGATGCGCCCCGCGGCGATGCCAGGCAGATAGCGGCGCTTCTGTTCCTCGCTGCCATGCCGCAGCAGCGTGCCCATGATGTACATCTGCGCGTGGCCCTGGCTGGCGGTGCAGCCGCTCGCATTGATCTCCTCCAGAATCACCGCCGCCGCGCGCACCGGCAGGCCGGAGCCGCCATATTCCTCCGGGATCAGCGCGCCGAGGAACCCGGCCTGCGTCAACTCGGTGACGAACTCGGTCGGATACGCCTCCTTGTCCTCCAGGTCCTGCCAGTACTTGCCGGGATAGCGCGCGCAAATGCGCCGCACGGAATCGCGCAGCTCGGGAAAATCCTCGCCGATCGGGACCATGGTGCTGTCCGACATGACGTGCCCTCCAATTCGCTCCGCGTCGCACGCTGCCGAAGCGATAGCCCCCCGTCAAACCGGACGCTCGCGCAACGTCCTGCCGGCTGCTAAGCACCGTTGCGATGCGCATCCTGTTCATCACCTCGAATCGACTGGGCGATGCCGTGCTGTCCACCGGCTTGCTCGACCATCTGATTCGCACCCATCCGGATGCGCGCATCACCGTGGCCTGCGGACCGGTGGCCGAGGGTTTGTTCAGCCGCATGCCGAACCGCGAGCGCACCATCGTGCTGGACAAGCGTCCCTACCGGCTGCACTGGCCGGGCCTGTGGCTCGCCACCGCGACGACGCTGTGGGATCTGGTGGTGGATATTCGCGGTTCGGCGCTTGCCTGGATGGTGCCGACGCGTCGCCGTGCGGTGATGCGCCGTCGCTCCGGACCCAAGGTCGCGCAACTCGCCGCGGTGCTGCGGCTCGATCCACCGCCATTGCCGGTGATCTGGACGGCGCCGCAGGATCGCGCCCGCGCCGCCGCGTTGCTGCCGGGAGACCGGCCTGTCGTGGCGCTGGCGCCCACCGCCAACTGGCCGCCGAAGATCTGGCCGGCGGAACGCTTCGCCGCGCTGTTCCAGGCGCTGCGCGATGGCCCGTTGCCCAGCGCGAGCCCGGCGATTTTCGCCGGCCCGGGCGAGGTGGAACGTGCAATCGCTGCGCCGCTGCTGCACCGTTTGCCCGGCGCCATCGACCTGACGGGACAACTCAGCATTCCGGAAGCCGCCGCATGCCTGGCGCGCGCGGCGTTGTTTGTCGGCAACGATTCCGGCCTGATGCATCTGGCCGCTGCCGCCGGCGCGCCGACGCTGGGCCTGTTCGGTCCCACCGATGCAGCCGAGTACGGCCCCGCCGGCCGCCGTGCCGCGGCGACCATCGCCCCGACACGGCAGATGCAGGATCTCACCGTGGCACAAGCATTGGCGGCGGCCGAGGCGCTGCTGGCAGGCTAGCGCCGCGCCGCCGCTCTACATCAGGAACACGCCCTTGCCGTCGCTCTGGTGATCGAACAGCTTGTACGCCTCTTCCGCCTGATCCAGCTTCCAGCGATGGGTGAACAGCTTGTCCACATCGATCTTGCGCTCGACGCAGAACCGCGCGCACTCCGCCTGGATGATGGTGGAAAATGTCCAGGACGCGATCAGCGTCATCTGCCGCCGCAACAGATGCGGGCTGACATCGATATGCACGTCGCCGCCCTCGCCGACGAAGCACATCGTGCCCCATACCTTGGTGCTGCGGATGGCGTTCAGCCGCGCTTCCGGATTGGACGAGGTATCCAACGTCAGGTCGGCATAGCGGCCATGCGTCAGATCCTTGATGGCGGCGACAGGATCGTTCGAGCCCGGGTTCACCGTCTCGTCGGCGCCGAATTCCTTCGCCCGTTCCAGCCGCTGCGCATTGACGTCCAGGGCGATCACCCGAGCGCCCATCGCCTTGGCGAATTGGGTGCCGGCCAGGCCCACCGGCCCCTGGCCGAAAATCGCAATCGTGTCGTTGCCCGACAGGTTCATCCGCCGCAATGCGCTGTACGCCGTGCCCGAACCGCACGCGATGGCCGCACCGGCCGAGAAGCTCAGCTCATCCGGCAGCGGCACCATGGTGTTGGCCGGGACGCACAGATACTTCGCGTGCCCGCCATTCGAATTGCTGCCATACACCTTCACCGGCACTTCCTGGCAAAGCTGCTGCCAGCCGGAGCGGCAGTGGTTGCACTGCGTGCAGCCTTGATAATGATGCACCATCACGCGCTCGCCGACGCGCGCTTCCTTTGCCGTCACGCCAGATCCCACCGCGACGACCACGCCGCACGGCTCATGTCCGGCGATCACCGGATTGGGGTTGGCGGGCAGCCCTGTGGCGTTGGCGCCGCCGCTGGTCTTCGGCCGGCGGTATTGGTGCAGGTCGCTGCCGCACATACCGGAGGCCTTCATCTCGACCACCACCTCATCCTGTCCCGGCGTGGGATCGGGAAACTCCATCAATTCCAGATCGCGACCCCCGGTGAAAACCACACCGCGCATGTTTCCCTCCCATTTGCGATTACTGCTCGGACCGGCAGGCTAGCGCGGATCGGCGTAGCCGTCATGGGCGCCTTGGCGTTGCCGGTTCGCTACCGTACCGCCGTGGGGATCTCGATCAGCCGTAGCATTTCGGACGCGGCATCAGGTCCGTCGCGCCGCCATCGACAGCGCCGCCTGCCCGAGCAACGCCGACCCCAGCAGCACCGTCGCGACCGGAAACACCGCCCCCGGCCGCCACGTCTCCACCACCACCGTGCACAACACGCCGTAGCTCATCTGCACGAAACCATAGAGCCCGGAAGCCGCGCCGATCGCCAGCGGATTGACGCTGACCGCGCCGGTGATGGCAAACGGACTCGCCATGCCGGCGCCCACCATGAACAACGCCACCGGTCCCACCATGCTCGGCACGTTCAACCAGCCGGTGGCGTCGGCCAGCGCGAATGCGGCAGCGCCGGTAATCGCCAGCGAATTCGCGATGCGCAGCGCCGTGCGCGTTCGCAGCCGCCCCGCCAGCCGGTTGGCACTCAGCCCGCCCAGCCCCACGCCGCCCATCAGCACGAGGTAGTACAGTCCCACCTCCTGCGGCGACCGGTGCAGCATGTGCTCGAAGATGAACGGCGACGCCGACATGAAGGCATAGAACGACGTGGTCGTGCAGGCGCCGCCGATCGCATAGCCGCAGAAGGCGCGCGACGAGAGCAAGCGCACGTAGGAATAGAACATCGCACCGGCGCTGCGGCCGCCGTCGCGCGCGCCGAGCGTCTCGGGCAGGAAGCGGTAGGTCAGCAGCAGCGCGACACCGCCGAATGCCGCGAGCAGGGAAAAGCTGGCGCGCCAGCCGAGCCAGGCGGTGGCATAGCCGCCGATCACCGGCGCGATGGCAGGCACCGCCGACATCACCAGGGTGAGCAATGCGAGCTGCCCCGCTGCGCGATCCGCCGACGCGGCATCGCGCACGATGGCGCGTCCCAGCACCAGCCCGCTGCAACCGCCGAGCGACTGGAACACCCGAGCAACAATCAGCGCCGCGGCGTTCGGTGCCACGGCGGCGACCAGCCCGGCGATCGTGTAGAGCGACAAGCCGGCCAGCAGCACCGGTCGCCGGCCGAACCGATCGGAGATCGGGCCATACACCAACTGGCCGATCGCCAGGCCGACCAGATACAGCGTGATCGCCAACTGGATGGTACCCGCACCGACGCCCAGCGCCGCCGCGGTCGCGGGCAACGCCGGGATGATCATGTGCATGCCCAGCGTACCGCTGGCGGTCAGCGCGACCAGCAGCGCAAATGGAGCGCGCGGGCCCCGCGGCACGATGGGTAGGACATCTCTGCTCATACGTGGCATGCTGAGCGACAAACGCGCGGGAGGAAACCCGTGCAAACAGCGATCTGGGCCGCGGTGCACGTCATTGGCAACGGCGATAGCGCGTCGATCGTGTTCTTCGGAGCGTTCCTGATCACGGCGCTGGCCGTAGCCGCGTGGGTTGTGCTGCTGTTGTTGCATCCGATACTGTTCGGCACCGCGCCGGCCGCATGGTGATGGTGGTCACCAGTCCGGTGCCGGTACAAGCAGCAAGCAAGACCTTAGCACGGAGGTAGATCGAGAGCCACGGAGCGCCACGGAGAAGAATCGTTGGTGCGCCGAGCCATCGATAATGCTCCGTGGCGCTCCGTGGCTCTCGATCTGCCTCCGTGCTAAGGTCTTGCTTGCTTCATGCGAATCCACAGCAATGGCACAGTCCGCTCACCCGAACCGTTCCATCCGATAATTCCGGTCAACCGCCTCGCCATGCAAAACAGCGTCCGCCGTGATCCGTCCCACCACCGGCCCGAGCGTGTAGCCGTTCGCGGTCACCGTATTGAAGAACCCCGGCAGCCCGGGCGCCTCGCCGAGGATCGGCGCGCGGTCGATCGCCGGATTGATGCCGGTCCACGCGCGCACGAAATGCAGGCTGCGCAGCGCCGGCAGCACACGCGCGCAGACCCATAGATTGCCCTCCAGGCTGCGACGCAGATTATGCGTGCGCCCGCTCACCGGATCGAACCCGCCGAACCAGCCGCCGCCGACCAGGAAGCCGCCGCTCGCCTGTTGTTTCAACGACAGATGCCGGTTGGCCAGCGCGATCAGGTGCCGCGTCATCGGCGGTGCCGGTTCGGTAACGATCACCTGCTGCACGGTGCCGGTGACCGGCAGGTGCAACCCAACCATCCGGCCGATGCGCGCCGCCCAAGGGCCCGTCGCGTTCACCACACGGCCGGCGATCACCGGCCCCTTCGACGTCGCCACGCGCCACGCCGCGCCGTCGCGCTCGATCCCCAGCACCTCGGCGCCGCGCAACAGCCGCGCGCCGTGGCGCAACGCCAGCGTCAGCACCGCCATCGTCCCGCGCAACGGATCGCCGAAGCCCTCCGCCGGAACGAAATCCGCGCCGATCATGCGGGCCGACAACGCCGGCGCCAGCGCGCGCAATTCATTAGCGCCCAGCACGTGACTTTCGATGCCCCAACGTCGCTCCATCGCCGACTTGCGGCGCAGCCAATCCATCGAGGCCGCATCCTCCGCCAGCATCAGTCCGCCCTCGGTGCGGATACCCAGATCCTCGCCGACCGCGGCGCCGATCTCCTGCCATAACGCGATGCTGCGCGGCCCGAGTGGCAAGGTGTGCGCCGCCGGGCCACCATCCTCCGGCGTGTCGTCGTTGAAGTCGTACGACAGAAGCTGCACGTGCAGGCTGCCGGCATTGGCGGTGGACGCCGCCATGCCGGCCTCGTCGCGTTCCACCAGCAGCACGTCCGCGCCATCCTTCGCCAGGAAATACGCCGAACACAGACCGGCGAGGCCGCCGCCGATCACCACCACGTCGGCGCGGCGGGTTGCCTGCGCCACCGCCGCCAGCCGGTGCAGGCGCGCCGGGGGTTCCGGCGAGGCAAGCAATGGCGCGGCGAATTCCGCCGCCTCGACCATCAACGGCGCGGCTGGCACCGGGCGCAGCGGCGCGCGCGGGGCGGCGAACGACCAGTCGTCCGGCGCGTCGGGACACAGCCGGGCGATCGTCGCGGCGCAGAAACGGCCTTGGCAGCGTCCCATGCCTGCGCGCGTCGCCTTCTTCAGGGCCGGCAACGAGGCCAGCCCGCCGGCCAGTTCGGCGCGCAGCCGGCCGGCGGTGACTTCCTCGCAGCGGCACACGATGGTTGCGTCGGGCAGGCTGTCCACGCGCGGCGGCGGCGGGCGAAACAGTCGCCACAGCGCGTCCTGGAAGGCCACGGCGCGGGCCAGCGCCGCGCCCGCGTCCGCATCGTCGGGCGCCGGCCAGCCGAGATCGCGCGCCGCCGCCAGCCCCGCGAGCCGCCCGCGCGCCATGGCAACGCGCGCGCCCCCCAGCGCCGCGCCGTCGCCGACCGCGAACACGCCGGCGATCGCGGTGCGGCCGTCGGCGGCGGTTTCCGTCGCCAGATGGCCCAGCCCGACATCGACGAAGCGATGCGGAATGCCCAGCGCGCGGGCCAATCCGACCTCCGGCTGGAAGCCGAGATTCACCGCGACGACATCCACCGCCAGCATCCGTTCGCCTTGCGGGCCGGTGATATGTGCGGCGCGAACGCGATCTTCGCTTGGTGACGGGGTGGCGCGCGAAACAAGACTCCCCCTCCCCTCGTGGGCTTGGGCCGCGAAGCGGACCAAGGTTGGGGGGAGGGGCGCAATCAGCCGCGGTTCCTGGTGGTACGCACCCCTCCCCCCAACCTTGGTCCGCTTCGCGGCCCAAGCCCTCAAGGGGAGGGGGAGGCTGCCCTCCTCCTCCGCTTCGCCATCCACCGCGGTCACCCGCGCCGACCACAGCACCGGCACGCCGGCACGCTTCAGCGTGGCCAGCATCGACATCCCGTCGCGCAGCAGATCGGGGGCGTGACGCGCCATCTGCCAGAGCGCGCGCCATGCCCCGGGCCCCGGACGCGGCGCCGCCTCCACCACCGCCACCGGCTTGACGCCGCAGGCCAGCAACTCGCAGGCGAGTTGCAGGTTCAGCGGACCGCTGCCGGCAATCAGCACGCGCTCGCCGGGGCAGACGCGTTGCGCGCGGACCAGCGTCTGCAACGCGCCGGTGGTCATGACGCCCGGCAGCGTCCAGCCCGGCAGCGGCGCCGGCAACTCATGCGCCCCCGGCGCGAGGATCAGCCGCCGAGGCCGGAACGTCACCGCCCGCCCGCGGACCAACGCGGCAATCTCGTCCGGCGCGAAGCCGCCCCACACCACGGCGTCGCTCTCGATCCGCACGCCGGTCCGTTGCGCCCGGTCGCGCAGGTCGATGCCGGTACGAAACTGAGCGTCCGGCGCCGCATCCGCATGGCTGTCGGCCAACGGCTTGGCATATTGCCCGCCTGGGGCCGCGCGTTCGTCCAGCAGCACCACGGCCGCGCCCGCCTCGGCCGCGGCGATCGCGGCTGCCAGGCCGGCAGGCCCGCCGCCAACGACCAGCACATCGGGGCGTTCCTCCGTGGCGACATCGCTGTCCGGCGATCCACCCAGCGGTACCAGCGTCGCCGGCGCCGCGCCGGTCACCCGCATGCCGTCGGCGACCTTGGTCAGGCAGGCGCGCTGGCCGATGCGGCCATCCACGGTGACCACGCAGTCGAAGCACGCGCCCATGCCGCAATACACTCCGCGCGGCGCTCCCGACGCGGTGCGGCGAAACGCGACGATGCCGGCGGCCGACAGCGCGGCGGCGACGGTCTCGCCCGCCAGCGCCGCGATCGGCTGGCCGTCGAACTGGATGGTGACCGGACGGCCGGTCGGATGAATTGTCTTGTGGGTGAGCCGCATGGGACGGCAGCATGCCGCATCGTGCGCAGGGGGACGAGATGCCCGACTTCGACCTGGTGATCCGCGGCGGCACCGTGGTGACCGCGGCGGATATTTTTCGCTCCGATATCGGCATCCGCGACGGCCGCGTCGCCACCATCGGCGAGGGGCTGGACGGCGCCCGGAAGCTGGACGCGGACGGCCTGCTGGTGCTGCCCGGCGGCGTCGATACGCACTGCCACATCGAGCAATTGCGCGCGAACGGCGGCGTGGACCAGGAGAGCTTCACCACCGGCAGCACCGCCTGCCTGGCCGGCGGCACCACCACCGTCATCACCTTCGCGGCGCAGTTCAAAGGCAACGGCATTCTCGACACGCTGGCCGAGTACCATCGGCGCGCGAAGCAGGCGATGGTGGACTACAGCTTCCACCAGATCATCACCGATCCGTCCGATGACGTGGTCTGGAAGCAGATCCCCGAGGTCGTCGCCTCCGGCGTGCGCAGCCTGAAGGTGTTCCTGACCTACGAGCCGTCGCATCTGGACGACCGGCAGTTCCTGCGCGTGCTGTCCGCGGCGCGGCGCAACGGCGCGCTGGTCACGGTGCATTGCGAAAACTACGAGGCGATCGGCTGGCGCACCGAGGCTCTGATGGCCGACGGACGTGGCGCGCCGAAATACCATGCCTGGTCGCGCCCGAAAGTGATCGAGCGCGAGGCGACCTATCGGGCGATTGCGTTGGCCGAACTGGTGGATCAGCCGATCCAGGTGTTCCACGTTTCCTGCCCGGAAGTGGCGGCAGAGATCGCGCGCGCGCAGGCACGCGGCCTGAAGGTGTGGGCGGAGACGTGTCCGCAGTATTTCGTGCTGGGCGCGGCCGACATGGACCGTCCGGGCTTCGAGGGTGCGAAGTTCATCTGTAGCCCCAGCCCGCGCACGCGCGAGGACAGCGAGGGGCTGTGGGAGGACATCCGCCGCGGCACGCTCGACGTTGTTTCGTCCGATCACAGCGGCTCCAGTTATGAAGGCGAGGGCGGCAAACGGATTCACGGCAACAATGCGCCGTTCCCGGATATTCCGAATGGCGTGCCGGGGCTGGCATCTCGGCTGCCGCTGATCTTCAGCGAGGGCGTGGCGGCGGGGCGGATCGACGCAAACCAGTTCGTGCGGCTGACCGCGACCAATCCGGCGAAGCTGTTCGGGCTGTATCCGAAGAAGGGCACGATTGCACCGGGGTCCGATGCGGACCTCGTGCTGTGGGATCCGGCGAAGCGCGTGACGATCACCAACGCTCTGATGCAGCACGTGATCGACTACACGCCGTATGAGGGGATGGCGGTCACCGGTTGGCCCGTCGCGACGGTGAAGGGCGGGCGCGTGGCGATGCGCGACGGCAAGGTGCAGGCGGAGCCGGGCAGCGGACGCTTCCTGGCGCGCGGCCCGTATCCGCTGATCAAGCCGCGCGGGGTTTTGCCGGACGGCTTCGATGCGGCGCAGTTCGCGTGAGGGCTTGCACCACCCCCACGCTGTAATTGCGAGGAGCGTAGCGGTCCCCCGGGCTTGGCCGGCGGAAGCAATCCCCCGCCCAATGAGCCGGCGCTATGCTTTGGGCGCGGCGTGCGGCAGTTTCATCCTCCAGCGGCCGACCTTGCGCGCTATTGGTCTTCCAGGGATTCTTGCTCTCTCACCAACTGACAATTGATACTTTCCGCGCCGAACCCGGCTCCCGAGAAGGATTTTTGCAACGACAAGGACGCGTGAGGGCTTGGACCGTAGGGTCCGATGGCACGAGGCCAAGCGGGGAATTCGTTATGACGGCTGCTCCCTTCATTGGATCTCAACCAGCCGGATCTGATATGCCCGCGCCGTCTTGAGATGGCGCGTGGGCAGGCTGTCGAGTGTCGCCTGCTGCCGCTCGGACAGGGTGTGTGGATTGCGCAACCATATAGAGCGTGTGCCACGCAGCACGCTTTGTCCGTTCTGCTCGGCCCGCCGCACCTGATCGACGGCATCGTTGGTCGCCGGGCTTGAGCCGGGGATCTTGACGGCATGAAACTTGTCGAAAGTCACCGCCGCATTGGGCAGATGCTCGGCGGTGCCCTTGATGAAGGCCGGGCTCATGTCGATGCAGACCTCATCGACCGCCTCGGCATCGCCGCCGTGCGCCGCCAGATCATTGGCGAACCCAGCAACGGTGCCAGCATCCTTGCCCTCGGTGGCGAACAGCACACCGGCCTGGTCGATATCGACGAACAGCGTGATGGAGTCGTGGCCGCGCCGGGCGGCGGTTTCATCGATGGCGACCCGGGTCACCGCCGAGGCGTCGGCTCGCGCCCGCACCTGATCCACATAGTGATGCAGCACGCGCCACAACCGCGTGTCGCGCTCGCCCACCATCCTCGCCACAGTCCTGACCGGCATGGCCGACACCATGGTCATCAGCAGGGCCTCGAACAGCAGAGTGAAGCCGCTGTCGGGTCGTGCCCGGGGCACGTGGACCTTCCTGATGCCGCACTTGTCGCAGCGGACGCCCGGCACGCGGGCGTTGAGGTAGGCCTGGTGCTGGAAGAAGGTCAGGTGGCGCCCGCTCATCTGCTCGGTGTCGTAGGCGGGGCAGTCGGCGGCGCCGCAGTTGGGACAGGGGAAACGGCTGCCAGGCGGGGAAGTCGATCCGGATGTCGCGCCGCTGCGCCGAAGCACGCGTCGTGGATCAATCAGATCGAGATCTGGTTCTCCATCCTGGTGCGCAAGCTGCTCCGCCGCGGCAACTTCATCTCCAAGGCGTATCTCAAGCAAACGATCGCGGCGTTCATCGCCTACTTCAACCAGGCCATGGCCAAGCCCTGCCGTTGGACCATGCAGGGCCGGCCGCTCACCGTGTGAGACATGCTGAACGGGGTTTCGCCGTCCGGCGCGGTGTACCAGGGTTCTGATCCTGACGCTTCGATCCCAAGGACAGGCAGCGGCCGCCCCCCTTGTGTCATGGCCGCCGTCCCGTCGAGCACCCCCGCCCGCCTCAATCGGCCGCGGCCGGCAGGATATCGCCCGGCACCAGCTCGCCCGGCTTGCCCTCCTCCCGCCTGAGTACCAGGCGCCGCTCATGGAACGCCGCAACGGACGCGCGGTGAGCGATCGAGACCAGCGTCGCATTGGGCAGGCGCTCCCGCAGCACCCGGTACAGCGCGGTCTCGGCCTCCGGGTCCAGGCTGGCGGTCGCCTCGTCCAGGAAGATCCAGTCCGGCCGCGCCAACAGCGCGCGGGCGATCGCCACCCGCTGTTGCTCGCCGCCGGACAGCCGCATCGGCCAGTTCTCGTCGCGATCGAGCAATTCGGCGAAGCTGGCCAGGCCGACATCCGTCAGGGCGGCGGCGAGGGTGGCACGATCGAAGCTGTCCGCCGGCTGCGGATAGGCGATGACGTGGCGCAGGTTGCCGAGCGGAATGTACGGCCGCTGCGGCAGGAAGAAGGCGCGTCCCGGCAGTTGCACGCTGCCGTGCCCGAATGGCCAGATGCCGGCAAAGACGCGGAACAGGGTGGACTTGCCGGAGCCCGAACGCCCGGTCACCACCACGGAATGCCCCGGCTGCAATACCAGCTCGGCATGCTCCAGCAGCTTCGTGCCGTTCGGCAAGGCGAGGGTGAGGTCGTGCAGCCGCACCGTGCCGTCCGGCGAGTCCACCCGCTCGAAGTCCTGGCCGGCGGCGGCCCGCGCGGCGACGATGGCGCCGTGGAACGTGGTCAGCCGCTCGACGATGGCGCGCCAGTTGGCCAGCGACGCATAGGCCCCGACGAACCATGACAGCGAGCTCTGCACCTGGCTGAAGGCACCGACCGTCTGCATCATGCCGCCGAGTTCGATCGCACCGGAGAAATAGCGTGGCGCGGCGACCACCACCGGGAACACCACCGCCACCTGGTCGTAGCCCACCGTCAGCGTATTCAGCAGCTTCATCCGCCGCATGATGGCGTACCAGTTGCCGATCACCGCCCCGAAGCGGTGCAGCAGCAGCCCCTGCTCCTCATGCTCGCCGCGGTACAGCGCGATGCCTTCCATGTTCTCGCGCACCCGCACCAGGCTGTAGCGGAAATCGGCTTCCACCCGCTGCTGGCGGAAATTCAGCGCCGCCAGCGGGCGCCCGACCAGATGGGTGAGCCAACTGCCGATCACCGCATAGACGATCGCCACCCAGACCATGTAGCCGGGAATGCTGACGCCGAAGAACTCCACCGCCCCGGACAGCCCCCACAGGATGCCGACGAAGCTGGCGAGCGAGACGATGTTGGACAGCAGCCCCAACC
>Ga0181521_10001891_pt1 | contig 25517 bp, 25 predicted proteins | sample PEATcosm2014_Bin_32_FD_119764 | JGI IMG/M metagenome (GOLD analysis project Ga0181521, IMG submission 119764) | Peatland microbial communities from MTU Mesocosm Facility, Houghton, MI, USA - PEATcosm2014_Bin02_60_metaG | ecosystem: Environmental > Terrestrial > Soil > Wetlands > Peat | place...
CTTCGATCGCGATAATGTCGTCACGCAGAAGATCGAAGATTTCTTTCCCGTTAATGGACGTCGTCGCGTTCAATGTTCTCAGTTGCTCCGGTAATTCGTGAACTGCAGATCGATGCCAAAATCCTGCTGCTTGACCATGGCGATTATTTCCTGCAGCGTATCGCGATCCTTGCTGCTGATCCGCACTACATCGCCCTGGATCGACGCTTGCGCCTTTTTCTTCGAATTCTTGATCAGCTTCACGATCTCCCGCGCCTTTTCGATCGGAATCCCCTGCTGAATGGAGATCTTCTGCTTCACCGTGCTTCCGGCGGCTGGCTCCAGTGCACCGTAGGTCAACCCTTTCAGGGGTACGCCGCGTTTGACCAGCTTCTGCTGGAAGACGTCGTTCACTGCCTTCATCTTGAATTCATCGGCGGAATGAAGCAGGATCGCGTCGGTGCCCTCCATGGCGATCTGGGACTTCGAGTCCTTCAGATCGAAGCGCGTGCTGACTTCCTTCATCGCCTGCTGGATGGCGTTGGAAACCTCCGCAAGGTCGATTTTGCTGACGATATCGAAACTGTTATCGGGCATGGAATGTCACCGTCATAAGCCTGTGACGGCCTTCTAAATCTCCAGATTGTCATGCTGAAGCGTTGCCCGCTCGAAAGCTCAGAGCTACACGGATCTCCCGCCCCAAACATGTACCCATGAGGGTAACAGAAGAGGCACTATCTGCGAAGGATAGGATTCCGTGGAAGGAATCGGGTCGGACCTTTCATAAATTGTCATCCCGAACGAAGGGAGGGATCTGCATCCTGCCGCAAACTGCAGATCCCTCCCCTTCGGCTGCGCTCGGGGTCGGGATGACAAATCTTGTGAGATTTGAGAGCTAAAGGGAGGCGTCGGCATTGTCCGGCGCGAGTCCAAAAAAGTTATAGAAATTCTGTGCGGTTTGCGAGCCGATCTCTTCCGCGGGCAAGCCGCGCAACTCGCCGATCTGGCGGGCGACCTCCCTGACAAACGCCGGTTCGTTGCGCTGGCCGCGATGTGGAATCGGCGCCAGGTAGGGGGAGTCCGTTTCGATCAGCATGCGGTCGAGCGGAACTATTTGCGCCGCATCGCGGATCGGCTGCGCCTTGGGAAAGGTGATGTTGCCCGCAAAAGAAATCATGAAGCCCAGATCCAGCCCGCGCCGCGCATGCTCGACGCTTCCGGTGAAGCAGTGCAGAATGCCGCCCAGTCCGCTGGCGGTCCAATGTTCGGCGATCATGGAGAGGCAGTCGTCCCACGCGTTCTCGCTGTTGTCGGACGGACGGCAATGAATGATGATGGGCAACTTCGCCGCCCGCGCCAGTTCCATCTGCTTCAGGAGAACCGCCTTCTGCACTTCCCGGGGCGAGTGGTCGTAAAAATAGTCGAGGCCGATTTCTCCCCAGGCGATCACCTTGGGATGCCGCGCCCATTGCAGCATTTGCGAGTCAGCGGTTTCGGTCGCAAGGCTTGCTTCATGAGGATGAATTCCCACGCTCGCCCAGATTCGCGGATATTCCGGTTTCCCGTCGTATTTTTCCGCCAAGCGAATCCCGCAGTCGGCCGTGTCGGGTCCGTCACCGTTTCCGATGGCGAGATAGGCCTTGATCCCGTTCTGTTTCGCACGAGCCAGCACTTGATCGCGATCGGCGTCGTAGCGTTTGCCTTCGAGATGGGCGTGGGAGTCGATGAACACAGTGGTCAGTGGTCAGTGGTCGGTGGTCAGTCGTGACGACTAGAAATCGCCTTCAGCTTCGAATCTTAGAACCTTGAAACTTTGAAACCTTTCCGCCTTCCTATTTCAGCCGCGTGCCGACGGGTACGTCTTCCAGAAAGCCGGCCAACACCGGCTTGCCACCTTCGGGCGCGGCGGCGACGATCATGCCGTTTGATTCCAGTCCGCGCAGCTTGCGGGGCGCGAGGTTCGCCACGATCACGACCTTGCGTCCGATCAGTGTTTCCGGCTCGTAGGCCTCGGCAATTCCGGCCACCAGTTGGCGCACTTCGGTTCCGAGATCGACTTCCAGGCGCAGCAATTTGTCGGCGCCTTTTACGCGCTCGGCGGTCTTCACCTGGGCCACGCGCAATTCTACTTTCGCGAAGTCGTCGATGGTGATCTTGCCATCGGGAATGGTGGCGGCTGGCTTGGCTGCGGCCACTTCCGGCTTGGCCGGTGCGGTCTGGGTGGCCGACATTGCGGCGGGCTGCCGAGCTTCGCTCGGCTGGACGGGCGGAACGCCCGTCCCCACACTTGCACTTTGTTCTTCCATCTTCTGCATCCTCTCGACTGCCGATTTGTCTGCCCGCGGAAACACTGCTTGCACCTCGCCCAACTTTGTGCCGAGGTGCAGTTGTCCCCACTGCAACCCGGTCAGGTCGAATTTCCTGATGTCTCCGAGGCCCAGCTGAGCCCAGATCTTCGCGGTGGCGTCGGGCATCACCGGATGCGCGAGAGCCGTTACAATCCGCAGAGCTTCGGCGCTGGTGTAGAGCACGGTGGCCAGGCGCGAGCGGCTCTCTTCGTCCCTGTCCTTTTTTTCGCCCAGCGACCAGGGTTCGTTTTCAACGATGTATTTGTCGACGGCACTTACCAGTCCCCATGCGGTTTCGAGCGCGCGCGAGAACTGGAATTGATCAAACAGTGTGCCGTAGTCGGCGATCACTTTTTTGGCTGCGTCCGCGATGGCGGCATCGGCCGGAGTATGCGCGGTGTTTGACGGATACGGCACTTCTCCCTTGAAATAGCGCGCGATCATGGTCAGGGTGCGGCTGGCGAGGTTGCCGAGCCCATTCGCCAGATCGGAGTTATAGCGCTGCACCAGCGCATCGAAACTAAACGATCCATCCTGCCCGAAAACAACTTCGCGCAGCAGGAAGTATCGCAGGGCGTCGGTGCCGAGCACATCCACGATGGTTTCGGCGCGCACGATATTTCCGCGCGACTTCGACATTTTGCTTTCTTCAAAGAGCAGCCAGCCGTGCGCCGTAATGCTTTTGGGCAACGGCAATCCGGCGGCGAGCAGGAACGCCGGCCAGTAGACGCAATGGAAGCGCACAATCTCTTTGCCGATCATGTGCACGTCAGCGGGCCAGTACCTGTCGAATTTGCTGGTGTCGTTTGAATCAGAGCCTGAGCCGTAGCCGAGCGCGGTGATGTAGTTGGCCAGCGCGTCGAGCCACACGTAGACCACGTGCTTCGGATCCTCCGGCACAGGGATGCCCCACGCGAACGTCGAGCGGCTGATGGAGAGATCGCGCAGGCCGCTGCGCACGAACGAGAGCACTTCATTGCGCCGCGTTTCGGGGCGGATGAAATCCGGCTGCTCGGTGTAAAGGCGGATCAACTGGTCCTGAAATGCCGAGAGCTTGAAGTAGTAGTTCTCTTCGTGGACGGTTTCCGTCGGGCGCTCGCAAAGCGGACAGGGAGCGCCCGGCCCGACGGCATCCACGTAAAGCTCATCGGAAACACAGTACTGACCGGAGTAAATTCCCTTGTAGATGTAGCCGTTATCGCGAATCTTGCGCCACAACGCCTGCACGCCGCGCTTGTGGCGCTCAGAGGTGGTGCGGATGAAATCGTCGTACGTCAAGCCCATGCGATCCCAGAGCGCACGGAATTCCGCCGAAATCTCATCGGTGAACTGCTGCGGCGTTTTGCCCGCGGCCTGGGCTGCACGCTCGATCTTTTGACCGTGTTCGTCGGTGCCGGTCAGGAACCAGGTGTCATCCCCCAGCATCCGGTGGCGCCGCGCTATCGTGTCGCAGACAATCGTGGTGTAGGCGTGTCCGATGTGCGGATGCGCATTGACGTAGTAGATCGGGGTAGTGATGTAAAACTTTTTGCTCATTCCTGTGCCTTGGCGGAAAAACTCCTTCTTAAATCTGCGTGCTTAAGCTGCGTTCGTTGCCTTCGATCTGATGTCGTCCACTTCGATTCCGATGTGCTGCAAGTGGTGCAACATATGCGCGACATAATCCTCGAATACAAACTGAAGCGTTAGCGGTTCCGAACCGGCAACGGTGAGCGTTCGTGACCAGGCAGAGTCGGACACTGCTTCGGCGGCGGCCAGCAATTGCCGGTTGAGTGCCTGCCACAACTCGATCAGTTCCTTCCAATCGCGGCGCTGGTAAGCATGCACAGCCACCCAGCCATTCTGGTCGTAGCCGGGCATGGACGGGCGATCCTCCAATTGCGCACGAACGATGCGTTGATGATTGTTAGCGGCTGAATCGAGCAGATGTCCGAGCTCCTCCTTCGGAGACCAGGTTGACGGTGTTGGCTTGCTTTCGACCGCGTCCTGGGAAAGCTTCTCGAGGCGGCCTGGCACGCGCTGCAAAAGGTCGCGCAACAAAGTGAGCGCTGGCATGAATCCTCCTGACTTATGATCCTCAACCCGGACTTGAATCGTCGTCATTCTTATTTTTGCAGCTCCGCGAGTGCCGACAACACTTCGGCGCTGTGCTCATTTGGTTTTACCTCGGTGTATACCTTCACAATCTTGCCTTCTGGATTGATGATGAAGGTGTGCCTGGCCGCGACCTTGACCAGCCCGAAGTTGGTCAACGAGTCATAAGCACTGGACACTTTGTGGTCGGTGTCGGCCAGCAACTTAAAGTTCAGCCCTTCCTTGGCGCAGAACTGCTTGTGAGAGTCGGCGCTATCGACGCTGACTCCAAGGATTACGACATTCTTCTGCTCATACTGCGACAGGTCGCGCTGGAAGTTGTGCGCCTCTATGGTGCATCCGCTGGTGAAGTCCTTGGGATAGAAGTACAAGACCACCCACTTGCCGCGATAGTCCTTAAGGCTGACCGGGGTGCCTTCCTGCGAGTTGAGCGTGAATTCGGGAGCCAGGGTGCCCACCGACGGGGCCGGCCCCGCGAAGATGAGGAGCGAGGTTAGCGCGACGAAAGTCACGCAAAGTGAAATCATCCTTAGAGTTTTCAGCATATAGAACCTCCTGATTGAATTAGCCAGCCCCTGAAGGGGCGTTTGATTCCGACCAGCTTGCGGCATCGCTAAAGCGATGCCCTGATACGAAACAGATGCCCTGATACAAAACCTGGTTCATGTTTTTCGCCCGCCTCGAAGATACTGCTGGATCGCTTCCTGCATCACCGCGCGAAGCGGCACATGCTGTGCCTCGGCCAGCGTCCGGCAGTCTTCATATTCCGGCGCATAGTTGGAGACGCTGCCATTCATATTGGCGATCTTGATCCGCACCGGACCCCACGCCGTATCTACCGTTTCCCATCGTCGCGAGAGCGTCTGGCGCTGTTCCTCGCGGCGGCGCACGCCCAGAGTTGTGGTCTCCGCAAAGATCAGTTTGGTGAGGCGATTCGCGTCTTCCATTTTCGCCAGCACGGTGAGCAACGCGCCGGGGCGGCTTTTCTTCATCTGCACCGGGACGCTGAACACATCGAGCGCTCCTTCGGCCAGCAACCGCTCCATGGCGTAGGCCAGCACCTGCGGGCTGAGGTCATCGAGATTCGCTTCGAGCACCGTGATCCTGTCATTCCATTTGCTTGGCGATGTACTCGCGCCATCCTGCGGCGCAGCTTCTCCAATTGTTAGCCGCAACAGGTTCGGATGCTCGGGGAATTCTCGTGTGCCAGCGCCGTATCCCGCCTTTTCAATCTTCATTGCTGGAAACGGCGCGAACCGGCCGCACAGCGTCTTCACGATCGCGGCGCCTGTCGGCGTTACCAGTTCGACCTGTGGCCCCGACGAATACACCGGCGCATCCCTGAGCAACCTCAGCGTTGCGGGCGCCGGCACGGGAAGCGTTCCGTGCGCGCACTTGACGGTTCCGCCGCCTACGTTCAGCGGCGAGCATACCCATTCTTCGACCGCAAGAGATTCCGCTCCCACCGCGGCGCAGACAATATCCACCAGGGCATCGACGGCGCCGACTTCGTGAAAGTGAACGCGCTCGATGGACGTATCGTGAATCTCGGCTTCGGCTTGGCCCAGAGTTTCGAATATGCGAATCGCGGTTGCCTTCGCCGCGCCGCCGATGGCTGACTTCTCGATGATCTCGCGAATCTCTGTCAGACTGCGCCCATGTTGTGTAGGGACGGGGCTTTGCGCCGTCCTTGGCGGGACAGAGCCCCGCCGCCACATGGGCTCGCCGTGATCGTGGTCATGCTCGTGTTCCTGCCGCTCCCGGAAAACTTCGCGCGGCAGATCCTTTTCGCCGTTGGCGTACACATCCACTTTGGTCGCGGAAATTCCGCCCCGCAGCACCCGGGAAATCTCCAACCGAGCGCCGATATCGATCGCCGCGACCGTGTCCTCCAGAAGCTTTGGAGACACCCCGGCATCCACCAGCGCGCCCAGAAACATGTCGCCGCTAATGCCGGAGAAACAGTCGAGGTAGGCTATGCGCATGATAAGAATCGCTATTGGCTCTTAGCTCTTGGCTCTCAGCTAAAAGCCAAGGGCTAAGAGCTTAAAGCGCTGTCTCTTGTCGAATTTTCATCATAGGTGCCGCTCGCATTACCGTCAAACCCGTCGCCTGTCGCGAGTTTGTTAGAATCAATTTCTTCAATAGTTTAGAGGACATCCTTGTATCGATATCTGGAACGCCGACTGGTCGAACATCTACGCGAGTTTCTGCGTCGTACTTACGACCTGGAAATCGCTAACATTGTCGTTGAACAGCCGCCCAAAATCGAATTTGGCGAGTACGCGTTGCCGCTCGCTTTCGAACTCGCCCGGAAACTCCGCAAGGCGCCGCGCAAGATCGCCGAAGAAATCGTCGCCGGGGTCGGTGCGATTCCCGGCTTTGAGAAATTCGAGGTCGCGGGCGCCGGGTACATCAACGTTCGCGTAAGCCGCGCCGAACTGGCCACGGCGCTCGCCGCCGACCAATCTGCGCCGGCCGAGGTTCCACCGGGCAAGGTGTTGGTCGAACATTCGAGCATCAATCCCAACAAGGCGGCGCACATCGGACACCTGCGCAACGCCATTCTCGGCGATACCTTCGTCCGCCTGCTGCGCTTTGCGGGCAGGGAAGTGGACGTCCAGAACTACATCGACAACACCGGAGTGCAGGTCGCCGACGTGGTGGTTGGATTCGTGCACATCGAGAAGAAGTCTCGCGCTCAGATTGAAGCGCTCGCCGCCGCGCCGCGATTCGATTATGTATGTTGGGAGCTCTATGCTCGCGTCTCGCAGTGGTATGAAGAGGACAAGGCGAACCTGCAGGCGCGATCAGCCACGCTGCATGCGATCGAGGAAGGGAATAATGAGACGGCGGCGATTGCGGATTTGATTTCGACGGCCGTCCTTAGGCGCCATCTCGAAACCATGGACCGGCTCGACATTGAGTATGACTTTCTGCCGCGCGAGAGCGAAATTCTGCACCTGCACTTCTGGGACGCGGCGTTTAGCAAGCTTAAGGACGCTGGCGTCCTTACTTACGAGACGGGAGGCAAGAACGCGAGCTGCTGGGTGATGCGGCGCGCGGGAACTAGCGCGGACCGTACGGGCGACTTACGGGAGGGAGCCGAAGCCAAGAAGAAGAAAACGAACGGCTCTGAGACAGCGAGTGACGACGATGACCTCCTCGTAGCGATTGGGTCGCAGCCCGGAGTTGACATTCGTCCATCAGAGATCGCCGAGGAAGACCAGAAAGTCATCGTCCGCTCCAACGGCACGGTCGGTTACGTCGGCAAAGACATCGCTTATCACATGTGGAAGTTTGGCCTGCTTGGGCGCGATTTCGGCTATCGGAAATTCTATCGCTATCCCAACGCGCACGACTGCTGGATCTCGACCACCGAGGGCGAGCGAGATCATCCCCACTTCGGCGATGTGGCCGAGATCTACAACGTCATCGATGCGCGCCAATCCGAGGCGCAGAACACGGTGATCGAAGCTTTGCGTGAACTCGGCCACGGCGAAGCCGCCGATCGCTACACCCACTTCTCCTACGAAATGGTTGCACTGACGCCGCGCTGCGCCGCTGAACTTGGCTACACACTTAGCGACGAAGATAAGGCGCGGCCCTGGATCGAGGTCTCCGGCCGCAAGGGCTTTGGCGTGAAGGCGGACGATCTTCTCGATGCGCTCATCGCCTCGGCCGGCAAAGAAGTGGATGCGCGTCATCCCGAGTTGAGTGAAGTGGAGCGCGCCAGCATTGCTATGCAGATCGCCATCGGGGCGCTGCGCTACTTCATGCTGAAGTTCACGAAGCCCTCGGTGATCGCCTTCGATTTCAAAGACGCTTTGAGTTTCGAGGGTGACACGGGTCCCTACGCACAGTATGCCGCCGTCCGCGCTTCGAACATTTTTCGCAAGGGTGGGCTCGATCCGGAGAGTTTCTGTCGAGATGCGGCTGGCCGCGTCGCTACAGAAGGTTTCGCTCAGTTCCTTACTGGCGAATCGGGCAACGACATTTGGGAGCTCTGGCTGGCGGCCGCGAAAACGTCTTACATCGTGGGCCAGTGCATCGCGACGACCGAGCCCGCGTATCTCGCCAAGCATGCCTTTCAACTGGCGCAGCTCTTTAATACGTTCTATCACCGCTATCCAATCCTGAGCGAAGCGGATGAGGGCCGGAGAAAGTTCCTGCTGGCAACCACAGCCGTGGTTCGCCGCGAGCTTATTCGCGTTCTTGCGGCGATGGGGATCGGTGTTCCGCCGGTAATGTGAGCCAGTTGCGCAATCTTGCGAATTAGCGGCCGACCATCTCCAATACGGCACCGATACTCGTCTCCAGGGTTTCGACCGGCATGCCCGGCCGCTCCAGACGGAGCACCGCTCTCGCCAGGCTGTTGTTGGCGACTTCAAAGCTGCCGGTGCAGTCGGTCTTCACGTAGGGAAGACGATGGATGCTAGGGCCAGCGCCAGCGATCGCTCCTTCCAGTCGGAATCCATCCTGCGTCGAACATCGAAAATTCCACAGCAATTCATCCGAATCCCTTCTGATCTCTTGTAGATTCTTGAATTCGTGCTCCATCCCCTCATGCCAGAGCACCGCTTTGCGAAAGACTAGCCCGAACGGCATTTCGTATACCAAGGCTTCGAATGTGCTTGCCTGGCATGCGCTCGAACGCCCGCCGGGGCGGGGAAAATAGGCATGGGTCCAAGTCCAGAAGTTGCGATGCCGGTATCCACAGTTGTGTCCTTGCACTCCGAACCCCAGAGGGGTTCCCGCAAAACTCCGGCCATCCAGCGTGATCTGGCCGGAAAAAAGCGCGTCGGAATGCGGGGTGCGCGAAAATCCAATCCAGCCCTTGTTGCTCAGCGTGACGCGAAACGCGGAACCGTAATGCAAGTTCCATGAAATCGCGTGCCCTCCAACTGCCAACGCTCCCCGGCAGGAGCTCTCGCCGATTTCATTGTTGCCGATGCGGATGTGGAATGGATTTTGCCTTCGGGCGCTGAGGTCCAGACCTTCCAAAGGAAATCCTTGAATGAAGCTTTGCGGCTTTCCATCCTGCGGAAACCATGTGGCCCATACCTGGACGGGCATCCCGCCCGGGTCGCCTGCGCAACCGCAGCGGCCAGGATTCATCAGCAAATATCGGAACCACCACGCCCCGGCGCCGTCCGCCAGTCCCAGACGAACAAACCAGACTTCGTAACGGCGCCGGGCAGAGAGTGATGAATAGAGTTCGTTCAGCGTCTTCACAGTCGTACGCATCATTTCAGGTCATTTCAGGACTATGGGCAACGGCTGGTCATAGGGTTGAATCGCGACGATAAGGGACTTGCGCTGATCGAAGGCTTCCTTGGTGAGCTTGAAACCGACGATGATGACTCCTCGGCGTTCGGTTCCGGCGAGCAGCTTGGTTTCGGGGGAAAGCGGCGGCTCGGAATTTTGTTTCAACGCCGGGAATGCCTGGAAATAGCGGTCAAGATCCACGGCGGAAGCGGCTTCGTCGTCGAAGGTTTTGTCGTCGGCGGTGGTGAGCTGCGCTTTGAGCGTGTGAATCCAGAGCGGCTTTTTCGCCGTATTGCGGAGGGTCAGGGTGATGGCGGCCAGGATCATGTTCTGGCCGGGCACTTCGGCCGCGGCCACCGAATCGACCGAACCCGCGCCCTGCGGTTTCGGCCGGCCCGTGAAAGCGAAAATTCCCACAATCACCGCGACGGCAGCGATGCAGATCAGGACAATGCCAGCGGGCGGAAGGTTGCGCCTGGCGGTTCCGAATTCATCCCCGATGTGAAAGTCGGTGATCGGGTCAGGCGGTGGTGGGGGCTGCGGCCGAGGAGGCCCGGGGTGACCGGGCATGGGTTGATCGGACATGGGGTGATTGTAGACGAGCGTCTGACTTCCGGCATCGGACTGCGGGGTACTGGGTAAACACAAGATTTCAGACAGTACCCGGTATGGCGGCACGTCCGCAATTTGGGCTCTGACCGGGGGTACGCTATCGGAGAGGGGTTATATGTCCTTACGGTGTCGTGACTTTGGTTACCTTGCCACGTGTGACGGATGCTGCGACGATGCGGAAGATTTCCTTTTGGAGGTACTCGGCGGTGAATCGTCAAACTCTCTTTAGCGCGTTGGCTTGCGCATTGCTAGTAGTCAGCATGCTGGGCTGCGGATCGACTAACAACTTGCAGTCCATTACGCTATCGGTTTCGAACACGGACGCGAACGCGGGCACTGGGTTCGTTTTGTATCCTGGGTTGCCGGTACAAATGTATACGTGGGGGAACTACAGCAGCGGGAAGCAAAAGCTTCTTTTCGGCAGTAACCTTACCTATCAGATAGCGAGTACCCCGTTTGGTCATGCTGAAACCGGCACGTTCGGCGACCCGAACGCCACCCCACCGCAGACCGTCCAGTTGAGCGCGGACGGACAACTCACGCCCATCACGCCCCCTGCCTGCTCCTATGTGGATGTCGCGCAGCCCCCCGCGACCAAGCCGGCCTTTCAAACGACAGGTTGGTATATTGTTACGGCTACCTATCTTGGGCACACTACCCCGCCCGGCGCTGTCTATATGGCTACTGCCGGTCTCCCCGCTACTACCACTAACCCGAGCGGAGAATGCGGTGCGCAGCCGACTTCTTAGTTTCGTAGTCCGGCGTTTGATTTTTTGATCCGCGGGGACGGTTGCATGCCTGCCGTCCCCGTCTCCATTTAGATCTGCCCTGGCGAAGCCGGCCATTTTCAGCCCATCCGTTTGAGCGTCCTGCTCACCAGCCTTATAATGCTAAGTTTGCCCGTACACGCGATTGTTGCCTATGCTTGTCATTCCCGCAATTGAAGTCGTGATCGGATGAAGGTACGCGCCGGAATTGAAGTGTCGAGCCAGTCCGACATCGGCTGCGTGCGCCAGAATAACGAGGATTCGTTTGGCTATTGGGAGCCGGAGGATGACGGGCAGTTCCTGCGCAAGGGGCGGCTGGCGATTGTAGCGGACGGCATGGGCGGCTACGAGGGCGGTCAGGAAGCGAGCCGGCTGGCGGTGGAAACGATGGTGGCAGTGTACCGCGACTTTGGCGGCGACGACCCGCAGGCGGCGCTGGTCGAGGCTTTGCAGGTGGCGCACGAGCAGATACGGCAATACAGCTATGCCCATCCGGAACTGCGGGGCATGGGAACGACGTGTACGGCGGCGGCGATCGTCAGGGTTGCGGACGGGGGTGCGCAATATGACGCGCTCTATTACGTGCATGTGGGGGACACGCGACTCTACCTCATCCGCGACGGCCAGATTACGAGGGTAACGCGCGACCACTCCTATGTGGGACGGCTGGTGGAGTCGGGCTTGATCAGCCAGGAACAGGCGGAGAATCATCCACAGCGGAACATTCTGACCGCAGCTTTAGGCACGAACCCCGATCTGGTTATGGACTCACCCGGACGACCAGCGCCGCTGCGCCCGGAGGATGTGCTCGTGATCTGCAGCGACGGATTGTGGGGGTTGGTACGCGACGCGGAGATTCTTGACGCAGTGAAAAACAAAAGCGCGGAACAAGCGGGCCGCGAGCTGATCGAAATGGCTCGGGAACGCGGCGGACCCGATAACATCACGGTCGAGATTCTGCGCCTACGCTGAGGCGGTTCGGGATCCTGAAAGCGTGCGTCCGGCACGGAAAAGTCGCATCTTCCGAAAGTGCAAAGCCTTGCACAAGGCCCCGGTGCGAGTCCCTCTTCCAGCGGTAACTTGATGAAATCACAGGACCGGCCAAAGCCGGGAAATTTATTGCTTTGGCAGTGCGCTTGCATTTTCTATAATGCCTATCAGCCACATAGAGATAGTCGGGGCTGGCAACATGAAGGTTTCCCAAAAAGGGCTGTATGCGTTGCAGGCGCTGATGGTGCTGGCCCGGCGCTATACCCAGGGTGCGATCCGGATTCGCGACATTGCCTACGAAGAAAATCTGCCGGGAAAGTTTCTGGAGCTGATTCTTCTGGAACTGAAGAACGCGCGCATCGTGGAGAGCGTGCGCGGCGCCAAGGGCGGATACCGCTTGCGCCGGGCGCCGTCGGAGATCCGGTTGAGCGAAGTCATCCGTTTGATTGACGGGCCGCTCGCGCCGTTTGGGGACGCGGAGCAGCTGCGGGTTCTGATCGATCGCGATGCCGACCATAGCGCCCTGTACAAAGTGTTCCTGGAAGTACGGGATGCAGCCGCCGGGATTCTGGAGAATACGACGCTGGCCGACTTGATCAGCCGTGGACCGGCCGCGAATTCCCATCCAAGCATCAGCGACAAGAAGATCAGCAACCGGAAGAGCCGCAGAAAGAAGAAGTCCGAGCTCATTGTGCTGCCGATGTTGGCCCGAGGCGGGGGCAATGATTAAGCGAAGTTTCTTCGCTTGCGCCGGGTTGGGGTTTTTGCTGGGTGCATTGGCCTGGGGCCAGACCGTCATTCGCGTGGGGGCATTTCCGAATATCACGCACCCGCAGGCGATGGTGGGTAAGAACAACGGGTGGTTCGAGAAAGCGATGGGGCCCCACGTCAGGATTGAGTGGAAGAGCTTCAACGCTGGGCCTTCGGCGATGGAAGCCTTATTTGCCGGGGCGATTGACATGACGTATATCGGCCCGAACCCAGCCATCTCCGGCTACGTTCGCTCCAATGGAGAAGCATTGCGGATTGTGGCGGGCGCGACCAGTGGCGGAGCTGCGCTGGTGGTGCGCAACGATTTCGGCATTCTGAAGCCGGAAGATTTTCACGGCAAGAAGATCGCTTCCCCGCAGATGGGCAACACGCAGGACGTGGCGCTGCGCGCGTGGTTGAAAGCGAACGGCATGAAAACGACGGACAAGGGTGGGGACGTGCAGGTAATTCCGCTGGCGAATCCCGACCAGTTGACGCTGTTCCTCAAGAAAGAGTTGGATGGCGCGTGGGCGCCCGAGCCTTGGGCAACGCGCTTGATCAAGGAAGGGAACGGCCGCCTGTTCCTGGATGAGCGGACGCTCTGGCCGAACGGTCAGTTTATCGCCGCTCATCTGATCGTGCGGACGCAATTTCTGCGGGAACATCCCGATCTGGTGAAGAACTGGATTCGCGCGCACGTGGAATTGACCGACTGGATCAACGGGCATTTGCGCGAGGCCAAAGAACTTCTCAACCGGCAGATCGCGAAAGAGACGGGGAAGGCGCTGCCTGACGCGGTGCTGGATGAAGCTTACGGGCGCATGACGGCGACGTATGACCCGCTGCGCGCGTCGTTGGTGACTGCCGCCAAGTCCGCATTTGACGCTGGTTTTCTTGGGCGCCAGATGCCGGATCTGTCGAGTTTGTACGATCTTTCGCTCCTGAACCAAGTCTTAGCGGAAAAAGGGAAGAAGGCAATCCAATGAGCACGAGTCCTCAAAATGCGTATCCTGCGGCAGTCCCAACTGGCACTCGCGCCGGAGTGCGCGCAAATGTGTTTCGCGGGAAACCGGCTTCCTCCGTAACTACGTTTCCGGGGCGCCCGATCGCCGAGGTGGTAGTCCCGAAGGTCGCGCTGGATGCAATCTCGCTCAGCTACAAGACGACTTCGGGGGAGCGGTTACTGGCGCTCGACAATATCAGCCTGGAAGTGAAGCCGGGAGAGTTTCTCTGCATCGTCGGCCCTTCGGGATGTGGCAAGTCCACGCTGTTGCACCTGATCGCGGGCCTGCAGCCGCAGACCTCGGGAAAGGTGCTGGTGGATGGCACGCCGGTGAGTGGGCCGGGAACCGATCGCATCCTGATCTTCCAGGAACTCGGCCTGTTTCCGTGGCTGACGGTTGGCGGGAACGTCGAGTTCGGCATGAAGATGAAGAACGTCCCGAAAGCCTTGCGCGAGGAGAAGGTGCAGTACTATTTGCGTCTTGTCCATCTTTTGAAATTCAGGGACAGCTATATCCATCAACTATCTGGCGGCATGCGGCAACGAGTCGCATTGGCGCGGGCACTGGCCACCGAGCCCGACGTCCTGCTGATGGACGAGCCGTTTGGGGCGCTGGACGCTCAGACTCGCGATCTGCTGCACGACGAATTGGAGCGCATCTGGGCCGAAACCGGACGCACCATCATTTTCGTTACGCACAATGTGCGCGAAGCAGTAAGGCTGGGAGATCGCGTGGTCTTGCTGACGTTTCGTCCGGGGCGGGTGAAAGAGGAATTTTCGGTGAACCTGCCGCGGCCGCGTCACATGGAACAAACCGGTGTCGCACGCATGGCGGGGGATATCCTGGATTGCCTGCGCGATGAGATCAACAAGTCCCTGGAAGAGGAGTACGCCGATGAAAAAGCTCGCTAAGCAGGTAATCTTCTATTCCGCGCTTCTCGGCGTCTGGGCCCTTTTAGCAAAACTGCGCATCTGGCCGCCGTACCTTTTTCCTCCGCCGTGGGGAGTTGGACACTCCTTGTGGGACGGCTTTGCCGACCATAGCTTCTGGATTGGCATCGCCGTCACTATGAAGCGCATGCTCATCGGCTACAGCTTGTCGGTCGTGCTCGGGATGATCCTTGGTTTAGCCGTCTCGAGCAACAAATTCCTGGAAGAAACTTTGGGCGGTTTGCTGGTGAGTCTGCAATCGCTGCCGAGCATCTGCTGGATTCCGCTGGCCGTTCTCTGGTTCGGACTGACGGAAAAAGCCATTCTGTTTGTGGTGCTGATGGGTTCGCTGCTCTCGGTGACCATCGCCATGGACGACGGGCGCAAGCAGATGCCGAAGATCTATGGCATGGCGGGGCGCAACCTGGGAGCAAGCGGTTTCCGCCTTTTCTGGTCCGTGCTGTTGCCGGCCAGCTTGCCGTTTATCGTGAACGGGATGAAACAAGGCTGGGCCTTCGCGTGGCGCTCGCTGATTCAAGCCGAAATGATTTTTCTCAGTCTCGGACTGGGCCAGTTGCTGATGATGGGCCGCGACCTGAGCGATATGAACCAGGTCATGGCGGTGATGATCCTGATCATTATCCTCGGCTATCTGGTGGACGGCCTGATCTTCCGCACCATGGAGCGGCGTCTGCAGGCGAAATATGGGCTGACGCCAGCGTAGCACGGCAGCTCTCAGGTGGCAGGTCTCAGGAAAACCTGCGGTCTCTCTTGGCTGTTGGTGGTCTGCCGGCGACCTAAGGTTTTCCTGACACCTGACACCTGAGACCTGATTCTCGTAAGATTCCCTGTGCTCGTCTTCTGGATTCTTTTCAACCTGTTTGTGGTGGCGATGGTGGCGCTCGATCTGGGCGTACTAAATCGCCGCTCCCGCCGCGTCGGGTTTCGCGAGGCGCTGGCCTGGTCGGGAGTCTGGATCGCGCTGGCGGCGGCGTTTGCGGTGCTGGTGTTGTTCTGGCACGGACGGGCGCAGGCGCTCCAGTTTGTAACCGGCTACGTCATCGAAGTGTCGCTCAGCGTCGACAACCTTTTCGTATTTCTCGTCATTTTCCGCTATTTCAAGGTGCCTGACGAGCATCAACACAAGGTGCTGTTCTGGGGAATCCTCGGGGCGCTGTTCATGCGGGGTGTGTTCATCGTGGTGGGTGTGGGCCTGATTCGCCGCTTCAGTTGGATCACCTACGCATTCGGCGCTTTGCTTGTTTATTCGGGATTGAAGCTGCTGCGGCAGGGCGAAACGGAAATTCATCCCGAGAAAAACCCTGTTCTTCGCCTGTTTCGCCGAGCTTTCCCGGTGACGGAGGAATATGTGGAGGGGCAGTTCTTTACGCGGCGATTTTCAGCGCGGCGATTGTTCAGGCAAAAGAGCGGACTTTACGCCACTCCGCTGTTGCTGGTGCTACTGGTGGTCGAGACCAGCGACATTCTTTTTGCGGTGGATTCGATTCCGGCGGTCCTCGCCATCACGCTGAACGCCTTTATTGTCTACACCTCGAATGTGTTCGCCATTCTCGGCCTGCGTTCGATGTACTTCGCGCTGGCGGGAATGATGGACCTGTTTCACTACCTTCATTACGGACTGTCAGTGGTGCTGATTTTTATCGGGTTCAAAATGCTAGGGTCGCACTACGTGTACATTCCAACCGGATGGGCACTGGCGATCGTGCTTTTTGTTTTGGCAGCTTCCATCCTCGCCTCGCGGGTGAATCCGCAAAAGAAACTGGCCAGGTAGCCTCAGTTGCCCATTGCAAACGCAGCGTGAAGAAAAACTCGTGTAGAGACGGGGCTTGCCCCGTCTCGGACTGCCCAAGCATCCTGGCTCGCGCAGGTTGGGGGTGAGGATTTTGAGCCGTGCCGGCACATCTAGCGCATACGCTATGATGAATGTTCATGATCAGCATTCCAGTGGCTACGCCGTCGCGCTCCTATGAAGTGCTCATCGGAAGCGGGCTGATCGCCCGTGCCGGAGAATGCCTCGGCAAGATTCTTGAAAATCGCCGCGCGTTTGTGGTCACTGTCCCGCCGGTGCGGCGGCGCTGGGCGAAGGTCCTGCTGAAATCGCTGGCCGCCTCGGGAGTTGAAACTGACCTGCTCGAAATGCCCGATGGCGAGCGCGCGAAACGTCTTACGACCCTGGAGAAGCTGGCGGAGAAACTGGTGAAGCAGGGCGCCGATCGCGGGGTCACGCTGGTTGCGCTCGGCGGCGGCGTAGTCGGCGACGTGACTGGGTTTCTGGCCTCGATCTATATGCGAGGCGTGGATGTCATCCAGGTACCGACGACTGTGCTGGCGCAGGTGGATGCGGCGATCGGCGGGAAAACGGGCGTCAACCTCGTGTCGGGAAAGAATCTGCTCGGGACGTTCCACCAGCCGCGTGTTGTTCTGGTCGACCCCACCGTTCTGGAGACGCTGCCTTCGCGTGAATACCACGCCGGTCTGTACGAGTCGCTGAAGTGCGGCATTATCGGAGATCCGGGGTTGTTCAAGCTTTTTGAAGACCGGCGCCGCGAGATTCTGGATCGCGACCCGGTCGTGGTTGAGAAAGTGATTGCCGATTCGGTGCGCCTGAAGGCGTCGATAGTGAGTGCTGACGAACGCGAAGGCGGATTGCGGCAAGTGCTCAATTTCGGACACACGATCGGACACGCGCTTGAGACCGAGACCCGCTATGCGCAGTTGCTCCACGGAGAGGCGGTGGCGTGGGGCATGATCGCGGCTACGCACATCGCGCTCTCCACGGGCAAACTGGATAGTGTGACGGCGGGACGCATTTCGAACGCGGTGCTTGGCTTTGGCAGGCTGCCGCGCATGCAGTTGCAGACCGCGAACATCCTGAGGCGGCTGCGCTCGGACAAGAAGACGCGGCACGGGGTGGTGCACTTTATTCTGCCGCGCGAGATTGGCAAGGTTGAGATCACGAGCGACGTGCCGGAAGCAATCGTGCGCTCCGCGGTCGACGAGATTCGGAAGCTGGCGCGGAATTAGTATCGCCTACGGTGGAGCGACGGGCGCCCGGCCCGTGCAGCCGTATGACGGCCGGGCGGGGGCGCCCGGCTCTCCACGGGCGACAAGAATATGGATCAACAGATGAATCAGCGGATCGTAGGCGCAGCGCCTGCCGGTGCGCCAGACCGCGAGTCTGCGGCGGTGGCCGTGCGGGAGATGTTCAGCTCGATTGCGCCGCGCTACGACCTGCTGAATCACGTTCTTTCGTTCAACATTGACCGGTGGTGGTGGTGGCGCACCGCGCGCACGTTCGATGCGATTCTGAAGCGTCCCGAGGCTCGCGTGCTGGATATTTGTTGCGGCACCGGAGACATGGCGTTCGCTTTACTCCGGCGCGCTGGCTCGGGGGCTTCGCAGATTCTGGGTGCGGATTTTTCTCACGCCATGCTGAAGCGCGCAGCGGCGAAGGCGGCGGAGAAGGCGCCCGACAAAGGAAGCGGCACGACCCTGCGCTGGATCGAAGCCGACGCACTTCGCCTGCCGTTTCCCGATGGACATTTCAATCTGGTGACCTCGGCATTCGGCTTTCGAAACCTGGCCGACTACGACGCGGGATTGCGTGAAATTGCGCGGGTGCTCGGCCCGGGCGGAGAATGCGGCATCCTGGATTTCGGAGAGCCGGGCGGCTTGATCGGACAGTGCTATCGCGTCTACTTCAAGAAAGTTCTTCCCGCGATCGGGACGATGATTTCGGGAGTGCGCGGCCCGTACGCCTATTTGCCCGCGTCGGTCGAGCGTTTTCCGGCGCCGGATGAAATGCTTGGGCGCATGCGCCAGGCGGGGTTTCGCGAGGCTTCCTGGACTCCGTACACGTTTGGCATTGCGGGGCTTTACCGTGGAGTGAGGAGCGCTTAACCGCCGAGGAATTCTGAGAAAACATCTAACCTGAACCAGTATGATGCACGGTGTTCCGTGTATTCGACTCGTGGGGGAGTTATGGCGAAGTTTGAGACAGTTCTGAAGTGTTTTGAAGCGCCCGACGAGATACGAGTGTTCGAAAAAGGAAGATTCGAACTTGTTCGCATCGGGGGCATGACCATCGGCCGCGCCACGTACGAGCCGGGATGGAAGTGGTCCGTTCACGTCGGGCCCAGCTTGGGTGCGTCGCGCTGCAACGTCGAGCATGTCGGGCTGGTGCTCTCCGGCTGCGCCACAGCTGCGATGGAGGACGGCACGATCCACGAACTCCGCGCCGGCATGCTCTTTTACATTCCACCCGGACCCCCCGGCCACGATAGTTGGGTGGTGGGCGATGCGCCCTACGTCTCGCTACATTTTCTCGGCGCCGACCAGTACGCAAGCAAATAAGATTTTGATCTTCTCGGCGTACTCGGCGTCCGGGCGGTGAATTCAGTTTTTCTGGAACGAATCCGCGAACGCCTGCGCATTGGTTTTCTCAATCACCCGCTCGTAGTCGTCGCCGAGAAATTTCTTCAGGCGGTCGGTGTTCATGATGTACTGGCCGGTCATGTAAGGGACGGCGTCCGGCGGAATCGTCGAAATGTTCCAGTCCCACAAGCACTGCAGAATGCGGCGCATGACCCACTGTCCGGGGACGCGCAGCACTTTGGCGTGCGCCACCTCGAAACACTGCGCGAAGGTCAACGGATCGCCGCGCCCGGCAACGTTCAGGATGGTCAGTCGTTGCGCTTCCGGTTCCCGCTTCAGGATCCACGCGATCAGCCGGGCCATGTCGTCAACGTGGAGAAACTGGATTTTGTTATCCAGATACTGCTGGCCGAAGGGGAGCATGGCGGGCAGGCGTTTCGCCGACTGGCGCATACGGGCGGCACGCGGCCCCTTCCCATTGGGCGTTCCGCGGAACGCTCCCATTAAGTAATTTTCGACGGTGGCTCCGGCAAAAATGTGGGGACGCAGGATGAACACTCCGCACCCGCGCAGCGAAGGCGCGCGCTGCTGCACGACCAGATCGCTTTCTTTCTTGTGGACCGCGTAGGGCAGCGTGTGAGCGCCGAGCGGGGAGTCTTCCGCGACGGGTGCGGGCAAGTCGGAGCCATACGCCGACACGCTGCTGGGAAAAATGAACTGCCGAATGGTGGTTTCGGGATTGCGGTTAGTTTCTGCAATGGCTTCCATCACTCGGGCTGTGCCGGCCACGTTGATCCGCCACATCCGGTCGACGTCCAGAACCCCTGAGCGATGGGGATCGATCACGAACGCCAGGTGCACAACGGATGCAGGCCGCAACTCGCGCAGCAGCAGGAGCAACTCGCGGGTGGATTCCTCTCTTCCCAGATCGAGCGCTACAAAGCGATCAACCGGGGAATGTACGGGGGGCGTGACGTCGATGCCCACCACCTTGAAATCCGAGAGCTGCGGCAACAACCGCTGGCCAAGATTGCCCGAAACGCCGGTGACGACAATGGTTGGTTTTGTCGTATCCATTTAGTCGTGGTCGGGTCGCTCTTGAGCAGGGGGCATTGGTCCCCGATGCGGCGGCATGGCTGGATTTTGCACGGGGCCGAAGTAGGCATCGTTCAAGTCGACATTGCTCTGAAAACCTTGCATGTTATCGCGATAGCGCTGGTTGGAAATAACTTTGAGGATCTCCGGTTTCACCGTATCCAGAGGTATGGTCTCCTTGCTGACCATCTCGTAGATGTAGTAACCGCTGTTGGGATCGGAAATCAATTCGGACACTTCGCCGGGCTTCAGGTCCATGACCGCTTGATGGTTCGCAGGCAGCGCGGTGCGGCGGAATTTCTCCATCTTTGTGGTAGGCGCAGTTCCCGGGAGTCCAGCGGCGGCGTATGCCTCTTTTTCCAGCTTGTCGGGGTCTTCCCCCTTAACGGCGCGCGCGCGGAGATCGGCGGCGACTTTCTTCATCGCTTCTTCAGCAGCCTTCTTTTGCGCCTCGGTTGGAGCTGGATTGGTCGTCGCAGGGCTTTTCCCACCGGACTCGGCATCGGCCTTGGGCTTTGCGGCCGAAGGTACGATTTGCTTGGCGCGGGGAACGTAAATCCGCGCCAAGGTGGCTTGCTCGTAGGAGGGTTCGTTCTTCTTGTAATAGTCTTCGAGATCGGCGTCGCTAACCTTAGTGGAATCATCCTGCAGCGCGCGGCCGAGCTCTTGGGAAAGAATCTGCAAGCGCGCAAAATACATCTTTTCTTCGAACGCGGGCCCTTTATCGAGGGCGCGTTTTTCCGCCGCGGTAGACATCTTCAGGGCCAGGGAATACCGGGTTGCGAGTTGGCGACGAAGGGTGAGCGACATTCCCGGCTGCAGCGCTTCGACGACCTTTTCAAATTGCGCGCGAGTGATCACGGTTTTGCAGGCGTCGCCCTGCTGGGTAGCGTCGGCGCAGAAACCCTTCAGCGTAATCACCGCATCGTCCGGCCCAACTTTTACTTCGGGGGCCTTATCGGGCGCGGCGGAGGCGCTTTGTTCCGGCTTCGCTCCGGCGGCGGGAGTTGTAGGCGGCTGCGCCGCTTGTCCGTAGGCCAAGCCGGCAAGCAGCAGACACACGAGATACTGGGCACGCATGAATCAATATCCTCCAGGGAGAAATTGCGATGAATGTCATCGTAGCATGTCCCGCCGGAGGCCGGGCAAGGGGTCGAGGGGTTGGCGGCGGGCGAATCCAAAGCGATAATGACCTTCATGGCATTCAGCTCCCAGTCGATGCGCCGGGAAAAACGAGCCGTTGCCGGGAACTCTGTGCTGGCGGCTCTCGTAATCACCGGCCTGAAAATCGTTGTGGGGATCGCGACCGGCTCGCTGGGGATTTTATCGGAGGCGGCACACTCTGGATTGGATCTGATCGCAGCCCTGGTGACGTTTTTTTCGGTGCGGGTTTCCGACAAGCCGGCGGATGCCGATCACCAGTACGGACACGGCAAGTTTGAGAATTTTTCGGCCTTCATCGAAACCGGTCTGCTGCTGGTGGCCTGCGTCTGGATTGTCTATGAATCGATAAGGCGTCTGTTCTTTCACAGCGTGGAAATTGAGCCGAGCGTGGCTGCGTTCCTGGTCATGTTCCTTTCGATTGCGGTCGATGCCTGGCGCTCCCGCGCACTCGGACGCATCGCGAAGAAGTACGACAGTCAGGCGCTGGAAGCTGATGCGCTGCATTTTTCCACCGACATCTGGTCGAGCGGAGTCGTGATCGTGGGCCTCGCGCTGGTTTGGCTGGGGCGCAGCAATCAGGTCGGATGGTTGCGCCAGGCCGATCCGATTTCCGCACTGTTCGTGGCGGGCGTGGTGATTTCCGTGAGCTGGCGGTTGGCGCGGAAAACGGTGGATGCGCTGCTCGATGCGGCGCCGGCCGGCGTGCGCAGCCAGATCCTCGATCGGATCGCGACCGTTGATGGCGTGCTGGAAGTGGAGCGGGTCCGGTTCCGCAAAGCTGGCAACCGTTACTTCGCCGATGTTTCGGTGGGGCTGGAACGCAATTTCACCTTCCAGCGCTCCGAGCAGGTGTCCGATGCGGTGAAGTCGCGGGTGCGCGAGATTTTGCCCGATGCGGACGTGATGGTGCACTCCGTTCCGCAAGCCCGGCGCACGGAAAATATTTTTGACCGCATTCGCGCCGTGGCTACCCGATACAACTTCAATGTGCACGACGTCAGCGTGCAGGACCTGAACGGGCAGTTGCACGTGGAGCAGCATCTGGAACTCGACGAACAACTCAGCATGAAGCAGGCGCACGATGAAGTTACCCGGCTGGAAACGGAGATGCGCACTGAGATTCCGGAAATTGCGACCATCCTGACGCATATTGAAAGTGAACCGGCGACCATTGAAACGGGAGAGGAGATCGTTCGTAAGCCGGAATTGGAACAGCGGCTCAAGGATATTGTGAAGGAATTTCCCGAGGTGATGGACGTGCACGAATTCCAGTTCAAGAAGGTACGCGCGCGGCTTTATGTTTCCTGCCACTGCACCCTGCCTGACGATATGCCGCTTGCGCGAGTGCACGACGTTCAGACGTCGCTTGAGATTCGCTTCAAACACGACGCGCCGGAACTATTCCGCGTGCTGATTCATCCCGAGCCGATGACGGATAACCGGCGGTAGCGAGACTGTAGCCCGGGAGGGCGAGTACGGGAGGCACAATGATTGAAGCTTCAGTCAACTGGACAGACAAAGACCGGTTCGTAGGTGCGGCAACTTCAGGGCACTCGATCGTGATGGACACAGCCGCCGAAAAGACGGCTAACACTCCGATGGAGTTAGTGCTGCTCGCTTTGTGCGGATGCACGGCATCGGACGTAGTGGGAATTCTCCGCAAGAAACGCGAGAAGTTTACCGGGCTCGAAGTGCGGGCAGCGGCCGAACGAGCGGACGGCTACCCCGCCGTCTATACGTCGATTCACTTGACCTATATCGTTCGCGGGCACGTGCCGCAGAAAGCCATGGCAGACGCGGTGCATTTGTCGAAAGAAAAGTATTGCTCGGTCTCCGCCATGCTGGAGAAGACGGCGAAGATCACCTACACCATCGAGCACGTTTCGTGAACGCTGGCCCTCATCCGCTGCGGGGTTACTTCTATATCGGGAGTGCGGCCTTTCTGTGGGGAATTTCGGCGACGCTGGGTCGCGCGGCATTCACTGGGCACCCGCTGCCGGGCGGGCTGTCGCTTGGTATTTCACTAAAAAAGATTGACCCGCTGATCTTGTCGCAGAGCCGTACCACTTTGTCGCTGGCGGTGCTGCTACCGGTGCTGCTGGCATGTAGAGGAGTGTCCGCGCTGCGCGTTCCCCGGCGCGACCTGGTGCGGTTTTTTCTGCTTGGAATTCTGGGAGTCGCCGCATCGAACTATCTCTACTACCTCGCGATTCAACGGACGAACGTGGCCACGGCCATCATCCTGCAATACACGGCGCCGGTCTGGGTGCTGCTGTATACGGTGGCACGCGGCGCGCAATGGCCCTCGCTGCGACGAACTGCGGCCGTCGGATTGGCCGTGGCTGGTTGTGCGCTGGCGGTCGGCTTTGTCGGCTCGAGCGGCTTCCGCATGGATGCGGTCGGCGTCACGGCCGCGCTGCTGGCCGCATTTTCCTTTGCGTTTTATAACGTTGGCGGACACAGCGTGCTGGCGCGCTACGACCGCTGGAAAGTACTACTGTGGGTGTTGCTGGCTGCTTCAACATTTTGGATCTTCGTGAATCCCCCGTGGAAAATTATTGCCGCTCACTATGGCCGCGAGCAGTGGGGATTCATGCTGGTGTTTTCGCTGGTTTCCGTGCTCGGGCCATTTTCCTGCTACTTCGCCGGGCTGCAGCACCTGGAGCCGACCCGCGCCATTGTGGCCAGTTGCCTGGAGCCGGTGTTCAGCATCCTGATTGCGGCGCTTGTTTTGGGGGAGTTACTGCGGCCGATGCAGACGGTTGGAATCGTTCTGGTGCTGGCGGCGATTGTGCTGATCCAGTTGCCGGAACGGGCTGCTCGGGGCGAGGAGTTGGTGGTCGAGCCGATGGAGTGAGGACTAAAAAATAGGATTTGTCATCCTTCGCTTCGCTCAGGATGACACCCCAGAATTACCTTCATGCTGGTTCAATCTCCGGAAATACTTTTTGGCCTTGGCCACGTCCCGCCCGATCTGCTCTTTCAGCGCTTCGACGGAAGGAAACTTGATCTCGTCGCGCAGGCGATCGAGGAAGTAAAGTTCAACTTCGGTTTCCGGCGAGAGTTCAAGCGGATGGAAATTCAGCAGGTGGGACTCGACGGCAAACGAGTCGCTGCCGAAAGTCGGGCGGTTCCCGACGTTGGTGACCGAGTCGAAGCACTCATTCTTATTGCCGCTGCCGAGGCGGGTGCGGGTGACATAGACGCCGTCTTTGGGGACGAGTTCTTCGTAGCGCGCCAGGTTGATAGTGGGTACGGTGTACTTCGCTCCGTAGCCGCGGCCTCGGCCGGGGGTGGCGAGAATGCTGAACGGACGCGCCAGCAAGTGGCGTGCCCGGCTCACTTGGCCTTCGGAAAGCAACTTGCGGATGTGGCTGCTCGAAACCCGCTCCCCGCGCAGGCGCATCTCGGGATAATCGTGGACCTCAAATCCCATTTCCCGGCCCAGATCGCGCAGCATTTGAATGTTGCCCGCCGCCTTGTGCCCGAAGTGGAAGTTGTAGCCTTCGTGGACTTCCCGGGCATGCAGGCGCTTCTTCAGGATTTCATGGGCAAACTGGTGCGGCGTCATCAGCGAAAGATCGCGCGAAAACGGGAGCAACAGGACCGAGTCGATCCCGGTGGCTTCCAGCAGGCGCAGTTTTTCCGGAAGCGGAGTCAGCAGTTTCAGGTTGTGACCGGGACGCAGGATGCGGGAGGGATGGGGCTCGAAGGTGACAACCACCGACTGCGCGCTCCCAGCTTTCGCGCGCCGCACGATTTCGTCCACAACGTGGCGGTGAGCGCGGTGCACACCGTCGAAGTTACCGACGCTGACGAGCGCGGGACCGAAGTCGCGGGGAACATCGTCGAGTTTGTGGAAAGTTCGCATCCGAAATCTTTTTACCGTCGAGACGTAAGCAGTCGTTGGTCGTTAGTCGCTAGTCGTTGGCGTGCGTGCTGCGAACCTGCGAGAGATTTCTCGCTAACGACCAACGACTAACGACCAACGACTACTTTTCTCGGCGGTGAACTCAAATTTCAAACTCCAGCTTCATTCCGTCAAACGCCAGCCGCACGTCGGGCGGCAACGCGGCGTTGGTGGCCTCGTGCGGCAGGTCGTGGCAGATGTGCGTGAAAAAC
>Ga0181521_10001893_pt1 | contig 25501 bp, 19 predicted proteins | sample PEATcosm2014_Bin_32_FD_119764 | JGI IMG/M metagenome (GOLD analysis project Ga0181521, IMG submission 119764) | Peatland microbial communities from MTU Mesocosm Facility, Houghton, MI, USA - PEATcosm2014_Bin02_60_metaG | ecosystem: Environmental > Terrestrial > Soil > Wetlands > Peat | place...
CCTTGCACGCATGCACTTTCGCAGCATGCAGAAGCCGCCTTACGTGATTCGCGCAAACGAGGTGGGCAGCAAACAGGAAGAGGGAGCTGACCTTATCGGCAGCCGCGGCGAACTCTTCCGGATCGATTCCGGCGACCCGGGTAAAGCGAGATGAAGGCCACCGCTTTCCACTCTGGCATGCATCTCGAAGAGAGGGGTCTCCGGCCAACTGAGTCCAAGTGTCCACTGTGTTTCTTTGGCGGGGAACGGTCTGCAGTTCTTCGGCTGCAATCTGAACCGGACGTGTCCCTCCTCGCGTGTCCGAATTGCGGCGGCTTTTCAGCTTCTCGTCTGCCCACGGAAGAGGCGCTTCGCACGTATTATTCCAAGTACTACCAGCAAGGCATCTTCCAGGATGCTGAAAAAGTCACGTTCGACGATTCGCAGCGTTTCGCCAAACATCTTGTCCGCAAGGCCGAGCCCTTTCTCAGGGCACAAGGCCTGCGGATTCTCGACTTCGGCGGAGGCGGCGGGAATCTCTCAATTTCTATTGCGCGCCTCTTGCTGGAGAACGGCGCCCCGCACGTGCATGTGGTCCTGGTTGACTACAACGCGGCGCTGGCGAGCACCGATTCTCAGGATATCTCATTGGAATGCCATCAGAGTCTGGCTTCTGCCAGTGCGACGGATTGCGATTTGGTCCTGGCCAGCGGAATTCTGGAACATATCCCGTATCCGCAAGAGGACTTTACCCGGTTGCTATCGGCCCTGCGGCCGGGCGGTCTATTCTACGCGCGAACTCCTTGCGTCGCTTCGTTGTTTCACATTTTGCAACGCATCGGCTTGCCGGTAGATTTCACCTTTCCCGCCCACGTCCACGATATGGGAGAAGAGTATTGGTCGAATATTCTCAGACTACTTCCGGCCAAGTTTCAGCATTACTCGGTGATCTGGTCGCATCCTTCTATCGTGGAGACGACACTGCGGAAAAATCCGATGCGTACGGTGGCCGCTTATGTGATGAAGTCGCCCTGGCGCACCTTAGGCAACCGTTATCGGTTTGTAGGCGGCTGGGAAGTCCTCATTCGAAGGCCGCTAGAGTCCCGCGGTGAGAAGTGATGGTGCGGCATTAGGAGGGGCGGCATTGATGAGTTCTCCGTCCGAACGGCAAATGAGTTCCTTCCAGGCGGAATACAAACCTCTATCCGCTTCCAACCCAGCCTGGGGTTCGGTCGCGTTGCTGCCCTGGGATGAGGCTATTTTCGGGTTTCCCGTGGCGGATCTTCGCATGGGTCCGGACCCACCTGCGGCCAAGGACTTTCCTCTTTTCCGGGAAGCGCTCTTGAGTTTTTGCAGGCGGACTAAGTCCGAACTCATATCCGTGCGTGTGGCGGCTTCCGACACGGCTTTAAGCGCGTTGTTGCTGCAGAGTGGTTTTGTTTACGTCGACTTCGCGCTGCTCGCCACTCTTTCCAAACTAGAACCAGCTTCGTTGCGCAAGACCGGATTCACTCTCCGGCGGGCTGAACCAGCGGATCATGAAGCCATTTACCAGATTTGTGGCAATGCTTTTCACTTTGGGCGATACCACACCGATCCGCATTTCCCCCGCGAGCTTGCCAATCGCAGGTACGTCGAATGGGTGCGTCGCGCCCTCAGCGGCTCGGACCCGGGCGACCTCGTGTTCGTGCTCGGAAGACCGGGCAATGTGATTGGATTCATGCACGTCGCTCTGCATGCAGGGAACGCCGACCTGCGATTGGGCGCCGTAGCCCCGGCGAGTTCCCTCGGTTTTTGGCTATACACCGAGACACTCCAGGCGATACACGCTTTAGGAGCAAAGAGCGTTTCCACTGGTATCTCCGCTGCCAACGTGCGGGTCATGCAAATCTATTCAGCCCTCGGTTTCCGATTTTCACACCCAGAGGTGATTCTCCACTGGCACGCGCCGGACGCGGTGCACCTGGCTGAGAGGTCGCGTGGGACTTAACCGGAGCGCGATGATATTCTCCTTTCGGCAGTAATTATGAGCTATCGCATCCCATTTAACCGCCCCTGCCTCGCGGGCAACGAATACAAGTACATTGCGGAAGCCATTGCCAATGGGCACGCCTCGGGCGACGGCCCGTTTACCCGCAAGTGCCACGACCTTCTCGAAAGAGAGCTGGGGGTTCCGAAAGTCCTGCTGACAACATCCTGTACCCATGCCCTGGAAATGGCGGCGCTCCTGCTCGATTGCGGGCCGGAGGACGAAGTCATCGTTCCGTCGTTTACTTTTGTCTCGACGGCGAATGCCTTCGCTTTGCGGGGAGCGCGTCTGGTATTCGCGGACGTTCGTCCCGACACACTGAATCTCGATGAGAGTCTTTTGGAATCCCTCATAACGACGCGAACCAAGGCGATCGTCGTGGTTCACTATGCGGGAGTTTCCTGCGAGATGGATTCGATTCTCGCCATCGCATCCCGCCACCGAGTCCGCGTGGTGGAGGACAACGCGCACGGCCTGTTCTCTCGCTATAAAGGCACGTACACGGGAACTCTCGGCTGCCTCGCGACCCAGAGTTTCCATGAGACCAAGAACTTCACCTGCGGAGAAGGCGGAGCGCTGATCGTCAACGACACCGAACTGCTGGAACGGGCGCTCGTGATTCGCGAGAAAGGCACCAACCGCAACCGCTTCTTCCGCGGCGAAGTGGACAAATACACCTGGGTCGGCCTCGGATCCAGCTATCTGCCTTCCGATCTTTTAGCCGCATTTCTCTACGCGCAGCTCGAAGCCAGAACGATCATTCAAGAAAAACGGCGGCGAGTCTGGAATCGATACTATGAAGCGCTGGCCGGCTGGGCTGAAAGTAACGACGTAAAACTGCCGCTGATTCCAGCGGAGTGCGAGCAGTCCAATCACATGTTCTACATGCTTTTGCCTTCGCTTGAGCAGCGCGATTCGTTGATCGCACAACTGAAGGCGCAGAGCATTCTCAGCGTCTTCCACTACACTCCGCTTCATCTTTCGGAGGCGGGACTGAGGTTCGCAGCTCGTCCCTCGAACTGCCCGGTCACGGAAGAGGTTAGCGAGCGGCTGCTGCGTTTACCCTTCTACAACGACCTCAGCGAAAGCGAGCAGGACCAGGTCACCGGCGCCGTAACGAGTTCCCGGTTCCTTTCGTTGAGCCGGCGGGCCGGCTAACGCTATGATGTCCGTTCCACCGTAATGTGCGGAATCTTCGGCATCGTTTCTCGCGGCAGCGCTGTCTCGCCCGATCTCTTGGAAAAAGCTGCGCGCAGCCTGGCTCATCGTGGACCGGACGATTCCGGCGCCGTCGTCGTTGACGGCAGCGCTGCCGCTCCCCTCTATCTGGGTTTCGCTCATACCCGTCTCTCCATCATCGATCTCTCGCCGCTCGGCCATCAGCCCATGCAGGATCGGGTCACCGGCAACTGGATCGTCTACAACGGCGAGATCTACAACTTCCGCGAACTGCGCAGGGAGCTCGAAGCCGCGGGTGCCGAATTCAGAAGTCATTCTGACACCGAAGTGATCCTGGCGGCTTATCGCGTGTGGGGAGAGTCGTGCCTGGCGCGGCTGGGCGGCATGTTCGCGTTTGCCCTCTGGGACGCGCCGCGAAAGCGATTGTTGTTGGCGCGCGATTCCATGGGAATCAAGCCGCTGTACTACCACCAGTCAAAGCAGACTTTTATTTTTGCTTCGGAAGTCCGAACCCTTTTGCGGACGGGACTCGTGCCGCGAAAGCCCGATCCCACTGGCGTTTTGAGCTACCTGGCATTCGGCTCCGTGTTCGAGCCGTGGACGATTGTGGAAGGAGTCCGGGCTGTTCCGCCTGGACATGTGCTCACGATAAAAAACGGATCGGTGAGCGACCGCGAATATTGGAATCCGCTGCCGTCTTCCCGGGCCGAGTTCGAACCGCGATCAGGGAATGGGGCCACGACGTCGGCTCAACTGCCCGCGATCTTCCGCGACGCGGTGTTGTCGCACCTGGTGAGCGACGTGCCGGTGGGAGTGTTTCTTTCGGGTGGAATCGATTCCAGCGCTCTGGTTGCCGTCCTCAGCCACAATGGCGTGCGCGCGAACACCTTCTCGTTGGTGTTCAAGGAAGAGGAGTTCAACGAAGGGCAGTATTCGCGGGAAGTCGCCCGTCGCTTCGGCACTGAGCATCATGAGATTCCAGTCTCGCAGCAAGACACGCTGGCGCTGTTGCCCGAAGCTCTACGCGCGATGGACCAGCCAACCATCGACGGCATCAATACCTATCTCGTGTCGGCCAAGACGCGGGCGGCGGGAGTGAAAGTCGCTTTGACTGGACTGGGCGCCGATGAGATGTTCGCAGGCTACTCGAATTTTCGCCGCGTGCCGAGGATGGAAGTCTTTTCCAAACGATTTGGGCAACTGCCGAGGCTGGCGCGGCGGCGGCTTGCCGCTTCGGTGGCGCTGCTCGCAGGCAAGGGCGATCGCGGCCGCAAGCTAGCCGAGTTGGCCGCGGGCAGTGATTCCATGGTTCATCCGGCCTTTGTTCATCCATATTTCCTGGTGCGCACACTGTTTGGCGCCGCGGAGCGCGAGGCATTGTTCTCAGCGGCCGATTACCAAGCCTCGGAGCAATCTCTCGATCGAATGCTGCAAGAGTCGGTCACTGCGAGTCAGTCTCTTGATCCTGTCAACCGCGTCTCTTACCTGGAGTCGCGCTTCTACATGCGCAACACGCTGCTCCGCGATTCCGATTTCATGAGCATGGCGCATGGTCTCGAGTTGCGCGTGCCGTTTCTCGATCGGGCGCTGGTCGAAGCCTGCTTCCGCATTCCGGGAGACAAGAAGCTGCAAGGTGGCTTGCCGAAAGGCCTGCTGCTGGCGACTCTCGGCGTTGAACTGCCGAGGGAGATTGTGAATCGTCCCAAGCGCGGATTCACTTTGCCGTTCGAGCGATGGCTACGCGGTGAGATGAGGCAGCCAGTCGAAACTGTCCTGCTTGGGAGCGGTCACGGTCAAGCCTCGTTGAATGCGGATGCGGTCCGCGGCGTCTGGGATCGATTTCTGGCGGGAGAAACTTCCTGGTCGCGTCCGTGGTCGCTGTTTGTGCTGGCGCGCTGGTGCGAACAAAATCTGTAAACGGATTTACTGTGCCAACGGTTTGCGCGCGGAGATCAAAAGGAACAACCCCAGCATAGCTCCAAACCTGCGGACGAGAAATCGTGGGTACAAGCGCCAGACGATCCGGTACGCTTTTCCTTGATAGCGCGCCGAGGGTTCGTTCAAGAGCAGATCTCCCGGACTGAGAGCCTGCCGGACCTCGATTTGCTCAAACCCTTGCAATATGGCCCGCGCCTCACCCTCGGTGTAGGACTTCGTTCCCGGACTTTCCAGATGATCATGAACGGATTGACGCAACGATTTGCCGCGCAGACATCCGTAGCGCAGCCATAGCATGAATCCGGTGAGTGAGGGGTGGTGGTAGATCATGATGCGGAGCGTCCCTCCCGGCTTGAGAACTCGCCATGCCTCAAGGATGCATTGCGGCGTGTCGGGACTGTGGTGCATCACGCCGTACGAGTACACAATGTCGAAAGTGTCGTCCGGAAAAGGCAGGTGCTCGGCATCGGAGACGCGCAGATCGGCCGCGTAGCCAGCCATTTCGCATCGCCGCTTCGCCTGCTCGAGCGATTTGCTCGAAAGGTCGACCCCAGTGGCCTGCGCTCCGGCCTTCAACCACTCCAGATAATCGGCGCCCATGCCGACTCCGACCTCAAGCACTCGTTGACCGCGAGATTGAGCGAATCCGGCGAATCCGTGAATGTGGGGTTCCAGTTGGTAGCGTGCCCGAGCGTGCGCGTCGAAGTCAGCGCAATCGCCAAGATAGCGCGAGCCGCACGGATCGGCGTCCCAGAAGTCGCGAACGTCTTCCTTTAACCTAGGTTCGTTTGACGCGCGGACTGGCGAGGCGTTAGGCATGGATCCGGAAGCGATACTAGCACAGCGATCTTTGTGAAAACCGCGTGCTGGAGGCTAAGATAGTAGGACCTTCTACCGGGACAAACGTGATCGAGACGAAATCGGAAGCTGAGATGTCCGGTGCGGAAAAAGCCTCGCCGCTACTGCCCTTGAGCGTGATTGTGCCGGTCCGCAATGAAGCGCACAATCTGCGGCGTTGCCTGGAATCGCTGAAGTCCGTCGGCGACATCTATGTCATCGATTCGCAAAGTACCGACGACACCGCTGCCATTGCGGAGTCTCACGGTGCGAAGGTTGTCCAGTTCCACTATGCGGGAGGCTGGCCAAAGAAGCGCCAGTGGGCGATGGACACGCTGCCTCTGGCGCACGACTGGATCTTGCTGCTCGATGCCGACGAGGTTCTAACCCCGGAACTCGCGGACGAGATCCAGAGGGCTATTCAGGACCCGCGCACGGATGGCTATTACATTGCCTTGCAGATCTATTTTCTCGGGCGGCGCCTGCGGCATAGCGGAGCAAGCTTCTGGAAGCTGTCGTTGTTCCGCAAGGGCCTGGGGCGTTACGAATGCCGCCTTCAGGATCAGGACGCAACCATGGCCGACATGGAGGTGCACGAGCACGTCGTCGTAACCGGAGCGACGCGCAAGCTGATGCACCCGCTCATCCATCACAATATCGAGTCCCTGTCGCGTTACATCCAAAAGCACAACGAGTATTCGAATTGGGAGGCGCGCGTCTGGCTCGGTGGCAACCGCAACAAGAGTGACGGGCAGATTCAGCCTTCGTTTTGGGGCACGCAAGCGCAGCGGCGAAGGTGGTTGCGGCGCCGTTTCCTCGGACTGCCCGGGTCGCCGATTTTGTTTTTCCTTTACAAGTACATACTGAGCCTGGGATTTCTGGATGGCGTCCCCGGCCTGATCTACTGCGCCATGCAGGGCATTCAGTTCTTCCACATCAAGGCGAAAATCTACGAGCTGCGAATCGCCGAGCTGCGGACCGACACACTGCGGACGGGAAGGAACTAAGCTCATGTGCGGCATCAGCGGACTCGTGAACTGCGGCGACCGGGAAGCCCTTGCCCGGATGACGAACGTGCAGAGGCACCGCGGCCCCGACGACTCCGGGCTCTGGGAGCGGCATTTCCCTGACGGGGGATACATCGGACTGGGCAGCCGCCGCCTTGCCATTCTCGATCTCTCCGCCAGCGGCCACATGCCCATGAGCAACGAAGATGGCACGGTGTGGATCACTTACAACGGAGAGATCTACAACTTCGCCGATCTGCGCCGCGAACTAGAAGGCAAATCCAACGGCCATCGTTTTCGCTCGCACACCGACACCGAAGTTATCGTTCATCTCTACGAAGAATATGGTCCCGACGGCTTCAAAGACTGCCTGAACCGCTTGCAGGGCATGTTTGCGTTCGCCATCTGCGATTTGCGCGGCCGTTCGCCGAAGCTGTTTCTGGCGCGCGATCATTTCGGAATCAAGCCGCTTTATTACTGGGAGCGCGGCGGTAAACTCGCTTTCGCCTCCGAGGTCAAGGCGCTGCTCGAAGTGCCCGGAATCGAAGCCAGCGTGAACCAGGAGGCGCTCGACCAATACCTGACATTCCTCTGGGTGCCCGATCCGCTGACCATGTTCGAGGGAATCCGCAAGTTGCCGGCAGGCCACTACGCGCTCTGGAAACACGGCCAGTTCAAGATCGAACCGTACTGGGACTTGACCTTTCCTCCCGCGGAACATCGCTTCGAGCGAACAGAAGCGGATCTGGCGGATGAGATTCGAGCGCGGTTCTGCGCATCGGTCGAGCAACAGATCGTGAGCGACGTTCCGATCGGCGCTTTTCTAAGCGCGGGCCTTGATTCGTCGAGCATAGTTGCGGCCATGGTGCCGGCCATGGCGCGAAAGCAGCCGGTGCGAACTTATACGATCACGTATCCGAAGCATTATCGCGTCGGCGAGACCACAATTGACGATCCCGGCGTGCCGCAGCGCCTGGCGCAGAAGCTGGGCTGCGAGCATCATGAGATCGTGGTCGAGCCTGATGTGGTCGGCCTGTTGCCGAGTTTGACCTGGCATATGGATGAGCCCACCGCCGATCCGGCGCTCATCGCTGCGTATCTGGTGTGCCGCGAGGCCCGAAAACAGGCGACCGTGCTTTTGTCGGGAGTTGGCGGCGATGAAATATTCGCGGGATATCGCAAGCATGCAGCTCACACGTGGGCGGAAAAATATCGGCGCATCCCGGGCTTCGTCCGCTTCGGCGTGGAGCGAACTCTGCTGGGATTGCCCTCACTGCGCGGAACGAGCATGAAAGGATCGGTGCGTCTGGCGAAAAAAATGGCCCGCAGTGCGGCGCTCAGCCCGACAGAAGCTTTCATCAGAAACTGCACGTATCTCGATGCGCGGCAGAAAACAGACTTGTACGCTCCAGGATCGCAGTCAGCAACAAACGGCAATCCCGATGCTGATGGGCGGCATCTGGCGGCATTCGACCGAGTGCGCCACGCGGATTTTCTCAATCAGATGCTCTATCTCGATACCAAGATCTTCATGACCACGCTGAACCTGACCTACAACGACAAAATGAGCATGGCTTCGTCGGTCGAAGTGCGAGTGCCGTTCCTGGACCGCGAGCTTGTCGAATTCGTAGCGTGGAACGTGAGGCCAGGGTGGAAGCTGAAAGGAAAATGGTGCCCGGTGACGAAGCACATCTTCCGCGAAGCCATGCGTAGTATGCTGCCAGAAGAAGTCATGCGGCAGCCGAAAGCAGGCTTCGCGGCGCCAGTGGACTACTGGCTGGCGCACGATCTGCGTCCCATGGTGGACGATCTTCTTTCGGAAGCGCAAGTCCGGCGCCGGGGGTTGTTTCGTCCGGAAGTAATATGCGGATACATTGAAGAGCACCGGCGAGGCACGGAAGACTGGTCGATGCAAATCTGGCAACTGCTGACGCTGGAAATCTGGATGCAGCTTTTTCTTGACGGTGGCGCAAGAGCGTTCGCTCAGCGGCAAATCGGCGCGCCTCGACTTTCTCAACCACTAACGACGGCATGAAGCAACTCCTACAAGACGCGCGCACCGGTGAGTTAAAAATCGCAGAAGTTCCGGCTCCGCAATTATTGCCGGGCTGTGTGCTGGTGCGAGTGGCGGCGTCCCTGGTGTCGGCCGGCACGGAGCGCGCCTCGGCTGAATTTGCCAGCAAGAGTCTGCTGGCGAAGGCAAAAGCTCGTCCTGATTTGGTGCGCGATGTGCTCGCCAAGATCAAGCGAGATGGACTGGCGTCCACTTTGCAAACCGTGCGGTCCCGTCTTGACCAGCCGCAATCGCTGGGCTACAGCAGTGCCGGAGAGGTGGCTGCGGTTGGCGATGGCATCGCCGACATCAACGTGGGCGATCGCGTCGCTTGCGCGGGTGCGGGATACGCGGTGCATTCCGAGTTTGCCTGCGTGCCGCGCATATTGGTCGCGAAGATTCCCGAGCGCGATGTTTTTTTCATGGAGACGCGGCTCGCCGCGTCTCCCCAGACGGAGCAAGCGCGGTCTCCACACGGCAAAGTGTCCTACGAAGAAGCAGCCTTCGGGACTGTGGGCGCGATTTGCCTGCATGGAATTCGAACCGCGGAGGTCGCGCTCGGCGACACGGTCGCAGTGATTGGTCTCGGTTTGCTCGGACAAATCACGGTTCAGTCGCTGAAAGCCGCCGGTTGCCGCGTCTTTGGAATGGACCTGCTGCAGCAGCGTGCCGGCCTCGCGATTGGAAGTGGGGCCGAAGCCGCGTGCGCCAGCGCGCGCGAGTTCCGCGACCTGTGCTTTCAGAAAACGGGCGGCGCAGGCGTGGACTCGGTGTTGATTACAGCCGAGACGCCAAGCAGCGAGCCGGTGAACCTGGCAGCGGAACTGGCGCGCGATCGCGCCATTGTGGTCGCCGTAGGAACCGTCGGCATGGACCTTCAGCGCAAGCTCTATTACGAAAAAGAATTGGATTTCCGAATTTCGCGCTCCTACGGCCCCGGTCGTTACGATGTCGCGTATGAGCAGAAGGGCCGCGATTATCCGATTGGGCATGTGCGCTGGACGGAAACGCGCAACCTGGAAGCCTTCCTCCGATTCATCGCGGACGGCAAAATGAACTTGCCGTTGCTGATCACGCATCGCTTTCCGTTGGAACAGGCGACGCGGGCGTATGACCTGATTACGGGCAGCGCGGGTGAGCCATTTCTCGCCGCGCTGATTACTTACGCGGACTCTGACTCTGGGATTGCGCGGAATCTGTTGGAGAGAATTTCGGTGGGCGCCGTAGCCCCGTCGTCGGATTCCATTGGTCTGGGTGTGCTGGGAGCCGGAAATTTCGCGCAGAATACACTCTTGCCTGCACTGAAAGCGATCTCGGGCGTTTCCTTCATCGGCGTCTGCAATGCGACCGGGCCCCGCAGCCGCAGCGCGGCGGAAAAATTTGGCTTCTCCTACTGTTCGAATTCAGAACGAGAGCTTCTCCAGGATCCAAAAATCAAGGCCGTGCTGATCGCTACCCGCCATAATCTGCACGCCAGTGAGTCTCTTGCCGCCCTGCGCGCGGGCAAGGCTGTCTTCTGCGAAAAGCCGCTCTGCCTGAATGAATGCGAATTGGCCGAATTGGTTTGTGCGTTGTCGCGGGCAACGGCGCCTGGAGAAAATGCTCCGCTTCTGATGGTCGGTTTCAATCGTCGATTCGCGCCCATGGCCATTCAGATGAAAAAGTTTCTTGCCGAGGCGCACGAACCTCTGGCCATCCACTACCGGGTGAATGCCGGTTATATCCCCGCCGACCATTGGGTGAACGATCCCGAGCAAGGCGGCGGACGCATCCTCGGCGAGGTCTGCCATTTTGTGGACTTCCTCTGCTTTCTCGCGGACGCGTCTCCCATCGAAGTGCAGGCGCAGACCGTGGGCAATCCGGGGCAGTACAGCATGGATAACGTCGTCGCATCGCTCAAGTTCGCGAACGGATCGCTCGGCACAATCAGCTATCTCGCTAATGGCGACAAGTCGGCTGCGAAGGAACGCGTGGAAGTTTTCGGCGGCGGGTCGGTTGCGATCCTCGAAGATTTTCGCCGTCTCGAACTTGTGCGCTACGGCCGCAAACAAATCACCCGCGCACGCTGGCGGCAGGACAAGGGCCACCAGGCGGAAATACAGGCATTTGTGGATGCGCTGCGGGGCAAGACGCCGGCGCCGATTCGGTTTGATCGGATCGTCGGCTCGACGCTCGCAACTCTTCGACTCCAGAATTCATGCCAGACCGGGCAGCCTCTGACAGTCGATGTGAACGAGTTCGTCGCGTCGGCGGCGAAGGGAAAATTGACGCAATAATTTCCCGTAGAGACGCGCCTTGCCGCGTCTCCCGTTGCGGAGTGAGATGGGACGAGCCCCGTCTCTACACAAGAATCATCGGCATCGCTGAAAGCAATGCCCTGAAGGGAACCACCCGTAAATGCTGATTCTGGGCCTGAATATGTTTCACGCCGACGCTTCGGCGGCGATTGTCGAAGACGGAAAAATTCTTTTTGCGGTGGCCGAAGAACGGCTGAACCGGCACAAACATTACGGCGGCTTTCCATCGCTGGCGGTGAAAGCCTGTCTGGATGCGGCGGGCGCGAAGATTGCCGAAGTTCAGCACGTTGCTGTGGGGCAGGATAGTGACGCCAACCTCGCCAAAAAAGTCCAATATGCGCTGGCGAATCCGGCGAAGGTTTTGAATTTTATCAAGATGCGGCAGCGCAAAGAGTCGATGCGCGATGTGCGATCGCTGCTCGCGGAGGCGCTCGATGTGGATGCTTCCACACTGAAGTTCCAGGAACATCATCTGGAGCACCACATCGCGCACATCGCCAGTTCGTACTACTGTTCGCCATGGGAAAAGGCAGCGGGCTTCAGCTACGACGGCTCGGGAGATTTTGTTTCCACGATGACGGCACGCTGCGAGGGCCCCGAAATTCAGGTGCTTGACCGCGTCTTTCTGCCGCACTCGCTGGGCAGCTTCTACACCATGATCTGCGATTTCATCGGTTACAGAAAGTATGGCGATGAGGGTAAAGTCATGGGACTGGCGCCGTACGGGAAAGACACGTACGTCGACGAGATTCGGAAGGTTGTCGCGCTCAAGAACGGCACCTTTCAGCTCAACCTGAGTTATTTCAAGCCGCTCGGGAGCAATCAGGGAATGCAGGTGCTGCCCGATGGAACGGTGCGCCTGGCACGGCATTTCTCCGATAAGATGGAGAAACTTTTTGGCCCGCCCCGCGAGCCGCACGCCGAGATCACGCAGCGCGACATGGATCTCGCGTATGCCATGCAATATCTTTTCGAGGAAGTGTTTTTCCATCTTGCGAACGAGTTGCATAAACGCGTTCCCGAGGAGAACCTTGCGATGGCCGGCGGCTGCGCTCTCAACAGCGTGGCGAACGGCAAAATATTTTCCCGAACGCCATTCCGCCGCACTTGGATTCAGCCGGCCGCGGGCGACGAGGGCCTGGCGATTGGCGCCGCGCTCCACACGTATCACTCGGTGTTGAAACAGCCGCGCAGGAACGAAGCGCAGATGAATCACGCCTACCTTGGGCCAGAATTTTCCGAAGCTCAAATTGAATCAGCTTTGAAAAGCGCAGGCGTAAAGTATCGGCGGCTCGATCGCGCGCCGCTGCTCGACGCCGTTTCCGATGAGATGGTCGAGGGCAATGTTGTGGGATGGTTTCAGGGGCACATGGAGTGGGGACCGCGCGCTCTCGGCAATCGTTCCATCGTCACGCACCCGGGCCTGCCCAACATGAAGGACGTGTTGAACGCTCGCATCAAGCACCGCGAGTGGTTCCGTCCCTTTGCTCCCTCCATCCTGGCCGAAGCGCAGCACGAGTATTTCGAGCACGATCATCCATCCCCCTACATGCTCCACGTGTACAAGATTCGTCCGGAGAAACGGAAAAGCCTCTGCGCCGTCAACCATGTAGACAACACGGGGCGCTTGCAGACTGTGGCGCGCGAAGAGAATCCGCTCTACTACGATCTGATCCAGACGTTTGGCAGGAAAACCGGAGTCCCGGTGATCCTGAACACGAGCTTCAACGAGAATGAGCCGATCGTGTGCACGCCGCAAGAAGCCATCGATTGCTTTCAGCGAACCAAAATGGATGTGCTGGCCATCGGGCCGTTTTTCGCGTGCAAGTCCGAAGTCAACCCAGAAGACTCAAGACCAAGAGCTGACATCGCCCGGCATGGCTGAAACTCCAGTTGCGGTGGCCGCATCCCGCCCGCTAAAGCTGCGGAGAGTCGCTGCCTGGCGCGGCATTCGAGCGCTGGCGTGGGATGGCGACGCTCTTTATGGGTGTCGCGGGTATCAGATCGTTCGCCTGCGCGTTAGCCCGCAGACCGCCGAGAACGCGAAATGGGAAGTAGTCACGCGCTTTCGTTCAGCCTGGTGGAGGAATCTCACGTCGAGAAGCGCTCTGAGTTATCGCCTGCTGCGCGATGGTTTTCATGCGCTGGCCGTTCTTGGCAGCCAGACGATGGTGGGCGCGGTGCCGGGTGCGCTCGTAACGCGAGCCGCAGACCACGATGAATTTCATGTGACTCATCAGGTGCAGCGCGGCACACGGCCGCTTCACATCACCGCCGTTCCATCGGGAAGCATTTACTGGGGCGAGTATTTCGACAATCGCGAGCGCGTGGAAGTCCACATCTACGTTTCGACAGATCGCGGCCGCACATGGCAGATCGCCTACACTTTTCCCGCGGGAAGCGTACGGCACGTCCACAACATTGTTTATGACCGCTGGAGCGATTGCCTTTGGATACTGACGGGAGATGAAGGGACCGAGTGCAAGGTCTTGCGCGCCTCTTGCGATCTGCGTTCGGTGGAGGTGGTGCTCTCGGGGAACCAGCAAGCTCGGACCGTGGCTGCGATCCCGACCCAAAACGGGTTGTATCTTTCGACCGACACGCCTTCAGAGAAGAACCACGTCTATCGGCTCGATCGAGTTGGCAATGTCGAGCAGGTCGGCGATCTCGCCAGTTCCTCGATCTACGGTTGCCGGGTTGACGAGGCAATGTTTTTTTCGACGATGGTCGAACCCAGCGCTGTGAACGCCAGCCGTGAAGTGCATCTCGCTGCATCGAGAGACGGAACGAACTGGCAAGTGCTGGCTCGCTGGACGAAAGACAATTTGTCGATGCGCTATTTCCAGTACGGCAATGCCTTCCTGCCCGACGGAGAGAATGCGACTCGTTATCTGGCGGCGACGACCATCGCCGTGAAATCCGACGATCTGGTTACCAAACTGTGGGAAGTCGAATCGGCATGAGCCTCGCTCCGCGTTGGAATTATTACCGGCGTATCTTCCGCGCCTACCTGGGTTCCGGACGAAGCCAGTTGACGTTCTGGCATGAAGTGCCGGAGATCAATCCGCGCGCGACCGCCAGCCGGCTCGGCGAGTACTACATGTTGTTTCGCGAGAAGGCGGACTACGCCGGACACTACGATGCCGCCGGCATTCCCATGCTCGACTACCATGGAACGATTGGCCTGCAGTACAACCCGATCGCGATTGCGCAGTGGGGGCTCGCGAACTACAACCGTTTCTGCGAGGCGGGCGACGAAGTTCGTTGGCAGAAAACAATAAAGGCTGCCGATTGGCTTGCCGCTAATCTCGAACAGAATTCCCACGGACTTTGGGTCTGGAACCATCATTTTGATTGGGAGTATCGCGACACATTAAAAGCGCCATGGTATTCGGGACTCGCTCAGGGACAGGGCGTTTCACTTCTTTTGCGGGCACATACTCATGCTTGTTCCGATGCTCACACCGATCACCAGAAGTATCAACGGGCCGCGGAAAAAGCGTTTATCGGGCTGACGCGGCCGGTTGCCGAAGGTGGCGTACTCTTTGAAGATGAAGAGCAACACCTGTGGATCGAAGAATATCTCGTCGATCCGCCGACGCACGTTTTGAATGGATTTATGTGGGCGCTCTGGGGCACATTCGATTACTGGCTGGCGCGAGCAGATGCTTCGGCAAAGGAGGTTTTTGATCGCGGTGTCGAGACGCTGATTCACAATCTCGCTCGATTCGATACCGGATACTGGTCGCTCTATGAGCAATCTGGACGCGATCAATCGAAAACCAGGCTGAAAATGATGGCGAGCCCTTTCTATCACAGGCTGCATATCATACAGTTGCGCGTGATGTCCAAGCTGACGGGAGACGCTCGCTTTGCGCTGGTTGCCGATCGCTGGGAAGGTTACGCGCAGCGCCGTAGCAATCGCACTCGTGCCTTGGTCGAGAAAAGCATTTTCAAATTGCTCCACTACTGATTGTCGTAATGCCGATTGCTCGAATACTCATTGTGAAGATCCTCTACGTTTCGCAATATTTTCCGCCTGAAATGGGCGCGCCGGCGGCGCGCGCCGCCGAGTTGTCCCGGCATTGGGCGCGGATGGGTCATGACGCGGCTGTCCTCACCGGATTTCCAAACCATCCGACCGGCGTTGTGCCCAAGGAATGGCGCTCGCGGTTGCGCCAGCTTTACTACGCGGAAGCCGTAGAAGGTGTGCGCGTCGTGCGCACCTGGCTCTGGCCGCTCCCGAACCGGAAAGCGCACGAGAGAATTCGCAATTACGCGTCGTTCTGCGTTTCGGCAGCGGTGAGCGGATTGGCTCTGCCCAAGCCGGACGTGGTCATCGCCACGTCGCCGCAGTTGCTCTGTGCGCTTGCAGGATGGTGGCTCGCTTTTTGGAAGCGCGTGCCATTTGTCTTCGAAGTGCGTGATCTTTGGCCGGAGTCGCTCGCGGCCGTCGGCGCGGGCAGCGAAGGAACGTGGCTCCATCGAACGTTGGGCACAATTGCCGGATTTCTTTACCATCGCGCCGATCGCGTAGTCGTCGTGTCGCCAGCCTTCAGAGAGCACTTGATCCGGTACTGGCACGTTCCCGCTGCAAGGATTTCCATTGTCGCGAATGGAGTGGAAGTCGATCTTTTCCGGCTCGACCCGGCGGCGACGGAAGTGCGAAAACAGCTGCGGCTCGAAGATCGCTTTCTGATTTGCTACATCGGCACGATAGGCAACGCGCATGGACTGGAGACCCTGATTGCCGCGGCGGAAGAACTGCAGACTGCGCTGCCGCGGGCGATGTTCTTGCTGATTGGGGAAGGTGCGGAGAAAGAACGGATCGCGGAACTCGTCGTTGCACGCAGACTGACAAACGTTCAGTTCCGTGGTCAGCAGCCGCGGGAACAGATTCCGGCCTATGTTTCGGCCGCCGATCTTTGCCTGGTCATGCTGAAAAAGACCGAGCTGTTCAAGACCGTGATTCCCACCAAACTGCTCGAATATATGGCGTGCGAGCGGCCCGTCATCGTCGCGGTCGACGGGCAAGCTCGTCAGATTGTCGAGGAAGCCGGCGCCGGCGTTTTTGTGGAACCCGAGAACAGCCGGGCCCTAGTGAAAGCGATCCTCGACCTAGCGGACGATCCCGATCACAGAAAACAAATGGGAGCCAGCGGACGGCAATACATCGTCAAGAAGTATTCACGCGAACAAACCGCGCGGGACTATATCGCTGTGCTTGAAGCCTTGCGCACCTAGCGCGCCTACCATTCTCTCCGCGAAAACAGGAACGCGGACAAATGCGACTACCTTGGTCAGATGTGTGTGCGCTAATGGACCGCAATGACCGCCAGGGTGGTGGACAGCAACATTGCCGCATCCGCAGTGCGATATGCCGCGGCCTTAGCCGCGCTTCCGGGGACGAACAATATGTCGCCCTTCACCAGAGCCACATCCGGCGCCTTGGCATAAAGTACCTTCTTAAGGTTGACGGGAATTTCCTGAACCCCGTTCGGCGTCTGCCTCAGGATCCTGGTTTTGCTCAAGGCAGAGGTGTGGGTACCGCCGCCGGCCAGCGCCAGGGCTTTGAGAACACTGAGGCTGTTGTCCTCGATCGCAAATCCGCTGGGGCGGTTCACATCGCCCACCACATAAAAAATCCCGGCGCGAGAAACAATGATCGTGTCTCCCGGGAAAACATCCACATTGTTCTTGGTATCTTCCGCCAGGTTCGACGATAGCTGAACCTCAATCGTTTGATCGGGATTTCCGCGGCGCTCGATGGTCACGTTGCGGCCTGCCTTGTCGGAGAGTCCTCCCGCCGCCGAGATCAAGTCGAAAAGCCGGCGCTCGCCAATCGCTGGGTAGGCCCCGGGCCGGCTAACCTCTCCCACCATCATGATGGCTTGCGAGGCGGATTCGTCCACGAAGATGGAAACGTGCGGGCCGCGGACAAAACCTCCATCCTCCAACCGCTTTTGAATCAACTCCTGCGCTTCATCGTTGGTCAGGTCGGCAATGTGAACGTAGTCAATCAGCGGCAGATAGACGTCTCCGGAGCCGCTGATGCGCGTCTTGGTGGAGAGATCGGGCACTCCGAACACAGTGATCTCGATCAGATCGCCAACGCCAAGCTTCACATTGGAATTGGCAAGCGGACGAGTCGATTCGCTCGAAGCGGCATCGTTCGCAGGCGCGGACTGCTGTGTCTCTCCCGCGGACGGCGCCTGGGCCAGAAGGTGGAGGCTGCACAAGACAAAAAGAAAAACGTACAAGCTTCGCCCAAGCAAGCGGCGATTCCGCCCGGCCATACTGTGACTCCTGGATTTATGCGTGGGTCGAGTTTAACACACGCCACCCGGTAAAATCGGCGCAGAGCGCCCTCTTGCGCCCCCCGGGAGCATCAGGAGTTAACCAGGAAGTGCGCTCGAACAGTTGCTCACCGACGGCCGCCAGTTGTATAGTTCCAACAAATAAACATTTCATCACACAGGCGCCACTAAGGGGAAATTCCGTCTGAAAGAAGTGACTGAAACTTCCGCGCAGCGGATGTGGTGTGAGATGCGGGGTGTTTCAGCCGGAAGGGAACTCTGATTTGACGCTCCTGTTCTTTGGATTATTTGCATTCTCGCTGGCTCTGTCGTTTGTGGCGACGCGTGAAGTACGAGACTTGGCCACCCGCAAAGGCTGGGTTTCCGTGCCACGAGACGGGCGGCGTACTCCTCAAGCCGCGCTTCCCCGTTTGGGAGGCGTAGCGATTTTCCTCGCTTTCTCACTCAGCTTGAGCATGTGGCTGGCGCTCTCGCTTATATTTCCCCGGCTGGTTGCTGGACTCGCTCCTGCCACGCTTCTCCGTATCTACGTTCCGGCGTGCCTGATTTTTTGTCTTGGCATTTACGACGATCTCCGCGGCGCAGGTCCATATTTGAAATTTGCCGTGCAGGCAATCGCCGCTGCCATGCTCTTCGCCGGAGGAATGCGCGTTCTCGATCTGCCGCTGATCTTCGGCTCCCACTCGCTGCCCTGGTTCGTCGGTCTGCCGCTCACCGTGTTGTGGGTGGTTGCGGTTACCAACGCCTTCAATCTCATCGATGGCTTGGATGGTTTGGCCGCCGGCTCGGCCTTATTTTCGACGATGGTGTTCTTTGTAGTCTCGCTGGTCACTCATTCCTGGCTGGGCTCTCTGATGAGCGTGACCCTTGCCGGCGCCATCCTCGGATTCCTGCGCTTCAACTTCAATCCGGCCACGATTTTTCTGGGGGACTCCGGCAGCTTGTTCATCGGCTTCATGCTCAGCGCACTGGCGCTGGCAGGAGCGCAGAAGGCCCCGACGTTCGTGGCCGTGGCTATCCCCGTGGTCTCATTCGGATTGCCGATCCTGGAAACGTTGCTATCCGTCCTGCGACGGTTGATCAGCGGCCGCCCGATTTTCACCGCCGATCGCGAACACATCCATCACAAGTTGCTGCAGATGGGCTTTTCGCATCGCCAGGTGGTGATCGTTCTTTACGCCGTCTCCGCGATATTTGCCATGCTCAGCCTGTTCCTGCTTTGGCCGACGGGCAGCACCCTGGGGCTAGTGCTGGCGGTCGTGGGAACCGGCATCTGGCTGGGAGTCCAGCATCTGAACTACCTCGAGTTTGGCGAACTGCGGCGAGTGGCGCAGCGCACCATTGACCAGCGGCAGATCGTGATCAACAATCTCTCGGTGCGCCGGGCGGTCGAGGAACTCAAACTGGCCGGGGATTTCAACCAGGTGCGCAGCGTCCTCGTCGCCGCCTTCGATAGCAACGATTTCGATGCCTTCGAATTGCAGCTTAAATCGCTTCCCGGCGATCAATCGCAGCCCGGCGAAACCAGCCGTCACTTCCACTGGAGTAAGTTTCCTCACGTGACGACAATTTCCGGCCAGCCTTCGTGGAAGCTGACCCTGGACCTGGTGACGACCTCGAACCGGCGCCGCGGATTGCTCGTTGTCTACCGCGTCTACAGCCACCGTGATCTTCAATTGGATGTCAACCTCCTGACTTCCGAATTCCCCGTGACCCTGGCAGACGCGCTCGATCGAACGCTTACCACCCCCGAGGTTCTGGTGTCGGCGGCGCAAGGCGACACCCGGTTCCTGGCCGCGAACCTCTAACGGCATTAAAGGACTGCCTCCGCTGTTATCTTCCTCCCGTCGCTTCGATCCGTGAGTTAATATGGAGGCAATCATTTATGGATCGGAGCACTCTCAGATTGCCGGATCCAGTCGCAGGCGCTCCCAAGGGAGAGCGCCGCCGTTCGGTTCGTCAAAAACTCCGCTCCCCGGTTTATGCCAGTTTCAATGGTCCCGAGACCGGCATGGTTGTGGACCTGAGTGAATTGCTGGATCTGCACGAGGATGGCTTCGCCGTTCAAACCAGTGAACGCCTGGAAATGAACCGGGCCGTTACCCTTTGTCTCGACCTGCCGGAAACCAGAAAGTTCATCCATGGCACCGGCCAGGTGATATGGAGCGATGACGCGGGCCGCGGAGGGATCCGCTTTTCCGCGCTTCCCGAAAGTTCCCGCCAAGTGCTGAAAGAGTGGCTTTTCGCCAACCTGCTGATCGCCTGCTCCAACCACGCTGCTCGAACCGAGCAACTCGCACAGCGCGAGCGTGAAGACGAGGAGAAGAATTCAGCCGATCTGGCGCCGGCCACAAAGGCCGGTAGTGTCGTACCAATCTCCGATGGAAGCAGATTGCTCTCTTCGGTGGAAGCGGTTCGCCACGAGATCCAAGAGATCGGTGACGATATCGATGCCATTTTGCAGCTCATCGCCGAGCGCGCCTTGAGTCTCACCGGAGCCAGCGGCGCGGCCCTGGCGTTAGCCGCGGATTACGAGATAATCTGCCGGGCGCGGGCCGGCGAACCCGCTCCGCCGCTCGGAGCCCCCGTGGACGTAAAGCAGGGGCTGTCCGGAGAATGCGTTCGCAGTGGCCTCCTCGTCTCCTGCGAGGATGCGGAAAACGATCCGCGCATCGATCCGGAAGTCTGCCGCACCCTGGGCATAGGCTCGCTCATCGCCGCTCCCATCGTGTCCGATTTCCGGGTGGTCGGCCTGCTGGAGGTTTTCTCTCCGCATCCGCACAGTTTCACCGAGGTGCACGAGACGGTTTTAGAGCGGCTCGTCGAAATGATTCCCAAGACTTACCGCGAGAAGACGCCGCCAGGAAGCGCCCCGTCTGGAAACACTCAACCGGAAACGTCGATCATTACGGAAGCCGCATCGGAAGCGGCGCACCCTCCCGCTTTGGAGTTGGATTCGATGGAGTTCGATTCCATCCGGGCGATTCGCGAAGCCCTGTGGGAGCGGGACCCTGAACTCCTCGCGCCAGTCTTGCCGCCCGTCCCCAGACCAGTCGTTTCCAGGCAAGTTCCGGAGCGGGTATCGGAGCCGGTCCCCGAAACTGCGCCCACCGCTCCGTCTCGCTGGCTTCATCTCGGATTGCTCGGGCTGGCGATTGCAGTGGTAGCGATGGTCCTCGGCTATTTGGTCGGCCCGCTGATCGAGAAGCGCTGGGCCGAGTCAACGCAAGCCTCGCAGCGCTCGTTCGTCAAGGGGGTCGAGGCGGCCTCGACTCCAGGGCAAAGCGCGCGGGTAACGTCTCTGGCAGACTTGCGAACGCTGGCGGATCTGGGAGATGCGGAAGCACAATGGCAGATGGGTGTCCGCTACCATGACGGAGAGGGCGTTCCGCAGAATGATGTGCAGGCCGCGCTGTGGTTCCAGCTCGCCGCCGATCAGGGGCATGTTGATGCGCAGGCTCACTTGGGCGCGTACTATTGGGCGGGTCGAGGAGTTCCTAAAGATTTGTCTAAGGCCTACATGTGGTCCGAGATCGCGCTTGCCGGAGGCGATGATAACAGTAAAGCTCGACTCGAAGGGCTGGCGTCCCAAATGACCCAGGCGCAGGTCACCGCCGCCCGCCAGCAAGCCGAAGCCTGGATTCGCGAGCATGGCTACAAGGCGAAGCAGGGCGCGGAGTGATTGCGCGATGTCGGTTCGAGGCGTAACTCGCGTGAAGGTACCTCGGCGAGTTTTCTTTGTGGTGCTTGCGGTCGCGACATCTTTCAGCCACGCCCAGTCGCAGCCCGGCGAAAAGACGAAGGCCCTTCACTCCAAAGCCCCCGAGCTCAGACTGAGAATAGTTCCCGACAAGGAGACCTATGTTCTCCACGAAGGGGTTTTCACCAAGACAGAGTTTCTCAATCTGACTGATAAGACCTTGTGTTTTCCGGAGCCTGCTCAGGGCCAGCAAGTACCGTCGTCTGGGTATCTTAATTACGGAAGGGGACGCGCCGGGCGCTCAGGGGCGCGACCGGTTCATTGAAGTCTTTGATGGCCCCGGAATATGGCCCCGCGAGAGACTTTTGTCAGAAATGGAGAAGGTCTGGGTCAAGGTCGCTCCCAATGCTGTATATGTCACGAAGTCAGCCGATGCAAAGGTGGATCTCAACGAACATGGTCGGTGGCGCCTCACAGCTACGTATCATCCCCCCGAGGGCTCGTTCGACCCCGGCGGTTACAGGGAGTATCTGAAGTCCGCTGCCCAGAGCGTCGGCTGCACGATCCCGGAAGCGGTTGTTACAGCGCAGCCCGTCGCGGTCAACGTTGTTTCTCCGCCCAAACAAAAACAAAGCATAAAATAGAAGAGTGGCCACGCTGCGCGACATCCTGACGGCGGACGAGCGCGTGCGCGAAGGCGACTCCGCTCTTTGGGAAAAGCTGGATCGCAATCGCGTCCGTTGCTATGCCTGCGGCCACTGCTGCCCGATTCCCGAGGGACAACCCGGCGTCTGCAAGGTTCGCTTCAACCGCGGTGGCACGCTCTACGTTCCCTGGGGATACGTTGCCGGAGTGCAGTGTGACCCCATCGAGAAAAAGCCGTTTTTCCACGCTCACCCCGGAGCCCTCGCCTACAGTTTCGGAATGCTGGGCTGCGATTTGCACTGCGCCTACTGTCAGAACTGGGTCACATCGCAGGCGCTGCGCGACCCGAAGGCCGTCTCACCGGCGATCCAGGCCGATCCGGAACTGCTGGTCAAAGACGCGCTAGCCCAGGGCGCAAAAGTTGTGGTCAGCACCTATAACGAGCCGCTGATCACCAGCGAATGGGCGGTTGCGGTTTTCCGTCAAGCGCGGCAAGCGGGCTTGCTGACCGCGTACGTATCGAATGGCAACGGGACGCCGCAGGTGCTCGAGTATCTCCATCCCTGGATCGATCTCTACAAGGTGGACCTCAAGAGCTTCGACGATCGCCACTATCGCCAACTCGGCGGACGCCTGCAGCCGATCCTCGACACCATCCGCAGTTTGCACAAAATGGGCGTGTGGTTGGAGATTGTCACCTTGCTGATTCCCGGCTTCAACGACACCGACGATGAGCTGCGCAGGATGACCGCATTTCTGGCCGGCGTTTCGCCTGACATTCCCTGGCACGTCACCGCCTTTCATCAAGACTACAAAATGACGTCGCCCGCCGATACGCGTCCCAAAGATCTGCTGCGCGCCGCCGCCATCGGCCGTGAAGCGGGATTGCGCTACATCTACGCCGGCAACCTTCCCGGGCAAGTGGAGGGATTGGAAGATACTCATTGCCACCAGTGCGGCGAATTGCTGGTCCAGCGCTATGGATATTCGATAGAAAAGTACAAGCTAACTGAGCAAGGCGATTGCCCGGCCTGCCACACGTCAATACCCGGCCGCTGGTCGAAAAGATTTGACCGCCAGATCGCGGCCTCGCCCTTTCTGCCCCGTAGACGTGTGCAATTGGTGAAGGGGCCGCGGAACGAGTGAGATTCGTATCAGGGCATCGCTTTAGCGATGCCGTAAGCTGCGTTAGGAATGCGCCTTCAGGCCCTGTGATCGGAGTTGGAATTTCACCACGGGCTGCTAAAATCCTCTCGCAACCGTAATCGACATTCATGCGCGCAACGAAAGCAAGAAAAACATTGCTGCTGGGCGTCTTCTTGTGTGCGGGTCTGGCCTGCTCTCCCCGCGATTTTCTGACGCGCCGCCTCGCCGCCGACTTGATTTCGGCGTCCGAAGCATTCAAAGCGCCGCAATTGTTCTGGCTCCGCACCGGCATCGTTTCCAACAAGGATTTCAGTTCTCCCGACTTCATGGTGTTGCAGCGCCGCGGGTGGATCATCGGCACCGAGCAGAAGTGTCCCGCCGAAGTCGATCCTCCGCCCTGCTGGGACGTTTTGCTGACGCCGCTCGGAGTGGATACCATACGGCCGCTGATTTCGACCGCGTTGCCCGACAATGGCCCGATTGGGATCCAGGTCGCGCGCCGCGAACTGCTGAGCATTTCCGGAATCAGCAAGGCGGGCAACTTCGCCGACGTCGATTTCACTTGGCGTTGGGTATCGATCAATCAGGTGGGCGCGGCGCTTTACGACAGCGGAGTGCACTACCGCTCGACCGTCGGATTTCGCGGCTATGACGACGGCTGGCGCGTCGTGGAACAAACCGTGCCCAGCAACCAGCCTCTGGATGAGGCGCTACGCAACCCGCAACCGACGGCACCATGAACAACCAAAAACCTTTGCGAATTGTCATCCTGAGCGAAGCGAAGGACCTGCTGTTCGCCGCAAGATGCAGGCCCGTTGCTGCGCTCGGGATGACAAAATCTTATAAACCCGATGCGACGAACTACTATGCGACGATCAATGTTGCTTCTTTCCCTAGTGTCCGCTTCAATCTTTGCCCAAACCCAAGCCGCCAAGCCCAAACTCACGCTCGATGAATTCTTCAACTCGGTGAGCTTCGACGCGGTGAAAGTTTCGCCGGACGGCAACTCCGTCGTCATTGCAACCGAGAAGGCCGACTGGGAGCAGCCGATCTTCCGCAAGGAACTCTGGCTCTACCGGACCGCCGCCAGCAGCCTGACGCAGTTGACCCAATCCGGCCGCGACAGGGCGCCGCAATGGTCGCCCGACGGCCAGTGGATCGCGTTCCTCTCGGAACGCAAAGCCGGCGATAGCAAAGACGCAGATGCGGGAGACGGCAAAGAAAGAGATAGCAAAGATAAGGATGTCGCGCAGCTGTTTCTAATTTCGCCGAACGGCGGCGAGGCTTTCGCCATCACCTCGGGCGAGGACGAAGTCCACGCCTTTTCCTGGTCCAGCGACTCGAAGGCGATCGTTTTCGCTACCCGCCAACCCTGGACCAAGCAGCAAAACGACGATCACAAAAAGGATTGGAAGGACGTAATCCGTTACCGCGGCGACGAGCGCGGCGACGTGATTCTGGGCCTCACCCTCAAGGAAGCTCTGGCACGCCACGCCGCCCTCGGCTCCAAAGAAATCCCCGACGCGGAAAAAGATTCCGGCGCCACGCCCGGTGCAATCGCCATTGCCCGTACTCCTCTGCGCGTGGATCAAATCGGCATGTCGCACGACGGCAATCGGCTGGCGTTTGTGACTGGGCCGGTGTCCGAGCGTCAGGAGAAAGTCGTAGACATCGAACTCTACCTCGTCGATTTCACCAACGACCCCGCTGAACCAACGCCCATCCGCCTGACCCACAATGAAGCCGTCGAGCTGAATTTGGAGTGGGCTCCGGATAATCGCCATCTGTTCTTTCAGGTCAACCTGGGATCGCTGGAAGGGAAGTACGAAGATCCGCAGCCGCGTCTCTATTGGATCGACACCGGCGAGACATCTGGCAACACGCCGGACAAGAGGCCCGAAAAAAGGGAAGTCCAGCGCTGGTTCGCCGATTACCCGGGCGAAGTCGTGCGCTACACGGCGCTTCCCGACGGCTCCGTCGTCTGCGCCTGCCGCATGGGAACTGAGGTGCAGTTGGTATCGCAGGCGAATCCGAAAGCCGCCATCGTGAAACGCGAAGGATGGGCCGGAACTTATGAAATCCCCGCAGCCGCGTCGCAAGCGCAAAACACGCGCATAGCATTTGCCTATTCGGCAACCGAGCGGCCGACGGAAGCGTACATCGCAGACGGTCTCGATAAACTGGCCCAGGCGCGGCCCATCACGTCGTTCAACAAGCTGTTCACCGAGCGCGACCTGCCCAAGGCCAAGCCCTATCGCTGGACCTCCGACGACGGCACGTCCGTCGAAGGCATGCTGATGTATCCGCCGGGAAAGTTTGAGGCGAAGAACCTGCCGGTGTTTGTGTTCATCCACGGCGGGCCGCAGGATGCCGA
>Ga0181521_10001897_pt1 | contig 25451 bp, 17 predicted proteins | sample PEATcosm2014_Bin_32_FD_119764 | JGI IMG/M metagenome (GOLD analysis project Ga0181521, IMG submission 119764) | Peatland microbial communities from MTU Mesocosm Facility, Houghton, MI, USA - PEATcosm2014_Bin02_60_metaG | ecosystem: Environmental > Terrestrial > Soil > Wetlands > Peat | place...
ACGCATGACAGGACGCCGGTTGCGGCCACCGGATGGTACAACCACGCAACGCCCCTCGCCCGGAAGACCTGTAATCCACCCTGCCGCGAGGGCCGCCTCATCCGCCGCAAGAACCGCTGGCACCGTCAGCCGTGATGGTTCGGGGGCACGCAGTCACCACGCGAATCGTGGGATCGTGGCAACCGGGTCCAATCCCGCCTCCGCCGCCTCGGCCTCCGCCGCCGCCGTGTCGAACCCACCGTCCGCTTGGCGCAACGTGGCCCCATGGATGCCGTCCAGCACCCAGCACGCCGCCAAATCCACTGCCGCGGCCCCGGCAATGTCGGTGCGCAGCGCGTCGCCAACCGCCAGCACCCGCGCCGGCGGCAGCCCAAGCTGCTCCAGCACCGGCTGGTAGATCGCCGGATCGGGTTTTCCCAATGACCGCACGTCGCCGCCCAGTTCCTGGTAGCGCACCGCCAGCGACCCGGCGCACAGCACCCGCACGCCGCCGCGGATCACCTCCAGGTCGGGGTTGCCGCAGATCATCGGCAACCGGTGCCGCGCGCAGTCTTGCAGCACCGGCTCGAACTCGTTCATGTCGGTGGGATTGCGGTGGTCGTCCGGCCCGGTATTCAGCACGAAATCCGCTGCGTCCGGCGCGGCCACGCGCGTGAGCGGCAATCCCTCCAGCACCGGCAGGTCGCGCGCCGGCCCGAGATGGAACACGCGCTGGCCAAGCTCCGCCCACCACAGATCCGGCGGCGACTGCAAGGCGCGGCGCACTGCCTCGCCTGACGTGAGGATGTCGGTGTAGAGCGCGTCCTCGATGCCAAACCCGCGCATCATGGTCTGCACCGCCGCATTTGGCCGCGGCACGTTGGACAGCAGCAGTGTGCGTTTGCCCGCCTCGCGCAGCCGGCGCAGGCAGTCCACCGCATGCGGGAAGGCGTTCACGCCGTCATGGATCACTCCCCACAGGTCGAGCACGAACCCGTCATAGCGGTCGGCCAGCGGAGCGAAACCGGAGAGATGCTGCATTCAAACGGATCCTGCGAGTTGGGCGGCGTCGATGCCGATCGCCTCCTGCATGCGGGCGAATCCGGCGGCGTGCAAGGCGGCGGCGAGGTCGCGCCTGATCCGCGGCAGCAATGCCGGACCGGCGGCGGCGAAGGCGGTGTAGAGCTGCACCAGCGAGGCGCCGGCGCGGATCTTGGTCAGCGCATCATCCCCGCTGGCCACGCCGCCGACGCCGATCAGCGTCAGCCGCCCGCGCGCCAGGACAAAGGCGCGTGCCAGCACGCGGGTGGACAGGGCGAACAGCGGCGCTCCCGACAACCCGCCGGCCTCCCGCGCGTGCGGCGAGCGCAGGCCGGGCGGCCGCGTCACGGTGGTGTTGGAGACGATCAGGCCTTGGGCGCCCTCGGCGACGCAGGTCTCCACGATCGTCGCCAGGCCGTCATCGGCCAGGTCGGGGGCGATCTTCACCAGCACCGGCGGACGTTGCGGCACGCCGGCGACGGCGCGCAGGATGGCGCGAAGCTGCGCCTCGCCTTGCAGGTCGCGCAGGCCGGGGGTGTTGGGCGACGACACGTTGATCACCGCGTAGTCCACATGCGGCGCGACGGCGGCGATCAGTGCGGGATAGTCGCGCTGCGGGTCGGCGCCTTCCTTGTTGATGCCCACATTGGCACCGAGCGGCACCGGCCGATTGCCCAGCGCCGCAAGATTGCGCACGTGGACCGCGATCCCGGCGTTGTTGAACCCCATGCGGTTGATGGCTGCGGCGTCTTGCTCCAGACGAAACAGCCGCGGTCGCGGATTGCCGGGCTGCGGCCGGGGCGTGACGGTGCCGGTCTCCACGAAGCCGAACCCCAGCCGCATCAGCGCGGCGGCGGCGACCGCGTTCTTGTCGAAGCCCGCGGCCAGACCGATCGGATTGCCGAACCGCCGGCCGAGCACCTCGATCGCCAGCGCCGGATCGTCCGCCGTCGCGGCGCGCCCGATCAGCCCGCGGCGCAGCGCGCACAGCGCAAGGTCGTGCGCCCGTTCCGGGTCCATGCGGCGCAGCAGCGGGAGAATCGCGGAGGCAATGGCGGGGGTCATGGGCGGGCTTATAGCCGGGCGGTGCGGGGTTGGAACGTTGGCGTGTTGTGATGGTAGGACGGGGATGTAGGGCGCATGAGCGCAGCGTCATCCGCCATATCCGTCCGGGAGCTGCGGGTTACGCCTGCGGCTCACCCGCCCTACGGGTCTTGCTGCTGACCCGGCAACACTCTCATGCCAACCGGCGAAAAGAATGACCCACCGGCTACCCCGACATCGTCATGCCGACGTCGGCATCCACGATTTTCCTCGCTGTGCGCGGTAAAGTCGTAGATGCCGACCTTCGTCGGCATGACGGCGGAGGCCCGGTCGGGGCGGTCGTGACATGAACCGGTGTACCTAAAAGGCGTTCCAGATCGAGCTCGATCGCAGCGATGTCGAACAGGCGGGTGCTTTCGGTCGTATCGACCAGCAGATCGAGATCGCTGCCCTCGGCGTCATCGCCGCGGGCGATCGAACCAAATACTCTGGGATTCCGCGCTTGGTGTGACTTGACGACACGCGCGAATCGCGGCCCGGCGGACATTGAAGGCTTGCGACGGTTTGCCGGGCATGTCGATCTCCCGTCCGTGACCGCAAGTGGCACAGGTCGCGATATTTAGGCGACGCCCAGGAATAACCGCGTCAGATAGCGTGCAGCCTGTCATTGCGAGCCGTGGCGCCGGTCATTGCGAGCACAGCGAAGCAATCTCCCGCGTGACGAGCCGGCGCACGGAACGCGGGACATTGCTTCGCTGCGCTCGCAATGACCGGCTGCCGGTGGTGTCGCGCAATGACAGGCGGTCCGCAATCACCGGCCGATTCGATTGTTCCCGGACGGTTCCTCAGTCGGAGAACCCCGCGCATGTCACCCGGCTTCCTCGGACCGTCCACCAGCGGCCTTGCCCGGTTGACTCCCCGCCCGCCGCGTGTCCGCTATTGCCGCCCGCAAGCCACGCCGGAGTGACCCGACATGACCCTGAAGCGCATGGTGCTGGAGATCGGCATGGGGACCGACATCCGCGGTGCCGAACCCACCAAGGCGGCGGTGCGCGCATTGCGTGATGCGCTGTGGCACAACTCGCTCAGCGTCGCCGACGCCCTCGGCCAGCACGTGGACTCCATGCAGGTGGAGGTCACCATCGGCGTGCCGCATCCCGAGCAAGTGGACAAGGCGGCGGTGCTGGCGATCCTGCCGCACGGCACAGGCACGGTGAACGTCGTGGACGGTGGCCTGGAAATTCCCAACGACGCCGGCACCGGCAGCACGCTGCTCGCGCACGCCGCGGCGGTCGTGCGTCTCGACATCGCCTGACGGGAGAGCAAGCGCATGCCATCCAAACGTGTCATCCTGGAGTTGGGCGCCGGCAACGATCTGCACGGCGGCGACTACACCAAGGCCGCGCTGCGTGCCGTGCAGGATGCCCTGCATCACAGCTCGCTCAGCCTGATCCGGTCGCTGGGCCTCGATTCGAAGACCATGCTGGTGGAGGTCACCATCGGCGTGCAGCAGCCCGACAAGGTGGATGCCGCCGCGGTGCAGGCGTCGCTGCCGCACGGCAAGGCAACGGTGAAAGTTGTGAAGGGCGGCCTCGACGTTCCCGACGACACCTCAGGCGACATCGCGGTGATCGCCAGCGCCGCCGTCGCGGTGCGGTTCGAGGCACCGCTGACCAGCGGCTGACGACACCGCACGCACAATTCCGCCACTCCCACAACGGGAGGGGAACGACCGCATACCCAACTTGTGCCCTGCATGACGCCGCGCTGAAAAACCGCTAGGATCGCCCTAACGCCGTTCAACACAACAAACTCAGAAGGAGGAGAATCCCATGCCAGCCAAGACTTACGAGTTCACCACGCGCGATGTCGAATACCTCCGTCACGGCGACCGCCGTTTCACGGCGCGGCTGTTCGTCCCGCAAGGCCCGGGGCCGTTCCCGGCCATCATCGAGCTGCACGGCGGCGCCTGGTGCAGCGGCGACCTGAATGAGTGCAAGACCTACGCCGAGGCCCTGGCGCGCGGCGGCCTCGCTGTCGCGGCGCTCGATTTCCGCCATGCCGGCGACGGCTATCCGACTTCGCTTGCCGACATCAACTACGGCATCCGCTGGGTGAAGGCGAACGCCGGGGAGTTGAACACGCGCGCCGACCTGGTCGGTGCGGCCGGGCAGTCGAGCGGCGGCCATCTCGCGATGCTCGCGGCGATGCGGCCGAACGACCCGCGTTACGCCGCGATCAAGCTGCCGTCGTCGGCGCCTTCGGTGGACGCCAGCCTGCGCGCCGTCGCCATGCTGTGGCCGGTGATCAACCCGCTGTCGCGCTATCGCCACGCGCTGCGGGCGCGCGACAGCGCCAACCCGCCGGCCTGGGTCGGCAACATCCCGGATCGCCACGACCTCTACTGGAAGACCGAGGCGGCAATGGCCGACGGCAACCCGATGCTGATGCTGGAGCAGGGCGAGAAGGTGCAGACTCCGCCCGCGCTGTGGCTACAGGGCCGGCCGGACCCGGTGCACGACTACCACGATCCCGACTCCGGCTTCACCGGCACCGAGCCGGAGCGCTTCACCGCCAACTACCGCAAGGCCGGCGGCAACATCGAATTGCTGATCGTCGAGCAAGCGGAGCGGACCACCGCGGCGACGCTGGGGAAGGTGGCGGACTTCTTCCATCAGCACATTCCGGTGAACAGGTAGGGCGGTCCGACAAGGCTGGGGGTCGCTGGGCGCGGCGCACCGTGGCGCGATGCGGGTTGATATGATGCTGCACCGCAGCATATCGAGCCGTGTCAGCTACGGAGCCTTCAGATATGGATTGGTCAGACGGGTTGGGAGCGCTGCGTCGCGGCCTCGGCATCGCAACACGCGTCGCTGCGGCGCGGCTGCGCGCGTTCGGCCCCGACGTCGCGGCGCCCGCCCAACCGCAGTCCGGCCGTTTCGTCGTCCTGCGGGAATTCGGTGCCAACCCGGGGCGCCTGCGTCTGCGCATCTACCTGCCGGCGGTGCCGGTGCGTCCCGGCGCGCCGCTGATCGTCCTGCTGCATGGCTGCGGCCAGGACGCCGCGAGCTTCGCCGCCGATGCCGGCTGGACCGCGCTGGCAGACCGGCTTGGAGTGCCGCTGCTGCTGCCGGAGCAGCAGCAGGCGAATCACCGCCAGCGGTGTTTTCAGTGGTTCCAACCGGCGGAAATCCGGCGCGGCCACGGCGAGGCCGCCTCGATCGCCGCCATGGTGTCGGCCGCCGCCAGCCGCTTCAAGTCCGACCGCGACCGGGTGTTCGTTGCCGGACTGTCCGCTGGTGGAGCGATGACGGCCGCGCTGCTGGTTGCCTATCCCGATCTGTTCGCGGCCGGTGCGGTGTTCGCCGGGCTGCCGGTCGGCGCCGCCACCTCGGCGGTGCAGGCGCTGGCGCGCATGGCGCATGGCAGCCCGGACTATCTTGCGACGGAGTGGGTGGAACGCGCCCGCCGGTTGGCTCCGCCCGGCTATGCCGGGCCTTGGCCGCGCTTGTCGGTCTGGCACGGCGAGGCGGACCAGGTCGTGGCGCCCGACAACGGGCACAAGCTCGCGGTGCAATGGTGCGCGCTGCATGGGCTGCCGGACCAGCCGACGCGCGCGACGGCGCAGCACCGCGCGTGGGGCGATGCGGTCGAGCTTTGGACGTTGCCCGGGTTGGGCCACGCCTGGGCGATCGGCCCCGGCGAGGGGCGGCCGTCGCAGTACGCCGTGTCAGGTCCGGTTGCCGCGGTGAGCGAAATCGCGCGGTTCTGGGGGATTGGGTGAGGCGCTCGCGGGATCTGGAGCATGTCCACCCTGACGGGATTCGTCGAGGGTTCCCGGTCGTTGCGCGTTGACCGCCGGCCGGCGGCGGCGGATCCGTCCTGGATGAAACCGCTGCACCGCTGGCAATGGCAGGGTAGCGGACGGCGTTTCCAGTCAGGCCGAAAATGTTCCAACCGTAACGTCCGTGCCGTCCGCGAGTACGCAAGGTTTTAACACCGAGAAAGTGCGAGAGCCACGTAGGACCACGGGACAGAATGGAATTGCGCCTCGCGCCAAGGGGCATCGAAGCTTTCCGCTCCGCGGCTCTCGCACTTTCTCCGTGGCGAGAGCTGGCTTGCGTCTGCACGCAAGCATGTCGGTCGCATAACGCTGACGCGACAACGGCGCTGGTTTCAAAGATTGCCCTCGTTTGCATGTTCCCCCGTTATTGCCGAACAATCCCAAAGGTGCTGGGGTGCGCAGCAGCGTGGCTATCCACGTCATCACTCGGGGGGAAACCGGCCAATGCACGCCGCCACCATGACATCCGCAGCGGCGCTGACCGCACTACTGCTCGCCGGCACGGCAGCGTCCGCTTTCGCAGCGCCGGCCTGCACCGTTGACGCGTTGAACGCGCTGCACGTGCCCAATGTCAGCGTGACCCAGGCGGCGCCGACGCCAGCCAGCGGCAGCGTGCCGGCGCATTGCGCGGTGCAGGGCACCGTCGCCACACACGGCGAAGGCGCGCCGGACGGCTCGGCGCGTGTCGCCATTCAGTTGCCCGACACCTGGCAGCAGCGCTTCTTCTCCATGGGTGTCGGCGGCAATGCCGGCATACTCACGCCGGCGGTCAACGCCACCGACCGCGCGGCGGCGCTCGGCAAGGGCTATGTCGTCATCGTCACCGACACCGGCCACACCGGCAACGGCACCGATGCGAACTGGGTCCTCACCCCTGACGGCAAGCGCGACGCGGCCAGGATCACCGACTTCTTCTATCGCGCCGAACACGACGTCACCGTCGCCGGCAAACAGTTCGCGCAGGCCTTCTATGCCGCACCGGTGCAGCACGCCTATTTCGACGGGTGCTCCACGGGAGGCCGCATGGCGACGATGGAGGCCGAACGCTACCCCACCGATTACGACGGCATCATCGCCGGCGATCCCAACCTGGACTACAACTCCACGATGTTGCGGTTCCTGGTGCAGAAGGCGGCGCTGGCCTCGCCCGCGGCCTACCTCCCGCAATCGCTGCTGGGGGCGATCGACAAGCGCGTCACCGCGCGCTGCGACGCGATCGACGGCGCGACCGACGGCCTGGTGCAGAACCCGGCGCGCTGCCCGATCCGCGCCGAGGACCTGATCTGCCACGCCGGCGAGGCCGGCGACTGCCTGACGCCAGAGCAAGCCAGCGTGCTGCACGCTTACACGACGGATCTGCATGACCGGCACGGCCATGTGCTGTATCCGGGCTACGCGATCACCAACCTCTCCGGCCCGCGCGGCATCAGCTATTGGACCACCGGCGACACCGCGCCCAACCTGGCGCAGCGCGAACTGCCGTGGGGCAGCGACCCGGCAGCCCCGCCGCGCGGCTGGGAGTTCGCACGCCAGGCGCTGACCTACTGGCTGGGGCTCGGACCCGACGCGAAAATGGCGACAGTCGATGTCGATGTGCACACCGGCACCGCGGGCGACAAACTGGTGGCGATGCTGGAGCATGTGTTCGCGCCGGCCGAAACCAAGAACCCGGCGAAGCTGCTGCCGTTCGTCCAGCAGGGCCGCAAGCTGATCATCTATCACGGCACCAGCGACCCGGCGATCCCGGCTGCTCGCTCGATCATGTTCTATCACGAGCTGACGGAACTGCTGCACGGTCCGGACAAGACCGCGGCCAGCGTGCGGCTGTTCCTGGTGCCGGGCATGCAGCATTGCAGCGGCGGTATCGGGCCGGACCAGTTCGATACGCTGTCGGCGATCGAGGCCTGGGTGGAGCATGGCAAGGCGCCGGAGGCGATCGCCGCGACCACCAAGCCGGACAGCCCGACTCCGCACAGCCTGCCGCTCTGCCCGTATCCGCAGCAGGCACGCTATTCCGGCACCGGCGCACTGGGGGACGCGGCGAATTGGAAGTGTGCCGCGCCCGGGCGCGTGACGGCGCGGACCGGGCACGCGGCGGGGGCCGGGTAGCCCCTCGCCCCCAAACGTGACGGCCGGGCTTGATCCAGCCATCGATCGGGCGGGGGCAGGGTAGCCGGCTGCCCCAACTCGTCGTGGCGGCGCTTGGTCCGGCCACCTGCCGCGGCACCACGCGGATGGCCGGGTCAAGCCTGGCCGCGACGGGAGGTTCCCCTCAGCTCTGCTCCACCGCGGTGGCAGCGGCGTCGAGCGCCGCGGCGACGGCGCGGTTCTGCGCCTCGGTCAGCGGGCCGCGCGACATGCGCAGGCGCAGCGCAAGCCTGAGGTTCTCTACCGCCCGGACGACTTGCGGCGCGGGTCCGTCGCCGCGCGCGGCGACGGCCTCGGCCAGCCGTGCAGCCACGTCATCGACCGTCCGCTGGTTCTCCCGCAGGTAGTCCGCGCCGGCCTCGGTCAGCGCGTAGAGCTTCTTGCCATCGTGCTCGGTGAGCGCGGTGTAGCCGAGTTCCTCCAGCATCGTCAGCGTCGGGTAGATGACGCCCGGGCTGGGACTGTACACCCCGCCGGCGCGGTCCTCGATCGCCTTGATGATGTCGTAGCCGTGGCGCGGCTTCTCCGCGATCAGGTGCAGCATGATGAAGCGCAGCTCGCCATGGTCGAACAGGCGGCCGTGGCGGTCGCCGCCGTGGTGGTCGTGCCGGCCGCGGCGTCCGCCGTGCCGGCCGGACAGACCGAGGTCGTTCCATTCGGCCGGGCGGCGGGCGAAGTGCCGTTCACCGTGGCGATGGTGACGTTGAAAGGGCATTGGCATGCTCCGTGTGGGTTTCGATATAACGAAATATAAGATATATCGAAATACGGTCTTGTCAAGGACTTTTGGGAAGGGGTGGTTTTTTCCCTGCAACGGCCCCGGAGGGCGCGGTCATGCCGCGTATCCGGCCTGACAGGATTGGCCCCGGCCGCTGGCCTGCCCGCATGACGCCGGCGGATTTCGTCGCGCAGGGGCAGGCCGAGCACGCGCAACGACCCCGCATGATCCCGCGGCCCCTTGTCGCCCTCGGCCCGCTGCTCGCGCTGCTGTTGGCCGGCGCCGCGGCGGAGGCGCAGCCAAGATCGGCCGGCCGAACGGCGCTCTGCTGCTGGTCGGTGGCGGCGCCAAGCCGCCCACCATCATCCAGGCGGCGCGGCGCACAGGCGTCCGTGCGTTGCGCCCGGCATCCTCGCCGCTGGCGCGTCTTGCCTCTCCCGCTTCCTGGAAGAGGTGTACTGCACCGCAGCGAAATCAATAAAATCATAGGTTTACGTGGTAACACTCGGCAACAATCAGTGACTCGCAACTGCCCGGCCACGGGCGTAGTTAAGGTCCCGGACGCGGGCGAACCCGCCATGCGCCACCTGCGTGGAGCAATTCAACGCGATGGACGGCACGCCGCAAATCCAGCTTTCGATCCCCGCTGTCTGGCAACGCACGCTGAAGGCGCCGATCGGTTGTGTCGGCATCGGTCTGCACTCCGGCAAGCGCGTCAGCCTGAACCTGCGCCCTGCGGAGCCCGGCCACGGCATCGTGTTCCGCCGCACCGATCTGGGCCGCGACATCCCGGCCCGATTCGATCGCGTGGTCGACACCCAGCTTGCCACCGTGCTCGGCGATGAGCGCTGGGCCTCGGCCCGGGTCTCCACGGTGGAGCACCTTCTGGCGGCTCTGTCCGCGCTCGGCATCGACAACGTGCTGGTCGAGTTGGACGGACCGGAAGTCCCCGTCCTGGACGGTTCCGCCGCCCCCTTCGTGTTCTTGCTCGACTGCGCCGGGGTCACGGAACAGCCGCTAACGCGCAGCCATATCGAAATCCGCCGCCGGGTGCGTGTGTCGGAGGGCGACGCCTTTGCCGAGCTGCGTCCCGCCACCGGTGGACAGCCCGGCCTGGACATGGCCCTGTCGATCGACTTCGCCGCCGCCGCGATCGGCCGCCAGGCCATGTCGCTGCGCCTCACCCCGGAAAACTTCCGCCGCGAACTCGCCCGTGCCCGCACCTTCACCCTGGCCGAGGAGGTCGCGCAGTTGCGCGCCGCCGGTCTGGCGCAGGGCGGCAGTCTGGACAACGCCGTGGTGGTGGACCAGGCACGCATCCTGAACCCGGGCGGCCTGCGCATGAGCGACGAGTTCGCCCGCCATAAATTGCTCGATGCGGTTGGCGACCTGGCACTGGCTGGAGCCCCGCTGTCCGGGCGCTTCATCGCCCACCGCTCGGGCCACGGCCTGAACAACCGCCTGCTGCGCGCGCTGTTCGCCGACGCCTCCGCCTGGCGCGAGGTGGACGCCGCGCCGGTGTCGGTGGCGGCCTGACGCGGCATCGGGTGAACCGAAGCAAGGCCAGGGCTCTGCCCTGAGACCCGCCAGGGGGCTTTGCCCCCCTGGACCCCCCAGCAAAGGCAGGGCCTTTGCAATCCATCCGTTTGGAGCGGTTGGACGGGAGGGGACCTGTACCGGCGCTGCCGTGTCAGATCGCCGATCTGACACGGCAGCGCCGGTACAGGCCCCCTCCCGTCCAACCGCTCCAACTGAAGGGTCCCAAGGGCTCCGCCCTTGGCGGGGCTCCAAGGGGCAGAGCCCCTTGGTGGGGTCCAGGGGCGAAGCCCCTGGTCTTTCTTCGCTCATCCGATTGTCCCGCACGAGGCCCCCTCCCACTCGGGAGCGGTGATGCTATAAGCCGCAGGATGATCCCGAATCGTATCCTGCCGCCGGCCACGCTGCGGCGCTTCGCCCTTGCACTGATCGCCGTGCTGCCCCTGGTGGCCGGCTGCGGCGGCAAAAAGACCGAGGACGCCAAGACCGACGCCGATACCACCGCGGCGACGGTGCCGATGGAGCAACTGTACAACAACGGCATGGATGCGCTGAACGACAAGCGCTACGCCAGTGCCGGCGACCAGTTCGCCTCGATCCAGCAGAACTATCCGTATTCCACCTGGGCGACGAATGCCCAATTGATGCAAGGCTATACGGAATATCTGCAAAACCACTACACCGACGCGATCGGCACGCTGAACCAGTTCATCCAGTTGCATCCGACCCACCACGACATCCCCTACGCCTATTACCTCCGCGCACTGTGCTATTATGAGCAGATCTCGGACATTCAGCGGGATCAGAAGGGCACGCAGGACGCGATGAACGCGTTGCAGGAGGTGGTGAACCGCTATCCCGACACGACCTATGCCCGCGACGCCCAGCTCAAGATCGACCTTTGCCGCGACCACCTCGCCGGCAAGGAGATGGAGATCGGCCGCTGGTACCAGAAGCAGCATTTCTACGAGGCGGCGATCGGCCGCTTCCAGCGCGTGGTGGACGATTTCCAGACCACCAACCACGTGCCGGAGGCGCTGGCGCGGTTGACCGAGATCTATCTCGCACTGGGGCTGCCGGAGGAGGCGAAGAAGACCGCCTCGGTGCTGGGTTACAACTATCCGGGCAGCGCGTGGTACGCCGACATGTACACCCAGTTGCATGACGATGGCCTGGTGCAGGGCGTGCCGCCGCCGCGCGGCGGGCCGGCGGGGTTCTTCTCGCGCGCCTGGAACTCGGTGTTCTGACAGGGCAGGCGGGGGCGACAGGTTGCTCACCGCGCTGTCGATCCGGGACGTGGTGCTGATCGAGCGGCTGGACCTGGCGTTCGGCCCCGGCCTGACCGTGTTGTCCGGCGAGACCGGCGCCGGCAAATCGATCCTGCTGGACAGTCTGGGGCTGGCGTTGGGTGCACGGGCCGATGCCGGGCTGGTGCGCGCCGGGGCAGAGCATGCCAGCGTCACCGCGTGCTTCTCGCCGCCGCCGGGCCACCCGGTGCAGGCGCTGCTGGAAGCGCAAGGGCTGGAGACCGAGGACGACGTCGTATTGCGTCGCACCGTCGGGCGGGACGGGCGGTCGCGCGCCTTCGTCAACGACCAGCCGGTGGGCGTCGCGCTGCTGCGCCGCGCCGGCGCGCTGCTGGTCGAAGTGCAGGGCCAGCACGAGCAATTGGGCCTGGCCGATCCGGCGAGCCATGCCGGATTGCTCGATGCGTTCGGCGTAGCGGAGGCGCTGGGCACCGCGGTGCGGACGGCCTGGCGGCACTGGCGCGAGACGCTGACGGCGTTGGACGCCGCGCGCGAGGCGATCGCCGCCGCGGAACGCGATGAGGCCTGGCTGCGCCACGCCGTCGGCGAACTGGCGGGGCTGTCCCCGCAGGAGGCGGAGGAGGACCGGCTCGCCGCCGAGCGCCAGCGCCTGCAACAGGGAGAGCGCCGGGCGGAGGCGATCGCCGCCGCCCTGAGCGAGATCGCCCCGCATGATCGGCGCAGCGCCGGTCCGGCCGCTGCTCTGCGCGCGGCGTCGCGGGTGTTGCAGCGGCTGATCACCCCGGGGCAGCCGTCGGGGGAAAACCCGGCGGCGCCGGCGATGGCCGCGCTGGAACGCGCCGAGGAGGCGCTGGCCGAAGCGGAAACTCTGCTGACCCGGCTGGCGGCCGAAGCCGACGTCGATCCGCGCCTGCTGGAACAGGCGGAGGAGCGGCTGTTCGCGCTGCGCGCGGCCGCGCGCAAGCACGCGGTGGCGGTGGCCGACCTGCCGGCATTGCTCGATACGCTGGCGGCCAGGCTGGCCGCGCTGGACACCGGTGCCGCCGAGGTCGTGGCGCTGGAACAGGCGGCGCGCGACGCGCGGGCAGCCTATGTCGAGGCGGCGGCGGCGTTGTCGGCGGCGCGCCAGGCGGCGGCGCTGCGGCTGGATCGTGCGGTGGGCAAGGAGCTGCCGCCGCTGCGGCTCGACAAGGCGCGCTTCCGCGCCCAGGTGGCCGCGTTGCCGGAGGCCGATTGGGGCGCCGGCGGCGCGGATGCGGTGCGGTTCCTGATCGCTACCAACCCGGGACAAGAGCTGGGGCCGCTGGGGCGGATCGCCTCGGGCGGCGAATTGTCGCGGCTGATGCTGGCGCTCAAGGTGGTGCTATCGGCCGGCTCGCCGGTACCGACGCTGGTGTTCGACGAGGTCGACTCGGATGTCGGCGGGGCCACGGCAGCAGCGGTCGGCGACCGGCTGGCGCGGCTGGCGGGTAATGTACAGGTGCTGGTGGTGACGCACAGCCCGCAGGTGGCGGCACGCGGCGCGGCGCATTTGCTGGTGGCCAAGCAGGCGGCGCGCGGACGGACGGCGACCCGCGTGGATGCGCTGGGTGCCGAGGCGCGGCGCGAGGAGATCGCCCGCATGCTGGCCGGAGAGACGGTCACCGAGGCCGCAAGGGCGGCGGCGGACGACCTGCTGGAACTGCCACTTCCAGGCGCCGCGAGGGGGTAGCAGGCATCTTGCGCGTTCTCGCAGTACGCATAGCGGCCCTGCGACGCATAGAGCGGCCGCCGTCACCCCCCGGCATGCGACCGAGGCGATGTCCCGCGGCCGGTGCCTCAGAAATGCGTCACCATAAGATGGCCGGAACCGTCATTGCCGAGATGGAAGACGCCGCTGCCCAGGTTCGTGGTGTCGAACAGCAGTGACGCGGTGCCCGCCCCGCTGTCGATCTGCAGAAGTCCGGTCGCCGCGTTGTAGTCCATCGTCGCTCCGGCCGACCCGATGTCCTTCAGATCGATCGTGCAGGCAGCACCGAAGTCCTCGATGAGCGGTCCCGCATAGACCGCCGTGCCGACATCGATGCCGAACTGCGCGGCATGCTCAACCACCAGCTCGGCGCTGCCCAGGAATTGCATCCGATCACCGGTGCCGGAGTCGGCGGCGATGCGCAAAATGCTGTCGGTATCCAGCTCGAAGATGCCGCTGCTGGCTGGATCGACGGCGCCGGTGACCGCAAGCGTCGTGCCGGCGTCAAGGGTGAGCGTGCCGTCATTGGCGACGGTCCCGATGGAGTTGCCATTCTGCAGCGCCCAGTTCGCCGCCTGGTCCACAGCGAGCGTGCCGAAGTTGACGAACGCGCTGCCGATGGCGCCGATCGAACCGGCGGCATTGCCATTTCCGGCAGCGAGTTCCAGGACGGAACTGGCAGAGCCGCCCAGGACGTCGCCAACGAAGACCGCCCCGGGGTCCACCACCAGCCGTCCGGCGCCGGCGCCGAAGCGAATGGCCGTGCCCGCTGCTCCGTCGATGCTGACGATACTGCCGGCGTTGACCACCGTGCCATTCGCGCCGGCATACACGCCGGTGACGCCGGAGATTGTCCCGTAATTGGCCAGCGTGCCGGGTCCACCAGCGCCGAAGAACACGCCGTCGAGGCCGCCGTAGATCGCCGCGGTTGGAACGCCGGCGGCGCCATTGGTCAGGGTGCCGCCCGCGAGCAGTGCCCCGATGCTGCTGCTGCCCAGAGCAGCGATCGTGCCCAGATTGCTCAGCGTCACGTTGTCCGACCCGGTCTGCACGCCGGCGCCACTGGCACTCGTAATGACGCCCGCGTTGGTGAGTGTACCCGCGGTGTCAAACTGTACGGCGTTGCTGTTGCTCGAGATGGTGCCGAGATTGTCTACGTCGGTGGTGGCCAGGATGCATACGCCCTCGAAGCCGCCGGAGACCGTTCCATAATTGGTCAGCGTGCCGGTCCCGTCCGGGGCGAAGAACACGCCATCGAATCCGCCGGAGATCGTTGCGGTCGTATCGGCGGCAGCGCCGTTGATCAGAGTGCCGCCGACGAGCGCCGCTCCAATACTGCCGCTGCCCAGCGCAGCGATCGAGCCAAGATTGTTTACCGTTACGGCGTCGGAGCTGGTCTGCACGCCGGCGCCATCACTACTTGTGACGATGCCCGTATTGGTCAGTGTACCCGCGGTGTCGAACTGTACGGCGTTGCCTCTGCCAGAGATGGTGCCGAGATTGTCCACATCGGTGGTGGCCAGGATACAGACGCCCTCGAAGCCGCCGGAGACCGTCCCGTAATTGGTCAGCGTGCCGGTCCCGCCAGGGGCGAAGAACACGCCGTCTAATCCGCCGGAGATCGTTGCGGTGGTATCGCCGACGGCGCCGTTGATCAGAGTGCCGCCGACGAGCACCGCTCCAATACTGCCGCCGCCCAGCGCAGCGATCGAGCCAAGATTGTCTATAGTTACCGCGTCGGACCCGGTCTGCACGCCGGCGCCGTCGGCACTCGTGATGACGCCCGCGTTGGTGAGTGTACCCGCCGCGCCAAACTGTACGGCGTTGCCGCCGCCAGAGATGGTGCCGAGATTGTCCACGTCGGTGGCGGCCAGGATACAGACGCCCTCGAAGCCGGCGGAGATCGTCCCGTAATTGGTCAGCGTGCCGGTCCCGCCAGGGCCGAAGAACATGCCATCGAAGCCGCCAAAGATCGTCGCGGTCGAATCGTCAGCGGCGCCATTGGTCAGACTGCCGCCCACAAGCAGTGCCCCAACACTGCGGCTGCCCAGGGCAGCGATCGTGCCGAGATTGCTTACCGTCACGGCGTCGGAGCCGGTCTGCACGCCGGCGCCATCACTACTGGTGATGACACCCGTATTGGTCAGCGTGCCGCTGCCGGTGCCGCCGCCGCCAAACAGCACACCGTCGCCACTGCTCGAGATGGTGCCGACATTGTCCACGTCGGCGGCGGACAAGATAAACATGCCTGTGACGCCGCCGGAAACCGTCCCGTAGTTGGCCAGCGTCCCGACGCAACCACCGCCGAAGATCAGGCCGTCTGAACCGCCGGAGATTGTTCCGTAATTGGCCAGCGTAACGAGGCAGCCATGACTGAAGGACACGCCGTCGAGGCCGCCGGCGATTGTTGCGGTCGTATCGTCAGCGGCACCATTGATCAGGCTACCCGCAATCTGCACGCCCACGCCAAGGCTGCCGGGGGCAATAATCACGCCGAGATTGGTCAGAGTGCCGCCTGTGCCGCTCCCCGCGACGATATCGATCGTGCCGTCGTTGATCAGTGCCCCGCCTGCCGCCACGCTCAGCGCGCCGCCCGTGCCGGCCGTGCCGCCATTCTGACCAGCGCCGCCGCCCGATAGCGCGAGCATGCCCTGATTGGTCAGCGTGCCGCCCGAGGCGATCGTTAACGTGCCACCGGTACCGCCGCCGCCATAGTATTGGCCGCCTGCCCCGCCGGCGAAATCGAGCGTGCCATTGTTGATGAACGAACTGTCCGAAGAGATGGTGAGCGTGCCACCCGTCCCGCCCAGCACGAAGTTCCCCGGCGCGTAGTTGACACCGTTCGCGCCGGCGCCGCCCGCGACATGGAGCACGCCGGCATTGATCAGCGTGCTCCCCGACGCGATGGTGAGCGTACCGCCCGTGCCACCGGGACCGTAGGTGTCAGGACCCCCCGGGGCTCCACCGCCGATATCGAGCGTGTCGGCATTGATCAGCGTGTCGCCCGACCCGGTCGTCAGGCTGGCACCCAGGCCACCCGTCCAATATCCAATGAAGCCGACGGGGGACGCGCCCCCGCCCCCGATATCAAGTGCACCGGAATTGGTCAGCGTCACGCCCGATCCGAGCGTGATCACGCCGCCCTGGCCGGGCGGACGGTTGCTCAATGTGGCCCCTCCACCCGCCATACCGAGCAGGCCGGTATTGGTCAGCGTGCAGCCCGCCCCGATGCTCAGGGTGCCGCCGGAACCGCCATATCCGGTGTCGAGGCCCCCGCCTCCGCCGCCGATATCGACCGTGCCGCCATTGGTCAGGGTGCTGACAGACCCGATAGCCACAATTCCGCCCGTGCCGCCGGCAACGCCATAACCGTTCCCGCCGGTCCCGCCCCTGATGTCGAGCGTGCTGGCGCTGATCGTGAGTGTCGGGGCGGGGCCGCCGAGGGTCAGCGTGCCCCCCGCTTGGCCGCCAGCAGGTCCGCCCGCAACGTTGAGCACGGCCCCGGCGTCGTTCAGCGTCAACTGCTGGACTGACGCGGTCTCGCCGCTCGCGATGCTGACGGTGTAGGTGCCTTGGGCGTCGATGACGGCGTCGTCGCCGGCACCCGGAACCACGGCTGGCGACCAGTCGGACGCGGTGTTCCAGTCGCCGGAGACGGCTTGCGACCATGACCACGTGGCAGCGGTCGCCAGCATCCCTTGCACACTGAAATTGCTGAACGAGCTTGGCGTTCCGTAGCCACCGCCGGTTGTCGTATTCGGCTGATCGCTGTAGAGGCCGACTTCGCCGCCGGTGAACGCAGTGTCGGTCAGTGTGGTCAGCACGGTCGAGCTGGCGTCGAAACTGCCGTCCGGGTCGTCATAGGCCGTGTAGTGATCGCCGTTCACCGTGACCGTCATGGTGTAGCTATCGCCGGGCGTTAGGACCCCTTCCACCAAACCCTGCACCGGCCCGTTCGAAATATTTGACCAATAGGCGGAGGTGCCCGCTTCGCCGCCGCGCGAGCCCTGGCCGTAGCCCATGCCACCCAGGACAAGCTCAACGTTGCCGGAATCGAGGAGGATGCCGCTGTCCCCGAGGGCATTCACGGTGACCGTGAGCTGGAGGTTGGTGTTCGTCAGGTCGAATGGCAGGAACGTAGTAACCTGCGGCTCGTTGTTGAGGACCTGTGCGGCGTAGTCGCCGCTGCTGGCGCTCCAATCGCCGCTCGTGTTGCTCCAGTCGGATGACGGGCTCGGGGTAAAGTTGTCGGAGAATGTGAAGGGCGGGCTCGTGGCCGCCTGCGTCACATCCGTGCCGGTTCCGCGTGCATCCTTCGCAAGATCGAATTGCTCACCGCTAAAGTTCTGCGCAGGGTCGAGCTGAAGACCGACGGTGACGCCGTTCTCCACGATCTGCAGCGTATTGCCGGCCAGCAATTCGGTGGTGCCGCCGCTGCTGAATGGCAGTGCCGTGAGATCGATCGTATCGCCGGGGGCGAAGCCGAAGATCGTGTTGCTCGGCGGCGCCGTGCTGTCGATTTGCACCGTCCCGCCGTTCGCGAAGGTGAGCACACCGCTCAGAGTCGCGCCGGACTGTAAGTCGAGCAATCCACCGGCGATCAACACGCCGCTCGCGGTGCCGCCGGAGGCGACGATCTCGGTTCCGCTGCTCGACACCGTCGTGGCCTCGGCGGTGCCGCCGTTGCCGACGTAGAGCGAGCCGTTGTCGAGCAGCACCCCGCCGGCGCTCACGCTGAGCTGGCCATTGTCGATCAGCGTGCCACCCGAGCCGATGGTCAGCGTGCCGCCTGTACCGCTCCCGCCTGCGATATCGATCGTGCCGTCATTGATCAGCGCGCTACCCGCTGCCAGGCTCAGCGCGCCGCCGGTGCCGGCGGCGCTGCCACTCTGACCGGCGCCGCCGCCGAATATATCGAGCGTGGCTTGATTGGTGAGCGTAGCGCCCGACTCAACGATCAGTGTGCCGCCTGCGCCTGGGATGGCATTATCGCTTGCGCCGGTCCCGCCCGCGATATCGAGCGTGCCGTCATTGGCCAGCGTGCTGCCCGATCCAATGGTCAGCGTGCCACCCGTGCCACCGATGCTGGAACCCGAATAGCCCCCGGCGCCGCCGCCAATCTCGAGCATGCCCTGATTGGCGAGCGTACTGCTCGCGCCGACAGTCAATGTGCCGCCCCTGCCGGTGACCGGCCCGCCCGCGACCTCGATCGTGCCGGCATTGGTCAGCGTGCTGCCCGACCCGATGTCCAGCGAGCCGCCGGTGCCGATCGGGTTGGCGGCCTTGCCGCCGCCCGCGACCTCGAGCATGCCGTCATTGCTTAGCGTGCTGCCCGACCCAATGATCAGCGCGCCACCTGTGGCGCCCTCGCCGTCGGCCGTCCCGTCGGGCTCATTGGTCCCGCCCGCGACCTCGATCGTGCCGGCATTGCTGATCGTGCTGCCCGACCCAATGGTCAGCGTGCCGCCGGTGCCGCCGGAACCCTCGAACCCCCAAGCCCCGCCTGCGACATCGAGCACCCCGGAATTGGCCAGTGTGCCGCCGGCCCCAATGGTCAGCGTCCCGCCGGTACCGCCGGGGCCATAATCGCCGCCGGCCCCGCCAGCGACATCGACCGTGCCGCTATTGGCCAGCGTGCCACCCGAGCCCAGGGTCAGCATGCCGCCCGACCCGATGATCAGCGTGCCGCCTGAGAGGCCGCCGCCCGCGCCCGCGACATCGAGCACGCCGTCATCGGTCAGCGTGCTGCCCAGCCCGATGGTCAGGGTGGCGCCGTAGCCGCCGCTGGCGCCGGGCGCATTGCCGGAGAGCCCACCGCTGACATCGAGCGTGCCGTCGTTGGTCAGCGTGCTGTCCGACTCCATGGAGAGCGTGCCGCCGAAACCGCCGCCTCCGCCTGCGTCCTCATTGAAGCTGCCGGCCCCGCCGAGGAGATTGAGTACGGCGTCATTGGTCAGCGTGCCGCCCGACCCGATGACCAGCGTGCCGCCCGGGGCGCCCTGGGTAGGGCCCCCTTGCCCGCCGTCGACCTCGAGCGTGCCTGCGCTGATCATGAGTGTCGGCGCGGTGCCACTCAGGCTGAGCGTGCCGGTTTCCCATACCCTCAAACGGGCGCCCGCGTCGTTCAGCGTCAGTTCGTTCACGGTGACGCTCACGCCTACGCTGAGGCTGCTGATCTCCACGGAATACGTGCCCACGGCATCAATCAGCGCAGCGTCGGTAGTCGAGTCCGGTGGGCCGCCTGCGGGCGACCAGTCGGTCGCCGCGGACCAATCGCCGTAAACAACACCGGTCGCCCAGGTGTAGGTGGTCATGCTGCGCCCCAAAATGGTTCAGCGTCCCCGTCCGAGTCTGGTGCGCGGGATTTTGGTCGCAGGCCCGGTTCGAACCGCGGGCCCGCTTGTCCGAGTTCCGGCGGGTCGGCGCTTTGACCTGGGTCAAAACAACCGAAAGAGTTAACGCGCGTGCGGCAGAGCCACGATCGCATCGCCTGTGCGCCCGGCCCGGGGCCGCATGATAGTCGGGATAGCAAGCCTTCAACATAATGGCTGATGTGGCACCCTCACCCTACCCCTCTCCCACGCAGTGGGAGAGGGGTTTAAGGTCGGCGCATGACCACCACAGATGTCGCCGACCTGACCGAACCGGACGCCGCGTCCGAACTCGCGCACCTGGCGCGGGAGATCGCGCATCACGACCGGCTGTACTACCAGCAGGACGCGCCGGAGATCTCCGACGCCGAGTATGACGCGTTGCGCCGGCGCAACGCGGCGATCGAGGCGCGCTTCCCGCATCTGATCCGCCCCGACTCGCCATCCAACCGCGTCGGTGGCGCGCCCGAGACCGGCTTCGCCAAGCTGCGTCACCGCCTGCCGATGCTGTCGCTCGACAACGCGATGAACGCCGAAGAATTCACCGAATTCTGCGCGCGGGCACGGCGTTTCCTCGGCCTGCCGGCGGGCGAAAAACTGGAATTCGTGGCCGAGCCGAAGATCGACGGGCTGTCGATCAACCTGACCTACGAACGCGGCCGTTTCGTGCACGGCGCGACCCGCGGCGACGGCATGGTGGGCGAAGACGTCACCGCCAACCTGCGCACCATGGACTCGGTGCCGGTGAAGCTGCGCGGGCACGCGCCGGCGCTGATCGAGATCCGCGGCGAAGTGTTCATGACCAAGGCCGACTTCCTGGCGATGAACGACGCGCAGGCGAAGGCCGGGCAGAAGGTGTTCGCCAATCCGCGCAACGCCGCGGCCGGCAGCCTGCGCCAGCTCGACCCGAAGATCACCGCCGGGCGGCCGTTGTCGCTGTTCGCCTACGCGCTGGGCGAGACGAGCGAACCGGTGGCGGCAACCCACTGGGAGTATCTCGAGCGGCTGCGGCACTGGGGGTTCGACGTCAATCCCTTGTCGAAACGTGTTCCCGATGAAGCGGCGGCCGCTGCATTCCAGGCGAAGATGACGGCCGAACGGTCCGGTCTTGGTTATGACATCGACGGCGTGGTGTACAAGATCGACGATCTGGCACTGCAACGACGCCTCGGCTTCGTGGGCCGCGCGCCGCGTTGGGCGATCGCCTGGAAGTTCCCGGCCGAACAGGCGATGACGGTGTTGCAGGACATCCGCATCCAGGTGGGGCGCACCGGTGCGCTGACCCCGGTGGCGCGGCTGGAGCCGGTCAATGTGGGTGGCGTGCTGGTGCAGAATGCCAGCCTGCACAACGAGGACGAGATCGCCCGCAAGGACGTGCGCATCGGCGACACTGTGGTGCTGCAGCGCGCCGGCGACGTGATTCCGCAGATCCTGTCCGTGGTGTTGGAACGCCGGCCGCCGGCGGCGCGGGCCTATGTGTATCCCGACAAATGCCCGGTGTGCGGCAGCCATGCCGTACGTCCGCCGGGCGAAGCGGTGCGGCGCTGCACCGGCGGGCTGGTGTGTGGGGCGCAGCGCGTCGAACGGCTGATCCATTTCGTGTCGCGTCCGGCGTTCGACATCGACGGGCTGGGGGAAAAAACTATCCAGGAATTCTATGACGAAGGCTGGCTGCACAGCCCCGCCGACCTGTTCAAACTGCCGCGGCGCGAGGCGGAAATCGCCGAACGCGATGGCTGGGGCAAGCTGTCGGCGCGCAACCTGTCGCGCGCGATCGAGGCGCGGCGGCATATTCCGCTGGAGCGGTTCATCTACGCTCTGGGAATCCGCCGCATCGGCGAGGCGAACGCGCGATTGCTCGCGCGGCATTACGGCAGCTTCGCCCATTGGCGGACGCAGATGCTGGCGGCGACCGTCGTGGGTTCGGAGGAGCGCGAGGAGCTTGGCAGCATCGTCGGCATCGGTCCGTCGATCGCGCAGGAACTGGCGGACTTCTTCGGTGAGGCGCGCAACGTCGCGACGCTCGACGAACTGGCGGCGGAACTGACGATCGAGGATGCCGCGCGGGTGGCGGATGCGGAGAGCGCGATTGCCGGCAAGACGCTGGTGTTCACCGGCACGCTGGAGACGATGACGCGGCCGGAGGCGAAGGCGCGTGCCGAGGTGCTCGGCGCCAAGGTGACCGACAGCGTATCGAAGAAGACCGACCTGGTGGTGGTCGGCGCGGATGCCGGATCAAAGGCGCGCAAGGCGACCGAGCTTGGCGTGCGGACGATTACGGAACAGGAATGGCGCGAACTCGCCGGTCTGGCGTGATACCAGCCCGCCTGGAGATTGACCCATGAACGGCGCCGCCGCCGTCATGCCGACCCCCGGGGTCAAGCGCCCGGCGGCAGGCTCCGGTCGGCATCCACGACTTTCCTTGTTGCAAGCGACATAGTTGTGGATGGCGGGCTGGAGCCTGCCCCCGGGCACTTGACCCGGGGGCCCGCCATGACGGGGGACGCGACCGATGAGTCAGCCTTGACACGGGCTGGTGTGAGTCCTGCGTCCTTGTGACCCAACTCGATTTTCGCCAGCAATTGATTGTGTGGTCGAGGCGGCTGCGTGAATGTTTGCGTGACTGTGAGGTATCCCACAGTCGTCTTCGCCCGCCTGAGATATGTTCCGCGTTGCACGACGCTGCGGCGTAGCGGCGGCACTTCAGGCGAAGGGGATCGAAATGCGTGTTCAGCAGGCGGTATGGTCGGGTGAGCGCATCGAACGGCGTCGGGGTCAGTGGCGGCTGCGCAGTGATCTCCTCGCTGTCGTCACAATGTGCGTGATTTTCGGCTTGCAGATTTTGGTGGCGATGCAGAGCGTCGGCGGGTCGGAGGCAATGAGCATGGTCGCCAGTGAGGGCATGCAGGCGCCGTAAAGCAACCTCTGCCGCGTAGCGTCGCCATGGGTGAGTGGTTTTCAGGCCGTCGGCGGTGCCGGCATCGTCAGGAAGGCCTGCGCCGCGTGCCAGAAAGCGTGACGATTGCGGCAGGTTCCCAGCGCGTGCGCGGCGGCGGCAATGACCGAGAACTGCTTGTCGCCGTTCGGCAACTGCCGATAGAAGTCCCACAGATCCTCCATCGTCGCGATGCCGTCGAACTCGCCCCGCATCACCGCGACGGGCGCGACGATCTTCGTCGGGTCGATCACCGGCAGATGCGCGGTCATGTCGAGATAGGTGCCCGTCGGCACCGTGTCGCCATGCACCAGCTCCATGTTCGCCACCGCCGCCCCCACGGCCGGGTCCGTGGTGCCCGGCTTGTCGCGGGTGAAGATGCTCTCGATCATCGCCCGGTCGCGCGGCCGGCGATTATGCGTGCGGTAGTACTCGACCTGTTCCGCGCGTTTCGCCAGCGTCGGCGAGCCCTTGCCGGTATAGGTCAGCGCGGTCAGCACCATGCGCAGCACATGATCCGGCTCGGCCACCGCAAAGGCGCCGGCCCGCAACGCGCCGGACGACTCGCCCATGAAGTGGCACCGCGTCTGCCCGGTCTCCCGCGCGATCACCGGCATCGCCGCGCGCAGATCCTCGACGCCGCTGGCGATGTCGGAATTGCCGTCGGTGACCGCGGACTTACCGTAGCCCTCGTGGTCCATCGTCCACACGTCGAAGCCATCGCGCGCGAACACGTCCATCATCGAGTATTCACCGCGCCCCGGCACCACCAGATCGAAGCTGGTAAGCGCCGAGGTGGACGAGCCATGCACCAGGAACAGCACCGGCCTGATGGGCTCGCCCTGCCGCGGCGCGCCGAGGCGCTTGCGATACATCGCGAGGGCGATCTTCTGTCCGTTGCGGGTCTTTTCCGTGCTGTACTCGCGGCTCCACAGCGCCTCGGCGGCGTACGTCGGCGCCGCGAACGTGGCGGCGAGGCCGGCGACGGTAGCGCCGACCGCGGCCCGGCGCGGCAGTTTCAGGCGAGCGCTCGACGGTGCAGTCATTGGGTTTCCTCCCGAATATCCGGCAGGATAGCGCGCCGGGCTGCCGCCGAAAATAACCTTGCGCCGCGGCACCATGGAACCCAAAGCGGAACGCCTGGCCAGTTCAGGCCCGGCACGCGTGCTGTTGGTGGTGCTATGTCTTCATAGTGCGCACAAGTTCGGCCTTTCGCGCCTCCAGCGCGGCCAGCTTTTTCCGAGTCGCAGTAATCTCACGGTTGACAGTGCGTAATTCCGCGTCGGTCTTCCCACGCGCCAGACAATCCGCACCAAGCTGTGCCGCGATGTACAGTTCAAGTTGATTTCTAAGGATCTTAAAAGTGGGATTGCCCCATATCGACGCTTCCCGGTATTCGAGTTTGCCGGCCCGGATGCCCTCGACGATGAAATCGTGGGTCACCCCATATTCCTTCTGGGCCGTTACATCGCTGAGGGTCCCGCCCTTGCGATTCCATTCGCCAAATTCTGCCACGTGCGACCTTATGTCATCAGACGATCACTCTATCGGAAATCATCCCGGCTGACCAACCATCGGCGGCCTTGCCGCCGTCGTGTCCGGTCCTATTGTGACCCCGGCAACACGGGAGGATACGATGGACCTGAAGGCACCCGGCTGGATAAGCGAATTCCGCAGCTTCATCATGCGCGGCAACGTCGTGGACCTGGCCGTCGGCATCATCATCGGCGCCGCCTTCACCGGCGTCGTGTCCAGCCTGGTGAAGGACGTGTTCAACCCATTGCTCGGTCGGCTGACCGGCGGCGTGGACTTCTCCAATGTGTTCTGGGCGCTCAACGGCCAGCATTACGACTCGCTGGCGGATGCCCAGCATGCCGGTGCCCCGACGCTGAATTTCGGTCTGTTCATCAACGCCATCATCCAGTTCCTCATCGTCGCCTTCGCCGTGTTCTGGGTGGTGAAAGCCCTGACCAGGCTGCGGGTGCGCGAGGACGCCAAACCCGGTCCCAAGCCGGAACAACTGCTCGCCGAGATACGCGACATCCTGAAGGAGAAGCTGCCGGAACCCGTGAAGCAGGTGCAAGACCCGGCGCACCAGGCCTGACATGCTACAAAACTCCCTGCTCGATGCCGACGGTCCCGACACGCTGCGCCTCAGCGTCGCGGCCGCGCGCCAACTGGGGGAAGGCGCGTTGCAGCGCATCGGCTACAACGCCGACGAGGCCGCGATCATTACCGACCAGCTTATCGACAACGCGCTGTGCGGCTACCGCTTCGCCAGCCTGCCGCGCATCCTCACCATCGCCGACGACGCACGCACGCAGCGCCCGCGCCAACCGGTACGGATCGTGCGGGAGACGCCGGTGTCCGCGCTGCTGGATGGCGGCAACAATGTCGGCTACATCGCCGCGTTCCGCGGTGCCGAGATTGCCGCGCAGAAAGCGAAGGCCGGCGGCATCGCCATCGTCGGCGTGCACAACAGCTACTACAGCGGCCGCAACGCGTATTTCGTGGAGCACATCGTGCGCGCCGGCCTGGTGGCGATCCACTCCGCCAGCGCGCGGCCGCACGTGCTGCCGCCAGGAGCGCGCGCGCCGGCCCTCGGCACCAATCCGTTCTGCGTCGGCTTCCCGTCCGCCGACGGGCCGGTGATCTACGACATCGGCACCGCGTCGGTGATGTGGGGCGAGGTGCTGCTGCTGGCCCGGCTCGGCCAGGAACTGCCGGAGGGCACCGGCTTCGACGCCGACGGCAAGCCGACGCGCGATGCCGCGGCGGCGGCGCAGGGCGGCGTGGCGCCGTTCGGGGGGCACAAGGGTTACGGGCTGTCGTTCACTA
>Ga0181521_10001898_pt1 | contig 25442 bp, 26 predicted proteins | sample PEATcosm2014_Bin_32_FD_119764 | JGI IMG/M metagenome (GOLD analysis project Ga0181521, IMG submission 119764) | Peatland microbial communities from MTU Mesocosm Facility, Houghton, MI, USA - PEATcosm2014_Bin02_60_metaG | ecosystem: Environmental > Terrestrial > Soil > Wetlands > Peat | place...
TCCACGATAAAGGCCGCCGATCCGATGAAGGCCCAGAAGTCCACACCCGCGTTGAGGCAGAGGCGAATCGCGAGAAGACCGGCCACTGCGACGACCGGGAAAATCCAGGTCCACGAGCGCTCCGCGAAACTCTCGTAGAGATGCGGCTGCACCTGAAAGCTGGCGACGCTGATGACAAGAACCGCGGCGCCAACCAGCCAGAAGACAACGGAAGCCAGACTGCGTGAGCGGGCCTGGACGTCTCCCGCCGTTTTTACCGCGACCCACAGCGCGCCGTGCTGCGTCAGGACGAGCAGCGCGGTGACGCCAATCAGCACCGTGTACCAGTCGATGATGCCGGGCGTTGCGCCGGCCGCGCGGAAATTCGTCCAGAGCGGAACGAAGAAGTAACCGTCGGCATTGAGCGGAACGCCGCGCACGACGTTGCCGAGCGCGGCGCCGTAAAAGATGGCCAGCAGAGCGCTCGCGCCGCAGAACACCGCGTCGAAGAACGGCCTCCAGAGATTGCCGCCGAGGTGACTGCGGAATTCGACCGCAATACCGCGCAGCATCAGGAGCCAGAGGACGACCATCAGCGCGAGATAGAATCCGCTGAAGCCCGCGGCGTAGAGACCGGGGAAGGCGAAGTAAAGCGTCCCTCCGGCGGCGAGCAGCCAGACTTCGTTACCGTCCCAGACGGGTCCGATGGTAGCGAGAATTTCGCGGCGTTCGCGGTCGGTGCGGGCGGCGAACAGATGAATGATGCCCGCCCCGATATCGAAGCCATCGAGCAGAACATAGGCCGCCAGCATGACGGCGACAATGCAGAACCAGGTCGTTTCCATCTTGAGTCCTTTGTCAGTGAGAGAGCGCAGGGCGCTCCAGCTCGATGCGTGCGGGACCGAGCGCGACTTCGCGGCCGATCAGAAACAGGAAGAGAACACCCAACAGGGCATACATTCCCATGAATCCGAGAAGCGTGAACAGGCCGTTCGCCGCCGAAACCATCGGAGAGATGCCGTACGCAGTGCGCATGACGCCATAGATCAGCCAGGGCTGGCGTCCGATTTCGGCGGTCATCCAGCCGAACGTCGTCGCAATATACGGCAGCGGAAAGGAAAGCATCAGGATCCAGAGGATGGGCGTGTCGCGGTAGATGCGGCCACGCCATAGCTGGATGGCGGATGCGAGCGCGATGGCCAGCAGAATAGTGCCGAGCCCGACCATAATGTGATAGCTGAAATAGAGCAGCGGGATGTTATCGGGCCACTGGTCGCGGGGGAACGAATTCAGTCCGCTGACTTTGCCCTCCCAGCGCCGTGTGCTGAGGAAACTGAGCGCGCGGGGCAGTTCGATGGGGTTATCGATTTGTCCGGTCTCGGTGTCGGGCTGGCCGATGATGGCGAGCGACGCGCCGCTGGTGGTTTGGAATAATCCTTCCATCGCTGCCAGAGTGACGGGCTGATAACGGGAGACCATGAGGCTTTGCTGGTCGCCGGTGGGAAACGCCAGCAGGATGGTGCCGGCGAGCCCGGCGATTACGCCGACCCGGACGAAGGTACGCCCGAACGCCGGTGCTCCCCGCGTGAGCAGATAGTATGCTCCCAGCGCGGCCATGACAAAGCTGCCGGTGACGACGGCGGCGATCATGTTGTGCAGATACTGCCAGAGAATCCAGGGATTGAAGATCAAATCGCGGAAGCTGCTCAGGACAATAGTGCCGTTCGGATCGAGGGTGTAGCCGACGGGGTGCTGCATCCAGGCATCGGTCGCGATGATGAAGAAACCGGAAAGCCACGATCCGGCCCAGACGGCGACGGCCGACCACCAGTGCAGTTTCGGGCCGAGGCGGCTCTCGCCGAAGAGGAAGATGCCGAGGAACGTGCTTTCCAGGAAGAAGCTGAACATTCCTTCCATGGCGAGTGTCTGCCCAATGACGCCGCCGGCGGATTTTGAGAAATTCGCCCAGTTGGTGCCGAACTGGAATTCCATCGGAATGCCTGTGACTACACCCATGACGAAGTTAATAGCGAAAATTTTCGCCCAAAATCGCGCGCACTGGTCGTAGTGCGGGTTTCCGGTGCGTAAAGCCATTGTTTTCAATATCACGAGCAAAAGGGCGAGACCCATCGTGAGCTGCGGAAAGAGGTAATGAAACGTTACCGTAAAGGCGAAATGGAGACGGTCGATGACAAGTGCGCTGTCCATTGGGGGTGCGATATGCAGGCGCGCAGCCAAATGGACAGAAGCCGAAGAATCATCCACTTCGAAGCCATGCAGCAATGTCTGTGGGATAGAGCGCTCGGAATGTGCGCGAAATGGAGCAGGCGCAGGAGTGGGAGATATACAACCAACCCGAAATCAGTGCAATACGTATGGCTGGCGAAATGCCAGTGCAATGGCATGCCGGCTACAAGCCTCCAACCGGCGACTTCGGTCGCAAGTACGTGTGCAGTGGCGATCGGAGCGGTGCCGTTCAATTCGCAGCTTCGGGCGTTTTTGTCGGGATCCCATTGGCATCTGGAATGGGCAGCAAACACCGAAGCTGCCATTGAACGGCTGAAGAGCGAGCCAGCGCCTGTCGTGATCTGCGATCCGGGTTCCTGGCAAGAGGTTGTGAAGGCGTCAGGAAAGGTGGCGCGGCCGCCGACGGTTTTCGTGTTAACGGCGGCGCCGAGCGACAAGGAATGGCTGGAAGTGCTCGCCGCGGGCGCATGCTACGTGGATACGCGACGCCTCGATGCTCGGCATCTGTTCTCACTCTTAAATCACGCATGGCGCGTGTGGAATAAGGAGTAACGAAGCTTGCCCAGATTTCAGGGAATTTTGTTTCCGGTAGATTTTTCCGAGCGCTCGAGGGCAGCGGCGCCGTTCGTCCTTTCTATGGCGCAACGTTACAGCGCACCGGTAGTGGCGCTGCACGTTTTGCAGCCTCCGCCGCCGATTTATGGCGGAATGAACACGGTTTATCCGGATGCTTATGATTTGACGGGCGTAGCGGAGGATCTGCGCGCCGAGCTGGTGAAATTCGCCGAAGCGGAACTGCCGAAGGTGAACGTGAAGTGCGTCGTCGAGACGGGCGACCCCGGAAGCGTCATCGCGGAGTATGCCGAAGACGAAAAACTGGATCTGATCGCCATGCCGACGCACGGGTACGGGGCCTTCCGGCGGGCGCTGCTCGGATCGGTCACGGCGAAGGTGCTGCACGATTCGAAGGTTCCGGTTTGGACATCGGCGCACTGCCCCGAGCCAACGCATCGCGCGCATCCGAAGCCGCGGCATATCCTGTGCGCGGTGGGTCTGAAACCCGAGAGCCGGCACACGCTGGAGATGGCGATCGGAGTCGCGAGCGATGCCGGCGCGACGGTGGAACTGGTGCACGTAGCGCCGGAGGGCGAAATCTCAGCGCTCAACACGGAAGAACGCCTGCAGGAAATGCTGGTGAACGCGGCCCGAAACGAGCTGGTGAAGATCCAGGAAGCGGCCGGGACGGATGTGGAGATGATCCTGGCGGGCGGGAACATCGCGACGCTGGTGCGCAATGTGGCGCTGCGCAAGAGGGCCGACCTGGTAGTGGTCGGGCGCGGGTGCCTGCATGAGAGCGGGATCGGGCGGCTGCGGTCGAACGCTTACGCGATCATCCGCGAGTCGCCCTGTCCGGTGTTGAGCGTCTAACCCTGACGGCTGCTACTTCGGCCGCTTTTTATATCCCTGCGCGATCATCTGGATCGACATGAGCTGGACGTCCCGAATGCCGACCGCAAACAACGTCTTCTTGTCCGGACCGCCGAACGCCAGACTGATGAGGCCGCGCGGCTGGGGAATGACGCCGAGTATCTTGCCCTCCGGGCTGATCACACCGATACCGACGATCGCCTTGGTTGGATCGGCGGGGTCGGGCATGCGTCCTCCGGTGCAATAAATGCGTCCGGCCGCATCGATCGTGCTGCCGTCACCACACGTCTCAGCGAACTGGCGCTCATTGGTGAGCGAGCCGTCGGGCTGGACGTCGTACGCCACGAGACCGCCGTTATTGCCGCCGCGGCCGCCACCTGGTGCGGGAGCTGCGCCTGGTGTTGCAACCCGGCCAGTGACATAGAGCGTCTTCTCATCCGGACTAAGGATGATCCCGTTACCGCCAATCGTGCCATAGCGTCCCATGATTACGCCTTTGGGGTTGGCGTAGTAAACACCGCCGGCGGTCATGTAGACGCCGCCCTTGCTATCCGCCGACATATCGTTGATGATGCCGGCGACGCAATCCAAAGGCTCGCCGTTGTACATGTTGGCGAAAAGTTTACGCTGCGGCTTGAGCGTCCAGATCGCGTTGCCAAGGGCGCGTTCCCCAATGAATATCTGACCTTTTGAGTTTGCGGCGATCGAGCCACCAGTGTACGTGTCGGTGTAGATGACGGAAGCCTTGCCGTTCTTGTCGACCCGAACGACATCGCTGTTGTCGTTCTGCGCCAGCCACACGCTGCCGTCATCGAAGGCGACGATGCCGTCGGCGTTGTTGCCCTTGTCTTCCCAAATAACCTTCCATTTCTGTCCGGCTGCGATGACGCCGGGAATCTCCAGCGAGGAAACCTCCTGGAATGTCGCCGGGGCTGGCGCGCCGCCGCCCGCGCGCCCCCCGGGACCGCCAGGCCCGCCGCCTCCGCGAGCGGCCGCCGGGGCAGGCGGGTTCTTGCAACTGGCGGCCAGGAAAGCCGCCCGATTCGGGTCTGCCGGGCCCTGCACGCCAGGCGTGCGCTTCGGATCCAAAGGCTGGCCCGTTCCCTGACCCAACGCCGTAACCGCGCCGACACACGCCACCGCGACGGCCAGCGATAGTTCTTTCGCTTTCATACATGCTCCTTCGAAACAATGTCACGGGAGCACGCCGCATCCTGTGCCGTTCCCGCCTTTAGAATTCTATATCCTCGGCGCGCGCGCCGAGGGTCTATTTCTTCAAAGCGGCGGGCCAGTTCTGCACCAGCGTCAGCGGCTCGGACGCGGCCTGCTCGTTTGGCATGACCGTGAGGAAGCGCTGGCCGTCGGCGGAGACGTCGACGTAATTGCTTGGAAGCGGTCCGAACAGCGTACGCACGGCGCCGATTTCCACGTCGGCCGCTTTAATCGTGATCTCAGCCGCCATCATCCGGTTGTCGAGTGTGAGATAGAAAAGTTCTTTGCCGTCCGCGCGCCAGCGCGCATTATTTCCGCCCGCCTCCGACACCTGATGCTTGCCGCCTGTGCCGGGGAAAGGCGCAAGGTATATCTCGTTGCGGCCGGATTCGTTGGACGTGTAGGCCACCCAGTGGCCATCGGGCGAAAACTGCCCGTTGACCTCGTTGAATGAGGTCTTTACAAAGGGAATCGGCTTCCGCTCTCCTTCGAGCGGCAGCACCCACAGATCCTGTCCCGTTTTCGGATCGCCTGATGACTGATACATTACGAACTTGCCATCCCGCGACCAGCTTGTCGCAGTCTTGTTCAACGCATCGGCATAGAGAAGTTCCTCCGGTCCCGCGCCATCGGCCATCTTGCGATAGAGATTAAAGTTTCCCGGCCTCTGCGACCTGAAAACAATCTGGCTGCCATCGGGCGACCAGATTCCGGTTTCATCATTGGCCGGATCGAAGGTAAAGCGGCTGCGCAGATTTCGCACCAGGTCATAAATCCAAAGATCGAAATTGTGAGTGGCGCGATCGAGCACCGTAACAGCCGCGCGCTTGCCATCGGGCGAGAGGCGAACTCCGTTGAGTGGCCCGGACTCGCCCACGGACGCGAGGCGCTTACCCGTCCGGTCCAGCCACACGAGCGTGGTGTCGGTCTGCGCGCCGGGCTGGAAAACCAGCGTGCCCGTTGCTGAAACGGCAAAGTAGCCGAGCCCGGTCGTCGGATTCCTCGTAACCTGCTCGGCAACGGGAACGGCTTCGCCTGTTGTGGCGAGACGCTTCGAATCGAACGGCTGGGCCATCAGGGTGTTGTCGCGCAGAAACAGCAGATGGCCATCGGCGTATACTGCGTTCGAGGTGGCCTGCGCCACCATCCGGGTTTCGCGGGAGTCGAGAGATCCCAGGTAAATCGTCTGGTCCGTGGCATTCGTGCCGCCGATGACCGAGGAGAACAGGAAATGGCGACCGTCGGGCAAAAACCACGGCCAGCGATGCGAGTTTTCTTTGCTGGCCGGGTCAATCGCCGTGGCGGGCACCGCAGTTCCTCCCGCCGCCGCGATCCGCTGCAACGGACCGACCGTGTTCGACGCGAAGATCATCACGCCCTGCGGGCTCCAGCTTGCGCCGCGGAAGGCAGGAGTATCGGCTAATGTCACCGCGGGACCACCCGAGACGTCGATCTTCTTCAGTTTGCTGTTCGTGGTGAAGCCCATCGAATGGCTGTCCGGAGACCAGAAAGCAGCGAGCACCCCTTCGGTTCCGGGCATCGGCTGTGCCGTCGTGGAATCGAGCGAGCGTACCCAAAGGCGAGGAACGCCGTCTTTGGATGTCGCGTCGAAAACCAAGCGGCGACCGTCGGGTGAAAGCGCGATCGGGCCGAGGAGTGTCGCGTCCTGCGGCGGCAGGATGGCAAAACGCGACACCGGCGTTTCGGGCGGTTTTTCGCGGAAGTGAATGAAAGCCAGCGCGCCCGCGATCAGTGCGAACGCCCCCGCCGCAATCCACCCCGCGTTACCGAAACGCGACCGTGAGGGAGCGGACGATGCCAATAGAAACTCGATGCCGCTGATATCGCGCAGCCGATTGTTCGGGTCCTTTTCCAAACACCGCGCCAGCACGCGCCGAATCTTCTCCGGCGCCTGTGTCAGGTCGGGTTGTTCTTTCAGGATCGCGGCGAGAGAATCGGATACCGTGGGGCCATCGAACAGCCGCTTGCCCGTCACCATCTCCCACAGCACAACGCCCCAGGCCCAGATGTCGGCGCGCTTATCCGCTGGCTGCCCGCGCGCCTGCTCCGGACTCATGTAACCAGCCGTGCCCAGAATCATGCCCATCTGCGTTCCCGGCATCATGGTCGGCGAATCGGAGGTCGGCTCCACGCGCTCGATCGCCGATTTCGCCAGACCGAAATCCAGCACCTTCACCGAACCATCCGGCCGGATCTTGACGTTGGCTGGCTTGAGATCGCGATGCACGATGGCCTTTTCGTGCGCCGCTTCCAGCGCTTCGCCGATCTGCTTCGCGATGCCGAGCGCTTCTTCGAGCGGGATCGGCCCCTCTGCCATGCGCTCGGCGAGAGTCGGGCCCTCGATCAGTTCCATCACGAGATAGTTCGGCCCGATATCGTGCAGGATGCAGATGTTGTTATGGTTCAGCGCCGCAATGGCATGGGCTTCGCGCTCGAAGCGATCCGAAAATTGCTGCGCCGCGAATTTGATGGCGACGTCGCGATTCAACCGGGAATCGCGCGCTTTCCAAACCTCGCCCATGCCGCCCTTGCCAAGCGGCGAAATAATCTCGTACGGCCCGAGCCGGTCTCCTGGCGAGAGAGGCATTATGAATGATTCAGCTAAGTTTACCGCAGAAAGGCGCAGTCCGGAGATCCAGAAACGCATTGCCGAAAAAGTCGAGAGTGGCGACGTCGGAAATGCCGATGCGCTCGTAGAGCAAGCGCTCAGATTCTACTTCGACTACGAAGGAAGCGAGATGGACGAAGAGAATACCCGCGACTCGAAGGCCGCTATCGACGAAGCGCTGGAGCAAGCGGAACGTGGCGAGGGACGGTCCGCGGAACAGGTTTTCGCAGACCTGCGGGCCAGACATGGCATTTCGCGTTGAGTTTCGTCCCAGGGCTACCGGATTTACTTCACTATCGAGTCCGACACAGTTTGGATTCTCCATATCCGCCATGGTGCGCGCCGGGAACCGAGGAGTCACGAACTCTTAGAGTAAAGCAAGCCGTCGGATAAATTGGTTGGGTGCCCCTGATTCTCGACGGGAATCGCATCCGCGATCAGATTAAAGAAGAGTGCCGTCCGCGCGTGGCGCGGCTTCTGGCACATGCCGGACGCGCGCCGGGACTGGCGGTCGTGCTGGTGGGGCATAATCCTGCCTCCGAGGTTTACGTCCGCAACAAAACCAAAACGGCCGGCGAGCTGGGCATCCACAACGAAACCATCACGCCCTCCGCGTCAATCTCGACCGAAGAGCTTCTCGCCATCGTCGCGGGACTGAACATGCGGCCCGAGATCGACGGCATTCTGGTGCAGCTTCCGCTGCCCCCGCAAATCGACGCGAGCCGCGTGCTGCTGGCCGTCGCGCCGGAGAAGGATGTCGATGGGTTCCATCCATATAACGTGGGGCTCCTTGCCACGGGGCGCGACGGCCTGAAGCCCTGCACACCGGCGGGCATCATCCAGTTGCTCAGGCGCTACGAGATTCCCTTGGCGGGGAAAAACGCGGTGGTCGTGGGACGCAGCGATATTGTGGGCAAGCCGATGGCGCTGCTGCTGCTGCAGGAGAACGCCACCATCACCATCTGTCACTCGCGCACACGCGACCTGCCGGGCATGTGCCGCACGGCCGACATTCTGGTGGCGGCCATTGGACGGCCGGCGATGATCACAGCGGAGTACATTCAGCCTGGCGCGGTGGTTGTTGATGTTGGGATGAACAGGGTAGATTCGCGCGCCGAAGCGGAACGCATATTCGATGCAGCCCGGCTCGCCGATTTCGACAAGCGGGGCAGCCTGCTGGTGGGCGACGTGCATCCCGGCGACATGGCGCGGCTGGCGTCGGCGTACACGCCGGTTCCGGGCGGCGTTGGGCCATTGACGATCGCCATGCTGATGCGCAACACCATCGAAAGCGCCGAGCGGAGAACATGCTGATTGCCGGACTCACCGGCGGACTGGCCTGCGGCAAGAGTCTTGTGGCGCGTGCGCTGGGCGAAATGGGTTGCCACGTGATCGAAGCCGACGCGATCGGTCATGAGGTGATCGAGCCGGGCGGCGAAGCGTATGACGCCGTGATCGCCGCTTTCGGGCAGGAGATCACCACGGAGGATGGACGCGGCGTTCGCAGTATAGATCGCGCGAGGCTGGCGAGGCGCGCATTCATTTCACCAACGGAAATCGAACGTTTGAACGCGATTATCCATCCGGCGGTCCGCGTGCGCGCGCGGCGGCGGATTCAGGATATCGAGACGCGCGATCCGCACGCGGTGATCGTTTACGTGGCGGCGATTCTGATCGAATCGGGCGCGTATCGCGAGATGGACAAGATCATCGTCGTCACCTGTCCGCGGGAGCAGCAGATCGCGCGCGCCATGGAACGGCCGGACGCAGTCGAAGCGGACGTGCTGGCGCGTCTCGACCGGCAGATGCCGCTGGAGAAGAAGCGGACTTTTGCCGACTATCTGATCGACACCGGCGGGACCAAAGAGGACACGCTGCGTCAAACTAGAATTGTGTATGAGGAACTGAGGAAATTGGCATCATGAGACCGCGCGCTCTCATTCTCACTTTGCTCCTGGTGACAGGATTCTGGTTCGTGACGTCGCACGGGGACTGGACGCTCGCCCGGCTGATCCGGCCGCTGTCGTCCACATTGTCAAGCAGCGGACACCTGTGGTCGGAGCCGGTGACGGCCCGGGGCGCGGGGTTTGGCACCGATGAGCAGAATAACATCGATATCTACAAGGCAAACCGCCTCGCCACCGTCAACATCACGAGCATTGTCTACCAGCGCGATTTCTTTTTTCAGGTGTTCCCGCAGAAGGGCATCGGATCCGGCTTCCTCATCAACGATAACGGGGAGATTGTAACGAACTACCACGTGATTACGGGATCGCGCAACATTACGGTCACGCTCTCGGATTCCGACAAGAAGCAGTATCCGGCGACGGTGCTGGGCATCGACCGGCGCAGCGATTTTGCGCTGCTGCAGATTCATGCGGACCGGAAGCTGCCTTTCGTGCGGCTGGGCAACTCGGACAACATCGAGGTCGGTCAGAAGGTACTCGCCATCGGCAACCCCTTCGGTCTCGGGGGGACACTGACCGTAGGTATCGTGAGCTCGCTGAACCGGAGTCTCAACAGCGAGGATGGCAACACTCTGGAAGGCCTGATTCAGACCGATGCGGCCATTAATCCCGGGAACAGCGGCGGTCCGCTGCTCGATTCGCAGGGAGCCGTGATCGGCATTAATACGGCGATCTACAATCCGCAGGCGGGGAGCGGCGAGGCGGGGAACATCGGCATCGGTTTCGCCATTCCCATCAATCGCGCCAAGGAAAAACTTGAGGAGTTCCGCTCGACTGGGCACATCTCGCATCCGGTGCTGGGCGTAACGCAGGTCGTTCTGGTGCAGGGCGATCTGGCGGAAGAGCTCAATATGCCGTCGTCGGGCGGACTGCTGATCGAAGGGATCGACGAGGGGTCGCCGGCGGGCACCGCGGGTCTGAAGGGTCCGAATCGCATGGTGATCGTCGGGATGTACCGTCTGGGCATCGGCGGCGATCTAATTGTCGCGATCGACGGACAGCCGGTTACCGGCCAGGATGCGCTGCAGCGCGCGCTGAATCAGAAACGTCCCGGCGAGCAGTTGTCGCTGACGATTTTCCGTGGTGGGCGGACGATGAAAGTGACCGTGACGCTGGGATCGGCGCCGGAAACGCAGTAAGCGTGGCCGCAGATCGCAGGCGGAACCGCCTGCGCCACAAAAGAGAAATCCTGTAATTGCAGGATGTGGGGCAGGCGGTTCCGCCTGCCATTCAGAATTCGTTCTGCTCCGAAGCTTCGAGGCAGTCCGCGATTTCCTTTTCGGTAATGGCGCCTTCCTTGATCATGCGCCAGTCGAGGTCGGTGATATCGACGGTGCTGGCACCCATTCCGTTGCACGCCCCGCCATCGAGCACCAGGTCTACGTTGCCGTCCATCACGCCGAAGACTTCGATTCCGCTGCGGCAGGTGGGCCGGCCGGAAATGTTGGCGCTGGTGGCGATGATGGGCTGATTCAGACGGGCGATCAATTCGTCGGTAACTTTGGAACGGGCCTGGCGGACGGCGAGACGTCCGGTGTTGCCAGTCGCGCGCAGCGGAACCTTGGCCGACGCGGCCATGATGATTGTCAAAGGGCCAGGCCAGAATTTTCGGGAGAGCAGGTTGAAGCGCGGGGAAATTTCGCGGGCCAGTTCCTCGACCATGAGGGCATCGCGGACGAGCATGGGCAGCGCGCGATGGATCTGGCGGCCCTTGGCGCGAAAGACCTGCTGGACGGCTATCAGATTGAAGGGGTCGGCAGCCAGTGTGTAGAGCGCATCGGTGGGGATGGCCACGACACGGCCGCGGCGAATCGTCTCGGCAGCCTTATCCAGAGCCCCGGGGGATGGATCGAGTTGATCGATCTCGATCAGGTCTGTGGCCACTTGGCCAGCGTATCACGGGAGACTCGGCAAGGCAGGCGAAACCGCCTGCCCCAAGTTTCAGACGGCGGCCTCGAGAGCGACCTCGCGGTTGCGCGGTTCGAAGGAGTAGCCAAAGCCGCGCACGGAGTGAATCAGCTTAGGCGCTGAGGCGTCCTTTTCAACCTTCTGGCGAAGGCGCAGAATGTAGACGTCGACCGTGCGGTCGGTGATCGCGCGGTCCTGGCCCCAAACGGCGTTGAGCAATTGTTCGCGGCTGAAAACGACGCCGGGCCGGGTCATCAGGAATTCCAGAAGGCGGAACTCGGTCGCGGTCAGCGCGAGAGGGTCGCCATCCAGCTTGACCTGGCAACTGGAGCGGTCGAGTTCGACGCCGCCGGCTTTCAGAAGTCGCACGGGAGCGGTCTGCGCGCGGAACTGGAGCTTGATGCGGGCGATCAGTTCGCGAATGAAAAACGGCTTGACGATGTAGTCGTTCGCGCCCAGCTCGAGACCGACGATACGGTCGGTCTCCGAGGCGCGGGCGGTCAGGAAAATCACGGGAGTCTGGGCCAGATCGAGGTCGTTCCGAATCCCCTTGCAAATATCCAGCCCGTCGGAATCGGGCAACATAATGTCGAGCAGGATGAGGTCGGGGCGGACACGGCGGCAAAGGTCGACGGCGCCCCGGCCGGTCTGGGACCCGGTAAGAATGAAGCCCTCTTTTTCGAGGTTGTATTTTAACAGCGCGAAGAGATCCGCGTCGTCTTCGATGAGCACAATTCTTTTTGTCACGGCACTTTCAGCGTAGCGGCTGGGACGTTACAAAAGGGTTAACGGTCAATAAACTCCAGATGAAGTTCAGCGGGTCTCGAAACGGTAGCCGAAACCGCGCACCGTAACCAGCCAGGCTGGCTCGTCGGGCTTCTCTTCGATCTGCTCGCGCAGGCGGCGGATATGCACGTCGACGGTGCGCGGGGTCACGAAGTGCTGCTCTCCCCAAACCTCATGCAGCAACTGCTCGCGCGACCAGGCGGTTCCCGGATGGGTGAGAAAAAATTCGAGCAGCTTGAATTCGGTGGAGGTGAGTTCGATCTCGCGCTCGCCTTCCTCGCGGCCTCCCTGAAATATTCGGCGCGCCCCGCGGTCGAGGCGGAAGGGTCCCATGGAGAGCGCCGTCTGGGGAGCGGCATCTCCGTCGGAGCGGCGCAAATGAGCCTTGATGCGGGCCACGAGCTCGCGGGGGCTGAAAGGCTTGGTGATGTAATCGTCGCCGCCCAGTTCCAGTCCCAAAACGCGGTCGACTTCATCGGATCGCGCGGTCAGGAAGATCACGGGCGTGCGCGCGAGCTTTTCGTTCTGGCGAATGGCGCGGCAAAGGTCGAAGCCATCCTGTTCGGGGAGCATCACGTCGAGAACAATCAGGTCGGGCTGGGCCGCGTCCAGTTCGCGGAGAGTCGGTCCGGCGCCATTCAGTACCTGGACCTGAAAACCGGCGCGGGTCAGGTTGTATTCGATCAATGAAGCGAGTTCGGCTTCGTCCTCGACGACCGCTATCTTTCGGGACATATTTCAGGCTTCGGCGCGAACCGCCCGGCAATCGGCGCACGGGCAGATACCACGAAGATGGCCGTACGAATAGATGCCCGTGTTATGGCCGTCGCTCCAGTTGATGCGCAGCGCATAGTTGCCGACGGGTTCGATCGCCACCATTTTCGTTTTCGGTTTGTACATCTGAAACGGGCTGGGAGGCCCGGTCGGAGCCGCATCGGCAGTTTTGGGGCGCGGTTCAGTTCCATGCGCGCCGGTACAACTCGCGCAGGGACACCAGTCGCGCAGGTATTCGACGCCGTAGGAACTGTGATGGCCGTCCTTCCAGTCGATTTCGATTCCCCGGGATTTGGAGATGGCGATGTGTTCGGGATCGGTTGGCAATTGTTTGGTCATTGATGCAGCAGGCGCTCCACGTCGCGCACGCCGGAGATGCGGCGCATAGCGGAGCAAAGTTTTTCGAGCTGTTTTTTGTCGCGCACATCGACCGTCATTTCGACCAGGGCCTCGTCGTGGCTCTCGCTCGTGTCGGCTTTGGCCTCAAGGCTGCGCACGTTCGTTTTTTCGTCGGAAAGAATAGTGGTGAGCTGGTGGAGCAGGCCGGGGCGGTCGTCGGTGTGAACCACGATGCGGACCGGGAAGGAATCGGAGGCATTGCGCGCCCACTCGACTTCAATGCGGCGCTCGGAGTCGTACATCAGATTCTGCACGTTGGGGCACATGCGGGAGTGGACCGCGATTCCCTTGCCGCGCGTGACGTAGCCCACGATGGCTTCGCCCTTGATCGGATTGCAGCATTTGGCGCGGTAGACCATCACGTCGTCGACGCCGCGAACCTTGATGACATCGTCGTCCTTCGCGTGCGCGGACGGGACGGGCTCGACGGAAGGTGGCGGCGCGGGCTCGTCCTTCACCTGCTCGGGGGCGGATTTCTGCAGCACCTGGCGTGCGGAGAATTTACCGTAGCCGAGGCTGGCGTAAAGGTCTTCGACCTTGCCCAGGCCGTATTCGCCGGCGACGCGCTCCAGTTCGACTTTCTGGATTCGGCTTAGCTGCACGCCGAGACGTTTCGCCTCCTTGTCCAGATACTTCTGGCCGATTTCGATGGCGCGCACGCGTTCGTTGGCGTTGATGATGTGCTTGATTTTGTTGCGCGCGCGCGAGGTCTTGACGATGGAGAGCCAGTCCTTGCTTGGCTCGTGCCCGGCCTGTGTGAGGATGTCGACGATGTCTCCGTTGCGCAGCACGTAGCGGAGCGGAACAATGCGGCCGTTGACTTTCGCGCCGGTGCAGGTGTTGCCGACTTCGGAGTGCACGGCGTAGGCGAAGTCGATGGGGCTGGCGCCGGTGGGAAGAACGATCACGCGGCCTTTAGGCGTGAAGCAGTAGACCTCTTCCGGATACAGATCCACCTTGAGAGTGGACATGAACTCGCCGGGATCGCGCATTTCCTGCTGCCATTCGACGAGTTGGCGGAGCCAGGCGACGCGCTGGTCGTCCTGCACGCCGCGCTTACCTTCCTTGTACTTCCAGTGGGCCGCAATGCCTTCCTCGGCGATGCGGTGCATTTCCTCGGTGCGGATTTGAATTTCGAAGTGCTTGCCCTCGGGGCCAACCACCGACGTGTGGAGGGACTGATAGAGATTCTGCCGGGGAATGGCGATGAAATCTTTGATGCGGCCCGGCACCGGACGCCATTCGCTGTGGATCACGCCGAGCGCGCCGTAACAGTTCTTGACCGAGTCGGTAATGATGCGCAGGGCAAGAAGATCGTACACCTGGTCGAGCGAGATTTTCTGGCGCTTCAGCTTCACATAGACGGAGTAGGCGCGCTTGACGCGAGCGTCCACGCGGGCCGGAATGCCTTCGCGGCGCAGCTCGGCCTCGACGGTGCGGCGCATCCGCTCGAGGTACTCCTCGTTGGCCGCGCGCTGCGTTTCGATGGTGCGGGAGATCTCGGCGTAAGCTTCCGGATCGAGGTTTTGAAACGCCAGGTCTTCGAGCTCGCCGCGGACTTTGCCCATGCCGAGACGGTGCGCGATGGGCGCATAAATTTCCAGCGTCTCTTTGGCGATTCGTTCGCGGCGCTCCGGGCTGAGACAGGCCAGCGTGCGCATGTTATGCAGGCGGTCGGCAAGCTTGACGATGATGACGCGGATGTCATTGACCATCGCCAGCAGCATCTTGCGGTAGTTTTCAGCCTGGCGGTCTTCCGCGGAGAAGAAATCGATTTTGCTCAGCTTGGTGACGCCGTCGACGCAGCGGGCGACTTCCTCGCCGAAGTTTTTCTGGATATCCGCGACGGTGACGGACGTGTCTTCGACGACATCGTGAAGCAGACCGGTCTCGATGCAGACGACATCGAGGCGCATGCCGACGAGAATGCGGGCCACCGCGAGCGGGTGGCTCATATAGGGTTCACCTGAAACGCGGCGCTGCCCGGCGTGATACTTCGAAGCGAATTCCCAGGCGTTGCGGATGGGGGTGATGTCGTCTTTAGGGCGCGCTTCGCGGAAGGCCGCGATCAGTTGTTCAAACTGGGCGTCGGGTGTGGAATCGGCCGCGGGTGTTTCCACGGGGGCAGCGGCCGGCGCATCTTCGCGCGCTTCGATCCCAGGCAAAAGAGGCACTAATCTATTCTAATGAACGGCACGCGCGGCTTGGCAGCTGTCGCTCGTGGTCATGACTCCGCGCGTCGTTGGCCAAGAAGGGCAAGCCCCGATGAGGTGACCCTGACCAGATGATTGCCGTTGACCTTTTCCCGCGTGATCAGCCCACGGTCGTTTGCGTCCTCCCACACCGGGAGCCGGATGTGCGCCACGCATCCATTACTTCTTCGTACCTTCGGTCGCGTACCATCAGCCAGTCGAGAAGATCGAGAATCAGGGCTTCGACGGTGTCGGCCATTCCAGATCTATTTTACGGGGAGCTCCGTCGGAGGGCGCTGGACCCAGGCTAATGCGATCAGCCGCACCGCCGTTTTTTGGCGCCTTTCAGAACAAAACCTTTCAGAACCAAAAAAGGACGGGCGCATTTGATTGCGCCCGTCCTTTCTAACAGCCGCTCCCTCACGGTCGCGGCTTTGTAAGTAAGTTGCTTACTGCTGGGAGGTCGCCGCGTTCTTCCGCGCCGCCTTGGCTTTGACCGTCTGGAGATTTTTCTCCACCCAGCCGTCGGCTTCTTTGGAATCCGCCGTCCACTGTTCGCGCGTGTCGTCGAGATCGGCGCGGTAGCGAATCAGGAGGTTCATGTACGCCATGGCATTCTCATACTCGGGATCGATCTGGAGGGCCTTCTTCTCGTCCTCGATTCCATCGGTGAGACTCTGCCAGTATTTCGCCTTCAGGTCCGCTTTCACGTCCGGATCTTTCTTGGTCTTCGGCGGTTTGATCGGTCCGGGGTCGTCGAGCTTCATGCTCTGGCCAAAGCGGGCTTCCCGGTCGGGGGCCACGAACTGCGTCCAGGCGATGACGCCAAGCGTGTAGTAGGCTTCCTTATTGGTCGGATCGATCGCGATGACCTTCTTGTTCCACTCCTGGGCCTTGGGGAAATCCTTCATCTGGTAATACATGTTCGCCATGTCCATATTGGCGAGCTTATTGTTGGGATCGTCCTTCAGCACCTGCTGGAACTGTTCCAGCGCGGCGGCGCCGTTGCGCCGGTTTTCGGGTGTTTCGGCGCCAGGAATGTACTGGCTCATATAGGCGGTCGCCAGGTAGAGACGCGCCACGGGCAGATCGGGATCGAGGTCGATCGCGGTCTTGAAGGCATCGGCCGCCTCGCTGTACTGGCCCGTCTTGAAGGCATTCACGCCCTTGTTGATGTTATCGCGGGCTTTCAGCTTGTTACAGCCGGAACTTAACAGAGTCGCGGCCGCTGCAAGTCCAACTGCGGCCATCCATCCAATCCTGCTTATCGCGTCACGGCGCATTACTGGCCTGCCTCCACCTTGGGCGTCATCAGCCCGACTTTGTCGATGCCAGCTCCGTGCGCAATGTCGATCGCCTGAGCGATGACGCGGAACTCGAGCTGCGGATCGCCCTTGACAAATACGACGCGATCGGCGCGGGACTTGAAGATATCGATCAGACGGGTCTCGAGCAGATCCCAGCGTGTGTCGTCCTGATTGATCTTGACGTTACCCATCGCATCGATGACGATTACTACCGTGCGGGTGTCGTCCTGATTCTGCTGCTGATTGGGCGGCGGCGGCTGAGGCGCCAGCGCATCCAGTCCGTGGGGCGAAACCGGCGAGATCGCCATAAAGATGATCAGCAGGACGAGCAGAATATCGATCATGGGGGTCATGTTGATATCGCTCTTCGCACCGCTGCCACCGCCAACTGCCATTGCCATAAAAATTGCTCCTTAAGATAAAGAAATCCTGTCTAAAATTAAACAAACCGCAGCAGCGCCTAATTACCGCCCGGCGCCATAGGATTCGTCACCTTCTTCTTGGTTCCCATCAGATCCTGTTCGGTGATGAGACCGACGTCCTCGACGCCGCCGCTGCGGAGGCCGTCGACAACGTCTTCGACCGTGGAATACTTGGCGCCGCCGTCCGACCGGATGTAGACCGTCTTGACGGGCCTGTCCGCCAGCAGATCCTTCACCTTCGATCCCAGATCCTTCAGGTCCGGCATTTTGTTCAGTCCGGGGCTGAGGAAGACCGTCCCGTCGCGCGTGATGGAAACGATGACGGCGTCTTCTTTATCCGCGTCCTGCATCGTGATGGGATTTCGCGCCGTGGCCAGTTCGATGTTGACGCCTTTGTTCAAGAGAGGTGTGATGACCATGAAGATGATCAGCACGACGAGCATCACATCGACCATCGGCGTGACATTGATATCAGAGACTGGAGGCGGCGCTTTTTTTAATTCCATACTGGTTCTCCTGGAGACTCCCGCGGAGTGCAGGGCACCCCGCGGGATTAATAATCAACTCGCTTTGCCGACTGCTGTTACTTCCGCGCCGCAGACCGCATCTGGCTGCGCTTCAGGAAGTAGTCGACCAGCTCCGAGCTCGAGTTCCCCATTTCGACGTCGAACGCATCGATGCGACCGGTGAAATAGTTGAACATCCAGACGGCGGGGACGGCGACGAACAGACCGATAGCGGTGGTCACGAGCGCTTCCGAAATACCGCCGGCGATGGCGCCGATACCGGGAGTTTTCTGCGTGGCCATGGTCTTGAACGCGTTGATGATGCCGACGACGGTACCGAACAGACCGACGAACGGCGCGGTCGATCCGATGGTGGCCAGGGCGCTGACGCCGCGCTTCAGCTCGGCGTGCACGATGGCTTCAGAGCGGACCAGCGCGCGCTTGGAGGCCTCGATTTCCTCACCCGAGATCTCGGAGCTGCTCTGATGGGCCTGAAATTCCTGCAATCCGGCCACAACGACCTTCGCCAGATGGCTCTTCTTGTAACGGTCGGCGATCTTGATCGCCTCGTCGAGTTTACCTTCGCGCAGCGCGCCGGCCACGGCCGGAGCGAACGCGCGGCTCTGCTTGCGCGCGGCATTGTATGCCATAACGCGATCGATCATGACGCCGATCGACCATGCCGACATCAAAAACATGACGATGACGACAGCCTTGGCGAGCGTACCCATCTGCTCCCAAAGGTGCCGGAAGTCCCAACCCGGCGCGCCCGCTTCCTGTAACAACATGAACGCCCAAACCTGCATCTGTAAAAGCATTTGTCTTTGTCTCCTGCGAGTTGATTTTTAAAATTACCTGCCCTGGTCCCGGCACTACTGGCTGAGAGTGAAGTTCACGTCGATCGTAGTGATCACTTCGACGGGTTCTCCGTTCAGCAGCGTCGGCTTGTACTTCCACTCCAAAACTGCCTGCTGCGCCGCCTGCACAAGAAGCGGCGGGCCACTGATCAGCATAAGATCCTTAATCGTTCCTTCTTTGGAGATCGTGGCCTGAAACTTTACCGTGCCCTGTACGCGCGCTGCCTTGGCGAGCGGCGGATACTGCGGCTTCGGCTGACTGATCAGATTGGCGGCCTGCACGTTACCACCAACGCGGATCGGCGCGGTCGGCGCCTTTGGCTTGGGAGGCGGCGGCGGCGGAGGAGGAGGCGCGGTCGGCAGGTTGCCGATGACGCCACTGAGAACGCCACCCTGGACGCCGCCGAGGACGCCGCCGACCACACCGGTGACACCCACCGGGTCCACTTCCTCGACGATCATCTTGACTTCTTTCGGAACCGACTTCGGCGCCACCAGGCGGCTCGTGTCGAGCTGCTTGATCACCTTCACGACCTTCACGGCCTGTGGAGGCGGCGGAGGCGGCGGAGGCGGTGGCGGCGGCGGTGCGGCCAGGAACGTCGCGAGCTGCGCATTCGGCAGCGCGTCAAAATAAATCAACGGAATAATGACGAGGATGGCGATTGCGACCATCTGAATCAAAAACGACACCAGAATGGTGTACGGCCTTCTGGTCGTTCCGACTCCGTCAACGAAAGTTTGATCAAACATAGTACCCTCTCAACCCAAAATCATGGCGCCGGTTTTTACCCGGCTCACAACCTTCCAACGCCCTGCTAAATCCTGCAGCCGCTTCCACTACTTCGCCACCCGCACGGGACTCTTGCCTGCCGACTGCTTTACGGCCGGTTGCCGGGGTCCGCTGGCTGCGGCCGGCGGAGTCTTCTTCGTTCGGGCGTCCGCGAAATCATGCCAGAATAGCACAATCGGGCTGGCCACGAAAACCGAAGAATACGTCCCAATAAGAATTCCTATGACCAGCGCTAAAGAGAAACCATGCAGTACCGGTCCCCCGAACAAAAATAACGCCACCACGGTCAGGAATGTCAGGCCGGAAGTCATCACGGTCCGGCTCAGCGTCTGGTTCACGCTCCTGTTGATCACGTCCACGAGCTTCTCGCGGCGGTTGAGCCTCAGGTTTTCGCGAATGCGATCGAAGATGACAATCGTATCATTCATCGAGTACCCAACCAACGTCAAAAGCGCGGCAATCACGGTCAGGGTGATTTCTTTATTCAGGATCGAAAACAATCCGATCGTGATGATGGTGTCGTGGAAGCACGCCATGACGGCGCCTACACCATAGATCCATTCGAATCGGAATCCAATATACACCAACATTCCGGCCAGCGCCAACAGAGTGGCGTTGATCGCCTGCGACCGCATGTCGGCCCCGACCTTCGGTCCCACAATCTCGATATCGCGCGCAGCCGTATAAGGAGCCAGGTACGTCTGCTGGTTCAGAATGTCGAGCACCTTCGGCGTGACGCCCGCGACACTGCGCAATTCATTCATATCGGCCAAAAGGCCGCCGTGCTGGGTGTTGCGCCAGGCGACGATGGCCGCGCCGAGGTCGTTCACCTGCTGATCGGAAAGCGAAGCTCCAGCCTGCTGCAGCGGATCGCGCAGCCTGTCGGCGACGTTGGCGGCGCTGGCGTTATTCAGGTCGAGCTTCCCGCTTTCGGGGTGCCCGAAGGTCTTGGCCAGAGTATCGAGCACAAGCTGGCGATTTTTGGCCAGGGCGGCATCGGCGCCTGCGCCTTCGGCGCCTTCGGTCCCGATCTCGATTTCGTTGGAAGTGTTCTCAAACGTCTCGACGCTGGGCGGATTCGCCAGCACGCCCGTTAAAACGGTGCGCACGCGCTCGATGGGCGGAGCGCCCTGGAACTTGACGGTCATGATCATGCCGCCTTTGAATTCAATGCCGTAGCGCGGGCCTCCGTGCAAGATGAGGCTCACGATCCCGGCCAGGCTCAGGACCACGGACGCAAGGATGAACGGCCACTTGTACTTGAGAAAATCAAAATTTGTGTCTTGAAATAATTGCATCGATCACTGCCCGCCCGATTGTCCGGGCCGAACCGTGCCATCCGTTATGACACCGCTCGTCGCCATAATGTTCCCGTTAGTACGAGTAATAAAGCTATCACATGAACTTCGCATAGAAATCTTCCTCCTGAATCAAATACTCAGCGCCGTCATCTGCCTGTGGCGCGAAAGCTCCCAGTCGAAAATCGCACGGGAAACGAACACGGCGGTAAACACGTTCGCCAGCAGACCGATCACGAGCGTTATAGCGAATCCCCGCACCGGGCCGGTTCCGAACAGGAACAGGAAAAGACAGGAAACGATGGTCGTCACGTGGGTATCGACGATCGTCCACCAGGCCTTCCCGAAGCCCGCCGAGACGGCGGCCGGAATGGATTTTCCGGTGCGCAGTTCTTCGCGGATGCGCTCGAAGATCAGCACGTTGGAATCGACCGCCATACCGATGGTCAGGATGACGCCCGCGATGCCGGGCAGCGTCAGAGTGGCGCCGAAATAGGCCAGCGCGGCCATCAGCAAAACGGTATTGAGGATCAGCGCCAGCACCGCGTTAATGCCGGCCTTCTTGTAATACACCAGCATCACGACGACGACGGCGAGCAGGCCCGCGATGGCGGCATAGATGCCTTCCCGGATGGAATCGGCGCCGAGCGACGGCCCGATGGTGCGTTCCTGTTCGTAGCGGATTCCGGCGGGCAGCGCGCCCGTGCGCAGCACCAGCGACAGGTCTCCGGCTTCCTGCTCGGTTGAGAGGTGGTTGATGACGCCCGAATCGCTGATGGCGCTTTCAATCTGCGCCACGCTGCGGATTTTATTGTCCAGAACGACCGCGAGCTGGTTGCCGATATTGGACCCGGTATATTTCTCAAAACGGCGGGCGCCATCCTGCGAGAGCGTGAATGCGCACTCCCATTTGCCGGGCGAAGTGGAATCGGTTCGCGCCGCCGCGCTGCGCAGGTCCTGTCCGGTAATGACCGCACTCCGCCCCACCAGATACCAGGAGCCGGCCCCGTTACCCGCGCCCTCTGGCCATTCGAGAATCTGACTGTCGATGGGCAGGATGCCGCCCTTCGCGGCGAGCGCTTCTTCCATGCTCTTCCAGGGCCCCTCCCTCTTCACCTCGACGATCTTGAGCTGGGCGGTGGTGCCGATGAGTTCCTTGACGTGGGCGGGGTCGTCAACGCCCGGCAGTTCCACCAGAATTTCGGACTGGGTCTCGGGCGCGCCCTGCTCCTGAATGGTCGGCTCGGTCAGACCGAGCTCGTTGACGCGCTTTTCGATGGTGTCCACTTCCTGCGTCACGGTATTCCGCTTCAGGTCGATCAGCGCACTCGGCTTCATGTTCATCTTGTAGTCGGTGGCGTTGATCGGCGTCAGAATCCAGTCCGGATACTTGTCGGCGATGATGCTGCGGAACTGCTGCGTCTTCGTCTGGTCGACACCGTGGAGGTTGACCTGAATCGAATCGGTTTCCTGCAGGGTCGCGGGATCGTTACGGTCGAAGCCTTCGATGGCGATATTGCTGGTACGGGCGGCTTCCCGCAGAGACTCGATAGTTTGATCGGCTTCGGTCTTGGCGGCGTCCTGCACCTGCACCTGCAGCACCAGATGGCTGCCGCCTTTCAGGTCGAGCCCGAGGTGAATCCGGCTGGTGACGTTGGCTTCCAGTTGCTTGAGATTCCGGGGAAAACCAATGATGCCGAACAGGCAGACGAGCACGGTCGCCAGAATCACGACGCCTTTAATCATTAAGTTCCGCTGCATAGAGAATGTTTACCTTAAATGAGGTTACTTCGAGCCTTCAGGGGGAACCAGCGTGCTCACGGAGGCCCGCGAGAACTGGAGCTTCAGGTTATCCGGTTTGACTCGTAACACTATTGTGTCACCGTCGACGGCGGTAATGGTACCGACGATTCCCCCCGAGGTGATCACGTTGTCGCCGCTCTTGAGTCCGTTCAGCATCTGCTGCTGTTTCTTCTTCTGCCGTTGCATGGGCATGAAGAGAAGAAAATAAAAAACGACACCGATCAGAATATACGGCGCAAAGAGGGCGATGGAGTTGCCGGGCGTCTGCTGTTGAAGGAAGAGGAAGCTAAAGAGCACGTCTGATCATACCCAGTCTGTTCCGCCCTGGCCCGCCGGCGCGTGTATCTCCCGCACCGCCTGGAGATAAAGGGGGAACTGACCCAATAGGATAGACTGCCTGATCCGCCCCATGATGTCAAGGTAATGGTGCAGATTGTGCAGAGTCGCCAGCGTCGCGAAGAGAATCTCCCCGGCCTGAAATAAATGACGCAGGTAGGCCCGGGAATGGTTCCGGCAAGTGTAGCAGCTACAGTTGGGGTCGAGCGGAGCGGGGTCGTCGCGGTAACGGGCGTGCTTGATGACCACGCGCCCTTCGGAGGTAAACAGCCAGCCGTTGCGGGCATTGCGTGAGGGAAGCACGCAGTCCATCATGTCCACGCCGCGCGCCACGTATTCGGCCAGTTCGTGCGGCATCCCGACGCCCATGGCGTAACGCGGACGGTCGCGCGGCAGCACGGGTTCGCTCGCTTCCACCATTTCCATGCTGAGAGGACGCGGCTCGCCGACCGAAAGGCCGCCGACGGCGTAACCGTCCGCGTCCAGCTCGACCAGGCGCTCAGCGCACTCGCGGCGGAGTTCCGGAAACATGGATCCCTGCACGATCGGGAACAGGGCATGGCGCGTGGGAGATTCGGCGATCTTCTGCCGGTAGTGCCCGAACGCCTCCGCGGCCCAGCGGACGGTGCGGTCCATGGAGACGCGCGCGTACTCCCGGCTGACCGGCCAGTCGGGGCACTCGTCGAGCACCATCATGATGTCGCTGCCGAGCGCGAGCTGGACGTCGACCGTCGAAGCGGGCGTGAATTTGTGCGTATCGCCGTCCAAATGCGACTGAAAAACGACGCCTTCGTCGGTGATCTTGCGCAGATCGGACAGGCTGAAGACCTGGTAGCCGCCGGAATCGGTGAGAATCGCGCCGGGCCAGTTCATGAACCGGTGCAGTCCGCCGAGCGAGCGGATCAGCTCATGGCCGGGGCGCAGGAAAAGATGGTAAGTGTTGGCGAGGATGATGCGGGCGCGCAGTTCCTGCCAAAGATCGCGCTGGGTAAGGCCTTTCACGGTGCCCTGCGTGCCCACGGGCATGAAAACAGGGGTCGGGATGTCGCCATGATCGGTGTGGATGACGCCGGCGCGCGCGCGGGTCACCGGGCATTCGGCAAGGAGTTCGAACTCGATCTGGCGAGGCAACCCCGATTGTAGGGCAGAGGCGTGATGCCAACCTCCCATGGGATAGTACAAGAGAGCAAGCCGTGGGCGACCGTCAGTTTCAATTCGATTGGGACGAGGACAAGGCGACCGCGAACGCGCGCAAGCACGGCGTTTCATTCGACCTCGCCCGTACGGTCTTCAGCGACCCGCGACTCATGACGGTGGCGGACTTTGAGCATAGTGAAACCGAGGAGCGCTGGTTTTCAGTCGGCTGCGCGAGCACCGGCGTGGCGCTTTCGGTTATCTATCTCTGATCTGAGGCAGATCCCGCGATCACGAAGATTCGGTTAATTTCGGCGCGCAAATCCACACAAACCGAAATCCGGTATTATCAGGAGAGTTTATGAATAGTCAACATGAAGACAGCGGCATGCCGGCTGAAATCGATTTCAGCAAGGGAATCCGAGGCCTTCACCACATCCCTCCGGGCGCAAAAATCCTTATGCCCGCTTCTATCGAGAAGAGCGTGTGGGAATACTTCTCCGGTAAGGCGGAACAGCGGGGCGTCGATCTCTCAGAGCTTTTGACCGAGGTTCTGAAGCGCGACATCGAGATCAACGAAGCCCTGAAGTAGGCATCGCATCGCTCAAACATCCTTGTAGCTTCGCGGGCGCTCACATGTTCAAGGACTTGACTGGGCGGCACTCGGATGATGCGGGAGCGCAGATCGCTTTGGGTGAAGCCTTTAACGGTCGCCTCTGTGCCCACGGGCATGAAGCCGGGCGTCGGCGCGCGCGCGTCACCGGGCATTCGGCAAGGAGCTCGAACTCGATCTGGCGAGGCAACCCCGATTGTAGGGCAGGGCGCATAGGGCAGGGGCGGCCGCCCCGTGAACCCGAGCAACGTATCATACGGCGTCGCGATAACCTAAGAAGAGGAGCGCAGATCATGGCAAGCAATCTGGATTGGTCACAATGCCCTGTCGTTGAGAGCATCCCTGGCAAGGTCAGCGGCGCATGGGTGTTTCGCGGGACGCGGGTTCCCGTGTCGGCGATTTTCGAAAATTTGAAAACGTCGTCCATTGAAGAGGTTTTGGAAAACTTCCACGTCACGCGCGATCAGGTTCAGACGGTACTCGACTTCGCCGCTAAAAGCACACAGGCACCGCTGGAACATTTGCGGGCCGGATGAAAATAGTCCTCGACGAAAGTGTTCCGCAAAAACTGCGCCTGTTGATCGGGGACGGCCATACGGTCGTGACCACGTGGTATCAGGGTTGGTCAGGGCTGAAAAACGGGGCGCTGTTGACGGCGGCGGAAGGAGCTGGCTTCGATTTGTTCATTACCGCCGATCAGGAACTTACGTACCAGCAAAATCTGACGAAGCGGAAAATGGCGGTGCTGGTGCTGAGTACGAATAATTGGGACTTGGTCAAAGCGGGTATCGGCGAAATCATGACTGCGATCAACGCGGTGACGCCGGGCAGCTATGCCGAGGTTGACATTCCCGA
>Ga0181521_10001899_pt1 | contig 25436 bp, 24 predicted proteins | sample PEATcosm2014_Bin_32_FD_119764 | JGI IMG/M metagenome (GOLD analysis project Ga0181521, IMG submission 119764) | Peatland microbial communities from MTU Mesocosm Facility, Houghton, MI, USA - PEATcosm2014_Bin02_60_metaG | ecosystem: Environmental > Terrestrial > Soil > Wetlands > Peat | place...
AGGAGAAGCTCACCCGCTGTCGACGGACCTTGGAGCAGATCAAGCCCGGCTGCACCAGCCCCAAGTCCAGAAAGCGGAAAAAATGAACTGTCTAGTTATTTCGCAGACACTACACTAGCGTGAAGCGGGGCAGGCAGGGCCCCCTCTGGGCCGCCTGCCAACCGCTGTGCGCTCAGCGTGCATTGGGCTGGCACTCGGCGCCGCTTTGCGCGATGCTGTGGACAGGTCAACCATGCCGCTTCCGCTCCTAAAACCGCTGGCCTTCTGCGCCGCCGCCGCCGCGCTCGCCTTCGCGCTGGCCGCCCAATCCCCCGACCCCTACAAACTGGTCTGGTCCGACGAATTCAACCGCGATGGCCGGCCCGATCCCGCCAAATGGACCTACGAAACCGGCTTCGTGCGCAACCAGGAGGTGCAGTGGTATCAGCCCGAAAATGCCTGGTGCGAGAACGGCCTGCTCATCGTCGAGGCGCGCCGCGAGCGCAAGCCCAATCCCAATTTCGAAGCCGGCAGCTCCAACTGGAGGCGCAATCGCGAGTATGCCGCGTACACTTCCGCCAGCCTCACCACCCGGGGAATCGCCAGTTGGCGCTACGGACGGTTTGAAATGCGCGCGCGCATCGATACGCGCCCCGGCCTGTGGCCCGCCTTCTGGTCGCTGGGCATCGCGGGCCGCTGGCCCGCTAACGGCGAGATCGACATCATGGAATATTACCGCGGCGCCCTGCTGGCGAATTTGATTTGGGCGGGGCCGGACGGGACCGCGTCGTTCACCAGGCGCAAACCCATCGCCTCCTTCGCCGATCCCGATTGGTCCAGCAAGTTCCACGTGTGGCGCATGGATTGGGACCGGGAACGCGTGGCGATCGCGGTCGATGGCGAAGTGCTCAACGATTCCCTCCTGGACCAGGCTGCCAATCCGGACGGCCAGAACGGCTTTCGCCAGCCGCACTCCATCATCCTGAACCTGGCCATCGGCGGGACCGCGGGCGGCGATCCTTCCACCACCCAATTCCCGGCGCGCTTGGAAGTCGATTACGTTCGCATCTACCAGAAGCCGTAACGAAAACCAAAGTGGCGCGCGCACGAGTGCGTACGCCACAGCCTACAGCACCGCAAACGCGATGGTTACCGGGCTCGAGTTGCGCACCCCTTCGCCCACCGGCGTCAACCGGCCGCTGGCGGCGTCGGCTGCCCAGCACATCACGCTATCGCCCTGTTCGTTGGCCGCGTAGAGAAACCATTTCGCCGGATCGAAGCCAATGAAGCGCGGCGCGCGCCCGCGGCTGGGCGTCCAGCCCACGGGCGTGAGCGCGCCGCTCCGCGGATCGGCCGAGAAGATGGCGATGCTGTCGTGCCCGCGGTTGGAGGCGTATACGAAGCGCCCGCCCGCTGCAACCGCAATCTCCGCGCCGGTGCTTTCGCCGGTGAATTCGGGCGGCAGCGAGGGAAGAATCTGGACCGCGCGCAGGCTGCCGTGTTCGGCCTCCCATTCGTACGTCGCCACGGTGCTCGATATCTCGTTCACCACCCACACCACCGGCAGCGTGGGATGAAACGCGGCGTGGCGCGGTCCCGACCCCGAGCGCGCCGCCACCGAACCCTGCGCGGTCGCGGCCAGCTTCCCGGATTCGCCATCGAAGCGGAAAATAAAAATCCGGTCCAATCCCTTGTCCGGCGCCAGCACGTACTTGCCGGAGCGATCGAACACCACCTGGTGCGGATGCGAGCCGGTCTGCTCGATGCGGTGCGGTCCCGGCTGTCCCGCCAGCGCCACCGTTTGCGCCGCATCCGCCAGGCGGCCATCGCTTCCGGCCGGCAGCACCGCGACATTGCCGCTCGCGTAATTCGCGACCAGCAGAAACCTGCCGCTCCCGTCGAATGCCGCGTGCACTCCGTTGCGGCCGCCCGTGGCCGCGCGATTCAGCGGCGCCAGCCGGCCCGTCTCGCGATCCACGGAGAAACTGGTGGCGTAGTTTTCGTCGCCGTGCACCGCGCACAGGCAGCGCTGGTCCGCCCGCATGGTCAGGAACGAAGGATTCACCAGTCCATCCACGTGCTGCACGTGCGTCCACGCGCCGCTGGCGCCGTCCACCCGGTAAACGTGAATTCCATCGCCGCGCGCGTAGCGCTCCGCGGTTGTATAGCTGCCTACGTAGGCGTAGACCGCCGCTTCGCGCCGCTGCGCCCGCGCCAGCAGCCCCGCTGCCGCGGCCGCCAGCAATCCCCGCCGCGTCAAGAGGGTGCCTGGCGGGTTACCAACCCGCCGCAGGTTGCCAACCTGCCCCACGCTGGCCGTTTCACTGGGCCGCGTATTCCTTATACAAATCGGCGATGTGGCCCGTTTCCGCATCCCCCGGATGAATCACCACGCGCCAGCGGAACACGATCTTCTGGCCCTTGGGCAGCTTCCAATGGCTCTCGTCCTTATCGGGATCGAAGGCGTTCTGCCCGAACGGATTCAAGGCGAACAGACCGTAATCGCGCGCGTGCCAATAGGTCGGATGCCGCGGATTCGACGGATGGTCGAATATCGCCACCCCCAACCGTTCGCCATCCACCTCGGCCGTGTAATCCACCCAGTTCGAGCGCTTGCCCCATACCTGCGCCATCCCCACGCGTCCGTCCGCATCCACCATCTTGCCGCCTCTGCGCTCCGTGAACGGCTCGGCCAGCCGGATCGCGAAGGCGCCTTCCTTCGTATCTCCGAAGGTCACCTCCTCGGTGGGCGGCGTCAATGCGATCCGGAAATCGATGGTCCGCAGCTTGGGATCGGACGCGAAGGTCATGGCGCGATCCTCCACCAGCAGCACCTTGCCGCCGGGGTCGCGCCATTCCATGGTCGCCATCAGCACGTTCCCTTTCCACTCCGCGTTGCGCACCACGATGCGGCCGATGTGCGGCTTCGTGTAACTCGGATCGTTCTCCCAAAACTTCACCCCGTTCACGTCGTCATAAGAGAACCACAACCCGGTGTGATGCAGATGGTCGCGGCTCTCGCCGGGAATCTGCTCCATCGGATAATGCCGCGTCACCACCTTGCCGGAAGCCGAGCGCAGCGGCGCCAGGTACGGTTTGCCCGTTTCTTCGCCGTAATGAAATGTGGTGAAAGGCTTGCCGTCCACCGTAATATCCACCGCGTCGCGCGAGAATTTCACTTGCGCGGAAAGGCTCGCCGCCAGGAGGAGCGTCAGTGCGTAGCGCATTGGTAGCCAGTATAGCGCCGCCCCGCGCCAGCGGCGATAATGGCATTCTATGCCGCTCAAGCACATTGCCCTCCTGCTGGCCCCGCTGGTGGCCGCATGCGCCGCCCCGCCGCTCCCCGAGCTGCGCACCGAACCGGTCCCCGCCGGTTCCGTCTTCACCGTCAAAAATACGGCCGCGCAGCCGCTCGCCGCGTTCCTCATCGAGCTGGTCAACTACCCCGGCAGTTCCTACTGGCTGTTTCGCGACGACGCCTCGCCCGCGCTCGCCTCCGGCGCCGAAGAGCGCATCCCGGTTACGAATATGACCGTCGGCGCCGCCCCCGAGTACGTGAAGATTACCGCCGCGCTGTATGCCGATGGCAGCTCCGCCGGAGATCCGGGGAAGGTCGCGCTGATTGTGGAACGGCGCAAGACTTTCCTCGATACCACGCGCGAAGCCATCCGCCGCATCGAGCAGGCGCGGCAATCGGGCACGGATAAGGGCGCCATCGCCGCCGGCCTGAAGCAGTGGGCCGAGTCCCTTCAGCCGCAGGGAAAAAGCAACCGCCTCTCGCTGGCGGTCGCCACCCAGGCCGCCGCGCGCGCCGCCGTCTCCGCCGCCGCAGCCTACCTGGAGCGCCACTCCATTGACGAGACGCTGGCGAATCTTCGCGCCCTCGTCCCCAACCCTCGCTAAGCCCATGTGGCGCACGCACGAGTGCGGGCTGGCAGCCTGCGCGGCGGTTGGCTACCGCCGCCGGCCGGTGCAAGAACGCGGGCGGTGGGCCGATTCACAATCGGCCGCAGCTTTAACCCGCTTCCTGGCCTCTGAAACCGGGCTGTGCCCTCCGCCGGTATAATTAAAGGAAGCATGCCCAAGCGGTATCTCTTCCTTTCTTTAGCCGTGGCCTTGGCCTGTGTCGCGCAACCGCGCGACGACCGGTTCGCCCAACTCGCGGACCGCTATTTCGACGAAGCCGTGTTCCCCTTCGACCCCGTCAGCGCCACCAGCGACGGCTTCCACCAGTACGACACCGAACTGCCTTCCGGCTCGCGCGAGGAAATTCAGCGGCAGGTTGCCGTCCTCCATCGCTACGCGGACGAAGTCGAAAAGTTCGATCCCCAGGGGCTCTCGCCCTTCGCCGCCGCCAATCGCGAGCTGGTGCTGTCGCAGATTCGCGGCACGCTGCTCGAACTCGAATCCATCCGCATGTGGGAAAAGAATCCCGACCTGTATTCCTCGGGGACCACTGGCCCAAACAACAGATCGAAGAGCACATGGAAGGCTTCAACCGCGGCACCATCGTCAGCACCGCCGTCCACGAGGTCTATCCCGGCCACTACACCCAATTCCTGTGGCTGTCCCGCGTGCCGACCAAGGTGAGAAAGCTCATCGGGTGCAGTACCAATGCCGAAGGCTGGGCCCACTACAGCGAGCAGATGATGCTGGACGAAGGTTACGGCAACGGCGACCTGAAATTGCGCCTCGGCCAGTTACAGGACGCCCTGCTGCGCAATGCCCGTTACATCGTCGGCATCGAAATGCACACCGGTAAGATGACTTACGAACAGGGCATCGGCTTCTTCGTCAAGGAAGGGTACCAGACCCGCGCCAATGGCGAGCGCGAGACCAAGCGCGGCGCCAGCGACCCCACTTACCTGTATTACACTTTGGGAAAGCTGCAAATTCTCAAGTTACGAGCCGATTACAAAACCATGAAGGGCCCCGCCTTCGATCTTCGGGAATTCCACGATTCCTTCATGCAGCAGGGCTTTCCGCCCATCAAAATCGTCCGCCGCGCGCTCTTGGGCAACGATTCCCCGGTGCTGTAGGACAGGCCTCCCGGCCTGTCACGCCGCCTGAAGGCGTCCCTACCGCACTACCCAAGTCGCCAAAAACGCCAGCCCCGTTCCGATCGCCGCTCCCGCCAGCACGTCGCTCAGAAAGTGCATGCCCAGCAGAATCCGGCTGGCCGCTACTGAAATGGCGCAGAACAAGAGGCCCGCCGTCAGGCTGGGGTAAAAACGCATCAGCGACACCGCTACCGCGAACGCCGTGATGGTGTGCCCCGAAGGAAAGGAAAACTGGTCCGGCGGGAGCAGCGTGGCCCAGCAGTGCGGCTCGAAAGCGCCCGGCCGTTTGCGCCCCGTGAACTTCTTGATCCGCAGGAAGAGCGTGATTCCCACCGCCGCCGCCAGCGCCGCCGAACCCGCCGCCCGGAAACGCTGCGCCCCTCCAAACAGCAGCACCACCGCTCCCAGCCCGTACCACAGCCACCCGTCTCCCCCGCGCGTCGCGCACAACATCCAGATGCGCAACCAGCGAGGCGCCGGCCAGCGGTTGATTCGCCGCATGAGGTTGTGATCGCGATGCGCAATAAAGCTCAGCATGGCATTGCTTGCATCAGCAGGTGGGGGGCCATTGAACTCGCTCCGGGCGCTCTGCATACATCTTACTTGTAGAGCCCCAACCACTACAATTCCGTGACATGTGGAAAAAACATCGGTGAAGAATCCCGTTTTTTGCCCCGCCGGTTGGACGCCGTGCCACAATCGGAGCTGGGTGAAAAAGCTCGATTTTATTTACTTCGACGCTGGCGGCGGCCATCGCGCCGCGGCCGATGCCCTCCGCCAGGTCATCGAACAGCAGCGCCGCCCTCTCGCTATCCGCATGGTCAATCTCCAGGAACTGCTCGATTCCCTCGACGTCTTCCGCAAAATCACCCGCGTCCGCCTGCAGGATCTCTACAACCTGATGCTCAAAAAAGGCTGGACCCTCGGCTCCCCGCAACTCACCGCCGGCATGCACGTGGTCATCCGCCTGTTTCATCGCCAACAGGTGCGCCTGCTGCAAGAGTTCTGGCGCACCAGCCGTCCCGACATGGTAGTCTCGCTGGTTCCCAACTTCAACCGCGCCCTGGCGGAAAGCCTCGCCCGCGCGCGTCCCGGCGTCCCCCTGGTGACAATTCTGACCGACTTGGCCGATTATCCGCCGCATTTCTGGCTGGAACCGTGCGAGCAGCACATCGTTTGCGGCAGCGCCCAAGCGGTGGAGCAGGCGCGCGCCATGGGCCACAAAGACGAGCGCATCCACCCGGTTTCCGGAATGATCCTCGATCCGCGCTTCTATGCCGTCGCGCCGCTCGGCGCCAAGGAGCGCGCCGCCGCCCGCGTGGCCCTCGGTTTCGATCCCGCGGCGCCCGCCGGCCTGGTTTTATTCGGCGGCCAGGGTTCGTCCGCCATGCTGGAGATCGCCCGCCGCCTGCCCGATCGCCAGTTGATTCTCATCTGCGGCCACAACCCGAAGCTCGCCGGGAAACTCCGCGCCCTCCCTCACGCCGCCCCCATCTTCGTCGAGGGATTCACCAAGGAGATTCCCCACTACATGCAGCTCGCCGATTACTTCATCGGAAAGCCGGGGCCCGGCAGCATCAGCGAAGCCGTCGCTATGCGCCTGCCGGTGATCGTCGAGCGCAACGCCTGGACCCTCCCCCAGGAGCGCTACAACGCCGAGTGGATTCGCGAGCAAGGCGTGGGAATCGTGCTCCCCGATTTTCGCGGCATCGCGCGCGCGGTCGGCCAACTCCTGGAGCCCGAAGCTTACGCCCGTTTCCGCTCCGCCACCGGAAAGCTGGAAAATCGGGCCGTCTTCGAAATCGCCGGGTTGCTGGAAAGCCTCTTGCCTTGAAAGGTGGGGCCGGCCATCGTTTTGTGTAGTTTTTTGTGGCCCGCCCAACGCTCAGAGTTGTTTCTCGATCTTTCGCGCGCCCGGCGGCGGCTTGAATTCGAAAAGTTCGTCAGGCAGCGGCTGGCCAAGCTTGATGGTCGTAAACACGGAACTGGATCCGGCGTCGTCTTCGCGCAGAATAAGAAATCGCTGCTGATCCACCCACCACGTACATGATGAAACGGTCCACCGATGAGGGCATCATATCTGCGTCATCGCCAGGAGCGTCTGCCGTGAGTTCACCAGCGGGGACGGAGAAGTACTGATTCGGTTCCGGGACGTAAAACCACAGCGTTGTGGCGTCCAGGACTACGACTCTCTTCCCCGAACCCAAGCCGTCCGAGTCCGCGCCGGGAATTGTTCCCTCCATGCGATACTTGCCCGGGGACATAAATGCGAACAGGGCATAGCCCGGCGTATTGCGCCCATCTTCATGCAACGTCAGATCCGCGATCAGCTCGTAGGCAGAATGACACGCCGCATACGCGCATAGAGTAACACACCGCGCCAGCCGCGAGCGCGGCAACGCCATTCAACTTTCCAGCGTCTTCCGTGACGGCAGCGGGGGCGCCGGCGTCCGCCCACATTTCAAATTCCAGTACGCCCACGATCGCGCATCGAAAATCCCCGCCGGCGCCTGTTCCAGTGCCTCTCGAAACTCGCGCTCGCCCACTACACCGCTAAGTGCCTGTAAGTCTTCCACCGTTCCATAAGTCATGACATGCGCCAGGAAATGAACCGGGTCGGCCAGAGTTTCGCGGGGTTCCTGGAACCACACCACGCGTTCCGCCACTTGGAGCAATTCGGGGGTCGCCGGCAGCGCCTTCATGTCTTCGTCCCGGTTTCTTTCCGCGGCGCGTACGCCGTCAATGCCGGCAACTGAGTAACATCGACTGCTTCCACCGCCGCGCTGAGCCGTTCGCGAACCTCGCGCGGAAGCATGGGCACGTCTTCGAAAAAGCTCAGCGCCTTCAGAGTGATGAGCGGGTTGAAACTGCGTCCATAGACTACCCTCCCCGCCGCCAGCGCGGTGGCCAGATCGATGCCGTGCCGCAGCAGCGCGTCGATATCCAGATAGTCTTTCGCTGCGGCGCGTTTTTGCACCACCGCCATCTTGGCGCCGGCGATATCCAATAGCGAAGCCACCCCCAGCCCCGTACCTTCCACCCGGTCCCGCTCCGCCGCTTGTCCCAAGCCCAGTCCGCCAAAGAACGAAACCAGCACCGCGCCGCCGCGCTCCACCCGGCACATCAGCGTGTCCGGCGCCATTTGCACCCGTTCCGCGCCGTTCAGATACGGCAAAGTCGATGCGAGGCGCTCCGGATCAAACGGTGCGTTCGAGAAAAAATCGAAATCCACCGATGTTCGATGTCCCAGCCGCACGGTTAAGGCCGTCCCGCCGTATAGCGTGAAAGCCTCCGGCGTCGCCCCCAGTTCCATCCACAGCCTCCGCTGCGCCGGAAGCAGCATCGATAAGTTCGGAACCAATGCCCGCCCTTCCACTTACTCGAACCTCCTGCGGAACTCCTCGAACGCCGCCTTCAACTCCGCCACTTCCCGCTCCAGCGCGGCAATCCGCTCGCGATCCGAGCCCCCATGCGCCATCGCCGCCGGCGCCTCGCTCGCGGCCTGGCCGTCCGCCGCCGCTTCCACCTCGCCGCACAACAAGTGCGCGTAGCGCGCTTCGCGCGATCCCGGCAGCCGCGCCATGCGCGCCACAAACCCCATCTCCGCGAGGCGCCCCAGCGTGGCTTCCACCGCCTCCAGATCGTCGAACGCGTACAGCCGCTCGCTGCGCCCGCGCAGTTCCCCCACCGTCTGCGGACCCCGCAGCAGCAGCAGGCAGATGACCGCGCCTTCCCGTCTTCCCAGGTTGAATTTCTCCGTGAAGCGCTGCGCGTGCTTGGCCACCCGCACGTCCTTCCCCGTGATACGGGTCGCCAGCCCTTTTTCGCGCAGACCCTCCAGCGCCGCTTCCACCGTGCCTTCGTCGTACCAAACCACCGGCTCGCGATTGGATTTTTGATTGCACGCGTTCAGCAGGGCATTCAGCGACAGAGGATAATATTCGGGGGTCGCGACCTCCTTCTCCATCAGCGATCCCAACACGCGCGCTTCGGCGGCGTCCAGTTGCCAATCCATCTTTCCAGTTTACGTTGTTACTATAAGGTTTCAATATGTCGTACGAGTGTCAGGAAATCACCACCCGCGGCGCCCGCGCGCAGGCGTCCAGCACGCCGCGCTCCGCCTCCGAAGCCATCGCCTCCGCCGTGCGCGCCGCCTCCGCCGCGCTTTTCGCCCAGCAGGCCCCCGACGGCTTCTGGTGCGGCGAGCTCACCGCCGATACCACGCTCGAATCCGACTACATCCTGCTCCAGCTCTGGCTCTGCCAGCCCGAGGGCGCCGCGTGGAATCCGCCCACGCGCGCCCGTATTCAAAAGGCCGCCCGCTCCATTCTCTCGCGCCAGTTGCCCGATGGCGGCTTCAATATCTATAGCGGCGGACCGGCCGACGTCAGCGCCACCGTTAAAGCTTATTGCGCCTTGAAACTCGCCGGAGTGGACCTGGCCAGCGAGCCCATGCGCCGCGCCCGCCGCCGCATCCTCGATCTGGGCGGCCTGCAGGCCGCCAACAGCTACGTCAAAATCAACCTCAGCCTCTTCGGCCTCTACCCGCGTAAATACGTCCCGTCCATCCCTCCCGAAATCGTCATGCTGCCCGGCGGCGTGCTCTACGAAATGTCCTCCTGGACGCGCTCCATCCTGGTCCCGCTTTCCATCGTCCAGGCCTGCGGCTCCGGCCGCCACGCGCCCGCCGGCTTCACCCTCGATGAACTCCTCATCCCCGGCCGCGGCCTGGGCCTGCCGCGGAGCAAGGGCCTCTCGCTGCTCTTCCATCACCTCGACCGGGTCTTCAAGATGTGGGAAAAACGCGGTCCCCGCCGCATCCGCATGGCCGCCGTCCGCGAAGCCGAAAAGTGGGTCCTCGACCGTACCCGCCATACCGAAGGACTGGGCGCCATCTACCCCGCCATGATGTACTTCATCATGGCTCTGGACGCCCTCAACTATGCCCCCGACCACCCCGACCGCGTGCAGGCCATCCGCCATTTCGAATCCCTCCTGCTCGAAACCGAAGACCGCTTCATCTTCCAGCCCTGCGTTTCGCCCATCTGGGACACCGCCATCTGCGCCTTCGCGCTGGGCGAAGCCGGCAACCCCTCGGGTCCGCGCATGACGGCCGCCGCCGACTGGCTGCTCAGCAAAGAGGTCCGCCGCAAAGGCGATTGGAGCGTCAAGCGCCCCGACACCGAACCCTCCGGCTGGGCCTTCGAATTCGCCAACGAGTTTTACCCCGATATCGACGATACCGCCATGGTCCTGCTGGCCCTGCACCATGCCAAAGGCAGCCATCCGCAGGCCCAACTCGCCGCCGAACGCCGCGCCATCCATTGGCTTCTCGCCATGCAATCCGGCGATGGCGGTTGGGCCGCCTTCGACGTCGATAACAACTGGGCCGTGCTCAACGAAGTTCCCTTCGCCGATCACAACGCCATGCTCGACCCCACCTGCCCCGACATCACCGGCCGCGTCCTGGAATCCCTCTGCCGCCGCGGCATGGCCGGCCACGATGCCGTGCGCCGCGGCGTCGCCTACCTCCTCAACTCACAGGAAAAGGATGGAAGCTGGTACGGCCGCTGGGGCGTCGATTACATTTACGGAACCTTCCTGGCCCTCCGCGGCCTCGCCGCCAGCCAAATCGGAACCGGCGGGCCGGCCCCCGAAGCCCGCGATGCCATCCATAAGGCCGCGCGTTGGCTTCGTTCCGTGCAGAACCCCGATGGCGGATGGGGCGAATCCTGCGCCAGCTACCGGCGCGACCGCTTTATGCCCGCGCCTAGTTGCCCCTCGCAAACCGCCTGGGCGCTGTTGGGTCTGGCAGCCGCCGGCGACCGCGATTCGGCTTCTTTGCGCCAAGGCGCCCAGTTCCTTCTGGATCGTCAGCTTCCCAGCGGCGCCTGGCCCGAAAATGCCACTACCGGAACCGGTTTCCCCAATGTTTTTTACCTGACTTACCACATGTATCGCGATTATTTCCCCCTGCTGGCGCTCGCTACCATCAACCCACTGAAAAGTGGTGAATGAGTCAAATCCCCCAATATTTACAAATCTCCTGGATCAATTTGTTGCAAATGGTGACACAATTGTTTCCGCCATGCCATCAGAAACTCGAATCGGGCTCATCGGAGATTTTAATGAGCGTCAGAAGGCGCACTTCGCCATTCCCAAGGCCATCGCCACCGCTTCCGAAGGGCAAGCCGAAGCTACCTGGGTCCCCACCGATTCCATCGGCAAAGGCGATTCCCTGACCCAATTCCAGGGCATCTGGTGCGTTCCCGGCATGCCGTATCGCGATGCCGATGGCGTTCTGCGCGCCATTCGTCACGCGCGCATCAGCCATACCCCTTTCATCGGCACTTCCGCCGGATTTCAGTACGTCTTGATTGAATTTGCCCGCAACGTCCTGGGCTTAGCCGAGGCCGATCATCAAAAGAGCAATCCCAAAGCCGCCATCCCCATCATTTCGCCCCTGGATGCCGCCCTCGCCGGCGTCAAGGCGCGCGTCCGTTTCATGGAAGGCAGCCATCTGCGCAAAGCCTACCGCGCGCCCGATTCCATCGAGGAGTACCATTGCAGTTTCGGCCTGAATCGCCGCTACCGCCGGCTGCTGGAAGGCGCCCAGCTCTACATCGCCGCCGTGGATGACGATCACGAAGTGCGCGCCGTCGAGCTGGATGGCCATCCCTTCTTCGTCGCCACCCTCTTCCAGCCCGAGATGCATTCCGCCAACGGCGCGGCCTGCAGCCCCGTAGTCCACGCGTTTGTCGCCGCCTGCCGGAAGCAGCGCGTAGAAGTCACGCGCGCCGCCAGTTAGTCCATTCGCCTACTTCGGTAAAGCCCCCGCCACGAATTTCACCAGATCCGCATGGTACTTCGCCGCCGAAGGCTGGTCGATATAAACCATGTGCCCCGCTTCGTAATACCCGCGCGAGATATTGTTCTTCTTGACTTCGTCCGACACTTTCATATGCGCGAGGGTCCACTCCACCGGATAAAACGGGCACGCGAAATCGTAATATCCCATCCCCACAAAAAGATGCATATGCGGATTCTTCGCGAAACCGTCCTCCAGGTTGACCACCGTGTTATATTCCCCGCTCCACGGCGGCGCGTTCCCCGCCACGTAATACAGGTTGTCGTTCTTATAATTCAAATCGTCGCGCACATACGCTTCGAACGCCGTCAGGAAACAGTCCTCGATGTTGGCGTTGCTGAAATCGAAACTGGTATTGGTGGCGCCCGCGTCCAGTTGATACCCGGCAAAACGCGAATCCAGCCGCGACGTCATCATGTGCTGATCGCGCAGCAGCTCCGTGCTGAACGGCCCCAGCGGCACCCGCAGGTCCATCCCATCCAGGAACTTCTTGCTCAGTCCGGTGTACCGCGCCATATCGTTCAGCACCTTGTCGTGCTCGGCTTGCGTGGCGCGCGCTCCGTCGAACAGATATTCCAAGTATTCGCCGGAGGCGAATTCCCGCGCCTCCCTGGCCATCTGCTCCACGCTCAGCTTTTCCAGTTCCGGCGCCAGCTTCTTGTGATAATGCGCCGTCATGATTTCCGTGGGCAGCGTGGTCAACTGCCGTTGTTCGCCCGCGCCCGCGTTGACATCGAAGATCGCCGAAAGCAGCATCACCCCGTTGATGGGAATATCGTGGTCCGTCAGATAGCCCGCCAGGCCAGCCGCGCGCGTGGTGCCGTAGCTCTCCCCGCCCACAAACAGCGGCGACCCCCACAGGTTGTATTCGTTCAGGAAGCTGCGGATGAACTCGCCAAACGCCGCCAGGTCGTTCTCGACTCCTCCGAAATCCGCGCCATCGCCGGGCCGCGCCGGGCGGCTGAACCCCGTCCCCATGGCGTCGATAAACACCAGGTCGCCGGTATCCAGCAGGCAGTTGGGATTATCCACGTAAGTGTACGGCGGAGGCGTCGCCAGTCCGTTCGGCTGCAACTTCACCATCTTGGGTCCGAACGCTCCCATGTGCAGCCAGATGGTGGCCGCGCCCGGTCCCCCGTTGAACAAAAACCAGACCGGCCGTTTGGATTTATCGGTCACGCCGTTCTTCGCATAGTAAACGTAGAACAGATGCCCCTGCGTCACCCCGCTGGTGGCCTGCCGGATCGGCATGAACCCCACGCGCGCCGTGTACTGAATGGTTTCCCCATGCAGCGTGATCTGGTGTTGCGTGGCGATGGGCTCCGCCGGGTAGCGGATCGGCTGCATCTCTTCGGTCGAACTGTAATTGAACCGGTAGAAGTCGTTGGTCGCTCCCGCCGCCGCGCCGCGCCCCTGTGCGAACGCTCCCGCGCTCGCGCCCGCGATCAGGATGAGGAAGCTGGAAAACCTGGCAATCGATCGAAACTGGATTCTCATGGCATTGCTCCTTGCTGGCGCGCTCATTTCCGCCCTCCCGCCGCTTCGTTCATAAAATTCGTCAGGTCGCCCTGTAGTTTCACCAGCGCCTTGTTATCGACATAAGTCATCTGGCCGGCTTCGAAATGACTGATCGTAATGTTATGCGCCCGCACTTCCGGCGATACGCTCAGGTGCGCCAGGGTAAACTCGGTGGCGTAGAACGGGGCGCTCAAATCGTAATAGTTCACCCCCACGAAAAGCCGCAGGTTGGGGTCGCGCGCGAAAGCGCCCGCCAGGCTGGCATCGTCGTTCCCGGTGGAAGTAAAACCTTGCACGCCGCCGCTCGAGAGGTAGTAGATGGCGTTGCTGTTGGCGGTGAAGTTCAGCTCTTTGCGCAGGTAGCCATCGTAGGCCGTCTCGAAGCCGCCCGCCAGATTGCCGAGATTGAAGTCGATGGCCGCCGCCGCGCCGCCGAAACCAAAGCCGCCGCGTCCGCCGCGCCCGCCGCCCGCTTCCGGTACAAAACCGCTCACCCGCGCGTCCGAGTTGGAAAGCGCCCGGTGCTGGTCGCGCAGCAGTTCGCTGTCGAACCGCTCTAAGGGGATGCGCAGATCGTTATTGACGATGAACGCCTTGGAAAGCCCCGTCATCCGCGACAGGTCCGCGATCACCTTGCTGCGCTCCTCCGGCGTCATGCGGTCGCCTTTGTAGAGCGCGTGCAGATACTCGCGGGAAGCAAACTGCCGCGCCTGCCCCACGATCTGCTCCAGACTCATGGCGTTCATTTCCGGCGCCAGCTTCTTGTTGTGCCACGCCGCCACGGTCAGGCTGGGCAACATCGTCATGTATTGTTCGTCGCCCGCCAGTGCGTCGGTGGCCGGCGTCATGGAAAACAGCGCCACGCCCTGCACCGGAACCTGGTGTTCGAACAGATACAAAGCCAGACCCGCCGCCCGGCCCGTGCCGAAATCTTCGCCGGCCAGAAACAGCGGCGAATTCCGGCGATTGAAAGTGCGCACGAAGCTGCGCACGAACTCCCCCAGCGAAGCGATATCGGCGGCCGTATTCCAGAAGCTCGGCCCGCGCCCCGGCTGGTCGGGCCGGCTGAAGGCCGTGCCCACCGGATTCACGAAAACCAGGTCGGCCTGCCCCAGCAGCGTGTTGGGGTTGTCCGCCCATCCGTAGGGCGGCATTCCCGTGCCCTCGTTCGTCCACTGCATGCGCTTGGGACCCAGACCGCCAAATTCCTGCCAACTGCTCGCCACTCCCGGCGCGCCGCCCAGGAAAAACACCACGGGCCGCGCCGCGTTTTCGCTCACCCCGTCTTTCGAATAGCAAGTGTAGAAGAGGTGCGCTTCGGATTGTCCGGTGGTCGCGTTGCGCACCGGCAGGTAGCCCACCCGCGCCGTGTACGCCAGCGCTTCCCCGTTGAACGTGATCTTCTGATGCGTTTCCACCGGCGGACCGTCGGCAATGGCCGCGGCCGAGCCCGCCGCCGGATCGTAATTGTAAAACTCGTTGCTGGCGTTGGCCGCGCCGGCGCCGCCGCGTCCGCCGCGTCCCGCCGCAAAGCCGGGCGCAGCGGTCTGCGCAGCCGCCGGCGCGGCCGCCGGCGCTCCCGCCTGTTGCGCCGCCGCCGCCGCCCGCCCGGCCCGCCCGCTGCCGCCCTGGCCCCAGGCCGCGACCGATAGGCCCAGTATCATCGCCAATAGGATCTGTCCGTTCCGCATATTTCGCATTCTGGCTCCCGGTTCAGATATGATATCTCAACCAAGGTAGGGCAGGCGGCCGTGACGCTGCGCCTCCACGCGCCGCGCGTATCGCGATGAAGCCCAGGGTGCGCAGGGCGCGCTCACGCCACCCGCACCGTCTTGATATTGACGAACTCGCGGATGCCGTATGCGCTCAGCTCCCGCCCGTAGCCGCTGCGCTTCACGCCGCCGAACGGCAGCCGCGCATCGCTCGCCACCATGGCGTTGACGAACACCATCCCCGCTTCCAGCTCGTCGATGAACCGCGCCTGTTCACCGGCATCGTTGGTCCAGGCCGAAGCGCCCAGCCCAAACTCCGTATCGTTGGCGATGCGGATGGCGTCTTCGATTCCTTGGGCGCGGAACAGCAGCGCCACCGGTCCGAAGAATTCCTCGCGATAGCCCGGCGAATCCGCCGGAATGTCCGCCAGCACGGTGGGCGCGTAAAAACATCCCCGCCGCTCCAGCCGCTTCCCGCCCGTCAGCACGCGCGCGCCGGCTTCCACCGTGCGCCGCACCTGGTGGTCCAGCCCTTCGAGAATATCGGCCGTCGCCAGCGGACCGAGCTGCGTGGTTTCGTCCAGCGGATCGCCAATCCGCAGCGCTTCCATCCCCGCCACGAAGCGCCGCTCGAATTCGTCCGCGATCCGCTCGTCCACAATGAACCGCTTGGCCGCGATGCACGATTGCCCGTTGTTGATGCAGCGCGCTTCCACGGCGGTTTTCACGGCTCGCTCCAGATCCGCGCTGGGCATTACGATAAACGCGTCGCTGCCGCCCAACTCGAGCACCGTCTTCTTAATCCGCTTGCCCGCCTGCGCGGCTACGCGCGATCCCGCTTCTTCGCTTCCCGTCAGCGACGCCGCGCGCACCCGCCGGTCGTCCAACAGCCCGCCCACCTGCTTCGCAGAGATCAGCAAAGTCTGAAAAACGTCTTCCGGAAAGCCCGCGCGGCGAATCACGCTTTCGATCTCCAGCGCGCACTGGGGCACGTTCGAGGCGTGTTTCAGCAGCCCCACGTTTCCCGCCATCAGCGCCGGCGCGGCGAAGCGGAACACCTGCCAGAAGGGAAAATTCCAGGGCATAATCGCCAGCACCGCGCCAATCGGCCGATACCGGATCAGGCTGCGCCCGCCTCCCGCGTCGACTTCCTCGTCCGCCAGCAGCCGCTCGCCATGTTCCGCGTAATACCGGCAGGCGGTGGCGCACTTGGCCGCCTCGCTGCGCGCCGCCGCGATGGGCTTTCCCATCTCCAGCGTCATGATGCGCCCGAGGCGCGCCTGCTCGCCCTCCAGAATTTCCGCGGCCTTGTTCAGCCAGGCCGCGCGCGCGGCAAACGATGTGCGCCGGTACGCGCGGTACGCCCGCTCGGCCCGCTCGAGTTTCTCTTCAATCTCCTGCGCGCTCAGCTCAGCGAAGGCGCGCAGCGTCTCTCCGTTCGTCGGATTGATGGAAGCGATCATAACTAAATCGTGGCATGCCGTGGGGCAGGTTGCCAACCTGCAAGCGGGTTGTTCACCCGCCCTTTGAGGGCCGATTGGCAATCGGCCGCAGGATGCCATCCTGCCCTACATCGGAAACTCCAGCGCAACGATTCGCAGGCTTTGAAGCATGCCCCACCCAATCGTAACCGTCCGTACATCCGCGCTCCTCCGGATTTCGATAGACTGTAAAGGCGCTCTATGCCAGTTCCGCACGACCTCGGCCACCAACTGACCGAAGCCCGCCGGCACACCGATGCCTTGTTCCGCCTGGTGCGTCCGGATTCCCTTTACGAGCGCCCCATCCCGGAACGCCATCGCATCCTCTTCTATATCGGGCACCTGGAAGCTTTCGATTGGAACCTGCTGGCGCGCCACGCTCTGAACGTCCCTGCCTTCCACGCCGCATTCGACCACCTGTTCGCCTTCGGAATCGATCCGCCTCCCGGCCAGTTGCCGTGCGACGTGCCGTCGGATTGGCCGTCGCTGGCGGAAGTGGATCGCTACAACCAGCGCACGCGCGATGAGATCGACGAGCGGCTGGAAAACATCCCGGAGCAGTTGTTGCACGCCGCCATCGAGCACCGCCTGATGCACGCCGAAACCCTGGCGTACATTCTGCACAATTTGCCGCACGACCGCAAAATTCCGCCGCCTGGATGGGCGTATCCTGCCGGCCCAGCGCCGGCTTTCGATGCCGCTTCGACCATCTCGATCCCCGCCGGCAGCGCCACCCTGGGGCTGAATCCCGCGCACGGCTTCGGCTGGGACAACGAGTTTCCGGCGCATGCCGTTTCGGTCTCCGCCTTTTCCGTCGCCCAATTTAAAGTGACCAATGGGGAGTATCTGGAGTTCGTCCGGCAGGGCGCCGAAGCGCCGTTCTTCTGGTCCAGCCGGGCCGGCTGCTGGAGGTATCGCGGAATGTTTTCGGAAGTGCCGCTGCCCATGGATTGCCCGGTCTACGCCACGCACGAGCAGGCCCAAGCCTACGCCCAATGGAAAGGCAAGCGGCTGCTCAGCGAGCCGGAGTTCCACCGGGCGGCCTGCGGCGCACCCGTGACGCCCGAGCACAACTACGATTTTCGCCACTGGGACCCCATCCCGGTGAGCGCCGGCGGAGCAGCCGCCAGCGCCCCGCATCAGCTTTTCGGCAATGGCTGGGAGTGGACCTCGACCGCCTTCGCCCCGTTCGCCGGCTTCCAGCCTTTTCCGTTCTACCAAAACTATTCCGAGCCGTTTTTCGACGGCCGCCACTACGTGCTGAAAGGAGCCTCTCCGCGCACCGCCGCGCGTTTTGTCCGCCCCTCGTTTCGCAATTGGTTTCGCCCGTCGTATCCTTATATCTACGCTACCTTCCGGCTGGCGGAATCCTGATGTTCGCGCGGGCTGTCGATAGCCAATTCGCATGTGAGGTGCGCGCCGGCCTGACGCGCTCGCGGCAGAAGACCCTGCCGTGCCGCTATTTTTACGACGATGTCGGCACCGCGCTGTTCGATGCCATCACCTGTCTGGCGGAGTACGGCCTGACGCGCGCGGACGCGCGCATCCTTCAGGCAAATTCGACGGAACTGGTCAACCGGCTTCCCGGCAATGTGGCCGTGGCGGAATTGGGCAGCGGCACGGGAATCAAGACGCGGCCCATTTTGGAAAAGCTGCGCCAGCGCCAGATCGTGGTCTACTACCCCATCGACGTTTCCGGCGCGGCGCTGGCGCGCTGCCGTCAGGAACTGTGGAAGCTGGGCGCCATTTTCCCGCTGGAAACCAGCTATCTGGAGGGTCTGCGCCAGGTCTCCGAACGGCGCTTTCCCGGGCAGACTCTGCTCATTCTTTTCCTGGGCAGCACCATTGGCAATTTCGAGCCGGATGCCGCCATCGATTTCCTCTACGCCATCCGCCAATGCCTCAATCCGGGCGACGCCCTGCTCTTGGGAACCGACCTGGTCAAGCCGGCCGACCGCCTGATGGCGGCGTATGACGACCCCACGGGCGTCACCGCCGCGTTCAACCTCAACCTGCTGGCGCGCATCAACCGCGAACTGGAAGCCGATTTCAACCTGCGCTCCTTCGAGCACCTGGTGCGCTATAACGAAGATGCCCAGCGCGTGGAAATGCACCTGCGGTCGAAGGAATACCAGATTGTCAGCATTCACAAAGCGGACCTGATCGTGGATTTCGTCCCCAACGAAACCATCTGCACGGAAACCTGCCATAAATTCCGGCTGGAGCAGATTCGCGAGATGGCGCGGCTTTCGGGTTTCCACTTGGAAACGCGCTGGGTGGACGAAGAATGGCCGTTCGCGGAAAACCTGCTGCTGGCGGTGTAGGACAAGCTTGCCACGGACCGGCTGAACGCCGGTTCTGCTAATCCAGATCGATATCCCGCTTGGGCGGGGTGGTATCGGGGTTCTCTTTGGCGCGCTTGAAGAGTTCGTCGAACTTCTTCTCCAGCACTTTGCCGTGCGTTTTTTCCGCTTCGAAGTTTTTGCGGAACTGCTCTTCGCGGCGCGCTCCGGCGCCTTTCAGCTTGGCGACTTCGGCCGCCAGGTCTTCGATCGCGGGGGGCTTCTCCGGAACCGTGTGCGCGATGACGACTTCGGTCTCCGCGTCGACCTTCAGAATCGCCTTGCAGCAGGGGCATTCCACATCGAACATGCCTTTGGCCATCCCTCTATCGTAAACGAAAAGTCCCCGGTTGCCGGTTAGGCGGCCCGCGGTTGCCGGTCAGGCAACCACAGGCCCAGGAGAGACAACTGTGAGGGTTGTGAGGACAGCTAGAAGGGTTTTATGCGAGGTGACTCAAAGGGCAGGAGCTGGTAAAGAGGGTCAATCGTCTCTCCTCGGGCCTGTGAAATCCTAGTCACGCCTGCTCATGAGCAATCTCCGGTCCAAACCGCAAGCGGTCATAGAATCAACGGCTGGCGATAGGCCAGTGGCGAACTGTATGCAAAGTTGGCGGCTGAGTGACAATCCTTTGTACCTTTCTGACGCAGCCGTTGCGAGCGCCGCGTAATTCCTGCTACGCGCGGCGATTCTTGCAACAGCCGCAGTGCGAACACGCTTTCCGGGCGGATGCTATAGTAGCCGTTGCATGACGCCGCAAGCCGAATCGGTTCTCGAGCTTTTCAAATCCACGGGCGCTTATCTGCAGGGCCATTTCCGCTTGACCAGCGGCCTGCATAGCGCCGAATACCTGCAAAGCGCGCTGGTGTTGCAGTATCCCGCGGCGGCCGAAAAACTGGGCCGGCTGATGGCCGAGCAGCTTCGCCCCTGGGCGCCCGGAAAGATCGATGGGGTGGTGTCGCCGGCGCTGGGCGGTATGATCATCGGGCACGAAGTGGCGCGCGCCCTGGGCTGCCGCTTGCGGTTTACGGAGCGCGATCCGGAAACGCGCAAAATGCTGCTGCGCCGCGGCTTTACGGTGGCGCCCGGGGAAACCCTTGTGGTGGTGGAAGACGTCATCACCACCGGCGGCAGCACCCTGGACGTGATCGAAATTCTGAAGACCGCCGGGGCGCGCGTGGCGGCCGCCGGTTCCATCATCGACCGCAGCGGCGGCCAGGCCGATGTGGGCGTGCCGCGCGTGGCGCTGGCCACCCTGCAGGTGGCCGCGCATTACCCTGAACAGTGCCCGCTGTGCGCGCTGGGCATTCCGGTGGTGAAACCGGGCTCGCGCCCCACCTGATGCGCCGCATCAAAATCAAGCTGGCTTACGATGGCGGCGGCTTCCATGGATGGCAGGTGCAGCCGGGACTTCCCACCATTCAGGGCGTGCTGGAAGAAATTATCGGCGGCATGGAGGGCCGGCCGGTGCAGGTGGCCGGTTCCGGGCGCACCGATGCCGGCGTACACGCGCTCGCGCAGGTGGCGGCCTTCAGCCTGGAAAACCCCATTCCGCTGCCCAACCTGCGGCGCGCCATCAACCGGCTGCTGCCGCCGTCCATCCGCGTGCTGGATGCCGAAGAAGCGGCGCCGGAATTTCACCCGCGCTTCGACGCGCTGGCCAAAACCTACGAGTACCGCATCTATCGCGGCGAGGTTTGCCCGCCTTTCGAGTGGCCCTATGTGCATCACTACCCTTACCGGCTGGAGGAAGCGCACATGGCGCAACTGGCCGGCGCGTTCGCGGGCCGGCACGATTTTTCGGCCTACGCCGCCAGCGACGAGCGCGATGCCGAAGGCCAATCGAAAGTGCGCACCATCCACCATTCGACGCTGGAGCGCGCGCCGGACCGCTTGATTTACCGTGTCCGCGGCAGCGGTTTTCTGAAGCACATGGTGCGCAATATCGTGGGGACGCTGATCGAAGCGGGCAAGGGGAATCTTGCGGACCTGGACCGGCTGCCCGAGAAATGTGGGCCGACGGCGCCGGCGAAAGGATTGTTTTTAGTGGGGGTGGAATATTGAAAACTGGCCAAGTTGGCCAATTGGGCCCTTGGTGTTGTTGAAAACAAAGGGACTTTACAGCGGCTTTTGGCCAATTTGGCCAAAAAGCAGGGCGGACCCCTGGGCGGACCGGGTCGGCCGCGGACCAAGGGCCCGCCCTACGGCAAAACTTTCAACTCTATTTTTTCGCTGCCCTTCGACCCGACCCTCAGCTTGACGGCGTGGTCCTCCACGGTCTTGACGAAATCGGGGTCGAACCAGATCTCGTCTTCCACCTTCTGCCAGGCAAAGGCCAGGTAATCGCCCGGCGGAACATCCTGGAAACTGGCGTGGCCCGAGTCGTCGCTGGCTGCCGTGCGCACGGCTTCGGGGAAGCGGCGGGCGGGGTCGGCGGGAAGCAGGAGCACGGTTGCGCCGCTCACACGCTTCTCCTCCCGCATGACGCCGGCGTCGACTTGGCCGCCATCGGCGCCCAGCACGATGCGCAGCGTGCCGGACGCGGACGTGTTGCAATCGAGCGGCTGCCCCAGCATTTCGCGCCCGTTGAACAGGACCGATTTGACGTACCCTCCCTCGGGAACGCGCGAGAGCAGCAGATCGTAGGATGCGGGCGTGACGTGTTCGAGCGTGAATGCGCCGTCCGCATCGGCCCTGGCGTAGGCCGGCATCACCGCGGTCGATTCCGCGGGGGTCAACGTCACCTGCAAATCTTTCACCGGGAGTTTGGCATCGCCGGCGCGGCCATCCACCGAGACGGTTCCCTGGATAGCTCCATCGGGCCGCGGACCGAGTTTCACATCTTCCATGTTCTTATCGGAGACGACCAGCGGGATCATGCTCATCTTGGGCGACGATCCCTGCATCTGCATGACCATGGCGGTGTAAGTTCCCGGCTGTAAGTTGGCGATCTCGAACTTACCTTCGGGGTCGTTTACCGCCCGCATGGTCATGGAACCAATGCGCGAGCCGCCCATGAGCATGATCTGGGCGGCTTTGATGGGATCTCCGTTGGCATCCACCAGCTTGCCTTTGATGCGCACTACCTGGGATTTCCGCAGCGGAATGCTCAACCCCGTGACTTCGGCGCCCGCGGCGATCTCCGTGGTTTGCGCCTGGGTTACATCCGTGGCGCCGGGAAAGTAAGTGCTCACGTAAGCCAGTTCGGGAGACCCGTCGGCCGGTGGCGGCGCCGGCTGATCGCCGAACTGAAGGTTCTGCACGTCGGCGCAAATGACATAACGTCCCGGGGGAAGTTTGCTCAGGCTGAATTCGCCCCGGCCATTGGTTTGCGCCATGTCCACCGGCATCAGCCGGCGGCGCCCCGCCACATACGTGTAAGTCAGGGCGGAAACGTTGGCGGTGGGAAACGGGTCGCCATCTTCGTCGAGGACGCGTCCCGAGATGGAGCCGTGCGGCGCCATGCGCACTTCCACCTGGGTCAATTCCTGCCCGGCGGAGAGGCGGAAGGATGCGCCTTCGCCGCCGCCGGCGTCCTTCGCCGAATAACGGGCGTCTCCAAATCCCGCTTTCTTCGCGGTCAGCCAGTAAGCGCCCGGCGGCAGGTTCTCGAAGCGGAACTTACCGGCTGCGTCGCTGGCCGCGGTGAAGCTCCTGGTGGCGACGGTCTGGTCGGGGAAATTCTTGGCGTATTGCTTCATCATGGCGGCCATCTCCCCGGTGATCTGGCCGTTGGAGAGGGTTACGTCGGCCTTGCGCACGGGCGCGCCCGTCACGGAATTTATCACCGTGCCTTCGACGCTCGCGGGTTTTTGAACGGCGGGAGTCTGAGCGGCGGCCGCGGCGGCTAAAAGAAGCGGCGCCAGGTGTCGGAAATTCATGGCGGATTCAGTATAGCTCCGCACCTGGGCAAGCTGAAGCATGGCCCGCCAAAACGGCGGGCGTGGCGCGCGCACTCGCGCACTTGCGCCGGCCAAAGCAAAGGGCATTGCGGCTAAAACATTCTGCATTATTTATGGTTTCGCTAAACCATCATTGGTTTGGCAGGAGATTGTAACCGTTTGCGTACCAAGCTGGGGGCGAGGGGAAGTTATGAAAAACGGCAACGTCGAGTTTCTGTGGCGCAACCCGGAGCTGCCCCGCGCCTTCGCCGCGGGAGTCTGCCTGCACGGCCACACCATGCATTCGCAAGAGTGCCTGAACTTTCTGCCGCGTTATCTGGAGAAGGCGCCGGGGCTTTCTCTCATGGCGAGGGGCGTGGATTTCAACCGCGCGTATTGGACGCCGCCGCTCAGTCCGGCCGCGGCGCTGTTCCTCGAAAGGGAACAGATTGCCGCGCTGGGCCTGGCGCCGCTGGTTTCGTTAACGGACCATGACAATATTGAAGCCGGTGTAACATTGCAAGTCACCGCCGACCGGCGGGAAACTCCGGTTTCGGTGGAATGGACCGTTCCGTACGAAGGCTCCATCTTCCATCTGGGCATTCACAACCTACCCTCCGGCGCCGACCGCTCGTGGATGGCCGCCATGGCATCCTACACCGCCCGGCCGGACAATTCCCTGCTGGCGGAACTGCTCGACGGACTGTTCGCCACGCGCGGCGTGCTGATGGTTCTCAACCATCCCTTCTGGTTGGAGGAAGGCGTCACGGAGAGCGCCCACGATCGCGCGCTGCGGCTGTTTTTAGCGAACCACCTGCCGTGGATCGATGCATTCGAATTGAACGGGACGCGCGCCTGGAGCGAGAACGCCCGCGCCGCCGAACTGGCAAGCTGCCACGGCCGGCCGGCGATTTCGGGCGGCGACCGTCACGGGCGCGAACCCAGCGCCTGTGTGAATCTCACCAACGCGCTCTCGTTCGGCGGTTTTGTGGAGGAGATCAAGGGCGGCCAAAGCACGGTGCTGTTCCTGCCGCACTATCGCGAATGCATGGCCATGCGCGTGCTGGAAGCGAGTTGGGACATTCTGAAACCGTATTCCGAGTATCCGCGGCGCGAGCGTTGGACGGATCGCATCTTTTACCGCGGCGGGGACGGCGTGGCGCGTCCGCTATCGGAACTCTGGGAGGGGCGCGCTCCGTGGAGTCTGCAAGCGGCGGCCTGGCTGGTCGAGCTGTTGGCGCGCGGACCCCTGCGGCCGGCGCTGCGCATGTTGCTGATGAGGCGAGGCGAGATTCTGCCATGAAGTGGAAATTCGAATGGACGTGCGTGGATCCCGAGACGCTGGCGCTCACGGTCGCGGTGGGGGCGCTGATGGGCGTTTTTCCGATGTATGGATGCCCCACGCTGCTGTGTACGGCGGCGGCCCTGGCGTTGCGTCTGAATATGCCCGCCGTGCAGCTCATTAACCTGCTGGCGAGCCCGTTGCAATTGGCGCTGGCGGTTCCGTTCGCGCGCTTGGGAGAGCGCATCGTGCCGCTGCGCGCGTCGTTGCACGCCCACGGCTGGCAGCTTGCGTGGGGGATTCTGGCTGCCGTGCTGCATGCCGTCGCGGGATGGGCTTGCGCGGCCGTTCCCATCGCCCTGGTCCTGTACTGCGCGGCGGTGTGCGGTCTGCGCCGCCGGCGTCTTGCATCCGCATGAGCCAATCCTCATTCGTTTTCCCCCAGGGCTTCCTATGGGGCGCCGCGACGGCCGCGCACCAGGTGGAAGGGAACAACCTCAACAGCGATCTATGGGTGCTGGAGCACATCCAGCCGACGCTTTTTGCGGAGCCCTCGCTGGACGCCTGCGATCACTACCACCGCTTCGCCGAAGATATCAAGCTGCTGGCGGGACTCGGCCTGAACACGTACCGGTTCAGCATCGAGTGGGCGCGGATCGAGCCGGAACGCGGCTGCTTTTCGATGGCGGCGCTGGAGCATTACCGGCGCGTGCTGGCGGCGTGCCACGAAAACGGCGTGGCCCCCATGGTGACGTTTTACCACTTCAGCTCGCCGCGTTGGTTTGCGGCCATGAACGGATGGGAGGCCGCCGCCGCGGGAGATTTGTTCGTGCGGTATTGCGAACGCGCGGCGCGCCACCTGGGCGGCCTCATCGGCTATGCCTCGACTTACAACGAGCCGAACCTGCCCATGATGCTGAAGTGGGTTTCGAACCTGGATATTCCCATGATGACGGCGCTGCAGATGGGGCGAAAGGCGGCGCGCGCGGTGGGCTCGGACCGCTTCGGCTGCTTCTTTCTGGGCAATCCCGGAAAACTTCAGGACACCATGATCGCGGCGCACCATCGCGCGCTGCGGGCCATGAAGTGCGGACCCGGCGCGTATCCGGTGGGCGTCAACATCGCGCTGCAGGACGAGCAGGCGGTGGGAGCCGGGAGCAAACGCGACCGCAAGTGCGCGGAAGCATACGAGCCGTGGCTGGAAGCGGCCAATGGCAGCGATTTCCTGGGCGTTCAAGTTTACACGCGGGCTCGCACCGGCAAGTCGGGCGACCTGGGGCCGGAGGCCGGCGTGGAGCTGACGCAGATGGGTTAC
>Ga0181521_10001903_pt1 | contig 25397 bp, 22 predicted proteins | sample PEATcosm2014_Bin_32_FD_119764 | JGI IMG/M metagenome (GOLD analysis project Ga0181521, IMG submission 119764) | Peatland microbial communities from MTU Mesocosm Facility, Houghton, MI, USA - PEATcosm2014_Bin02_60_metaG | ecosystem: Environmental > Terrestrial > Soil > Wetlands > Peat | place...
GCCGGTTGTTCATTCTGGATAAGATGTACGCCGCGATTGGGGCGCCCGCCAGCAACATGTCCCAATACGCGCCGCGCATCTACACCATGACGATTCCGCAGGATAAGATCCGCGACGTCATCGGGCCAGGCGGCAAAGTCATTCGCGGCATCATCGAGCAGACCGGCGTCAAGATCGACGTGGAGGACGATGGCACGGTTCACGTGGCATCGAACGACCCGGATGCCGCCAAAAAAGCCCTGCAGATCATTGGCGATCTCACCGCGACAGCCGAGATCGGCAAAACGTATCTCGGCAAAGTGGTGCGGATTGTGGATTTCGGCGCATTCGTTGAAATCTTCCCCGGCACGGACGGCTTGCTGCACATCAGCGAGATCGCCGAAAACCGTGTCAAGGAAGTTCGCGACGAACTCAAGGAAGGCGACCAGATTCTGGTCAAGGTCATTGGCCTCGAAGGCAACAAGATCAAGCTGAGCCGTAAAGCGGTGCTCCGCGAACAGCGTGAAAAGCTGAAGACGGGGAAAGAACAACCGGTAGGCTGAATCGAGTCTGGTTGGAGAGGCGGGCCTTCGGGTCCGCCTTTTTTACGTTTGCAGGGCGGTGGCCTGAACCGAGCGGAAGTACTCCACGGTTCGGCCCATTCCTTCCTCGAACGTTACCACGGGGTTCCAGCCCAGTATTCTGCGGGCTTTCGCGATGTCGGGCCGTCGCTGCTTCGGATCGTCTTCGGGCAGATCCTGGTGCACGACCCCGGAGCGGCTGCCTGTGAGCGCCAGGATCGTCTTTGCGAACTCGCCGATCGTCATCTCCCGCGGATTTCCCAGATTGACCGGATACTCCTCATCGGAGAGCATCAGGCGGTAGAGTCCGTCGACCAGATCGCTGACATAGCAGAAGCTGCGGGTCTGCGTGCCGTCGCCGAAGATGGTGATCGGCTCGCCTTTCAGCGCCTGGTCCATAAATGCCGGCACCACGCGGCCGTCGTTCAGCTTCATGCGCGGTCCGTAAGTGTTGAAGATGCGCGCGATGCTCGTTTTCACGCCGCGGTGCCGGTGATACGCCATGGTCAGCGCTTCCGCGAAACGCTTGCTCTCGTCGTAGCAGGACCGCGGACCAACCGGGTTCACATTGCCCCAATACGTCTCGACTTGCGGGTGCACCGTGGGGTCGCCGTAGGTCTCGGAAGTCGATGTCAACAGAAACTTCGCGCTTTTCCGCTGCGCCAGTTCCAGCATTCGCCTGGTTCCGATGGAGCCCACATCAAGTGTCTCGATCGGATACATCAGGTAATCCCTGGGGCTCGCCGGCGAAGCCATGTGGATAACGAAATCGACGCTCGAATCGACCTCAAATGGAAGCGTGACGTCCTGTAGTCTGAACTCGAAGTGAGGGCCCCCGCGCAGTTGATCCAGATTACGCTCCACTCCGGTGAGCAGATTGTCGAGAGCGAGAACTGCGATGCCTTCGGCGAGAAGGCGATCGCACATATGGGAGCCGACGAACCCGGCCGCTCCCGAGACGACGGCGCGTTTCAACACAACTTCGAATGTAGCATCCTCCCCAATATTCCCAATGCTAGAGTCACAGTGTCGGCACTATGAACCCACCCAGCCTGCCGGAAAAGCTTGTACTGGCGATTCTGATCTGTTTATCCGCAGCCGGCTTTTGGTACCGTTTTCGCGGGTTCGTTCATATCGTTTCCGCCGCCAGGCCGGATCCCGACTTCGAGTTGGGAGATCTCGTTCCCCGAATCCGGCGCTTTGTTTGGGAAGTTCTTCTGCAGGGCACGGTGATTCAACAACGCCCGATTCCCGGCGTGGCGCATGCCTTCGTGTTCTGGGGATTCTGCGCGTTTGCCCCGATCACCGTGAATCACATCGCCGCCGGTTTCGGCGTCCCGATCCTTTCGCGCACCGGCGCGTTCGGCCGGCTTTACTTCGGTTTCGTCGCATTGTTCGCCGTCGCGGTGGCTGTTTCAATCGCGTATCTGGCGGTGCGGCGCTTCATCCTGCGCCCGATCTGGTTGGGCAAAGTCTCACCGGAATCGGGAGTCATCGCCGGGCTGATATTCCTCCTGATGGTCACGTATCTCGCGGGTCTTTCGCTTGCGGACACCAGCGCCGCGGGCCGGGCGATCTGGTGGACGCACACTCTGGCTTTGCTGGTCTTCCTGCCTCTGATCCCTCATACGAAGCACCTTCATTTGATCCTGAGCCCCGCCACGATCTTTCTGAAACGCCCCCTCTTCAGCGACATACCCAAGCTCGACGGCGACGAGGATTTCGGCCTCGTCGCGGGCAGGGATGTTACTCGCATCGAAGCTCTGCAGACCTTCTCCTGCGTGGAATGCGGCCGTTGCACGGAGCATTGTCCGGCATACAACACAGGCAAGGTCCTGAACCCCAAAGAAGTGATTCTCGGGCTGCGCGCTTACCTGCAAACGGAAGGGCCGGCGTCGGCAGCGCCGCTGCTCGGTGCGCACATTTCAGAAGAAGCCGCGTTTCAATGTACGACATGCGGCGCCTGCGAATTCCAGTGCCCCGTGGGTATTCAGCACTTGCCGGTCATCGTCGGGTTGCGCCGCGGCGCCGTGAATACGGGCGCGTGGGAAGACACTTACGGTACGAAACTCTTCCTGACCATGGAGCGCAACGGCAACTCGCTTGGCCTCCCGTCGAACGAACGCCGGAACTTCATCGAGAAGAACAAGCTTCCCATCTACGACGGCACCCAGCAATACTGCCTCTGGCTGGGCTGCATGGGCGCGTACGATCCGGCCGGACGCGAAACGATTCTGGCCCTGGTCCAGGTGCTGAACCATCTTGAGATCACTTTTGGCGTCCTGCAAAAAGAAAAATGCAATGGCGATCCGGCGCGCCGGCTCGGCAACGATCTGCTGTTCACCACCCTGGCGGAGGAAAATCTCGAAACACTTTCGCAAAGCAAAGTCGTAAAGCTCCTCAGCATCTGCCCGCATTGCGTGCGCACGATGAGCGTGGACTGGCGCGAGGCCGGCCGCACCGTCGAAATCGAGCATCACTCGGAGCTGCTGGACCGATTCAGGAACCGCCTGCCCTCCGTTTCGGGCGAAGCGCGGGATAAAGTCGTGTACCACGATCCGTGTTACCTCGGGCGCTACCGCGGCGTTTACGACCAGCCGCGCGCCGTACTCGCGCAATCGGCGGATGTACTCGAAGCGCCGCGCCATCGCGAACGTTCGTTCTGCTGCGGGGCGGGCGGGGGACAGATGTTCCTCGGCGAGGAAAAAGGAAAGCGAATCAACGTCGAGCGCGCCGAAGAGTTGATTGCGACGGGAGCCGCAACAGTCGCTGCCGCCTGCCCATTCTGCGCCTCGATGTTCCGGGATGCGTTGAAGACAGTCTCCGGCACGCCGCCGCAATTACTCGATATCGTGCAAATCGTCGCCCGCGGCCTGCACTGACGCGGGGCAGTTCGCCACTGGCGGCGCCGCCGGTCCAAAGACACCGCATGGCGCCCCTCGCTAAACTCACCTTAAGCGTGCCGCCCCGCTACATTCATCCCGAACGCGAGTACTTCGAGCGGCGCTCGCTCCGCCGTCATGCCCGCGTGCTTCACCTCTGGGCGCTCGGCGTCGGGGCCGTGATCTCGGGCGATTTCTTCGGTTGGAATTTCGGGCTGATCGAAGGCGGTTTTGGCGGCATGCTCACCGCCCTCGCAATCATGACTGTCCTCTTTCTGGGACTCTGCTGCGGAATCGCCGAAATGTCGCCCGCCCTTCCGCACGCCGGCGGCGCTTACTCCTTCGCCCGAACGGCCATGGGTCCCTGGGGCGGCTACATCACCGGTCTGGCGGAAAATATGGAGTACATTCTCACGCCCGCCGTGATTGTGGTCGGCATCGGCGGCTATCTCGGAACCATCTTCGCGACGCCTCCGGCCTGGGCCCCGGTCTGGTGGTTCGCCTGCTATGTCGTCTTTGCCGGATTCAACGCCGCCGGCGTCGAGGCCTCGTTCCGCGTTTCGCTCGTGATCACTTTTTTCGCGCTTGCCGTTCTGCTCATATTTTTCGTGGGCGCGCTGCCGCGGTTCGACCTTCATCGGTGGGCTCTCGAAGGAACAGGCTGGCTGCCGCACGGCTGGCGCGGCATCCTGCGCGCGTTGCCATTCGCGCTGTGGGTATACCTCGGCATCGAGCAACTCCCGCTCGCCGCCGAAGAAGCCCACGATCCCGCCCGCGACATGCCGAAAGCCATGCTGTTCGGCCTCGCCACGCTGGTCATATTCGCGTTTCTCACCATCGTCCTGAACGCCGGAATCGCACCTGGAGCCGCGCAAGTCGGGCGCTCCGATGAGCCTTTATTCCTCGCCCTCCGCACTGTCTTCGGCAATGGAGCCACCGCGCGCATTCTCGCCCTCGCCGGATGCGCCGGGCTGATCTCCAGTTTCCACGCGATCCTCTTCGCCTACGGCCGCCAGATCTATTCGCTCTCTCGCGCGGGATATTTCCCCGTCTGGCTCTCCGTCACGCACAATGTACGGCAGACACCCGAACGGGCGCTGATCGCCGGCTCCGTCCTCGGCTATTGCACCGCCCTCGCGATTTATCTCGCTGGCCAAAAGAGTCCGGTCGGCGCGGTGTTGCTGAATATGGCTGTTTTCGGTGCTGTGATCGCTTACATTCTCCAGATGGCTTCGTTCGTTCTTCTGCGTCTCCGATTTCCGGGTATCGAGCGGCCATGGCGCAGTCCGCTCGGCATCGCGGGAGCGGTAATCGCCGCCACCATCGCCTTCGCGACCCTGGGCGCGTTATTTCTCAGCGCCGATTACCGGCCCGGCGTTTTCGGCGCGGCGATCTGGTTCCTTGCCGGGATCGTCTGGTTCGCCTGGGGTGGACATGGGCGCCTGGTCTTCGCGCCCGAAGAGCAATTCGCGGAAGAGGCCCGACCAGCTTTCCTTCTCAACGCCAGTCGTCGATCACGTACGCATCCGCCCGATTGAATCCCTCCGCATGCGGACGCTGCATGGCGACACCTTGCGAGATCGTTCGATATCCGCGGGCGCGCATACGCCGGTAAGCGTCTTCGCGAGCCAGGTTCACACCGGCCTCTATGGTCGCTCCGCGCGAGCCCGCAAATGCTTCGCACGCATCCAGCAACTTGTCGAAACGCTCACCCGCGCCCGCACCGCCGCGGGCCGCGCCGAACTTCACGTAACACGTCCTCACCCCGCCCTCGGATCCGGCGCCGTTCAGGCACACCGCGAAAGCATCCAAAATCCCGCGCGTGTATGTCAAGACCACGTCGCCGGTGCGCTGCGCCAGCACAGCCCGGATTTCCCCGGCCAGATCAAGGCCTTTATCGATTTTGTGGGTGAGCTTCCCGCATGACTCGACAGCCAGGTCGCGCTGGCTTTTCGTAAGGCCCGACAGCAGCGTGGGGGCTTGGGTGCGCCCCGCTTCCGGCGCGCGCGTCATGATCGCCGTGAGGTAGCGCGGCCAGTAGCCGAACTTTTGATACAGGCCAATATGCTTCGCGCTGTGCGGGAACGTGTACAGCCCGGTGTGCCGCACGCCCCATCTGTCGAAAATCGTCATCGTTGCCGCGAGCAGCTTCTGCGCCACGCCGCGGTCCTGGTATTCGGGCAGCACAGTCAGCGGTCCGAAGAACCCGAACGATCCCCAGCGCGTGACTACGTTGGATCCGATCAGGCGGCTCCCTTCGCGCGCCGCGATCACCTTGACGTGGCTTGAGCGCCAGCGCGGCGTCATCAGATCGCGGTCCCCCATGAAGTCGAGCGTATTGGGCAATCCCAGAAACGTTCCGAACGCCAGACGCATAATCCGGCCCGCCTCTTCCAGTTCACTCTCCCTCAGCGGACCGACTTTGACGGTTTCATTCAGCGCGGGCTGATTCACTGCTTCCGGACCGCCTTTCGATCGGTGCCTCCCTGATGGAAGATGAACCCGGTGACCTTTCCCTGGCCATCCATAAGGAATTCGATCAGGTCTCCGTTCGTGCGCGAGATAAACACGTTCCCCGTGTCGGCCACCACCGGAAGTTTCAGCGGATTCGTGCCCATCTGCAGGAACAACAGATCGCCCTCCATCGAGATCACGGCCTGTTGCCCGCCGGTGAACTCGTAAGTCCCCGTGTACTTCGAAAGGACCTCCGGAGCCAGCCTGGCGCCAGTCCCCCCGAGCATGTGCGGGACCGAGCGGTCGTTCTCGCACACGCTCTCGATCAGGTCGGTGTCCGGCATCAGCCTCTTGGCCATATTCAGCGAAAACGGTTTCGTAAACGTTTTCGGATCGTCGATCGTAATCTCCAGATCCATGTGTCCGAAGTCGCGGCGCCGGAATCGCTCCGTAATGTGAAGCGCTTCCGTGTGCGGATGCCCTTCGATATCGAGCCAGCCTCTGTCATTGAAGCCCGCCGTATCGACCACCAGCGTTTCTCCCTCCCAATGCCCCACCGAGTAACCCAGCCAGGTGGGATTCGGGTCCGCCGGAAGCTTGCGCCCGTCGGTAAAGATCGTTCGGTGAACGCTGTTGGTGGTGCCCTGATACATCACCACGATCAATCCCGGCGTTTGCACGAACCGGGCCAGGTCGACCGCATGGTAGTACACAAAGGGGTCGGGCAAACAGCTCGCGCGCGGGCTGTCCTTCCCCTCATTCACCACGCGCTGCTGGTACAAAGCCTCGGCCCACGGCTGAATATCGCCGGGCTTGAGGTCTCTGGCGATGTTCCGGTCGTAGCCCCCTGCGCCCGGCCCGCTCCAGATGCCGGACAGGTCCGGTTTCCCGTCCGCTGTACGCGGCGCAGGCGCGGCGAGATTCGGTTTGCCATCCGGCGTGCGCGGGATTCCAGGCGTGGGGTAATCGAGCCATTGCGCCGGCGCCAACACGGACGCGAAAGCCGCTAACGCCGCGGCGCGCAATATCTGTTGCTGCTTCCACATAAACCCGAGTGTAACGCCGTAACGTAAGGTGGGGTGGGCGGTGTCGCCTGCCGCGATGGTATTTGATGCGAATGATGCTAATCTTGCGGCATCATGAGCATCAGAACGACCGTTACGCTCGACGATGATGTGGTCACCCGAGTGAAACGTGAAAGCCAGTCCAGAGGAGCGTCGTTCCGGGATACGCTCAACGATCTGCTCGCGCGGCACTGCTGGGCATCGACAACAAGCCGCACCGCCGCACGCTCAGGATCAAACCCAATCCCATGGGGCACAAACCGGGGCTGGACTATGACAATATCGAGTCGCTCCTCGAGTACGGCGAAGGCGACCGGCACCGAATCCGCTTCCCGCCGGGGAAGCGTTCGCGATCGTCGGCGAATGGCTGGCGCAACCTGGCGTTATCTCGCTGCAGCCGGGACCACTTCATGCGGAGATTCCGGAAAAACTCGTCGGAGACCACGGCGCAACCGGTCCATTGGTAACGGACGCTGTCATGGCCGCACTCGCGATGGAACACGAAGCCGTGCTGGCGTCAACGGACCAGCACTTCCGCCGCTTTCCGGATTTGCGGTGGCTGAATCCGCTCGGCAATTAACGCCGCGCACGAGGTTTGGCTTCACCTTGCGCCTCGCCTTTCGGTGCCTTCACCCTTCGCCCGCCGCGACTTCGGCACTTTCCCGATTCTCGGGTCCCTCGCCACGATCAACTCACACGCCCGCAGCGCGGCCTCTTCGAAATCCGGCGCATCGGCCGGCAGGATCTGCCAGCGCGTCACATCCCTGCCGAACACCCCAATCGACCGCATGTTCGGGAACTCGCGGCGCAGGCTCTCGTGGTGCTCTTCGGTTGTCGCCAGCCACACACCGTCGTCCGCGGTCTCGTCGTGCTTCTCGCGCAGGATGAGAACAATCTTGTCCCCAACATAAACGGCGACGCAGCCAAAAAACGGGCGCGTCTCCGGCGAGAGCGCAGCGATCGCGTCGAGCACGAACGCATACGGTACGGTCTTCTTCCGCCTGGCCGCAAAAAGGGCGTCGCCAGGCGACTGACGCGGTGTCGGCATCGCCCCTACAAGGATAACTGCTCTGGTGGGGCGGAGCCCACGGTCCGCGCCTTACAGGCTCGATCATTGGTCGGGGCCAACTTCCCAGAAACGGACCTGAACAACTGCGGCGGGATTCAGCTCCGCGCGATGAGTGTCTTACGACAAGTTTAAGCACCAGGGAAAACACCAGGCGACATTCTCAAGGGCCATTCGCGCGCCGGTTGTAGTTTTCGGAAACAATTAAGGGGCAATATCCGCAGCCATTTGAGGAGCGATCCCGACGCCGTTGCGCTCTGTGGGCCACAGATCGGCATACCGGGAAACGTACTATCCTGTCACCGCGAGTTCGCCAACGCCTTGCGGATAAGTTGCGCGGCTGCGGGGTATTCCTTCTTGGCATTGGCGAAGAACACGCCTTCCGCAACCATCAGCGGAGTCCAGCCGAGCTTCGTCTTCGTGTCGAGACGCGCGCCGTGGTCAAGCAGGTACTGAACCAGTGAAGGCTGGTCCGAGATGATCGCGCCGATCAGAGGCGTGCTGCCGTTCCAGCGTGGATCGCCGACGCCGAGATCGAGCAGGTCGTCGATGTTATGTGGGTAGTAAAGCCTGGTATATTCGGGGTCGCCGCTCATCGGATAGTTCCCGAAATCCGCCTGAGCGTTCACATCGTTACCGGCGGCGACGGCGAGCTTCACGGCTTCGAGGCGTTCGGCTTCGGAGACTCCGGCGAAGGGGCCTGGAGCTTCGCCTTCCCAATAATCCAGACCCGCCGCGGCCATCAGCGGAGTGATGCCGGCGAAAGTGGGCAGCTTTCCGTCGGCTCCGGCGTCGAGCAGGACGCGCATGTACCGGTAGTCGCCATTCTTCGCCGCGACGTAGAACGGTGTCGCGCCCCGATAGCTGAGGAAGTGACGCCCGAGTTCGATATTCGGGGGATTGCGCGCGGTGCCGCCCTCCTTGCCGAAACGGGGCTCCTTCCAGTCGATGCGCGCGTTTGGATTGGCGCCTTTGGCCAGCAGCTTCTTTGCGAGATCGAGCGCGCTCATGTCGCCCGTTGGCGGAGGCGGCCCATGCGGTGTGTTGCCTACGCCGGCCGCTCCGTCGGTGCCGGGCTTCCGCAGCCAGGCGATTGTGTGAAGCGCGGAGCCGCGCGGATCGCTCATGTTGGGATCGGCGCCTGCATCGAGCAGCACCGAGGCGAGTTCAAAATAGGCATTTACGACCGCCATGTTCAGCGCGTTCGTGCCGTCCGGGGCAACATCATTCACGTTTGCGCCATGCTTGAGGAGCGCTCTGACCGCTTCGATATGCGCGTCCCGCACCGCGAATAACAGCGGCGTGAATCCGCTCTTCGATTTCGTGGCCACGTGTGCGCCGAATTCGATCAGCTCCTCGGTGGCCGGGGCGTTCCCCCGGGCAGCCGCCCACATCAGCGCGGTCTGACCTCGAAACGGCTCGACCGCATTTGCGTCCGCGCCGCGCTTCAGAAGGAGCCGCACGACTTCGGGGCTGCCGCTGGCGGCCGCTGTCATCAGCGCAGTCTGGCCTTCGAGTGAAACCTCGTTGGGGTCCGCGCCGGCCGTGAGCAGGCGTTCGACGATAGCGGCGTTGCCGTTATTGCAGGCGAGATAAAGCGGCGTGATGCGATATCGCGAACTGGCTTTGACGTTGGCGCCGGCGGCGATCAGAAGGTTGACGAGTTCGAGACTGTTCCGCTGTGCAGCCCAGTGGATGGCGGTAAAGCCGTCTGCTTCCGCGGCGTTGACATCGGCGTGGGCTGCGATGCGGGCTCGCGTGTCGGAGATGTCCTGCTGTTTGACCGCATCGACCAGGGATGCGGTCGGAGCCGGCCCCGCGGCACTGAGCGTTCCGGCAGCCATCAGCAGGAAAAGCCATCGACAGGACATCGCGGGATCAGTATAGTACAGATTTGGGTCCTATTACGGAGTTGCGGAAGCAGTTCGTGCTTGCATTGCTCTTCGTCGGGGCGGCTTTTGCGCAAACTCCACAGGACGAACTGAGATCAAGAATTGGCGCTGTTCGTTATCCACCGCTCGCCGAAGCTGCTCGGGTTCAGGGAAATGTCCATCTTAGCCTGAAGTCTGGCGTGGTCACTTTTCTCTCCGGGCCTCCGCTCCTCGCCGGAGCCGCCATCGACAGCACCAAAGCGTTTGCATCGATTTCGGGTGGAGCGGACCTTGACGTGACGTATCGTTTTGTCTTGGTCGATACGACCCTCGTTCCCATAGCTATGACTGTGAAGAAAGGGGATGCGTTCGATCGGGCCGTATTGCGGATGTTCGGATTCAAAACTGAAAAAGTGGTTCTCGATTACCGGTGTCAACGGGGCGTCGCTCCCCCCGAACGATCTAAGCCTTTCCGGCGAGACCGTCGAAATCCGGGTCTATGGGAGGATTCGTTGTATTGAGACGGTGATGGGCGCGCTCATCGCTCGACGTTGACCGCCGGAAGCCGCGCGGCTTTCCCATATAATCGATGAGTGCGCTTCGCCGCGTTGCTGGTCGCATTCGCTTCGGTCTTCGCTTGCAGCCAGGGATTGTCCGGTCAATCCCCGTCCGCCGCGTTATTGAACCGGTATTGCGTCACCTGCCATAACGACAAGCTCAAGACCGCGGGTCTGGTGCTCAATCCCGCCGATCTGGACCACGTTGCGGGGACTGCCGAGACATGGGAAAAGGTCGTCCGCAAACTTCGGGCGGGAGCAATGCCTCCGGCGGGAGCACCCAAACCGGATGCTGCCACTGCAAACGACCTGCGGTCTTATCTCGAAGCGGAACTCGACCGCGCCGCCGCGGAGCACCCGAGGCCGGGCAAGCTGCCGCTGTTACATCGCCTGAGCCGGACGGAGTATGCGAATGCGGTCCGCGATCTGCTGGACATTCAAGCGCTGCCGAAGGAACTCGATTTCTCTCTGCTGCTGCCTGCGGACAATTCGAGCAGCGGGTTCGACAATCTGGCCGACCTGCTTTTCACCTCTCCCAGCACGATGGAGCGCTACATTGAAGCCGCGCATAAGATCAGCCGCTTCGCCGTGGGCGATCCGAAGATGCCGGTGCTGGTCAATATCTATAAACTGGACCCCGAACATCCGCAGGACGAACGCGTCGACGAGCTTCCTTACGGCACGCGCGGCGGCCTCGCGATTCGCAGCGATTTTCCCGCCGATGGCACGTATGTGGTGAAGGTCGACATGGCGGGCGCCGCGCGGGAGCCGCAACAGCTGGACGTCCTCGTGGATGGCGCGCGCGTTGACGGCAAGACGCTGAGCGGAACTCCGGCGGGGCCTGGACGCGGGCCGGGCCGGGGACGCGCACCGGCGCAAGGTCCGATTGAGTTCCGGGTCCCTGTCGATGCCGGTCATCACGTGCTGGGAGTCACCTTTGCGGAGCGTTCCGAAGGCTTCGATGAATCGACGGTTCGCCCGCGCATGCGCAGCCGAGGGACGCTTCCGGCGATTGCCGAAGTTACGGTGACGGGACCGTACGATGTGGGCAGTCCGGGGCAATCGGCAAGCCGCGAACGAGTTTTCGTTTGCGCGGATGCCACGGACGACTGCGCGCGGCGCGTTCTCGCCGCTCTGGTCCGTCGCGCATACCGTCGCACCGCAAAAGACGCCGATATCGCGGAACTGATGCCGTTCTACCAGGACGGAAAAGCGAACGGCAATTTCGACCTCGGTATCGAGAAGGCGCTGGAACGCCTGCTCGTGAGCCCTCAGTTCCTCTACCGCATCGAACACGAGCCCCCCGACGCTAAGCCTGATGCGAAGCCTGGCACAAAGCCGGGTACGACGTGGCGGGTGAGCGATCTCGAGCTGGCATCGCGCCTGTCCTTCTTTCTATGGAGCAGCATCCCGGACGACCGGCTCCTCGGCCTCGCCGAACAAGACAAGCTGCGCGACCCCGCCGTTCTCGACGAAGAGGTCCGGCGCATGCTCGCCGACCAGCGTTCCGAAGCGCTCGTCACCAACTTCGCGGCGCAATGGCTCTACCTGCGCGACATCGAATCGAAACAGCCCGACGAGATCCTCTACCCCGAGTTCGATCAGACATTGCGCGAAGCGATGCGGCAGGAAACCGAGCTGTTCCTGTCGAGCGTCTTCCGCGAAAATCGCAGCATCCTCGATCTGCTTTCGGCCGACTACACCTTCCTGAACGAGCGGCTGGCGCAGCACTATGGGATTGCGGGGATTCGGGGCAGCTATTTCCGCCGCTACACGTTTCCGGCCGACAGTCCGCGCGGCGGACTTTTGGGACAGGGCAGTTTCCTGACGATTACGTCCTACTCGAACCGGACTTCGCCGGTGTTGCGCGGGAAATGGGTTCTGCAGAACCTGCTGGCCGCGCCGCCTCCGGCGCCTCCGCCGAACGTGCCGGCACTGAAGACCGAAGGCAGGGAACCGGGCACTACACTGACGATGCGCGAAGCAATGACCGCTCACCGCGCGAATCCGGTTTGTGCCGGCTGCCACGCGCGCATGGACCCGATCGGTTTTGCGATGGAAACTTTCGACGCGGACGGCAAATACCGCGACCGGGACAACGGGAATCCGATCGATGTGTCCGGCGTGCTGCCCGATGGCAGAAAGTTCGAAGGTGTTGCAGGATTGAAGAAGGAACTGCTGCGGAACCCGGACCAGTTCGTGTCCGCGGCTGTCGAGAACCTGTTGATGTATGCGCTGGGGCGCAATGTGCAGTATTACGATGAACCGTCGGTCCGGCAGATCGTGCAGGCCGCGCGGCAGAAGCAGTATGCGTTCCAGACTCTGGTTGAGGAAGTCGTTAAGACACCGGCATTTCAGATGAGAGAGGCCAACTGATGTTTATTAAGCGGAAAGCACTGCCACGGCGAACGTTCCTGCGGGGCATGGGAGCGGCCGTCGCGCTTCCGATGCTCGATGCGATGGTTCCCGCGCTCTCGGCCGCAACCACGGCCCCGCCGCGTCTCGGGTTCATCTACATCGCGAACGGCGTGATTCAGAAGAACTGGAACCCGGCGGCGTTATCGGATCGTACCGGAGCAGGTTTTGAACTCAGCCCGACGCTGAAGCCGCTCGCGAATGTGCGCGATTCGATTACCGTGCTTTCCGGCCTCGCGCATGAGCAGGCCGATACGTTCGGCGACGGAACCGGAGATCATCCGCGCGCTTCGGCCGCGTGGCTGACCGGCGTCCATGCTTACGACCGCACGCAGCCCGGAGCGGAGGTGCGGCTGGCCACCACCGCCGATCAACTGGCTGCGAATCACATCGGAAAGTCCACTCGTATTTCGTCGCTCGAACTGACCGTCGACTTCCCCACGCAGGGCGCCTGCGATTCGGGCGACTGCTTTTACGTGAACACCGTTTCGTGGCGCAATCCAACGACACCGAATCCGGCGGAAACCAACCCGCGCGTAGTCTTCGAAAGGCTGTTCGGAGACGGCGGCGACGCCGCCGCCATGCGGCAGCGTGCGCGCGATACGGGCAGCATTCTGGATTCGGTTCTGCATGAAGTGGGGCGGATTTCGAACGATCTCGGGCCGGGCGATCGCACGAAACTCGACGAGTATCTGGACTCGGTCCGGGAGATCGAGAAGCGCATTAAGAATCCGGCGTCACAATCGGCGCAGGCCATCGATCTGATCGATCGCCCGGTGGACATTCCCGAAAGCTTCGACGAATACACCAAGCTGATGCTCGACCTGCAGGTGCTGGCTTTCCGGGCCGATCTCACGCGCGTATTCAGCATGATTATGTCGCGCGAACTGAGTTCGCGCACGTTCGCATTCATCGGCGTGCCCGATCAGCATCACGCGGTGTCTCATCACCGGGACGATCCCGACCTGATCGCGAAGAAGGCGAAAATCGATTTCTACCAGACGCAATTGCTGGCGTATTTTCTCGAAAAACTCCACGCCGCGCAGGATGGAGACGGCACATTATTGGATCACTCCCTGATCCTGTTCGGCAGCGGAATGGGGGATGGCAATCTGCACCGCCATTTCGATCTGCCCTGTTTGCTGGCCGGCCGTCTGAATGGGACGATCCGCGGCGGCAGGCACATCAGCTATCCGGATAAGACGCCGATGACGAACCTGCTGGTCAGCCTGCTGGACAAAATCGGGCTGCCCACGGAGAAGCTTGGCGACAGCACCGGCCGGCTGACGCCGGATCCGCTCAGTCTGGCTTAGAGAAGGGGAAACGATGAAACTCGTATTTTTGACCGCGACTCTGCTGGGAACGACCGGACTGTTGTTCGCCGGCGATCCGGCGCCGGTGACTTACGTCGACGCAGCGAAAGTGGCCGTGGCGCTGGAGAAAGGCGGAGCGCTTGCGAAGGGCGACGACTTCACCGTCTCCGGGGCGCGCCGCACGGGCCCGGGTCAGGTGGAGGTTCACCAAAAGGAGACGGACATCTTTTACATCGTGGACGGCGAAGCGACGTTCGTGACCGGCGGAAAGATGATCGGCGGCAAACAGACCCGGCCCGATCAATGGCTGGGCCAGAATATCGAGGGCGGGGAAACACATCATCTCGCCAAAGGCGATGTGATCGCAATCCCAGCCGGCACTCCACACTGGTTCAAGGAAGTCCCGAAGTCCATTAACTACTATATGGTCAAGGTACTGAAACCGTAGGCTGACGAAAAGGGATGCGGAAGCCACGAAAAAGCCCCGTCAGAAAACCCTCTTTTTCAGCCGCGCCAGGCTGAATTTCGCAGTTTCCGCAACGGCCATCACTGCCATGACGCCGGCTTGCAGCGGATCGGTCACGACCAGGTCCGCCGCGGCAGGCACGCTCCCGGCCATATTCAAGCTCACCACGAGCAGCCCCTGGGCGCGGACTTCACGGACCGCCTTTTCAATATCCCCGCCCATCAGCGAACCAGCCAGGACCAGCGCCTTCATTCTGGGCAATCGCGCGCATGCCCGAACCGCGTCCGCAAGCGGCTGCTCACCAACCAGAGGGATGGTGTCCACGGAGATGTGCTCTCCGCGGATATTATGCCTGTCCGCTTCCGAAATGGCGCCAATGGCAACCTGACCGACCTGCGCCCCTCCACCAATGATGATGATGCGTTTGCCAAAAATCGTCTGGAACGTTTTCACCTGGTCGACGCGGTGAACGATGGGCAGTTGCGACAAATCGCCAAGCAGTGCCGGGCCGTCCGTCACGTCGACTTCAAAGTATGTCCTGCGTTCTTCGATGATGTCGACCGACGTAATATTCGCGCCGTGCCGGGCCATCACTCCGGTTAACTGGTGCAGGATCCCCGGCCCGGGATCGGCTTCCACCAAAACGCCGATTTTTTCCGTCATAAGGCTTCACACGAGATTAAGTCGCTGCTTGTCACTGGAACTCCGGGCGGAGTTCAACCACCCATACGATGCCCCGGCCGTCACATTTGCGGCATCTGGCGCCGTTAGCGAGCTTCCCGGTTCCGCCGCATTGCTCGCAGGCGACCACGACCTTGATCTCCAGCATCTCGGCACGCGGCAGTTTTTCCGATTGCCGGATGATACTGGCATTGTGGTGCGCCACCAGCCACCGGGCCAGCCTGTGCTCGATTGCCTGCCGTCCTTCGATGCTGAGCGTTGGTTCGCGTTGCTGCCACCAGTTCTGGAGGCACTTGTAACAAACCAGCTCTCCCGCGTCAAACAAGGCCTTGCCGTCCGAGAACAGAAAATATTCCCGCAGCAACTGCACGGCCGGAGACCGAGCAGCCGTACGCCATCCTTCAGATGTTCCAGTTCCTTCGCGAGTCGCGCAATGCGGGTCTCGAGGTCATTCTGATCGGCCGGCATGTCCGGCTCTCATTATTACTCGAATCTCCGGCTGCCTCATTGTGGCGGGGACAAGCCACGGTCAGGCGTGACTCTATATAGTGGATTGAAGCGATCAGGCCCGGCCTAACGAAACCGACTCCAGGCTCGGCCCGCTTTTTCCGGCTTTTGCGAAAAGGGAGCGATATGATTCGAACACTCGGGAAGACACCCTGCATTCCACTGGTTGCCGTGACGATGGTGTTGACCGTCACCGGCGCGGCCAGCGCGCAATGGGACCCCTATCCGTGGAAGAGAGTGCCGCGCACCGCCGATGGCAAAGTGGATTTGAATGCACCGGCGCAGCGCACACCCTGGGGCAAGCCCGATCTGTCCGGCTTTTGGATGCCGGAAGATCCGACCAAATACCTGCTGAACCTCGCCGCCGACCTGAAGCCGGAGGACGTGCCGCTCAAGCCGAGGGCGCTGGATCTCTACAATCAGCGCATCGAAAACAACGGCAAAGATCACCCCGGCGCGTACTGTCTGCCATCCGGTATCCCGGAAAAGGACAACATCCCCGACGGCCTCAAGCTGGTACAGACTGAAGACCTGGTGATACTTCTGCACGAATCCCGCACGATCTACCGGCAGATCTTCACGGACGGGCGGCCGCTCCCCAAAAATCCGCAGCCCACTTGGATGGGCTATTCGATCGGCCATTGGGACAAGGACACGTTCGTCGTGGAGACGATCGGACAAAACGGCAAGACCTGGCTCGACATGCGGGGACTGCCGGGGACCGAAGCCCTGCGCGTCACCGAACGTTTCTCCCGGCCGAAAATCGGGCACATGGACATCGAGGTCACCATCGACGATCCGGAGGCGTATACGAAGCCGTGGACCGTCAGGCTGGCCTGGCGCCTGCTGCCGGATACCGATCTCATCGAGAGCATCTGCGAAGAGAACAACCGCGACCGCACACACATGGTCGGAAAGTAACACAGTGGACGAGCGGCGCGTCACTCAGACGCTATCCGCTTGCAGTTCGAGTAAACTGAGTGGAGTCATTTCGGGGAGGACGCGAATATGGAGGATCCGACAAGACGCAACGTACTGGCAGTGGCGGGGGCCGCGGCAACGGCGATCGCCGCGATGCCGCGTGTGTTTGCTCAGCAGACCGGGCAGGAGGGAACCGGCGCGCGCTTCTACGAAAAAGGCTCCGTTCGCATCCGCTATGAAGATGCCGGGTCCGGCTTCCCGTTGTTGCTCATCCCAGGCGGGGGATTGAACTCAACCATCTCCGCCCTGTCCAACCCCTTCGACCCGATCCCGGAGTTCAAAGGCGAATACCACTGCATCGCATCCGACCTGCGCAACGCCAACAGCGGCCAGTCCTCCGGCCCTTTGGAGATCGACCGCCCCTGGGACGCCTACACCGACGACCATCTCGGCCTGATGGATCACTTCGGTATCGACAAGTTCATGGTGATGGGCTTCTGCATTGGCGGGCCCCTCATCTGGAACCTCCTGAGGCGCGCGCCCAATCGCGTAGTCGCTGCCGTGCTCGCCCAGCCCTCGGGATCCCGGCCGGAGGCCCGCGACCTCTTCTACGAAAACAACATGAAAGGCTGGGGGCCGGACTTGGTCAGGCGCCGGCCCGAACTCACGATGGAGATGGTCGACAAATTCCTGACCCGGATGTACCGCACGAACCCCGATTTCGTCTTCACGGTCACCCGCGATTTTGTGCGCAATTGCCAGACGCCCGTCCTGATCCTGCCCGACGACATCCCGGCGCACCCCTACGCCGTCGCCATGGAAACGGCGATGCTGGCGCCGAAGGCCGAAGTAAGCATTTACCCGTGGAAGGAGCCCAGGGAGCGGATTCCCCTGGCGATTCGCCAGATGCGTTCCTTCCTCCGCGCGCATCGCCCTGCTTCCGCTTAGACGGCGCAGCTTCCGCCATGCGCGTTATCCAGGGGAGAATGAAGCCATATGCGTAAAAGGATTGGGAAGCCGCGCGGCGCCAGTTCACCTGCCGGTTCCGATGACGGATGGCTCAATCTGTCTGAGATCGCGACCGTGGAAGTGACATCGGAAGACGATCGATTTCCCATTGAAAGCGTGTTCTCCCCGGACAGCGGGCCGGGATGGCGCGCTTCACAGCCCGGGCAGCAATTGATCCGGATCGTCTTCGACGTGCCCGTTGCGGTATGCCGGATTCGGCTTTGTTTCCATGAAACCGAATCCGAACGAACCCAGGAATTCAGTCTAAGTTGGTGTCTGGCCACCGGCGGAAGCAGGGAGATCGTTCGCCAGCGGTGGAATTTTAGCCCCGGGGGTTCCACGACTGAGTTCGAAGACTACGCTGTGAGCCTGGAAAACGTGTCGGCGCTTGAACTCTCGATACAGCCGGATATAAGCAGAGCCGATCAAGTCGCGACTCTCGATTCGTGGCGCGTGGGCCAGTTGCAAAACGGAATCCGCGGGTAAATTCACGAGCTCACTACGGGCGCACCAGATCACCTTCAGGTCAGGTTGGCGACGAGGAATTCGATGAACTTATCGAAGCCGTGCTCGGCGGCGCCGTGCAGAGCCGCCCCAGGCTTCCTTTGCGTTGATGTCGGCTCCCGCGGCAAGAAGCACCTTTGCCACGTCAACTTTGCCGCTGCGCGCGGCAGCCATCAGCGGAGTTTCGCCGTCCGTCGTTCTGAAATTGGGATCGGCGCCGGCCTTAAGCAGTGCCCGGACCAGTTCGAGATCGCCGTTCGCCGCGGCGTACATGACGGCCGTGGCGCCATCGGCGTTTTCGCCCTGGTATCCTGCCGTTAGGGCGAAAGCACTATGCGCAACGAGATTTCCATTCCGAGAGAGCGGCTCGACGAGTTCTGTCGCCGCTGGAAAATCGTCGAACTGCGTGTGTTCGGGTCCGCGCTTCGGGAGGATTTCCGCCCGGATAGCGACCTGGACCTACTAGTGCGGTTTGCCCCGGACGCAGACTGGAGCCTGATGGATCATGTCGCGATGGAAGAGGAACTCTCCGGCATCATTGGGCGCAGGGTGGATCTCGTGTCCCAACGTGCGATCGAGCGGAGCTCAAATTGGATCCGGCGCAAGGCCATCCTGGAGAGCGCGGAGCCATACTTTGCCTCGCGATGACGCGCATCTTCTGGACATCCTCAAAGCCGCGCGCCTGGCAATTGAGTTCAAAGGACCAGTCGGGAAGGAGGAGTTCCTCGAAGACGCGAAGACCCAATCGGCGGTTCTGCACCAGCTTCTGATCATTGGAGAGGCGGTCAAGAGGATATCGCCGGAGTTCCGCGCGGCACAGCCCGAAGTTCCCTGGAAGCTGATTGCAGGAACTCGCGACAAACTCATCCACTTCTACGAGGGCGTGGACCTCGAAGAGGTCTGGAAAATGGTGATTTCGGATCTTCCCCAGCTAATTGGCTGGATTGAGCCTCTTGTGCCACCTGTTCGTTGAGGTTCGGCGGACAGGTACCCTGGGCAAACCCAATTCGGCTCCCGGAGTGGGTTCTAGCCATTCCGACAATCCGGTTTTCCTTTTCAAGAATCAAAGATGGCGGTACCCCCGACACTTTTGGGTGCCCGACCGCGGTTACGTTGAACTGCGGGAAGGCTTCTGGTTCGCTTACTTTTCGTGCCGGCCCGGAACTGCCGCCACCGGAATCCCCTTCGCGTTCATCAGGGATTCCAGCAGCGCCACGGTTTTCGGGAACGCATCGGCACCGCCGCGAACACCGCCGGCGCCGCGGGCGACATCGAGGGGCGTGCGGCCGTTGGCGTCTTTGGCGGTCAGGTCGGCGCCATTGGCGACGAGGAATTCGATGTACTTATCGAAACCGTGTTCGGCGGCGCCGTGCAGAGCGGTCTGGTTCGGGACGGAGGTCGCGCTCGGCATCTGACTGCCGCGGCGGAAGCTGTTCGCGATGCGCTCGCCAACGCTGTCACCGGCACCGAATCCGCTCGCAGCGGCAGCGGCAGCGCCGGCACTTCTGCCTACTTGACCGCCACGCCCAAATCCGGCATTGCGGTCCAGCAGGGAGCGGGCGTTGATGTCGGCACCGGCTTTGACCAGGAGCGCCATGGTGGCGAGCACGCCTTCGTCGGTACGGTTCCGTCCGCGCGTGACGCGCGATCCGTAATCGACGCCGGCGGCGGCCATCAAGGGCGTGATGTTTTCCTTGCTCGGCAAATCGACAAGCGCGTGATACTCCAGCAGCAGCGCGACAAATTTATCATCGCCGCCGCGCGCCGCGCGCAACATCGGGGTGGCGCCCTGGGCGAGCATGGTGTCGCCACCGCGGTCCTGAGGAACGTCGCGATACGGCGGACGCCGCTTCAACTGAATGTTGGGATTCGCGCCGCGTTCGAGCATCATGCGCCCGACATCGACGGCAGTGAGCTTGTCCGGGCTCGGCAGGACGGCCACTGCGCCGTTGCCTTTCATCGGCAGCGTGCTGACGTCGGCCGCCATGTAGACCGGCGAGCGGCCGAAGAGATCCCATTTGTCGAGATCGGCACCCCCTTTGACGAGCACGGCGGCCGTGTCGAAATGCAGGTTCTCCAGCGCGAGCAGCAGCGGAGTTTCGCGGTCCGGATCTTCGGAATCGGGATCGGCGTGGGCGTCGAGCAGGTTCTGGACGCAGGCCGCGCAACCTTCACGCGCGGCGTAGTGGAGCGGGGTAAAGCCGCCCTTATTCATATCCTTCGGACGAGGTTCCTGGATGATTTTGCGTTCCCACTGATTGACCTTGCCGTGATCGTTCAGGTTCGCGTCCTTCGACGCGAGGAACTTCACCATGTCGGCTTGGCCTTGCGCGGCGGCCCACATGATGGCGGATTGGCCGCCCCAGCTTTCCTTTGCGTTGATGTCGGCTCCCGCGGCAAGAAGCACCTTGGCCGCGTCGACTTTGCCGCTGCGCGCGGCAGCCATCAGCGGAGTTTCGCCGTCCGTCGTTCTGAAATTGGGATCGGCGCCGGCCTTGAGAAGCGCGTCGACGATCGGCGCGGAGCCGATGATCGCGGCTTCGGTGATGGCCGACGTGCCCAGCTGGTTCTTCAGTTTGACATTCGCGCCGGCTTTGATCAGCGCGCGGACCAGTTCGAGATCGCCGTTCGCCGCGGCGTACATGATGGCGGTGCTGCCATCGGCGCCGGTGGCGTTGACGTTCGCGCCCTTCGTCCCCGCGAGGCGGATGGCCGCGGCGTGATCGCCGGCTTCAGCCGCGGCAAGCGGCGTCATCTCGGCGGCTGTCAGCAGTGACGTGCCGGCCAGCAGGACTGCAATGGCGGCCACGAACTTGCGCATGCTTAAACCTCCGAGAGACCTTCGACGCCGTCGCCGATGGATTTCACCGGGATCTCATTGCGCTGGAGCAGCGTAAGGAGCAGCTCGCCGTGACGGGAATCCTGCGGATACTTCAGGTGCTGGCCGCCTTTGATCTTTCCGTTGGCGTGTCCCAGAATCACCGACGGCAGAGGATCGTTGTTGTGGCGATCGCTGTTGCTCATGTCGCTGCCGAAGAGAATCGTGGAATGATCGAGCACGGTGCCGTTGGCTTCTTTCGTGGCCTCGATCTTCTTGATGAATCCGGCGAACACCTGCGTGTGGTAGTTCTGAATCTTCACCAGCTTGTCCATCTTCTCGGGGTTATTGCCGTGATGCGACAGCGGATGGAACCCTTCGGCGATGCTCAGGTTGGTGTAGGTGCGCATGCTGGCTTCGTGATCCATGGAGAGCGTAATCACGCGCGTGATGTCGGCCTGGAACGCGAGCGCCATCAGGTCGAACATGAGCTTGAAATAATCGGTGAGCTCGTTCGGCGTGCCGACCGGCGCATCCGGAATCGCCAACTCGCTGTTGTGCGCCTTCTCGGCCATCTGCACGCGGCGCTCGATCTCGCGGACGGAGTCGAGATAGTCGCCGACAATGACGCGGTCCTTCACGCCGAGGCTGGCCTGAAGGCGCTGGGCTTGCGCCTGCACGCGATCGAGGATACTGCCGGTTTCCGCAAGGATCCGGGCGCGTTCCTGATCGGTGTCGCCCTGTCCGAAGAGCTTCTGGAAGACCGCGCGCGGGTTGCTTTCCTGCGGCAACGACTGGGTCGGCGTGCGCCAGGCGAGGCGGGCGCTGCCTGCGCCGACGCTGAGTTCGAGCGACGGCAGACGCGTTTCCTGGCCAACATAGCGGACGGCGAGCTGGTCGGCGCTCACGCCGGCGTCCGGACCCGCCTTGCCGAATTCCGAGGGCTTCACGGCGGTCAGCCAGCCCTGCTCGATGTAAGCGTGGGGCTCGGGCGTTTCCGCGGGCTTGTTACGCAAGCCGGAGACGATCGTCATGTGCTTGCGGAACGGCTCGAGCGGCTGGAGGATCGGCGACACGGTGAAGTTCGTGCCGGTTTCCTTCGGCGACCAGCGGTCCATGATCGCGCCGTGGGGAAAGCCCACAAAGGCAAAGCGCTTCGGAATCTTCCCGGCGGGGGTGTCGGCCCACGCGGTTGACGCGGGAATCATCGCGTCCATGAGAGGCAGCGCGAGGGTGACTCCGACTCCCTTCAGGACTTCACGGCGGCCAATGTGCTTTTTCGATAGGAACATGATGTCGTCTCCTTAATTGTCCGAACTCTATTTTCTCGCACTTTGCACCGGCTCCGGCTGCGGTACCCGGCGCATTCTGAACTGATCGCTTCTGACCACGGCTTGAAGAATGGCCGAAAATCTGTAATCCTTCGCCTGCGTTTCGCGCACGATCCTGCGGACGGTCGGCATGTCGTAGTACTCGCGGGTACGGCCCATCGAGTACGTTAAGAGGTTCTCCACAAACGTCTGCACGAACTGATCGGGATGGCGCAGCAGGGCGTTGCGGAGATCGTCCGGTCCGTTGATCTTCGTGCCGTCGGGCAGCTCGCCGGCGGAATCGATGGGCGCATTGGCAAAGCGGTCCTTATCTCTCCACATTCCCACCCCGTCGAAGTTTTCGAGCGCGAAGCCGAGCGGGTCCATGACCGCGTGGCATGACGAGCACGTCGGGCTCGCCCGGTGCTTCGCCATCAACTCACGGACAGTGAGCGCTTTCGTGGTGCCGATGTCCTTGTCGTTCAGGGCAGGCACGCCGGGCGGCGGGTTGACCGGCGGCACACCCTCGATGTAGTTCAGGATGAACTTTCCACGCAGCACGGGGGACGTCCGGTTCGGATAGGCGGCGGCCATCAGGATGGCGCCCTTGCCCAGCAGTCCCCAGCGCGCGGAGTCTTTCAGCTCGACGCGGCGGAACTGATCGCCCTTCACGTCGGTGATGCCGTATTGCAGGGCGAGGCGCTCATTCAGATAGGTATGGCTGGCGCGCAGCAAATCCACCACGCTGCGGTCTTCACGCAGGATGCTGTCGGAAAACAGAGTGAGCTCGGTGCGGAAATCCTGACGCGGGTCCATGCGGCCGGAGGCATAGGGGAAGACATCGCGATCCGGCACGATCGCGTCCAGCCGCCCCATATCGAGCCACTGGAACACGAAATCGCTCGCCAGGGTCTTCGATCGCGGATCGGCCAACATGCGCTTGACCTGCATGTCGAGCGTGGCCGGATCGCTGAGTTTGTTTTTGATGGCGACATCGAGCAGTTGATCGTCGGGAATCGAGTTCCACAGGAAGAACGAAAGCTTCGACGCCAGTTCGAGATCGGTGATCGGGTACTTGTCACCCGGTTTCAGACCCACAGGGACGCGCTCGCCGCGATACAGGAAGAAGGGGCTCGCCAGCATTCCGGTGACACCTTCCTTAATGCCTGTCTCGAAGCCTCCTTGTTTCACGCCGTCGGCGTAGTACTGCATGAGGTCCGCTATATCGTCATTCGTTACAGGACGGCGATAGGCGCGCTTGGCGAGAACCGCGAAAATCTCCTTCGCGCAGGCCTCAGGCGTTTTGGCCTTGTCTTTTTCCGGGTTGCAAATAAAGATGCGGTCGCGGCTGGGCGTGGAACTGAGTCCTTTCGCATCGAAGGGGCCGAGAAGCTGGAACGAGTTCACGCGGTAGGAACGATCCTGGCCGCCGCCGGGCTCGGCGATCTGCAGCTGATCGTCGGATTCGGCGAAACTCTTGCGCCGGAAAGTGACGCCGATATCGTGCGGTCCGGCGGTGGCCTGGAACTTGATGTTCTTCAGGCGGGCATTGAGGCGATCGATCGCGCCGCTCTGCACCTGATCGTAGGCCTTCATGTCTTCTTCGCCGCCGACCACTGCCTGATAGACGATTTTGTTGTCAAGCGTCACGACCAGCGGATTCTCGTACTCCATGCCGTTGCCCCAGATATGGCCAGCCATGTCGGCGATGTTGATGCGGTATTCGCCATCGGCTGGGAGATCCACTTTCGCGAGAATGCCGCCGCGTGTCCCGAGAGGCAAACCGGGAACGTGCGTGAGCTGACTGCCGGGGCCCGCTTTGAACGACCAGCCCTGCGGGCGGGAATCGCCCTTGCCGAGCGCCTTCTCCGCGACGTTGTGGGCGGCAATGACGTATTGCTCGACGAAGGAAGGCGAAACCTGGAGGGCGGACGCGATGTTGTCGTAGCCCTGCGCGGTGTCGTCCGGGGGCAGGATTTCGGCGCCGTTGACATCGACCAGAAGCAGATCGCGGACGGCGTTTTCATACTCCTTGCGATTCAACCGGTGCAGCACGACTTTGTCGGGAACTTGCGCCTCCTCGGGAATCTTGTCGAGCGAATCTTCGAGCCACGCGACCAGCGAGTCGACAGCCTTGCCGTCCGGCTGCTTCGCGTTGGGCGGCGGCATGACGTGGCCCTGAAGCTTGCGCACCGCCTTCTCGAAAAGATCGGGGGTTTTGGCGATGCTCGCGGCCGTGATGTTTTCGAAGCTGGCGCCGCCGATTTTGGCTTTGTCGTTGTGGCAGCCCGTGCAGTATTGCTTCATGGTGGCCAACTGGGCTTCGGGCGAGGGCGGCGCCACGGTCGCCGGTGCAGCGGTCAGGACTCCGGCGAATGTGATCAGGGCGGCGATCGGGGTTAGCGGGTTTTTGAGATGTCGCATTGAATCCTTAAGCATCGGGTGAGAGGTAGGCCCACAGGCTTTCGAAAGAGCGGCGAATGAATTCATCGGGGTTGCCCATTTTAGCTTCGTATTCCTTTGCCGGCTTCGCCGCAACGGCTTCCGACGGGCTGTGCCCTTTGTTGATCATCTGATTCAGACGGTCGTAGATGTTGCCGTACATGTCGAGCTGCGCGGCGATGTCGGCGTAGGTGAGCACGGGGCCGACCCCGGGAACGATCTTTGTTTCTTTGTTAGCCACGCTCCGGATGCGTTGCAGTCCGCCGACAATGCCGCCAATCCAGCCTCCCGTCCACCAATCGACCACAGGCCAGCCTTGTCCGTAAGCGGCGTCACCCACCGCAAGGATGTTCTGCTGCGGGAAGTAGACGTAGAGATCGCCGTCGGTGTGCGCCGCATCGGAGATGTATCCATAGCGTATTCCGGGATCGAGAGTGCCCTTGTCGTAGAAGGTTTTGTTGGGTTGGGCGACCTTGGCGAGCTTCTTGAATTTCCGTCCGTTCCAGGGCCACGTGATGTTCTGCTGCAGCCAGAGCCGCGTGTTCTCCTGGGCAATAA